>Ga0206938_1021_pt1 | contig 49500 bp, 37 predicted proteins | sample Alteio_BWOrgHeat_12_FD_152918 | JGI IMG/M metagenome (GOLD analysis project Ga0206938, IMG submission 152918) | Enriched cells from forest soil in Barre Woods Harvard Forest LTER site, Petersham, Massachusetts, United States -... | ecosystem: Environmental > Terrestrial > Soil > Temperate forest >... | reverse complement strand
TCCCCTGATTTTTTTTCAGGGCAGGTATTCAATAATTTCCGTGCTGTCGTTGTTCCGCACTACGATATAAGCGTCTTTCTGCTGAATTTTAATTTTGCGAATGTGCCGGGTTTGACCTTTTAATATAATCCCGTTGATCAGGTCTGCCGAAAATTTTCCGCTCCCTTTGTTTAATAAAACGGTTCCATAGTCGGCATCGTTGCGACCCATCTGAATGTTGTTGTCATAATAATTTCCAACCAGGATAATATCCGGAAGACTGTCCCGGTTGGCATCCACGACCACCGCGTCCCGAAAAGAGCTGAACTGCGCTTTCCAGGGAAGGGCTTCGGTTGAAAAATTCAGGTTGCCCTGGTTTATTAAAACGGCATTGGCAAAATAATTGGCTTCCAGCACCTGGGCATTTTTAATCTTATCCGACCCCACCAGTTCCTGCAGCGATGCTTTGGCAAAATCCTGGGCATACAAATATTTTTTCTTAAGAACCGGCATTTGTTTTTGCAATTCGTCTTTGGTGGCAAAAGGAATTTCCTTCCCGTTTAAATAGTAGGTCAGCAATTGTTCTTTTTTTCCGTTGTCGTCAAAATCATTGTAATACAAACGGACTGGTTCCTGCGCAGATGCCTTCAGCCGGCTGTTCAAACCCAGGTTTCCCGCAATAAAATCGATCTTACCATCCTGGTTGATATCGCAAGGGATAACAAAATTCCACCATCCCTTTTTATCCGATAAAACTTTCTTGGTAAATGTTCCCTGGTTGTTGATGAAGGCTATGATCCCTCCCCACTCGAGGCTAAGGACAAGATCGGAGTCTCCGTCCTTATCCAGATCCACCCAACAGGCGTGGGTAACAAATCCGACATCACTGAGTCCAGTGGCCTTCGAAGAACTGACGTCGACAAATTTTCCGTGTTTGTCATTTTCCAGTAAATATGATTTCGGTATGCTGCCATAGTCCCAGGGAACAGAGCGGCCACCGATAAATAAATCAGGATATCCGTCTCCGTTAAAATCGCAGGCCACTACGCAGGATGCATTTACAAATAAATTACCAAAAGCATCCGGGGCTTTGGTGAATATGCCCTTCCCGTTGTTCAGGTAGACCCGGGGCGTCAGGTATTTGTCGGTTCCATAATATTCGTTGCCTCCGCTGGCAAGGATCAGATCAGGATATCCGTCCTGATTGACATCGGCCATGGTGGCGTCTACATTTTCGTAGGTGCTGTCGCTTTCGATATCGGGCTGGTTGGTCTTAATAAACCTTCCCGATTTGTCCTGTAAATAGACCACACTTTTCTTGCGTTTGGAAGAACCGATAAAAACATCGTCCAGTCCATCCTTGTTAAAATCTCCCACCAGGAGTGCGGGTCCTTCCGTGGAGACCATGTGGGGGATCAAAGGCTCCCGGTCAAACTCATGAAAGTCGTTTTCTTCGTGTGCATGAAGCAGCTGGGTTCCGGCTGTGATGTTCACCATGGGCCGGGATGGATTCTTCAGGAAATTTTTAATCTTGCCATAGTCAAATGCGGGCAGGCCCTTGGAATAAGCAAACTGTACCCATGGTTTTTTTGAGTCCAGCAAGATGGGCTGATAGCTGTTGTCGGGCCAAATCAGAAAAGCGGAATCCACTTTGGTCCCGTCCAGTCCGATGTGGACCGGTTCTTCACTACTGGACATAAATCCGCGGACCGGATATTTTTCATAGGTCCGGATCTGGCCCTGTACAAAGAGAACAAACTTGGATCCAAGCGCATTGATATTTTGGGAAGGTCCCTTTAGTTTGATTTCCACAAAGGCCCTGGTTCCACTGTCGTTGCAGGTATTTTTATAGATCACGGCCGGATCATCGATGTTGTTGACGACGATGTCCAGGTCCCCGTCGTTGTCAAAATCCCCGTAGGCCGCTCCATTGGAAAAAGAACTGGGATTGTTGGCAATATCTTCTCCGCGGTCATCGAATTTCATCTCACCAGTATTGAGAAAAAATTTATTGGGTAACTTGATTTCAGGAAATTTTTCTATCAGCTTCATGCTGTTCGAACCACCCCCTTCTTTTGGCTGGATTTCATTGAGCACATCTGCGTCGGCCGCGAAATTGATGACGTCGATATCGTTGAGCCGCCTGGGTATGCCATGAGAAATAAACAAATCTTTTTTGCCATCGTTGTCAAAATCCATCCACAGCGGTGACCAGGACCAATCTGTGGCGGCGACGCCGGCATAAAGTCCAATTTCACTGAACTGACCATTGCCCCGGTTAAACTGCAGATTGTTCCGGGTATATTGGTAATTGTATCCCAGTCCGATTTTCATGTTAAAAATATCCAGGGTGTTTTCCGCCTCCGATCGTTTTAAGATATAGGGATCTGCAGAAAGCATATCCATGGAAATGATATCGGGCAAGCCGTCGTTGTTGGCATCGGCCACATCCACTCCCATAGTGTACTGACTGGTGTGCATCAGGTGGTCATTGAGTTCATCCTTGAATGTCCCGTTGTGTTGATTGATATAGAGGTAGTCGTTCTCGTGAAAATCATTTCCGACATACAGGTCCGGATAGCCATCCAGGTCAATATCGGTTGCCGTAATCCCCAACCCATAACCGATGGCCGAGCTGTGGATACCGGAAGATTTGGTCACGTCGGTGAATTTCCCATTCCCGTCGTTTCTGAAAAGCCTATCGCCGGAGCCCGGAGTATAGGTAAGCAGGTTCTCGGCGCGGGGTCCGTAATTCCCGTTTTGAAGATGGGCATGATTGAGCAAATACATGTCCAGGTCTCCATCCATATCGTAATCAAAAAAAACGGCCTGGGTGCTATAACCTGAAAAATCCAGGCCGTAGGCGGCGGCCTCATCTTCATAGTAGGGAACGCCGTTTTTATCGATCCCCTTACAGATCAGCAGCTCATTGTGTCCCCGGAGTGAATGACGGTTGTCAACCCGGCAAATATAAATATCAAGCAGTCCGTCGTTGTTGATGTCTATAACCGACACCCCGGTCGACCAGCTCGAATCGTAAGGAATTTTCGCTTCCTCGCTCACATCTTTGAAGACCATTCCTCCCTGGTTGAGAAATAATTTATTCCTGGATTGATTGGCTGCAAAAAAAATATCCAGCTTACCGTCGTTGTTAAAATCTCCTACGCCCACACCCCCGCCATTGTAGTAATACATGTAGTCAAATACATTGAAGGCTTCCGTTGGGGTGAGCTTATTGACAAAATTTAATCCTGTTTCACCGGCCGCCAGAGCTACGAAAGATTCTTTTCCCTTTTCTTTCTCTGGTTGACAGGAAACAAAAGCGATCATCCACCATAAAAGCACCGGCACATGGATCGTGCCTTTGCGGATTGGGTTCATGGTGAAGAAAGGTTAAATGATTTTTTGAATGTATTGTCTAGGCGGTAGAGTACGGGATATTCATCATTTTGTAGAAATAACAAATCCGTTCCCTTCGCTGTATTGATCCAGGCAATGTCCCTGATCTGGCCACGCAGCTCAAGACCTGAACGGTTTGGACCCACCCATGTGAAAACACCTTTGCCGTTGTTGAGCAGAATATGACCGAAGCTTTGGTCAAGTCTGCCGAATTGCGGGAGGAATCCAAAATCGTTTCCTCCGGCGACGATATCGGTTTTTCCGTCTCCGTCCAGATCACCCGTGCGCAGGGAATTTAATGAAGAGAGCTGCACCATCTGGGGTAATTTCTGGATAGCAAATTGCCCGTTCCCCAGATTGATCGCCACGATGGAAGAACAGTAATTAAATTTTTTTACCAGGGCTTTGTTCAACAGCTCCGGGGAAAAAAGATCCTGAATCGATCTTTTGGCAAAATCACTGTTTTTCAGATTTTGTTTTTTTAGGGAAGGCAACTGAATTTCCATTTCATGTTTTAAAAAGACCGGCATGTCTTTTCCGTCAATGGTTTGTGTCAGGACAATATCCGGGATTTGATTTTGGTCAAAATCATTGATCCATAGTTTTACGGGGTTGGCGGAGTCGGGATGCAGATAAAAATTTTCGCCAATATTACCCAAGATCAAATCCGGTTTCCCATCGCCGTTTACATCGGCCGCCACAAGGGTTTGCCACCAACCGGAGAAGGCATTCAGATTGGAGGGTATCTCCTCAAAGTGATCGGTGTGATAGGAAAATATTCTGGGTGCCATCCATTCTCCGGCAATGACCAGTTGCTTCTTTCCACTGCCTAGGATATCCGTCCAGGCAGCACCCGTGACCATGCCAATGTTGGCGATCTGAGGATTTTTAGTTTTTGCGATATCAGTAAAATGACCTTTGCCATCGTTGACAAATAAAAAACTCCGGGGAGAAAGTCCATAAGACCGGGGTATACTTCTGCCTCCGATAAACAGATCCTCAAATCCATCCTGATTAAAATCATAAGCAATGGCAACCGCGGTATTCATGCCGTCGTTGTTTGGAGGGAAAGCATTGGGATCTAGCGTGAAATTTCCCTTTCCGTCATTTTTAAATAACCGAAACTGCATCTGCCTTGTATAAGGCTGGCTGTTGTTTCCCCCTGGACCGACGAAGAGATCCAGATCTCCGTCCCGGTCGGCATCAAAAAAAAGCACAGCTTCGTCTTCATAGTCCGAAGACTGATCAAAGGCAGGCTCTGCCTTCTTTATAAAAGTTCCGGTGGCCGTTTGCAAATAAAGTTGCCCCGGATGATCCTTTGTGCCTCCGATATACACATCGGGTAATCCGTCTCCGTTCACATCACCCACCGCAGCCTTGGGACCTTCCCGCGATAACATTTTGGGTAGATTGTGCTCATAATAAAAATCAATGTTGTCGTCTTCCTGGTGTTTGTCAAAACTGCTTTTCACCCGTTTGAGTAGCCACTGCGTGGAATCCGATTTCGTCCATGTACGCATCAGGTTTTTTTCATCATCCTGCTGAATCGTATCGGTTTTGTTGATTTCCGGGTGAATGAATTTGGAATAGGAGCGGTCAGGCCAGACGATGACCATCGAATCCACTTCCGTCAATTTGCCCAGGCCGATGATCTGTTTGTTGTCCATACAGGATTGAAAACCCCTGCTGGGTATCACTTCCCGGGTAAAGATCTGATGGTTGGCATAGACTTCAATTTTGCTGCCGACTGCAAAGGTGTTTTTATTTTTTCCTTTTAAAAATACGCCCAGGTAGTTGTTGCCGTTGATCTCCCGGGAATTATTTTTATAAATGAACGCGGGACCGTTTTCATTGTTGATCACCAGATCCAGGTCGCCGTCATTATCCAGGTCTCCGTAGGCAGCGCCATTGGAAAAAGAGGCCTGGGTAAATCCCCAGCTCACCCCCACATCAGAAAAACGCAGGTTTCCCATGTTCCTGAATGCTTTATGGAGCATGGGAGTAACCGGTACTTTCTTTAAGATCTGGTCCACCGCGAGTTTATTTCCATCGAGTACCATGTTTTGGACTACATCGTTGGCAAAATAATTCATGAAGTCCAGGTTGGTTACATCTTTGTTTACGCCGTTACAAACATAAATATCATTGTATCCGTCGTTGTCCATGTCAAACATCAGGGCACCCCAGCTCCAGTCGGTTGCAGAGACCCCGCTGTAGTTGGCGATGTCTAAAAATTTTCCATTGCCGTTGTTGAGCTGAAGGCAGTTCTTCATATACTGATAATAAAACCCGGCTTTGATTTTGGCATTGTACAGATCGAAGTTGTCAAAGGAACCCAGGGTTTTTAGGCGGTAGTCATCACCGGGCAACATATCGGTGGTAAAAATCTCCGGATAACCGTCGTTGTTGATATCGGCAATATCGGCTCCCATGGATGAAAAGCTGGTATGGCCAAACCAATCTTCCAGCTCATCTTTAAAGGTGCCGTTTTTCTGGTTGATGTACAGATAGTCCCGTTCATAGGAATCGTTGGAAACAAAAATATCAGGGTAGCCGTCGCCGTTGATATCACCCACTGAAACACCGAGTCCAAAACTGATGAGTGTGCCGTGGATTCCGGCCTGTTGGGTGACTTCTGTAAAATGGCCGTTGTCGTTTCTAAACAGGTGGTCGCCGCCTCCTTTTAAAAAATCCGAAACCGGCCATTGGGCATCGGGAAGGTCACGCCGGTTGGAATTGTTCAGCGTATTGACCGGTATCGGACTGTTGTTGATCATGAAACAATCCAGGTCCCCGTCGTTATCGTAATCAAAAAAAGAAACCTGGGTGGTATAGGCAGAAATATCCAGCCCATATTGGGCAGCCGACTCAGTGAAGGTTCCGTTGTGGTTGTTGATATAGAGTTTGTTTTTGCGGTGGCCGTCACTCATATGACCTGAATTGCAGACATAGATATCCAGCCAACCATCGTTGTTGATGTCTACAAATACCACTCCCGTGCTCCACATACTGTCCTGGCGGATGCCTGCCTGATCGGTAATGTCCTCAAATTTGAAATGGCCTTTGTTCAGGTAGAGCTTGTTGCTGCCCATATTGGAAGTCAAAAAGATATCCGGTAAACCATCGTTGTTGATGTCGCCGATGGCCACCCCCCCTCCATTGTAAAAATTCCGGAATAAAAAACTGTTGTCCAGTTTCCCATCTTTTACGGGATTCTGAAAGTCTACCCCCGTATGCTCCATCAGCTCAAACAAAGGAACTGCCTTATCCTTGTGGTTACAGGAACAACAAAAAAGCAGTACAAATGCTAGATGTTGAAAAATGCTGAGGCCTTTTATTCCTGGGCACTGGAATCTTTCCACTTTTAGGATTTTGATCATTTGTCGAGCCATTCCAAGGCTAAAATTGCAAAAGGCTATTATTTTCATAATAGCCTTTTGCAATTTCAAATATTAATCTGATTATCCTCTAATTATTCTGAATATACTTTAGTTAGCATATCCAGGATTTTGTATCAAATTAGGATTGGCGGCAAGTGCTGCACTGGCGATCGGATAAACCAGGTAGGTATCGCTCTGATCGGCCGTTTTGTAAGCCCAGGCGATCTTCCAAAGTCCAAAACGAATCAAGTCTGTTCTTCTAACAAATTCACCATACAGTTCCCGGCCTCTTTCAGCAAGCAGGGTAGTAGGATCGTATGTATTGGTTGGATTGGACAAAGCCATCGGTGCGGTCAAGGGATTGGCTCCTCTGGCGGCTCTCAGCTGGTTTACCAGTGACAGGGCAGTAGCATTGTCAGGAGAAGCCTGGCGCATCAACGCCTCCGCAACCATCAGCATCACATCTGGATAGCGGTAAAGCATCAGCCAGTTACCAGCGGTGCTGTAGCTCACAACACCTTGGGAATAATCCGGAGGATATTTCACTTCGCGGATCCCGGTAATTTCCAATGTAGTTGGATCATTTTCCAATAAATCGGGCGCCATCTGCGGCAGGAATACCAGCAGGTTGCCTTTTCTGTCATAGAGCTTCTGTCCGACTTCATTGTATTGTTGTCCGATCAAAAGTCCTGGTTTAACACCGGATTTGTCGGTACAGGTTGCATAAAACCGACCACCGATACGGGTATCTTTCAACAGCGTATCTGCTGCAGTTTCGGTAATGGGCTTATCATTTACAGCAAATGAATTGTAGAATTCAGCAATGGTAGCAAATCCATTCCAACCACCTTGCTGACCCAGGGGTGTATATTGATCATAATGGAGCGTAGGCCACCATTTACCCTGAATACCGGTGTTATTGGCTGCAACACCCGACTTGTTCGGACAAGCAAATATGCCTTCATGAACGGTCGTGTCGTTGCGGTTGTTGAAATTATCGAAATAGTTGTAAGCGAAAGAATATTTACCACTTTGAATGATCGAGTTGCCTATGGTAATAACCTGTTGCATGTCGGCATCATTAAAAGTAGGAGCAGCACGGTTATCGAAAGCTCCGCGGTTCAGGTAACATTTCATCAACAGCACTTTCGCTGCATCTGTGTTGGCTTTGCTTATCCCGTTTGTGGGATCCAAATCCGGCATAAGTGAGTTGACTTCGCTGATGATGAATTGAACGGCGCTGTCTCCACGGTATACCTTCGGTGCATTCAGGAGGTTGTCTCCCGGATTTCTGAAGGGATACTGACCAAACATATCCAACAATTGATACAAGGCGAGTGCCCGGATAAACCTGGCTTCTGCGATTTGTTCTTTAGAGGGATTAAAGGTCATGACGTTGGTCGCGTCAAAATTGATCTTATTCAGGTCATTCCATGAATTGATGAACAATTGTTCTCCGTCATCCACTGGCCAGTTATGATGATGGAAACTGATCCAGGCACCGTTATCTCCCCAGTCCGTCTTGCGGGTCGGTATTGCACCGATGTCACTGGAAACTTCTGCCAAGGGACTCACATCACCCGTCAGATTAGAATAGGGTCCGCCTACATCATTGTAGGCTGTCTGCAGGAACAAAGAGGCGTTGAAGGCCGCAGCTGCCTGTTCAGGCGTCAACGTACTGTTTAGTTGCTGATTCAGTTTAGTACACCCAACCACCGATCCAATAGCCAGTACCAAAGCTGCTATTTTCAAATTTTTATACCTTTTCATACATTAATTTTATTAAAGATCATTTTCATATTTAAAGTCCAAAGCTGAAACCAAAAGTGATAATTCTTGGTGTCGGATAAGGCAGATATTCCATACTTCTGGAAGGATAAGCGTTGATGCTCTTATCAATATTTACTTCTGGATCAAAACCTTGGAACTTAGTAATCACGAACAAATTAGAACCGCCTACGAACGCCTGGAAGTTCTTAACATACTGTCCGAGGTTTCCAAAAGCATAAGTCAATGTGGCGTTTCTCAATTTCAGGTAATTACCATTTTCTAAGTAGCGGGTAGATACCTGGGCTCCATCTCCGATGGATTCGCCGGTACCGAACTGGCTGGCTGAAACATTCTGGCCTTTAGAGAACTGCCCGATGTTGGTAATCGTATTGAGGGTGTTGTTGTAAATCATGAATCCTAAGGATCCGCCGGCATTCAGTGTCAATGTCCACTTCTTGTAAGTAAACGTATTGCTGAATCCATATATTTCGTGGGGGTTCGGATTGCCAGCAAATTGAGGTCCCTTGTTCGCAGAATCTACGATCTGGTTACCGCTCTTGTCAAAACCCTGGAATGGTTTCAGGTAGTAAACGTCCACGGTTTGGTTGTTGGCGATGGCTTCTGCAAATCCGCCGGATACACCGTTACCATCCACCTGACCAGTACGAATCAATGCCTGGTTGAAGTTCTTCAGGATATTGGTATTGTACGCAATATTGAATCCCAGGTTCCAGGTGAATTCCTTGTGGGAAATAACCGTTGCGTTGATGGAAAATTCAACACCCTGGTTGATGATATTGGCAGGCAGGTTAATGAAGAAAATGGAAGCCGGTGCTGGCTGGATTGCCGTACTCTGGAACAAAATGTCGGTAGTGTTCTTATTATAGTAGTCTACAGTACCGTTGATACGTCCATTGGCGAATCCGAAATCAATACCGATATCCCACATGGTTGTTTTTTCCCATTTCAGATCGGGGTTGGATACGTTGGTTTGTCCTGCATTATCATAAGCGCTGGAAGTGATCTGCGCCTGGGAGGCACCAGCAGGAAATTCCTGGTTACCCGTAATTCCCCAAGAACCTCTCAGATCCAATATGCTAAGAAAGCTATTGTTCTTCAAAAAGTCTTCATTGTTCAGTACCCATTTGGCTCCAAAGGACGGGAACACACCATACTTATTGTTAGAACCGAATTTGCTGGATCCATCATCTCTCACCGTAGCAGTCAGGTAGTACTTGTTGGCCAGGTTGAAATTAGCCCTGCCGAAGATAGACTGTATTTCTGCTGTCGGATCTTCATACTGAACGATCGGGAACGTGGTTGCTGCATTAACCAGGAAACTGGAGTACAGTACGTTCGTTCTGCTCTGCTGGGTCAGGTTGGTATTAAACCCTTTGCCGGATACGGTTTGGTTACCGTATGCTGTTTTCCAATATTCGTAACCACCAATCACTTCAAAGTGCAGATCTTTTGAAAGATCTGTCTTATAGGTCAGGGTATTGGTAAATTGTTGGGAAGTCAGGTGGGCAGAAGAAACGGCACCAAATCCGGTACCGGAAATTCCTTGAATTCCGTTCACCCATCCGTCCATGCTGGTATTGCGTGTACCCACTCCATTGTTGATCGCATATAAGAATTTATATTCCAAACCCTTTGCCAGCAACAGGCCGGCAGATATATTGGCTTGGACCACATTGACATCAGCAATATCGGTGTATGCATCGCTGACCGCCAGTGGATTGGGTACACCAAAGGTGTTGTTGGTGTTGTTGTTCCAAGTGCCATCCGGTTCAGTGAGTGCAACCGTTGGGTTCCAGTTCAGAGCCCAAGCCATCATGTTTCCACCCGCACCCGCTGTATTGGTTAACAGGGCGATGTTTTCAGTTGTATGACCTACGATGACATCAAAGTCAATGGCCAGGCGCTTGTCCAGGAATTTATATTGACCACCAAAATTTCCCAGGTAGCGGTCCAGGGAAGTTTTCTTCAAAAAACCATTGTATGCAGATCCGAGGAAAGATGCCCGATATCTGCCATTTTCACTGCCTCCGCTTAAAGCCAGGCTGTAATTCTGTGATAAGGTACTTTGGGTTACGGCTTTCATTGAGTTGGTAGAAAAGCCGGAATCCTGTTTCAGGTTGTTTGCGTTGGATTCTTGGATGAACTGGCTGGTGGTCAGTACATCGTAATTTTTCATGTATCCTGCGTTCACGCCGAAGCTGGTACCAAACTCCAATTTCGTTCCTTCAGATTGAGAACGCTTGGTGGTAATCATGATGATTCCGTTGGCACCACGAGATCCGTAAATGGCCGTTGCGGATGCATCTTTGAGCACATCCATGGTGGCGATATCATTGGGGTTGATATAAAGTAGGGGATTGGCTTCCGGTGTCTGACCGAAAGGAAGGCCGTTGGCACCCAGATTCAAACTGGGTCTGGCTGTTCTTCCGTCCAGGGCCACTCCATCAATTACATAAAGCGGGCCATCACTGGCGCGGATGGAGTTGTTACCTCTGATGATGACCGTTGTGACGGCACCGGGCTGTGCGGTGTTGTTGGTGATTTCCAAACCGGCTACTTTACTTTGCAGCAATTGATCCGGTGAAGTAATGGCACCTTTGTTAAAATCTTTCGCTTTGATGGAAGTAACAGATCCTGTTACATCCTGCCTGCGGGCAGTTCCATATCCAATTACCACCACGTCATTGAGTGACTGGGAAGCGGTAACCAAGGCAATACTTACTGTAGTTCTGTCTACAATACTTACTTCCTGTGGATTGTAACCGACGGAACTGACAAGAATCGTTCTGGCTGTCGTCGGAACAGATAAAGAATAATTTCCGCTGGCATCCGTGGTCGTCCCACCCTTACCACCTTTAACGGAAACGGTTGCACCTGCGACGGGTGAGCCTTTGTCATCAATAATTGTTCCGGTGATAACTTTTGTCTGGGAGAATGCTAATTGTGTTAAAGATACACATAGCAAGAGGACGGAGATCCTCTTAAGCAATCGTTTCATGGTCATAATCAATGGTTTAAGCAATTAAGCAGCTAAAATAGTATTTATTTAGCAGAATTTAACAATAATGTTAAAATAATTTACCACTAAAAAAATGCAGAATTAACTTGAATAACCATGTAGACAGTAAACATGAATTAAACGCTGCAAAGTCGATACAGGTTGCGTCAAAAATCCAGACGCATAAATTTTCTTCCTTCCCGCGTTTTGTATTTCTGATAATTGAACTGATAAAGTTTACCAGGACGGTGGGGAACATCAAATTCCAGTTCATTGGTGTCTTCGAGCACATCGAGTGAAAAAAACTTCTTTCGGAAGTTTCTTCTATCCAGTTTGATCCCTAAAATCGCTTCGTAGAGGTTTTGTAATTCACGCAGGGAAAATTTGCGAGGAAGCAGACTGAATCCGAGGGGATGTTCCTGCACCCGTTTTTGAAGCCATTCGTGACAGACATCTAAAATCTGCTGGTGGTCAAAGGCCATGTCCATCACCGGACTGAGTTTATGCCAGTGCAGTTCATTGTCCGTTTTTTGAAGACCGTGTTGTTTAATATTAATGAGGGAACAATAGGCGATGGTCACGACCCGGGCCGCCGGATGACGGTGTACCTCGCCAAAACTCATGACCTGTTCCAGGTACACATCATCCATCCCCGTCCGCTCTTTTAATATCCGGTATGCCGCTTCGTCCAGGTTTTCATCCCGGTGAACCAGGTCACCGAGCAGGGACCATTTCCCTTCAAACTGTTTTAGATCCGATTTGATCATCAGGAGTTTCAACTCGTTTTCATCGAACCCAAAAATTACACAATCAACTGAAATGCCGATCAGGCCGTCACTTTGCAGTTGTTTTAAAACGGCTTTGATATCCTTTTTCTTTGCCGGCTTTTCAGTACTCATACACGTAAATTTGTAATCGTCGACCGATTCGTTAAATATAATCCAGATCCTCTGAACTTTCACACCACTGCCCTATTATAGACAACATTATAGACAACAGTCCGGAAAAATAAGTTGTTAATATATAGTTATGTACAGCGCCGATCAAACCCGATCCTTACAGGAACTCAGTCAAAGCCTGCTCCAACGGTTGTCCCAGAAGGGGGTGACCTTAAAAGATTTGGCATCCATTCGCAAAGCCCTGGTCTTCCACGAATACCGGTATTATATACTAAACGATCCCCTGCTCACCGATTCAGAATACGACACCTTATATAAGGCGCTCGAAAAACTGGAATCCGAAAACCCCGATTCCGTAACAGCGGATTCTCCGACGCAACGCGTGGCCAAGTCCCTCACAAAAAGTTTTCCAACCGTCCGACACCTGGTTCCGATGCTCTCACTGGAAAATTCTTACAATGCGGAGGACCTGCTGGACTGGGATCGCAAAGCCCGGGAGTTGACCGGCCTGAAGGAATTGGAATATTGTGTTGAACCAAAATTTGACGGTGCCAGTATTTCCCTGATCTATGAAAACGACTTGCTGGTCCGGGGAGCGACGCGGGGAGACGGGGTGGAAGGCGATGAAATAACAACCAATATCCGGCAGATCCGGTCAGTACCCTTGTCAGCCGCTTTCTCCCGCTACGGAATAGAACAGATAGAAATCCGGGGTGAGGTCTTGATGAACAAGGAAAATTTTAAAAAATACAATCAACAGCTGGCGGAGCAACAGCTGGCACCGCTGGCCAATCCGAGAAATGCCGCCTCCGGTTCTTTGCGGATCAAAGATCCCGCAGAAGTCAGTCGAAGGAACCTGGAAGTATTTTTATACCATATCAGTTATTTTACCTCAACCGGCAAAAAATCTCCGAAAACACACAGCGATTCCTTGGAAATGCTCTGGGATCTGGGATTTAGAAGTCCCAAAAAAGAAAAAAAAGTTTTCCGAGGCATCCATTCCGTGGTCGATTACTGTGTGGCTTTCGAATCCGGGCGCGATGCGTTGCCTTACGAAATCGACGGCATGGTCATCAAAGTGAACGATTTTGCCCTGCAAGATGTCTTGGGCATGACCACCCACCATCCTCGCTGGGCCATTGCCTTTAAGTTCAAAGCCCGCCAGGCTACCAGCCGGTTGCTCAAAGTTGAATTCCAGGTCGGCCGCACAGGCAGTATCACTCCCGTTGCTAAAATTGAACCGGTACCCATCGGCGGGGTGAGCGTCGCATCGGTGTCTCTTTTTAATGAAGACGTGGTTCGACAGAAAGATCTACGAATAGGAGACCAGGTATTGGTGGAACGGGCAGGAGATGTCATTCCCTATATTGTAAAACCACTCAGTGAACTGAGAACAGGAAAAGAAAAGAAAATTGTTTTTCCCACCCACTGTCCGGCTTGCGGTGATGAGCTGGTGAAAGTACCCGACGAAGCGGTGCTGCGTTGTGTAAATATCAATTGCCCGGCCCAAGTGGTAGAAAGAATCATTCATTTTGTCAGCAAAGACGCCATGGACATCCGCAGCTTCGGTGCCGCCAATGTCTCAAAATTTTATGAATTGGGATTTCTCCCAGACGTTCCGGCCATCTATCAGCTTCCTTTCGACAAAATTGCCAAACTGGAGGGTTTTGGAGAAAAAAGTATTCAAAATCTCCGGGAAGCCATCGAAACCTCCAAAAAACAGCCCCTCCATCGGGTCATTTTTGGATTGGGAATACGCTACGTAGGAGAAACCACGGCCAAAACCCTGGCCAAGGCCGTCAGCTATCTTCCTGACTTTGCCCGTTTTAGCCCCGAAGAACTGCTTGCCATGGAAGATGTGGGTCCAAAAGTGGCCGGAAGCATCCAGCAATTTTTTGAGAATCATGACAATATCCATATGCTCGAGAAGCTGGAGGCTCTTGGCATCAACCTGCGGAATACTCGATCCGAAAGATCGGGATCCGGAAATCTGGATGGACAAAGTTTTCTGTTTACGGGTTCACTGAACGAACTGAAAAGAAGTGAGGCCGAAGCGATGGTGGAAGCCCAGGGGGGAAAAATTTTGGGTGGGGTAAGCAGCAAATTGAACTATTTGGTGGTCGGAGAAGAGGCGGGTTCTAAACTCGAGAAGGCTAAAAAGATCCCTTCCATAAAAATCCTGACGGAAAAGGAATTCCTCCGCTTTATGGGACAAGCGGCAGGGAACTAAAGTGGAGGAGCGATTGTTTTTTTGTAACTTTAGTAAAACCGAAGCCATGATAAAAAAAATTCCTGGCGAAACCTGGAAGCCCCTGATGTTTCCCGGTTGGAAGCTACTTCGCAAAAAGTATGGTCTCTCATCTACTGGCCGCGTAGCCAGTTACTACGAACACATCAATACGGATGGTAAATTACTGAAGGGTTCTGTGACGACCGGTTATAAAACGTTGAACTTGCATCGCCCGGGAAACAACGGCACCCTTTATCTGCACCGGGAAATCGCCCGGATGTTTGTAAAGAAAAAATCCTCGAAACAAAAATTTGTCATTCACCTCAACCACAATAAGACCGATAACTCGGTCAAAAACCTGAAATGGGTTAGCCTGGACGATATGATCCTTCACCAGCAGAAGAGCCCGGCCAAAGTAGCTTATAAGAAAATTCAATCCAGCCGGCCGGTGGGTTTAAAACTGACCGCTGCCCAGGTGAAGTCCATCAAAAAAATCCTCTCCAGCAACAACCGCCAGCTTACCATCAAAAAACTGGCGGACAAATACGGCGTCAGTGAAATGACCATGCACCGAATTAAGAGCGGCGAGAACTGGGGACGAGTTTGACAAAGACTTTGTAGTGCCTGGATCCGCACGCCCAAACCGCCTCTAGACTAACCCTTTTTCCAGCAGGTATTCAGCAATCTGAACCGCGTTGGTAGCCGCCCCTTTGCGCAGGTTGTCACTGACGATCCACATATTCAGTGTATTGGGTTGGGTTTCATCGCGCCTGAGTCGGCCCACAAATACTTCATCCCGGTTATGGGCATCTTTGGGCATGGGGTATTCCTGTTTGGCGGTATTGTCCACCACAACCACTCCCGGCGCTTTTTCCAATAAGGATTTTACCTCCCGGAGGTCAAAATCTCTTTCAAATTCTACATTCACGGCCTCACTGTGACCGCCGATCACAGGTATTCTGACCGTGGTAGACGTAACCCGTATCGTTTCGTCGCGCATGATTTTGCGTGTTTCGTGAACCATCTTCATTTCTTCCTTGGTATATCCGTTGTCAAGAAAAACATCAATTTGGGGAATGACATTCAGATCGATCGGGTATTTATAGGCCATATCTCCCTGGATCCCTTTGCGCTCATTCATCAGCTGGGTAACGGCCTTAACGCCGGTTCCAGTAACACTCTGGTAGGTACTTACGACAATCCTTTTGATTTTGTATTTTAAATGCAGGGGATTGAGTGCCACTACCATTTGAATCGTCGAACAGTTGGGATTGGCAATGATCTTGTCCTCCCGGGTCAGGGCATCGGCATTGAGTTCAGGAACCACCAGTTTTTTGGAAGGATCCATTCTCCAGGCGGAGGAATTGTCAATGACCGTAATACCGGCGGCAGCAAATTTTGGCGCCCATTCCAGGCTCGTGCTGCCTCCTGCAGAAAAAATGGCGATGGCTGGTTTGGCTGCGATCGCGTCGGTTGCACTGACCACGGTCCATTCCTTATTCTTAAAGAACAGTTTTTTACCGACGGACTTTTCAGAAGCAACAGGAATCAGTTCGGTAACCGGAAAATTTCTTTCAGCCAGTACTTCGAGCATTTTGGTACCCACCAATCCGGTGGCCCCGACAACAGCAACTTTCATTTTTTTTTACAGGTTTTAATTCATTAAAAAACAAAAAGCCTTCCCGGTGGGGAAGGCTCTATTATTTTGAATATACAAAATGTCAGGCACCTTCCCTGTTCCAGGGCTTCTTGGTGCTCTTCTTTGTATAGGATGTAATCTGTTTCATCGAACCACAAAAATAACCTTCCATTTTTTTTAAACCAAATTATTTTTGACAAACCTTTTTGAAACGAGCTGGTTTTCTTTCTTTGTTCTTGGATATCGCAGTCATTTTCTGCCAGCTTTCCAAAAGCAACTATATAAGAGAAATGTCAAAGTTTACCAGGTCAATGAATTGGCGAATCCGATCATCAATTTCCCGGCGATTGATTTCTTTCAGCCGTTCCGTACCAAATTTTTCCACGCAAAAAGAAGCCATTGCTGACCCGACAATGATCGCCGTCTTCATATTATTGAATGAAATATCTTTTGTCTTGGCGATATAACCCATAAATCCTCCAGCAAAAGTATCGCCGGCACCCGTTGGATCGAACACTTCTTCCAAAGGAAGGGCGGGTGCAAAGAAAACCTGGTTTCCATGAAAAAGCAAAGCGCCGTGTTCTCCTTTTTTTATGACCAGGAATTTCGGTCCCATCTGCATGATCACCCGGGCGGCTTTGACCAGGGAGTATTCACCGGAAAGTTCGCGCGCTTCCGTGTCGTTTACCATCAGCAGATCTACCATGGTGAGTACCAGTCTTAAGTCTTCGATGGCAGCGCTGATCCAGTAATTCATGGTATCCAGGGCGATCAAACGCGGACGGGTTTTCATTTGTTTAATCACGCTGATTTGTACAGCAGGATGCAGATTTCCAAGCAATAGGAATTCGGAATCCTGGTAGCTGTCCGGAATCTGAGGATTAAAATCTGCCAGCACATTGAGATCCGTCACCAGCGTATCGCGGGTATTCATATCCATGTGGTAGCGGCCACTCCAGAAAAATGATTTCTTGTCTTTTACTTTTTCCACGCCTTCAAAAGAAGCCCCTTTGGATTCCAGTAATTTTACTTCCTTGTCTTCAAAATCATTTCCAATAATACTGACCAGGTTCACGGGTTTCAGAAAATTAGCGGCGGCGTAGGCTGCATATACAGCGGCTCCGCCCACAATCCTATCTGTTTTGCCAAAGGGCGTTTCGATGGCATCATAGTCCATGCTACCAACACAAATAATGGACATAAAAGTATTATTATTTAGATTCCGGTAGGCCGGTAAAACGCTGCAAACCTACAGGATTTTGCCTTCTATAGGAAAAGGAATTTTACTAACGAGTGTTCGTTTTATCTTTGGGTCACATGGCTAAGATCCGAAGCAAAAAGAACAGCAGTAAAAAAGATGTGATCATTGAAAAAGCATCCAAACTTTTCCGGGAGAAGGGTTTCGGTGCTGCTTCCATGCGCGATCTGGCCGAGCACGTAGGCGTGGAAGCTGCCAGTCTTTACAATCATATCCAGTCGAAGTCTGAAATCCTCCAGGCTATCTGTTTCAAAGTGGCCAATGATTTCCTTTCTCATCTAGAGGCCGTTCAGTCTGCTCCTGAGTCGGCCCTGAAAAAAATGGAGCTCATCATTCGTTTTCATATCCGCATGATGATGGACCAGTATGAATACGTGTATATCTCAGATCATGAATGGAGGCATCTGCCCGAACCCTATTTGTCAAACTTTCTTAATCAGCGAAGAAATTACCGGCGCAGTCTCTCTGACCTCATTGCCCGGGGAATTGATCGCGGTGAAATGAAAAACATCGAACCTTATGTGGCGGTGCTGACCTTACTGTCGGCGATCAGTGGCATAGAGTCCTGGCATCGCTCCAGAAAAATAATTCCTCCCGATGTACTCGAGGACAACATGGTTAAATACCTCATTGAGGGATTAAAGAAATAATTGTGGCCAAACATTTTAGACCCCTGGAGATTGTAGACATAAGAAATGAAACCGCGGATTGCATTTCAGTTTCATTTCAGATTCCCCCAGAGTGGAAGGATGAATTTTTGTTTAAAGCTGGACAAAACATTACACTGCGCACCCAAATTGAAGGAGAGGAGGTTCGAAGATCGTATTCCATTTGCAGCAGTCCCTATGAAAATGAATTGCGTGTTGCCATCAAAAGGCAGGAATTGGGCCGCTTCTCTTCCTACGCCCACCAGCATTTTAAAGCAGCTCAGATGTTGGAAGTGATGGCTCCTACGGGTAATTTTTCTCTAAACTTAGCAGAGAAAAACAAAAAACACTATGTGGCTTTCGCGGCCGGCAGTGGCATCACGCCTGTTATTTCCCTATTAAAAACAGTATTGAAGGAAGAGCCAAGGAGCCGGTTCACGCTGATCTATGGAAATAAAACCCGTCATTCCGTCATTTTTAGGGAAGAACTATTGGCTTTAAAAAATGAATTCCCTGAACGCTTCCAGCTACTGATGCTCTTCAGCCAGGAGAAAATGGATGCGGCTGTTTTTGAAGGAAGGATCAGTGAAGAAAAATGTGAGATGATTTTCAAATCCATCCTGCCTTTAGATGATGATCAGGAATATTTGTTGTGCGGACCGGTCGAAATGATTTTCTCTATAAAAAACTGGTTGGAGAATCATCGAATCAACGAGAAAAGAATCCACTATGAGTTATTCTCAGACCCGGGAGAACGGGTTGTGTCCGCAAAAAAAATAGTCTCTGAAAAAATAGAGCCCACCGGCAAGATTAGTCAAGTTACCATACGGCTGGATGGTGCGTCCACTGAATTTCTGGTGCCCTTTGAAGGTCCGACGATCCTGGAAACAGCCATCAAGGCCGGTGCCGATCTTCCTTTCGCCTGCCGGGCCGGTGTTTGCGCAACCTGCCGCGCCAAACTCGTGAATGGCAGCGTGCACTTGGATCAAAATTACTCCCTGGCTGAAGAAGAGTTGGAACATGGATTCATTCTCGCCTGTCAGGCTCATCCGGCTTCTGATGCACTCACGATCGACTTTGATATCCGCTGATCATTGCCAGTGCCGTCCAACTCCTGTCTTTATTGCACTTCCACAACCTCGTAGGCGTTTTGTCCATTGTACAGAATCGGCTGGAAAAACGTGTTGTTGTATCTCAGATAAGTAATATCTCCATATTGCACCGTCTCGCATCCGCCGGGTAAATTATATACCACGGCTCCGGGAGGCGCACTCACTACCATGAAGCCATTGGGGGTATAGATATAAAAAACACCGCCAAAGTAATAATAGTTGGTGCCCGATACCGATATCGTTGAGTATCCGGTAGGCATAAACTGAATGGTTGAATTCAGTGGTGCCGGGACCACCTGGTAACCTCCATTGACGGGTTGATAATACACTCCCTGATAGTACCGGTATTGCATATTGTTGAATGCAATGATGGTAGCAGTAGCTGCAACGGCTGCAACAAAAAAACCAACCGGATGCCAGTAGGGATTGTATACATAGGGCCTGTAGGGATGGTAATAATAATGGTGATAGGTATAATAATTTCGTCCGCCATATACATAAGGTGGTCTGGTATAAACCGGAGGCGGTCTCCAACCCGGAGGCCGATAGGCAGCCGGTGGTGGAGGTGGTCGGTATCCTCCTCCATGTGGTGGTGGCGGACGATATCCTGATCCGCCTCCCTGCGGTGGACGCGGTGCGGGGGGACGGGGCGCAGGTGGACGTGTCACCGGCGGTTGCGGACTCGGTCGTGATATGGGTGGCTGAGGTGTTGGATGCGATGGATGTGTAATGGGGCGCGATGGTTGGGGTTGCGGTCTAGGTGCCGGTGAAGTCGGGTGTGATGGTTGCGGCTGGGGTCTGGGTGGCTGCGGATTGGGTCGAGGTGGGTGCGGTTGTGTGCTCGGGCGCGAGGCCGGCGCTGGTTGTTGCGGTCTGGGAGACTGTGTAGGTTGCTGCGCGAACATCGGGTTTAAAAAAAATCCGGGAAACGTAAAGAAAAACAACAGCCCCCCTATTTTGTTTTTCATCCTTTCCTTTTTTATGTGCCTACTTGAAATAAATAAAAACTAAATCTAAATTATTTTCTTAAAATATTTGCGATTATTATAACTAACAATCGTTAGTTTTTATCTCTATTAACCTGTAAATTGCAATATGCATGCCACGGAACAGGAATTATTTGATTCCAAGATCAGCCAGGAGATCCGGATCGAGCCGAAAGACTGGATGCCGGAGGAATACCGTAAAATGTTGATTCGGCAGATGTCACAACATGCGCACAGCGAAATTGTAGGGATGTTGCCTGAAGGAAACTGGATTACACGGGCGCCTTCTCTGCGCAGAAAAGCGACCTTGATCGCCAAAGTGCAAGACGAAGCAGGACACGGTCTTTATCTTTATTCAGCCACCGAAACCTTGGGCATTACCCGCGACGAAACCATAGAACAACTCCATGCGGGAAAAGCAAAATATTCTTCGATCTTTAATTATCCCACCCTCACCTGGGCGGACATTGGCGCCATCGGATGGCTGGTGGACGGAGCCGCGATTATGAATCAAGTGCCCCTTTGCCGTGCCTCTTATGGGCCCTATGCCCGGGCGATGATAAGAATCTGCAAAGAAGAAAGTTTTCATCAGCGGCAGGGCTTTGAAATTCTGCTGACCTTGAGCCGCGGCAGCGAGGCCCAGAGAGAAATGTGTCAGGACGCCATCAACCGGTGGTGGTGGCCTTCCCTGATGATGTTTGGGCCAAACGACGATGCTTCACCCAATTCACAACGCAGCATGCAATGGAAAATTAAACGATTTAGCAATGACGAGCTTCGGCAGAAGTTTGTAGACGTCTGTGTTGACCAGGCAAAAGTGCTTCACATGGATTTACCCGATAAGGACTTGAAATGGAATCCCGATTCGGGCCACTATGATTTTGGTGAAATCAATTGGGATGAATTTTATGAAGTATTAAAAGGCAACGGACCCTGTAATCATGAAAGGTTGGAAGCCCGAAAGAAAGCGCACGAGGAAGGTCGCTGGGTTCGGGAGGCGGCGGCGGCTTATGCCCGAAAAAAAAATCATAATCATGCCCTTATCTAAGATATATGGATCGCAAAACTGAACAGTGGCCGCTTTGGGAGGTATTCATCCGGGCCCGTCAGGGACTGGATCACAAACATGCCGGCAGCCTTTATGCAGCCGATGCGGCCATGGCCATTGAAAATGCCCGGGATGTTTACACCCGGCGAAATGAAGGCATCAGCATATGGGTGGTCGAAAGCAAATTTATTCATGCTTCCAATCCCGACGAGTCCGCATCCCTGTATGATCCTGCCAACGACAAGATATTCCGGCACCCCGGTTTTTACCACCTCCCCGATGAGTTGAAAAATATATAAAGATGGATCTGGTTTCGACCTTTGTCATTTACTGGGCAGACAACACCCTGATCCTGGGACACCGCAACAGCGAATGGACAGGACAAGGACCCATTCTGGAGCAGGATATCGCTTTATCCAATATTGCCTTGGACCTGATCGGACAGGCAAGAAATTTTTACCAGCTGGCAGCTGTAAGAATCAACCGGATTGACAAAAATCAGACCCTGACCGAAGACGACCTGGCGTATTTCAGGGATCCATCCGAATTCAGGAACCTGATTTTAGTGGAACAGGAAAATGGCGATTGGGCGAGAACCATCCTGCGTCAATTTTATTTCAGTTCCTACCAGTTCCTGCTCTATGAGGAACTGTTATCCAGCGCCGATAGGGATATCGCTGCCATTGCCGAAAAATCAATCAAAGAAACCCGTTATCACCTCAGGTGGAGCGCAGAGTGGGTCATGCGTCTGGGAGATGGGACCGAGGAAAGTCATGCAAGGATGCTGGATGCCATACAAATGCTCCATCCCTTTATCGGAGAAATCTTCACGGCGGCAGATTTTGAATATGAAGCGGCCGAAAAAGGCGTATGTCCGTTACCGGAAAAAATCAAATCGCGCTGGTATAAGGAAGTAAACAGTACTCTGGCCAGCGCTACCATTCCTGTTCTGTCCGCAGATAAAATATCTCCGAACGCACTGTCTGGGAAAAACGGCGTACATACAGAACAGTTAGAAGACTTGTTATCGGTCATGCAGATTCTGCCGAGAGCTTATCCTGGGGTGAGTTGGTAAATTAGATTATGAAAAGTAGGAAATCATAAATACGATCTCATTGAACACCGAGCAAATCATATCCATTTTGTCTGAAGTCAGGGATCCGGAAATTCCTGTCCTTAGTATTTCCGAGTTGGGGATTCTGCGCAGTGTTGAAATGACGGATAACAAAGTTTCCATATGCATTACCCCAACCTACAGTGGTTGTCCGGCTATGGAGACCATCCAGGAAGATATACACAGCGAACTGGCAAAACATGGAATCACTCAGGTTGAAATTACCCAGTCCCTCTCACCAGCATGGACAACCGAGTGGATGACTGACTCCGGAAAAAAGAAACTGCTTGAATTTGGCATCGCTCCACCTACTCCTCATGGCTGCTCACAAAACGGGAACGACCATCCGGCATATTGTCCTCACTGCCATTCCAGGAATTTGGAGTTGATCAGCCGATTCGGATCGACCGCCTGTAAAGCCTTATACCGTTGCCTGGATTGCCAGGAACCATTCGATTACTTTAAATGTCATTAAACCCCGATACCATGTCAGATATTTTACTGGAAATAAAAGACAATATTGCCCGCATTTCTCTAAATCGTCCGGAAAAACTTAATGCTTTTAACCGCCAGATGGCGCTCGAATTACAGGATCAACTCTTGGCCTGTGATGAAAATGAAACCGTTCACGCCGTGATACTCACGGGCGAAGGGCGCGCTTTTTGCTCCGGTCAGGATCTCACAGAATTTCCGGCGGACCAATTGCCGGATTTTGAAAAAGCCATCGATGAAAATTATAACCCGGTCATCCGGCTACTCAAAACAATCCGCAAACCCGTGCTGTGCGCAGTCAATGGAATAGCGGCGGGCGCCGGAGCCAATATTGCCCTGGCCTGTGACATTGTGATAGCGGTTAATTCAGCCAGTTTTGTTCAGGCTTTTTCAAAAATCGGATTGATTCCGGATTGCGGAGGCACTTTTTTCCTTCCGCGACTCATCGGATTGCAAAAAGCTACCGCACTCATGATGCTGGGTGATAAAATTTCTGCTGCGCAGGCCGAAGGAATGGGAATGATTTATGCCTGTTTTGAAGAAGAGGTTTTTATTGAAAAAACCAGGGAGATTGCTACGGTTCTTTCCAAACTCCCCACCATTGCCTTGATATTGACCCGGAAGGCACTCCTGGAATCTTCTACCAATGGCCTTGAAAAACAGCTGGAACTTGAAAAGAAGTTTCAGCAGAAAGCCGGTCATACCGAGGATTTTCGCGAGGGTGTAACAGCTTTTTTACAAAAAAGGACTCCCAGGTTTACCGGCAGATAGGAGCGATTTATAAAGCGGCGGATTCTTTGGTGTCCGTCATAATTTTTGTCATGGGTCGCACCGTTGCCCGGGTACTGTTGACAGATTTTTCCAACCCGACATATTCTTTCTGCAGTTCCAGGATCTGGGCATGATTATATACGATTTCTTTTCGGAGTTCCGATATTTTGAATTGTTTTTTCTTGAGCTGGCGACTTCTTAACAGATAACCGGCCACTCCAGCACCAGCAATCATAAAAAACAGATTCAGCACAGTCAGGGTAAATTCTAGGTTTAACATGGTTAAGGTTTATTGGTTGTATTGGTATATTTAATAATTTCTTCTATCCGACAAAGTTTTCCTTCCTGGTTCATTCCTTCCATCACTACCCGGAATTTATTACTGATATCGTTGTTATAAAAAACAAACCGCGTTTTATGATGGGTTTTATCCAGTCGGATTTCGGGATTCCAGTAAAGGGTTGACCGGAAATCCGACGCTTTGAAATCTGCTATCTTATCATAGTGCGGTTCATAATATTCCCGCACCGGTGTGTATCCGGTAATTACAGCAAATCCGGTTTTATTTTCCAGGATATTGCTTTGGTCCAAAGCCTGCCTGCTGGTAATGGCCAGTATCGGCAACCCCTTCTGATTGGGTTTTGGAAGGAACTTGATGTATAAAACTTCTTTCATGTTGACGGATTTTAGTTCATCCATCGCAATCGGGTTTCCATCCATGGTGACATTTACATTGTTGCGTTGTGCTGATGCGTATCCCGGATTGTAAGAAGTCAGCCTGCCATCGGGACTCGGCTGGTTTTCTTTGAGGGTCGCAGGGAAACGCAGATCCGCGAAATTGTCATAGAGATAGTGACCAACACTTTCTGAATTTCTTCCCAGGGAATCGGACTTCGGACTGACGACATAACTCATCGCCGTTGAAGGAATAGAATTGTCATGGGTTTCTATGATGTTGCCATTTAGTTCTTTTTCCAGTACTACTTCGGGCACTTTCACCCAGGAAAACGAAGGTTCATCTGCTTTGGCAGGGCTTAGGGCAGCCAGCAGATCCGCGTTTAAAAAGATCTGGCCGTTGCTGTTGAGTTTGCTGACATTATTGAATTTGTAAACAACCTGAACGGAGTCGTAAAAAAATAATCCGCCCTGGGAGAATTTCCCATGGCCGTCGACGGGTAGTTTTAAGACATGTTTTTTGCGGTCGCGTGAAATCAAGAGCATGGACATGGTATCTTGAGCGTCCAGACCGGTACTGAATTTGATCTCTCCTTTGATGGAAAGGAATCCGGGATCACGTGGATATTTGAGTTCAGGGAATTTTCCGGACACGACGGACTCCCAGTTGAATCTTCTCCAGCCATGGGTAAGCAAAAGGAGATTCAGGTGTTCGTTGATCTCCGGTGATTCCGGTGAATTGACCAGAAAAGAGGCCGCTTGGGGAATGAATCCTTTTAATTCACTGCTTATCAGTAGATCGGAATAAATATTGTTGCTGCTGTCGTATCCCAAACCCGCATCCGTTACAGAAACGGAGACATGGGTTACCAGATCATCGGGGATTTCTATTGAAATTTCGTTTCGACCCCTTTTGCTGAGGTTTACCAACTCATGTTTCATCTGAATTTTCGCATAGGGTTTCTGGTTGTTGATGAATACCACTCTTTCTGCTAATGGCGAGAGGTTTGCGTCCAGTGCCGTCAGTTGCAATACACCGCCCGAAAAGGAGCCGGCAGGTATGGTCGCCTCTGCCACATTATTTTGAAGGGTCAGGCTGGTCCGGTATACAACTTGTTGATGCATGGTTCCCACGACGACAATCTTGGTCAGGTTGGTTGCGTCAATGGATTTTTCCAATTTAAAATGCAGTTGTTCGTCGTTGTAAGGGTCCACATGCAATACCAATCCATTGGCTTTCGCATCTGGAATCGGGGTGTTGTGCAGCTCGCCCGTTTCATCCGTCCAGCTGGCGAAATAATGTTCTCCGTAGACGGGTTTAAAATGCAGGATTCCCATGCCGTTGTAAACGGAATAAAATGAATCCAGCATGGCGTTTTTTGAATCTTTGATCGCACCATGCACTGCGGCCGGCCTGTTGTGCTGGTCCAGGGCTTCAAAGGCGATGGCCGAAGAAACGCCGTTAATCAGATCTCCCCCTTCGGGATAAAAATGAATGGTCACCTGGGGTTTGTCGGGGGTGGGAACGGCTCCATCCACGGGCATCAGCACGGGAATATCTTTATTAAAGAGAAAATCATTGTCAAAATTCAGCATCCACTGCGTGTAGGACTTCACGTGCACGACGCCGTTTTTCACCCAGGCGGGAATTCTAAAATAGCTGCTGGCCCCTCCTTCTTTAACGGGTGATACGCTGTGCAGGAGCAAACGCCCATCGGCATCGGTCCAGTCAAAATAAATATTTTTGCTCAGTTCCGAAGGGGTGGCGCCGTTCAGGAGGTAGGCTTTCATCCACACGGTTTCACCGGGCAGGTAAGCATCTTTATCGAACTGAATATGAAGTTTTTCTTGTGGGAATCTGCTGTTATAGACACTGAGGGAAGAATCAAGGGACTGGCCTACAACATTTCCCCCGAGCAGGAAAAGGGCACATAGCAGAAGGATCAGTCGGTTCATATCAAGGGATTGGATTTTAACTACTAAGGATATAACGAAACTCAAAAAGGGGGCAGCATTTCTGACCCCTTTTTATTGCTTAAACTATTGATTTAAATTAACCATTGATGATGTTGCTATGCGTTAAATACTTGACAGTTGGATGATATATAAACAAACAGCTACCGTTCTTAATCGTTTTGATAATCTTGGGGCTCATGGCATTGGGGATCGCTGCACAACCAAGGCTTCTTCCCATTTCACCATTGTCTTTCAGGTATTCCGGACTGATGTAGTTGGAACCGTGTAGTACAATATGTCTTTTCGCTGCCAGGTCATTGTATCCTTTCTCCAGACCCTGAACCTTTAAGGAAAGACCGTTTCTTCCGACATAGGTTTTGGTCGTGATAAAAAATCCAAGGCTACTCTTGAATGAATTTGCCTTGTTTGAAAACGTAGTGGCATATTCCACACCTGAATTCATCCCGTGAGACACATAGGTGTTAAACAGTAACTTTTTATGGGCGACATCAATGACATACATCCTTTTGCTGCTGGAAGACTGAGTAAAATCGCATACCGTCAGTACGTAAGATTTTTTCAGCTGTCCGGTTTTTAAAAGGTTATGATAACCTCTCCAGGCGTATTCGAATGCTTTCTGATTCAGGCCTGACTGTTCCAGTTTCATGGAATCATACATGGTCAGCGCCTGCTGGATAACCATTTTCACTTCGAAAGCCTTTTTTGCTGCAGCACTGGCATTAAAATCGGGTGCATTGTCGACATTTGCCGCTTTTTCTGCGACAGATACAGTCATTTCAGGGCTGCTGTACTTAAAGTTTTTAAAACTACTGTTCGTTAAAACAGGAATATGGTAGGTAGCCGCTACGACAGCGGTACTGGTAGATACTTCAATTTTTTTATGGTTGCTGGAAATCAGCACCGGGGAGGTAATCACCAACAGCGATACGCTACTGGTTGACACAAGTTTAGACAACGTTTTCATGACGCAGGATTTATAAGTTTTCAAAAGGTTCGAGTCGGATCGGCTGGTTATTCACCAGTTGGCTTTTCATCTGTATTACGCAGGGTGTAAAAAAATAAACGCTAATCCCTGTGTAATATGAATGGATAGTCTTAGCAGTATAAACGTTGGCATTTCCCTGATATTGTATTTTTCCTAAGTGAAAAAGGTAGGTGCCATCGTAAAACAAATATTGCAATTATACTATCCAATTCATAACTTTTTCGACGAATGAATTCACTTTAATTGCTTCGGTAAATAAAGAACTAACCCTATAATTTCAAGGTTGGGACCAATTCAGAAAATAAGGTAACCCTCCGGCACTACAGCAGGTGCAGAGACCTAACAATGAAAGATTTACAAAGAAAATTTTAGTTTCTTCCGAAATATTTTTTTGGCACGCACGCTTCATTTTTTTCCATCCTTTGGAAATTTTTTCCAAAATCGGGACTGGGTCAATGCGAACTTTTGTCAGCCGTAAGATGATGAGCGGCTGGACGCAGGGTTTCTGAGAGTTTATCCAGCTTCTCATGAAGGGTGCGAAGCTCCCGTAAAATCCACCAGAACGCATCCGGATTGCTTTCAGAAAATGCCCCTGGTAGGGGATCCAGCCGGTCACTGGATGGGGTCTTTGGGTTTGTGGTAGGGCTTGAAAGGTTGGTTCCCCCTGCTTCGGCTTGGGCTTCCAGGTCTGCCTGAAGCAGGCTCTCGGTAGAAACATGGAAATAGGCAGCTAGCTTGATCAGTTCTGTCAAACTGGGCTCACTTTTTTGATTTTCCCAATTGCCGACCGTATTGGGCCGCTTGTGGAAGAGTAGGGAGATTTCTTCCTGGTTCAATTGGCCCTTTTTGCGCAAAAATCGAAGGTTTTTAGAGAAGAAATGCATGGGAGGGTTCATTTGGCATTCATCAATTTAATGCACTAATTTATCAATTATATTGTTGTAATCCCTTATTATGTCACAAAAATAGGGATAACTGTCATAATTCCCTATTTTTTTGATGTTTGGTATGCCCTGGTAGGGCCTGCCCTGGTGGGGATTTCTTGCTGAAAAGCATCTCTGGGCTTACTTCCAAGGATGATTGCACTCCTTTTCTATCCTCGGGTTGTTTTGCGCTACGGGAACCTCTAGATTCCATGTCTTATTTCAGGATCCGGGCGCCCCGGTCCAATCTGCAGAAATGAAGTACAAAGTCAGAAAAGAACAGGATCGTTCATCCTTCTTCGAACCCGACTCCACTTTATTTTCCGATATAGGGAATGGACCATGCGATATAAAAAATCTCGTAAGCAATAAAAAAAATAACCAGGGCCGCCTGGAATTTTTTGTTATCGAATTTGATCGCCAACAGGCACAGCACAATATGAAGTAGGATCCTCATTTCATATTCTGTTCCCGAATGCATGAAATATTGTTTCCCCTTGATCAGGGTATCAATGATATCCAGTAAAAAACTGAATCCAAGGAATGCGAAAAACCAGTTCTTCCTTGAATAGAAATAAACCCGGTAGGAGTCTTGGTAATCGGTGATGTTGCTGGGAAAGATCACATAGGCAATGGCGTAAAAATTTATGATATACAGTGTCACAAATAAGTATTCCAGGAAGGACCAGATTTTTATACCCGTGAGGTTATATTCCCACCACCAGAAATGAAGTATGATCAGAAAAACATAAAAAACCCAGAGCATGTGAACCCAGTAAGCTTTTTTATTTCCCCGGTGTAGCACAAGATTCAAGGTGGACTGCAAGAGGTGAGCAATGCTTAAACCCAGCACGATGGCAAGGACTGATTTAATGTGGGTAAAAGGGTCCATGACGTCAAATTTAAAAGGATTTCCTCTTGGAAATTAGGCATTTTCGAACTGCCAGCGGGCGGCTTCTTTCATACATTTTTTTCACCGATACAGAGAAATAAATGAAACTTGCGACCTGATTTCGTCTATGCATACCATGGCCATCTTAGTTATTCTAGGGTTCATCATCGCAATGTTTGGTACCCTGATCGGCGCTGGTGGTGGTTTTATTTTGGTGCCGATCCTGATCCTGAGTTATCCGGAGTTGAGCACTGAAACGATCACGGCCGTCTCGATTGCCATTGTAGCCACCAATGCGATCTCCGGTTCCATTGCCTATGCGCGGTCAGGTCGTATTGACTATCGGGCCGGAATAATTTTCGCTCTGTTCACCATACCCGGTTCGATACTGGGTGTACTGACAACCCAATTCATCGCCCGGAATATCTTCAACATGGTTTTTGGAATCTTGTTAATCCTCTTGTCGATCTACCTGTTGTTTAATCATGGCAAAACCATTAAACCCGTGGTGAAGGATGGAAGTCAATCCCGGTGGAAACATCACTCTCTGACAGATCAATCTGGCCTTACCTATAATTATACCTACAATCAAACCCGGGGAATCTTCATTAGCGTCCTGGTGGGCTATATTTCTCCTTTATTGGGTATCGGCGGGGGAATCATTCATGTGCCCGCGTTGGTTCAGTGGCTTCAATTCCCAGTATTTATTGCCACGGCCACATCCCATTTTATTCTGGCCATCATGGCAACCGTGAGTGTGATCGTTCACGCGATCAAGGGAAGTTACAGCGATCCAAAAATTCTGCACATGGTGATCGGCCTTGTCATTGGTGTCATCCCGGGTGCACAGGTCGGTGCCTGGTTATCCCACAAATTAAAAAGCAAAACCATCATTGGCGTTCTGGCCGTTTGTCTGGGGCTGGTGGGCATTCGCATCCTCCTGAGTTAGCTCGTACGTGCTGTTTCAACTAATTTAAAAAAAATACTTCACATGGATTCCTACTAAGGCAAACACTTAGATGCGAAATATTTTCGTTACCGGTGCAGCGAATAGGCATATCGGTTAGCCATATCCGGCTTCATCTTAAGGGTATATTTTAGGATCTCATTAAGATCATTCTTGATAACTTGACACTATAATCAAACCCATTTTTATGAATAAATATTTACTCATCTTTTCTTCCCTTCTATTTATTGTTACGGCATCGGAAGCACAATTCAGTAAGGGATCCATTCTGCTGGGTGGCCAGCTTTCCTTTTCTACTTCCAGCGCCGATTATAATCCAAATCCCAACCCAAATGCAAATACATCGGTCGGGAACTTCAATGTCTCTGTTGGCAAAGCCATCCATGAAAATGCCGTATTTGGATTGGAGGTATCCTATGGTTACTACAACTATGGTACGGGTTCCCAGGCTTCTTCGAACAACAATTACGGCATTGGATTATTTTATAGAAAATACAAGGATCTAGGAAAGGAATTTTTTCTTTTTGGACAAGCCGGTGCAAACTATTTGGGGTCAACCCAGAGTGGCCACGACATCAATGGAAATAAGGTTACCATCTATACCACCAATGGGGGCGAAGTATACCTTTATCCGGGAATCGCATACAAAATTTCCAATAAGTTTTTTTTGGAACTCACGATACCGGAACTTTTTTCCATCAACTATAATTCCACAAAAACGACCTACCCTGGCCCAGAGGTTGTAGGCAATCAGTTCAGTGTCTCAACCAGTCTCAGTTCAAATCCATTGAATTCGTTGGGTATAGGCTTTCGTCTGGTACTGTAACACGATGCGGGAATAATCTCTTCGATGCTTTTGTGTCCAAAGGGAATCGCTTGTTTACTCGACATTAAATTTCAATGTTGATTCAGTATCTTCAGTATTTGATCAATTCAAATGAAGCCAGGCATTTGTTCGCCGATTGTTTTGATTTTTTCTATTTTTTTATTTTCCTGTGGTCGGGGCAAAACGACCAGCGTGGCCGCACCGGATTCCCTTTCCATTGCCAAAGGCCAGTTACTTTTTAAAAACAATTGCAGTGGGTGTCACAATTTTAAACAGGACGGGATTGGCCCTGATTTGTCCGGTATCACCCAAGCCGATTCCCTGACCTGGCTTAGGGAATTTATCCGTTCACCGAAAAACCTTGTCCAAACGGGAGACAAGCATGCCAACACAATCCTGTCGAAGTACCATTCCTTGATGCCATCGTTTACCTTTTTTTCTGACCAGGACATGGATCAGCTCATTGCCTTTTTACAGGTACAGAAAACAGGAAAGAAAGAAACCGAAGATTCCCTTGCGATCCACAACCCGGTTCCGGAAAAAATACAAGCCTCCTCTCTACTTATCCGCCTAAATCCATTTGGTCAGATACCCCCCAGTAGCGACAAAGAGCCCCTGACCAGGATCAGTAAAATGGATTGGGTGACTCCGGTCAATGCCTGGTTTGTCTTGGATCAACGTGGACTGATTTATAAACTGACAAATCAAAAACCGCAGGTCTGGCTGGATATTTCTAAGTTTAAGCCCGATTTTATCAACCAACCCGGACTGGCAACGGGCCTGGGAAGCTTTGCCTTTCATCCAGAATATGCCCGAAACGGGCTTTTTTATACGACCCATTGTGAACGACCCCATGCGGGTAAAGCGGATTTCTTGATTCCGGATTCCATCAAACAAACCCTGCAATGGGTCCTCTGTGAATGGAAAATAAAGGACCCTTTGGCTCCGCAGTTTAGCGGAACCTGCCGCGAACTCCTGCGCATAGATATGGTGGCGGGTATACACGGGATGCAGGAGATTATTTTCAATCCACGCGCCAGGCCCGGGGATGAAGACTACGGGAATTTATTTATCGGTGTGGGTGACGGAGGCAGTGTGGAAAACGGTGCAAGTTTTCTAACCCATCATCCTGATCATATATGGGGTACGATCTTGCGGATCGATCCCCTGGGGAAGAACAGCGCCAACGGTCAATATGGAATTCCTCCCTCCAATCCCTTTGTCCAAAATCCAGATCCCCGCACGGTGCGGGAAATTTATGCCCAAGGCTTCAGAAATCCCAACCGGATTACCTGGGCTCATGCGGGTGTCATGCTGGCAACCAATATTGGTCAGGCAAATATCGAAGCGATCGATTGGATTGTAAAGGGCCATGACTATGGGTGGCCAGTCCGGGAGGGACCCTTTGCTGTACATCCTTTGGGAAATATCAATCACCTGTATCCACTGCCTACCGATGACAGGCTTTATCACATCACCTATCCCGTTGCCCTGTTTGACCACGACGAGGGTAATGCCATCGCCGGGGGTTTTGTATATCAAGGCCGGGAACTCCCAGAACTACAAGGAAAATACCTTTTTGGCGACATTCCAACCGGTAGACTTTTTTATATCAATACCGCCGATCTGAAGCTGGGGAAACAGGCGCTTGTGAAGGAATGGTTTGTCTCTCTACGGGGCAAAAAGCAATCGCTTCGGCAAATCTGCGGACAAGACCGGGTTGACCTGCGGTTTTCGCAAGATGAAAAAGGGGAGATGTACCTTTTCACCAAACCGGACGGAAAAATTTATCGGTTATCGAAAGGCTAAAGCATTCATTTTACGCGAACGTACCTTTCAATATTGAGCTGGTTTATATTGATTTTTTCAACTTTTTCGATGCCTGTCTGTGTCAGTGAATCGTTGTTGATCACGATGGTAAAGCTAAAGTCATTGCCTTCCCAATTCCGGTCGCTGCAGAATTGCAGGTGTTCAGTATAAGAGCTGTCTTTTAGGGTATAAGTGCCCGCGCCGGAGGAATAAAACTTAAGAGAATCCATTCCCTTGTTTAAATCGTGGCCAACGAAAGCAAAATGGGTGGCATTGATGATTTTTAGAAATTTCTTCCCTTTTGTATAATCCGTGGTGGTGGTGTCTTTACCCCGAATCGTAGAGCCGGAAACCAGCTGCCAGGTCCCGATCAAGGGATTGGCAACCACAGCGGCGGCAGAGCCGCTGTCTCCTGATTTTGATTCACATCCCAGAAAGACCGTCATCCCTATAAGAAAAGTCAGAAAAATTTTCATGTTTTGTTTTTAGAGTTGGAAAGTTAGGAAGATCCGTCTTCGGCGACAAAATTCTATGCAACGATGTAGTCAGCCCCTTCTGGACGAAGTTTTGGAGGGTCACCCATAACTTTTGTTCTATTGTCGGGAATTTCCGGTAGTACTACCTTAAGGAAAATTTTTTATGAAAAAAATATTTTACCTTCTCCTATTAACCCTTCCCATTAAAGTTTTTTGTCAGGATAGCGTCGTTACCAAAACCCAACAACCCAAAAGTCCCAGTCATTCCCTTGGATTGGGTATCAAAGCCGGATTGAATTTTACCAATATCACGGGAGCCTCTTCCATCAACAATGGGAGCGAAACCGGTTACCAGGTTGGAATATTTCTGGATCCCAGTTCAAAATCAATCCTGGGCTCAAGAACCGAACTGCTTTATTCTCATCAGGGATACAATTATGCTACGGGGCAAACGACCGGAAAAATTTATCTGGACTACATCATGCTGGCCCAGCTGGCGGTCATCAATATAACCCACTTTGTACAGATCCAGATAGGAACACAGGTTGCCTACCTGCTCAATGCGAAAGCCGACAGCACCAGTCAGCCGTCTACCGGCGTACCCCAGGCAGATGCCTTGATCAACTATTATAACCGGTTTGATTTTGGCTTCAGCGGAGGCGTGGAAGTGCGCCCCTTTATGGGAATTCTGGTTGGGGCGCGCTATAATCTTAGCCTGACCAATTTGTATAAAATACCCACTTCCTACAATATGGGCAGTGTGCCGCCGAGTTATATTCCCAGTAGCAGTGACGTCAATTTTAAAAATAACCTGCTTCAGATTTATGTAGGTTACCGGTTCTAATTTTCTAATAAACCATGTTGCCGGGTCCGTTCCCTATCAAAACTGAAAATAGATAAATGAACTGCTCGCGTTCTGACTGAGGGCGATGAGTATCAGCATGCCCGACCATACCAGGCCGAGCAGCCACCAGGGCATTTTTTCGGCAACCTTCAGCACCATGGTATTTCTCATGAGCCAATGGGCGATTACCAAGGCCAACATGATCGTACTTACTTCGATTATTTCAAGATAAGACAAGACGGCCGTTGATTTGGGAATCTGAACGAACATGGAATGCAGCATCTGCCAGGCAGCCCCAAAATTCGGCGACCTGAAAAATACCCAGGTGACATTTACCAGAAAGAAAGTTCCCATCGCCAACAAAAAGTTGGAGAGGGATTTGGGATGTCCCATTTCCACAGGGAAGGCTCCTTCTACCATCTTTTTGTTGATTTCAGGAAATATATTGACCGCTTTTACTTTTCGCATATCCCTATAGGCTTTTTCAAACCACAAATACAAACCGTGAAGGGCTCCCCATACCACAAAAGTCCAGTTGGCGCCATGCCATAAACCGCCCAAGAGCATGGTGATCATGAGGTTTCTATAAGTTTTGAATGTTCCATGCCTGTTTCCACCCAGGGGGATATATAAATAGTCCCGCAACCAGGAAGACAGCGTAATATGCCAGCGACGCCAAAAGTCTGTGAAGCCGATAGCGGCATAAGGAAATAAAAAATTCTGAGGCAACACAAAGCCAAGACAAAGAGCGGCACCGATGGCACAGGAGGAATATCCTGCAAAATCAAAGAAAATCTGACCCGAAAACGCCAGCACCCCGGCCCAGGCATCTATGGTTTTCAATGGGTCCTCTGCACCAAATACGGTATTGGCAGGCCCCGACAACATGCCGTCCGCCAGAAATACTTTCATGAAAAGTCCAAGGGACAAAAGGAACAGACCCTGGGTCAACTGCTGGGCGTTGGCTTTGCGGGGAGTGGCGAACTGGGGAACCAGTTGCGGGGGTCGTACGATCGGACCGGCCACCAGATGCGGGAAAAAAGTAACAAACAGTGAAAAATCCAATAAGGACTCTACCGGTTTACTTTCCTTCTTATACATGTCGATGGTATAACAAAGGGTGGTGAAGGTATAAAAGGAAATACCCGCCGGCAGGATGATATTGGGTTTTGCCGGATGAAAATTCGCACCCAGGGCATTAACCAGATGGGTAAAGTTTTCCAAGATAAATCCCCCGTATTTAAAAAAGCAAAGCATGCCCAGGTTTCCGATCAGGCTGACGACCAGGAATAATTTTTTCTTGTATTTGTTTTCCTGTTTATAAAGGGCTTTACCGACAAAATAATCCACGATGGTGGAAAGCCAGAGCAGCAGAATAAAAGGAGGATTCCAGACCGCATAAAAGATATAACTGGCCAGCAGGAGATTGATTTTTTTCGTCTTCCATGAAAATGGAAGGTTGTGCAAAATCAAAACGACGATAAAGAAAACAATAAAAGTATAAGAGTTGAATAACATCGGATGTAGGTTGTTGGGGGTTAAGAAAAGGATTCGGGATTAACTTTTTTCCGGTTTTACGGGGAATGTCCATCCCTTTTCCTCCCGCAGGATTTTGACCAGACTTTGGGTAAAGAGCACGGCGTCTGTCGGTTTCAGATGAGACCATTCAGGACAAATAAAATTTGCGGTGGCCGGATAATCTGTAAAATGAATACCGGGGCATCCCGTCAGGGTTAGCAAACGGTCCCAAAAAGCGTTCCTTGGAAATCCCTTTGCTTCCGCTTCCCGGAAAGGGCCGCTGGAAGGTGTACGAACGAAAACCACCCGTCCTCCCCTTGCTTTAATTTTGTCCACGTCTCTTTTTACAGAATTGAAAATGGCGTTCATCTTATCGGCAGGCAGTGGATCACCCCTGCGTGCAATACCCCGAGCCCATACTTTTCTCACCTGAACCTGCAAATTGGTATCGATAACAAATTCCGGTGTCATATAGGTCTGTCTATCAAAACTCACTTGGCCAAATTGTCTGGGGAAATACAATCCGGGGAAAACACCCTCCCGGGGAGGCAGTAACTGCGCATTTTCCAACATCGCAGTGACAGAAAAATTATCCTGATCCAAAAATACCAGCTGAGATTCCAGAACATGGTTCACCTGGAAGCTGAATCGTTGCGTAGGCGTTCTGTTTTTAAAATAGGCGATTTTCTTTCTGGTGGACCCGTCATATAAGGCTCCCGGTGAAAAAAACAAAGGCTCGGTAACGTCCACAATCAGGTTGCCCTTAAATTGAGGATCGTTGGCCAGGGCTTCCAGAACAGGTCTCGGGCTGCTTCCCACGTTGGCGAGCTGGATGGCTTTTTGTCCCGTCAATGCCTCCCAGGTGGGAATGTCCAGGTCATATTTTATTCGGGAAGACCCGATGAAGACCGTTTCCTGTTCGCTGGGTCCATAAATCATGGCCATTTTATCTGCGAACAGGGCTTCATTGTCGTCGTAAGAAATCGTTATGTTTTTATGTCTTAGAAAAATCTCCCAGCTGATCAGGGCAATCAAGGTAAGGAACAGCGCGAGCCTTCCGGCGCGGATAAGGTTGGTGGGTTGCATGCTTTTGGTTTAAAAGGAAAAAAGAAATTTTCGTAGGGGGATGTGCGATCAAGATCCTGGGGGTTAATCTCTTGCATGTTCCGCTGGTAGGCATCCCAAGGAGATTGAAAATAGGAATATTAAATACACCAGCAAAAATTAATTGGGATTCATCATTTTTTGATTCCATCCAACGGGGTACTTTTGAAGGGTATCCTATATCCTATCGGGATTTTCCTTGAACCCAGGGAAAAAGAGTGAATATTTACAAAGCATTATGGTCACGATCAAACGGGTTACAGAACTTTCTGAACTGGAAGGCATAAAAAAACTGCAGGAGGAAAATTTAAAAAAAAATCTGACAGCTGAACAAGCCGAGTTGGAAGGATTCGTGACGGCTGATTATTCAATTGATTTCTTGCAGCAACTGCACGGGGAAAATCCTTCAGTTATTGCAAAGGACAAAGAACGGGTAGTCGGATATGCGTTGGTTGCGCTGCCCGCTGCCCGACATCAGCATGCATTGCTGGCAGATTTATTTGATGCAATTGATACCATCGAATACGATAACCAACTACTTCGAAATTCAAAATACGTTGTGGTCGGGCAGTTGTGCATTGCCAGGGGATATCGTGGCACGGGGCTGCTACAAAAAATGTATCAGTATTACAAGGAAAGTCTGATGATGGAATTTGACTATTGTATTACCGATGTAGCAGAAAACAATCCCAGGTCGCTCAAAGCCCATCAAAAATCCGGATTTCAGATAATAGCGACTTTGAAATATGGAGGCCTGGACTGGAATATCATTCTCTGGGATTGGAGGGAACATAGTCATACGGCAGCTTGGTAGCCATATTTTCCCACCAGGCCCAATAACCCGTGATCTTGAGATCTTCGGGCGAATAATAATAACCACTATTGAGAATTAAAACGGCTTTTTGGTGACCAAATACAAATTGGGAAATCTGAAATCTCTCCTCCTTATACTTTTTTGAAATCGCTTTATATTTTGCCGGCTCCATTTTTAACTCGTAGGCGATCTGCAAGGAATCCGGGGAATACATCGCTGCGGTGGAACTATCTACCGCAAAACCGACGCTATCGGCATCAATCAACTGGTTGCTCACGACAGAATCCGGTTCAAGCATTTGTTTCTTGAAATTTCTGATGGAATCTGCATTGAAATGAGAACGGAGCGTCATACCGAATTCATCAGTCGGCTCTAGTGTACTATCTGACGCGACGCTGGAAGCCTTGTATTTTTCAATCTCTTCGAGCATTTTCTTTGCCCTTTGTTTTTCGGGGTTATAAATTTTTTTCAGACTTCTTATTTCGAATCCCCCGGCCTGGAGCTGATTGACATAAAAAGCCCTCATGAATTCCATCAGCGATCCTTGATAGGCCTTCGCTCTTTCCTGCTCGTAGCGGGCGGCTTTTGCCGGATGGGTCAGAGAAAGGTCACTAAACAATGCATATCCCTGGTAGCTTACCACCCCGGTATTGAAATCGTATTCAAAATCTTCCAGCTTGTATTGGATGCGGTAACCGAGCCAGTAGTTTTTAATCACGATCGGTTTGGTAGCCGTGACCGTTAAGGTATTGTCCGCGTTCAACCTGAATTTTATTACTTCCGGATTGTCCAGGTAGCAGTCAACCGAACGGGGAGTAGTTCCCAAAAAAATATCCCGGAATAATTTACCCCATTTTGCCCATCCGTTAGGATCGGGCGGGTTGACGTCAACTTCCCCGAGTTGCAGTGATTTAGGTACCAGGGAAATTAAAATCGTTCCTTTTGAATCGGCGGGATTCACCAGTTCCGACCAGGTTTCAAATCCTACGCTGGTCGCAATCAATCTGAATTTTCCGCGGGGAATATTGTTCAAAGAAAAGAGACCCTGCTCGTCACTGAGTGTTCCCAGGGAAGTATTGTTGAGGTAAACTGAAACCGCCGGCAGCGGTTTTTGCGAATCTGCATTTAGAACCTTTCCGCGCAAAACAAATTGAGAAAATGCGTCCTGATAACCCATAGCCATCAAGGCAAAAATTATCGGCACCATTTTCTTCATCGACAGGTTATTGCATCTCCCATACCGCGGCCTCATAGGGTCGCAGTCTTCCGGAGCGGGAAGGTGTTGCATAATTTCCGATCAGTAGTTTTTTCCCGGTTAGATCCAGTCCCGTACGGGCCATGGCTTCATGGGAAGTGAAATTCAACATCACCAGAATCTGGTGTCCCTTTTCACTTCGGGTATAACTGTACACATCGGGATTTTCTTTGTCCAGCAGCTCGTACTTACCATATACCAGCGTGGGTTCAGACTTTCGAAGCAGGACGAGTTTTCTGAAATAGATTAATACAGAATTGGGATCTGCTTCTTCGGTTTCCACGTTAATTGTTTTAAAATTTGGGTTCACTTCAATCCAGGGTGTTCCGGTGGTAAAACCGGCATTCCTTTCCTTATTCCATTGGAATGGAGTTCTTCCGTTGTCGCGGCTGTCAAAACTTTTTTCTTTTAAAAAAGCGATCGTGTCAGCATGCAGATCTTTTTGGTGCTGATATTCATTGAGCATGGACATATCCCGGTATTCTTCGATCTTTTTAAATCCTATATTGGTCATGCCCAGTTCATCTCCATTGTAGTAGTAAGGTGTACCCCGCATAGTCATAATAAAAGTGGCCAGCATTTTCGCTGAAGGGTTCCGAAAGGCCGGGCTATCGTTGCCAAATCTACTGACGAGCCTGGCCTGATCATGATTGGAGAGGAATATGGACAGCCAACCGTTTTGAGCAAAGGCGCTGTCCCAGCGAGAGAAGACCTCTTTGAAATGCAGGAGGCTATAACCTTCTTTTTTGGCTACGTCTACTCCATCAAAAGCATAAGCCATATTCAATTCTTTTCTGTCTGCGTCCACCAGCGCGTGCGCATCGTCGAAAGAATTGCCTGCACCTTCTGCCACACTCATCACATCGTATTTACTCAACACCTCGCGGTTCATTTCCTTTAAATAGTCATGCAGGTGGGGACCCATGGCATAATACAACCAGAATTTGTTTTCGTATCCTACAGGAAATTGGGGAAAAGTAGTATCCTTGGAAACATACTGAAAGGCATCCAGCCTGAACCCATCGATTCCTTTGTCGGCCCAGAATTTCATGATATCATAGACTTCCTGTCGAAGTCGGGGATTTTCCCAGTTCAGGTCGGGCTGCTTCCTGGAGAAATAATGGAGATAATACGCGTTGGTCAAAGAATCGTAGCGCCAGGCATCATGGTTTACATCAAACAAGCTATATCGGGGCGCTGGTTTGCCCCTTTCCGCATTCCACCAGTGATAGTAGTTCCGATAAGGATTTGTTCTGGAACTCCTGCTTTGTTTAAACCATTCATGTTCGTCACTGCTGTGGTTGACCACCAGGTCCATGACCAGTTTGATGCCCCGTGCGTGCATGCCTTTGATCAAGGAGTCAAAGTCGGCCATGGTGCCAAAATCTTTCATGATGTTGCGGTAGTCACTCACGTCATATCCGTTGTCGTCGTTGGGAGAACTGTAGATGGGGTTTAGCCAGACCACATTGACGCCCAGACGCTGGATATAATCCAGCTCAGAAATAATTCCTTTGAGGTCTCCGATCCCATCTCCATCGCTGTCCTTAAAACTGCGGGGATAGATTTGATAAACCACCGATTCCTTCCACCACTTTTTTTGGGTACTGTCCTGGCCCCAAGTATTTGCAAAAAAACATACCGTTAAGGTCCAGATCAAGGCGGATCTTTGAATACCTGTTTTCATATACCGAATGTAAATCGATTTGATTATATAGGCTTATTTAAACGATGGCACGGCGCTTCCACCATCAGGGTCGGCGAGAGGGTTTCAATAAATATTTAGTGGATCAAAATAATTCTTTCCCTGCTCTTTAACCAGTCAGTATAAGGCTCAACCCCAATATTTGCGAAAATAATAAGCTGCCGTTCACAGTGCTACAGGTTAGGGCTGCTAAAACCCAGGTTGCCCATGCCTCTTTTAACCTCCGGACAACTCATGAATAAATTCCACAACAGTCCGCTTCTGTAATTTTCTATCATCACGATCTGCGGGCCCTGATCAATGGCCAAACAATCTGAATCGAACCAGAGGCTGTTCAGATCAAATGCATCTAAAAATCCATACCCAGTCCAAAGCTTGTCTCCAAGTTTGTAATAAAAAAACCGGATGGCATTCATCGATTGAGTGGGTGTATAGGGAAGCGATGAGACTGCCGCCGTAGGCGCAATCACGCCCAGATCGTTGGTGGGAGAGCTGGCACTATAACCTCCCGGCACATCGCTGGCCGTAAGTCCCCAGCAAAGGTTGCTGTACCCGTAAAAATGATTGGGATTGGATATGCAGTAAAGGTAATTGATGGTTGCATGCGATGTGTCCTGTACCCAGTAGTTCGCATAGTCATCGGTCAAATCGTGTGGATTGATTCCCAAAAAAGAATAGTGTGAAAAAAATAAAGGTCCTCCGTAGTCGGGGCCCAGGGGAAGAATGATACCAAAAAAGGACTTCCCGTTCACCTCACTTCCGTTTCCCGCCCATCCGTAATCATACACATTTTTTGTAATCGTATTGGAATCTACATTCGAAGAAGCCGCCAGAACATAAGTAATCAGCGCTTCATCCCATCCGGTTACATGTGCATTGATGGCCCAGTTAAAATCGGGACTCCAGTTCCAGGTCAACACATTCTGACCGTTTTGCCGGTACCAATTCCACTCTACTGCGTTGTATAAATTATTGATGAGGCTGCGTAAATTGATCTCATCCGGATCCGTCGTGCTGTTGAAAAACTGTCTGACGCAAAGCAGCCCTTGCATCATGTAAGCAGTTTCCACAATATCGCCACCATCATCCTGTGCACTGAAAGGCACCGTGACGCCAGAGACGCCGTTTATCCAATGCGGAAACGCACCATGATAGCGCGATACTTTGTTGGTTAAAAAATTCACAATCGTATCGATGCGCGACAGCGCCTCAGCCCGGGTTATAAAATTCCGCTTTACGGCTACCAGCATGGCCATCAGCCCAAATCCACTGCCACCCGTGGTAACCACATCACCAGAAGAACTGCGTTCACGGGCAAGTCCAGAAACCGGATGTCCAAACTTCCAGAAATATTGAAAGGTTTGATTTTCGACCAGCGTCAACAGGGCGCTGTCTGTCATTTGAGGGAATTTGTCTGTCGAATCGATCTGGGTATAAAAAGTATTTTTATAATTGTTGATGAGGCTACCGCCCGACTGCGATTTTAAAGAGGAGGCAATGGAAAACGTATAGCGTGTCAGATAAAGAAGCGGCGCAGTCGGTTGGATCACCAGGACCGAATCTCCGTTTTGAAAAGTTGTGTTCAACTGGACTGTTCCGCCCCCGGAAAGAGCGATGGATGAAGGTGCCGAACTTTCCAGTATGGGCTGGGAAAACTGCATTTTAATAACCGGTTCGCCAACGACGTTGTATACGGGGGCCGCATAAGCCACGTTGTTTAAAAAAATATTCTTTAGGACGACCGGTACAGGTGGTGGCGGCGTTGCGGCGGGCCCGTTGCTTTTACTACAGGAAAAAAAACAGCTGACCACGGCCCCTGTGATCATCCAGTTCAAATAAGTCCATTTTATTTTCATAACCCAGGTTTAAAAAAAATTAAGGAATCATTGTTTCTTGCCACAACCAATATTTTTCCCTTTGCTGTATTCAGCCATTTGGCATCCCGAACCTCTCCCGTGATCTGCGGCAAAACAGAAGGCGGCTGAAAGGCCGAGGCCGCTTTACTCAGTGTAAAAAAAGTAGGATACAGGGCATCATATCTTCCCTCATAGGGCACCACGCCATAAAAATTTCCGGCGGCCAGCCATCCTGAAGAAGGCTTTGTGGATATTTGGGCAAACGCAAAAACGGGCGCTTCTTGCAAGGCATCCGGTAGATCCGTCCGGGTAAAGTTACCCTTCCCATCATTGATAAAACAAGAAGAGCTGAGGGTTTCTGCTTTGAGCTCGGTATAATCTTTAAAAAGGTCAAAGAAAATGTATTGAACGGTCTTGCCGGCGACTTCGTCATATCTTTCGTAGGCCTTTTTCAGGACCGGGAGCGCTCTTTCCAGTTCATCTTTTGCCAAAAAAGTATATTCCTGTCCATTGATGGTATAACACATGATCTGTTCAATCGTGCCATTGTGATCAAAATCCTTGATGTATAATTTCAAGGGGCCGTTTTTCCCGGCCCAGAGTTTGGAATTGTGTCCCCAGTTGCCGGCCAGGATATCGGGAAAACCGTCGCCATTCACATCGGTCATGTACAGGGTTTGCCAAAGACCGGTCGAGTTGGGTACGTCCGTCTCTTTAAACTTTCCATGGTCGTTCATGAAAATTTTCATCGGCATCCATTCCCCGCTGACGATCAGATCAGGCCATCCGTCCTGGTTGAGGTCGGCAAAAGCCGCTGAGGTAACCGTGCCAATCTTTGTCAGGTCGATGGTATTCATGGCAATGCTAAAATGTCCCTTGCCATCGTTGAGGTAAAGATGGGAGGTCTGCGGCAGACCGAATCCAATGCCGGTCGTGCCCGCTAAATTGCCAACAAAAATATCCAGGTCTCCATCCCGGTCGACATCGGCTACCGCAACACAGGATTTGTTCTCATAAAGCTGTGACATAAAATTGGAGTCCTTTTTGAAATGACCTTTGCCATCATTGAGATACAAACGGTCTTCCAAACAATGCGGCGAAGAGGGTGGCTCGTCCCCTCCGCTGACTACATATAAATCGGGATACCCGTCGCCGTTGGCATCAAAAAAAATGGCGTCCACATCTTCGCAAATGGCGTCGCGGTTGAACAAAGCCGTATCGACTGAAATAAATGTTCCATTCTTTTGCTGAATCATCAAGACCCCTGCCTGGTTTTTTGCACCGCAGGCATAAAAATCATCCAACCCGTCTTTGTTCACATCACAGACTGCAATTTTGGGTCCTCGGGTACTTTCCTTGTGTGGGATCAGATATTGCTGAGCAAAATCGTTGAAATCATCTTCCTGGTGTTTCCAAGGACAGTCCACCTGTTTGGTGATATTGTTTAAAAGCGCCTTTTTTTCAGGAAAGAATCCGTGGTAATTAAACAGGCCCGACGCATCTTTTTGATAAACCACCAAAGAGCGGTTGACTTCAACTTTTTTAATCACCTGGAACCGCTGATCCGGCCAAACGACCAGCAGACTGTCCGCCCCCAGACTATCGAGTCCAAAATGCAGGTGGGTATCGGAGGAAGATTCAAATCCGCGCGTAAGCATCAGCTCCTGATATTGCATGGACTCACCGCCCGATGGGTTGCCATGGGACCAGAGATAAACTTTTGCTCCAATGCCAAACCGGTTCATACCCGCTCCCTGAAAAGAAACCGAAAGAAAGTTTTTCTTTGGCAAATTGTTTTTCAAAACTACCGCCGGGGCATTGATATTGTTGGTCACCAGGTCCAGGTTCCCGTCATTGTCCAGGTCCGCATAGGCCGCCCCATTGAAATATCCCTTCAACCCGCTGGTTCCCCACAGATCGCTGAGATCCTTAAACGACCCGTTTCCCTGATTTTGAAAAATGAAGGGATGCGAACTTCCATCGGGGATTTTCTTGATCGTCATCTCATCGAACTCGTCGGACGCGTCGCGGTTGGTAGTGGCAGCGAGGTTGGAAACAAACCGGACATAGTCCAAATCCACGGGCCTTTTTACAATACCACTGGTGATAAAAAGGTCTTTGTTGCCGTCGTTGTCAAAGTCGGCCATCAGGGGAGCCCAACTCCAGTCGGTGGCAGAGATACCCGCCATCAGGGCAACATCGCTGAATGACTTACCATCCCCATTGTTCCGCTGGAGGCAGTTCCTGGAGACCTGGTTTTGAAAACCGTTGTGTAATATTTTGTACTGATAAATCTGGTAGTTCTCATCCGACCCATAGGTTTTTAGGGTCCGTTCGTCGGCCGGCAACATATCCACGGTCACGATATCGGGTTGCCCATCATTGTTATAATCGGCGATATCGTTGCCCATGCTAAAGCGGGAATAGTGTCCAAAATGTTGGGCACCGCTTTCTGTGAAGGTTCCATTTCCATTGTTGATATAATAATAATCGTTCTCGTGAAAATCGTTGCCGATATAAATATCATCCCAACCATCGTTGTTCATATCGGCGACGGAAACTCCCAGTCCGTATCCCAGACTGCTTTGATATATACCCGCCTCGGCCGTCACATCTGTAAAACGACCCGTCGTGTTGAGATCATTTCGATATAACCGGCTTCCCGCGTTGGGGTCAAATTTCCGGCGGTTGCTCGTGTCCACAATATTTGAGTTGGGATGATGCGACTGGTTTAATATGAAACAATCCAGATCCCCGTCGTGATCGTAGTCGAAAAAAACTGCCTGCGTTGAATAAGCAGAGAGTGCGAGTCCGTATTTTTCGGCGCTTTCCGTAAAGGTTCCGTTTCCGTTGTTGATAAACAGTTCATTCCTGCCCGTCAGGCCGTGCTCACCCTGGACAGAACAGACATAGATATCCAGCAGGCCATCTCCGTTCACATCCGCCATCGTGACGCCCGTACACCAATCGGAACTTCCGGCAACACCTGCTTTTTCGGTAATATCCTCAAATTCAAATCCACCCTTGTTCAAATAGAGTTTGTTGTGACCCTTGCTGTTGGCGGTAAAATAAATGTCGGGCAGCCCGTCGTTGTTGATGTCCCCGATGGCCACCCCTCCTCCGTTATAGTAGTACAGATAATAAAGGATATTGAAAAGGTTTTTCTTTTCCAATTTGTTGGCAAAATCAATATGGGTTTGGGAGGCCGGGAGGGATTCAAAGGCATTGGACTGCCGGCGGCAGGAAAGAAAAACCATCAGAAATCCCATCAGGCAAGCTAAGCGCAATCTCATCGGTATATTTTTATCAGGTGTGTGCGGATCATGGCAGCGGTTGGTGCCAGGTGGCCGGGAAGCAATTCGGTAATGGATTGGGACGGCTTGCGGGGCATATGGCAATCTATGCAGTTCTGTGCAATGGAAGATCCCATGGATGCAGTCAGGGAACAGGTATTGTGGTGTGCTGCGTTGTGACAGGACATACAACGTTGTGAAAACAAAGCAATCTGGCCTCTTTCATTTTCATGCGGATTGTGACAAGTAGTGCAAGTCATCGTGCCACTCATCTTAAAACACTGGCTCGCGCGAAGGAGACCATACTGATTGCCATGCACGTCGATATGGTCGGGGTCCGGGGGAAAGGTATCAATGGCAAAATAATCACTCAACCGGTCTCCGGAAACAAACTCAAAAGAAGGCTTTGTTTTTTGCAGTCTTCCGCTATGGCATAGGGCGCATAGATCCAGGTTTTGTTTTTTGGTAAACCTGGCCGGATTCAAAATAAATTCTGCATGGCCGGCCTGGGGGTTTTGTGTTTGAAAAGCAACATGCCTGGCTGCGGGACCATGGCATTTTTCGCAGTCTACCCCATAGATCATTTTTTCATCAAAGGATTCAGGCTCGACATTCGGTGCCGATAGGACGGTGGCCAGGCTGCTGTGGCATTCCAGGCATCGGGAAGTAATCGGCCGGTTAAACAGAATGGGATTGGTGGGATATAAAGGACTGTTGGCCCAGTTTCGGGCGGCGGTAAAATAAGATACCGGCAGTTGATATAGTTGCCCGTGATAACGGGTAATATAGGTTTGACCCTTGGAACCCGAACCGACCACGATGTCAAAGCGGCCCGCTATTTTTTCATCGCCCCTAAAGTAGGCAACCTGATAAAACCCGCTGTCTCTTTTTTCCATGACCACCACCCGGTCAGAGTCATAGGCAAACCGATTTTTTCCCGGTTGAAAACTGCCCTTGATAAATTCCACCTGGGCTGGCCGGGTCGTAAGATAGTGCGCGGTATGAATATGGCTATCATAAATATTCTTATGGCAACCGGCGCAGGCCTGCGAACCGGCAAACTGGGACAGGTTTACCTTTTCTTCGGGGACTGCCTTGGTCGTTTGCTTGTTTTCGGGGTGAACACATTGCGTAAGAAAAAAGATTCCAGAGACGATCCAGAAAAGGGTAAAAGCAGCGCGCCTGTTTCTCGCCATGAATTTCATCCTCAAAAGTTAAGGCTTCCTTCAAAAAACTGCTAAAAATAAGAAGGGCTGCACCAACTATGCAACCCCTGCTTAAACCAAAAAACGAATATATACTACCTACTGCTTATTGGCATAATTTGTAGCTACGTCGGTCGAAGACAAAGCTTCGGCATAAAATTTCAGCTGGTCAATGGCGCCTGGGAAACCCGACATCCAGGTATTTCCGGCATAGTTGCCCTGGATATTGGCTGCCTGTTCAAAACCTCCCACTACCAGACTGGACGCATTGCCGTCAAAAACAATGGTTTCATTTTTTTTCTGATCAAATTGTACGCCATCCCGGTAAAGGGTTGCCGTCAGCGAAGTCGCATCATAGCTGAAAACAACCTGGTGCCAATTGCCATCATACATGCCGGGCCACATGTTGACGCCGGTATAACCAGCAAAATCCCAGTTATCCCCTAGTCCATTGGCAAAGTGAAACTTGAGCTGCATGGAATCGGAAGAAGGGGTAAAATGATCGGCATAGACGGTGATATTTCCCCAGAAATTGCTGGTGCTCGACAGCGCAATAATGCCATCTGCGTTCACGGGATCTTTTTTTGCCAGTGGGATATTCATCCAGAAAGAAAGGGTGAAACTGGTGGCGGTGGTCGCAAAATCATTGGCATTCGGATAGACTAAAAAACTATATACCGAATCGCCGCCCGACGCGCCCCATACCGGATTGAACTGAATCGCCTGACCGCTCACACCAGCGACATAGGAAGTTACACTATCGGTATTGGCAAAGGTAGCCCGGATGCTGTCGGCATTGATATTGTCATATGCGGCATAAAATTTTACCGGTCCGCCAGGAGGATTGCTGTCTGTGGGATAATCCCCTAAAGCGGGGTGATCAATTTTTTCGCATCCGTTTATAGCGACACCCACTATCAAAACGATCGCCGCGGATTTTAAAATTTTATGGATTATACGCATACTATAAGTTTTATTTTATTTGAATACGGGCTTTTATACTACAATCAGAAAATCATGGATACAACTAATAATTCGGGTTTTGAACCAGGGCTGGATTGCCGGACAAGGCTGCCGTTGGTATCGGGTAATATTCATTCTTAGGCGTATAACCCGCCAAAGCGGTCTGTGCTTGTCCCCAGCGGACGAGGTCATAGAACCGTTCCATCTCCATACCAAATTCCACCCTTCTTTCTTTCTGAATGGCCGTCCTGAACTGCGCCTGGTTCTGGTATTGTATATAGGGAAGCACAGAATTATTACCGTTTCTGGCGCGGGCCCGGATCATTTCCAACCAGGCTTCTGAAGCACTGTCGTTTTCCGCTCCTCCGATTTCATTGGCGCATTCTGCAGCCATCAGGATCACATCAGCATAACGCAATACGCGGGTATTTTCAAAGGCGGCACCGGTCGGATCTCCGGCAGCTGCTTGCTCAGCTGGATCGGCATAGGTTTTTTTGTTCCAGAACAAAGAGTTGGTCAGCGGTGGCAGAGTACGTCCATAGCCTCCGTTGGCCGGATCATCCGACTGACCAGAAAATAAAATCGTAGCTGCTTCTCTCGGATCACCTGATTCATAGGCATTGACCAGGTTTTGGGTAGGATTGTTCCATCCCCATCCCAGGTTCCAGTCTCCTGAACCGCGGACACCTTGTTCGGTACCCCACCAGCTCCAATAGGTCGTATTCACACCTGCTGCGGTATTCGCATTTTGCTGGCACTGTACTTCAAAAATAGATTCGGAGCAGTTTTCATTTTGCGTTTTCCAAATGGCCCAATAAGGACTAAAGAGCGCATACTGATTGGAGTTGATGATCTGTTTGCAAAGATCCAGACAACTCTGGTAGTTGGCCTGCGTGGTGGGCAGCGGTGCATCCCGCATCAGGTAGGTTTTTGCATGCAGGGTTCTGGCCGCATTTTGCACCAGTCTTCCCACGGATGTGGATGGTTGCGCAGAAGGCAGATAGGTCTCTGCGTAGGCTAAGTCTGCATCAATGAGTGCATATCCATCTGCCACAGAGGATTTTGGTATCTGTCCGTCGGAAACCTGGTAAACCCTCTTAGTAATCAGCGGTACTTCACCATAATTTTTTATCAGATCAAAATAGGAATAAGCCCGGAACCATTTGGCCTCGGCAATATTGATCAGGGAAGCGTTGTCCGAAAGTTTAAGGGAATCGGCCGTTTGTAGCAATATATTGGTCAGCAGAATCATCTGATAATGCCGGTCCCAGTATACCCCGTTTGCCCAGTCGTCCTTGCTGTACTGGAAATCAGAATAGGCCGTAATATAACCGGCAGCTCCGGGATCCGCATTGACGGTCTGGTCTCCGGAACGAAAACCCTGCATTGGAATATATCCGATCCCCACCATGCCGTCTCCGCAATAGGGAGCAGACTGGGAGTTTCGGATCGTTCCATAAAGACCGATGGCCTGGCCTTCCAATCCTCCCTGGTTTAAATCACTTAAGGTAGCAGACAGGGGCTGACGATCCAGAAATTTTGTACACCCGGAAAAGAGTGCAACACAGGAGACGGCTAGAAAAAATCCCCAGTTTAGTTTTTTAAATATTTGCATAACGTTCAAATTTTTTGGTTTAAGCTTTCTTACTATTAGAAGGTTACATTGATAC
>Ga0206938_1020_pt1 | contig 53980 bp, 45 predicted proteins | sample Alteio_BWOrgHeat_12_FD_152918 | JGI IMG/M metagenome (GOLD analysis project Ga0206938, IMG submission 152918) | Enriched cells from forest soil in Barre Woods Harvard Forest LTER site, Petersham, Massachusetts, United States -... | ecosystem: Environmental > Terrestrial > Soil > Temperate forest >... | reverse complement strand
ATCCTTCATTAAAAATTTCTGTTCATTCGCAAGCCAATGCATTAAGAAAGTATGGCCTCGTGAAACCGACACAACCGATTTTAGCGTTATGTCCTGGTGCTGAATTTGGTCCGGCTAAGCGTTGGCCAGAAGAGCATTATGCGGAAGTGGCGAATAAAAAAATAAGTGAGGGATGGGGCGTTTGGTTATTTGGTTCAGTAAAAGACCAAGAAGTTGCAAATGCCATTATGGAGTTGACGCATGATCGTTGTGTGAATTTGGTGGGTAAAACAAAATTAGAAGAAGCAGTTGATTTATTGGCGCTTGCGACGGTTGTTGTGACGAATGATTCCGGTTTAATGCATGTTGCTGCTGCTTTAGATAGGCCTGTTATAGCGGTGTATGGTCCAACGAGCGCTAGCTTCACGCCTCCTTTGCATAAAAATGCGAAAGTGTTATCTCTCTCATTAAATTGTCAGCCGTGTTTTCAACGGACGTGTCCACTACAACATCATCGCTGTATGCTAGAACTGGATCCAATTAGGGTATTACAAGCGATTTCAACTGCGGTAACGCCAATCGATGCGCATATTAATCGTTAAAACTTCATCGCTAGGCGATATTATTCACACGTTTCCTGCGCTCACGGATGCAGGAAAAGCGATTTCTGATATTGAATTTGATTGGGTAGCGGAAGAAAGTTTTGCTCAAATAGCGACTTGGCATCCGTTAGTCAAGCATGTTATACCCGTTGCCTGGCGACGTTGGCGAAAAAATCTATTTTCGCTGCGCACCCTAAAAGAATTCCAACACTTTAAATCCCAATTGCAAGCCTTTAATTATGATTATGTGATTGATGCCCAAGGGTTATGGAAAAGCGGTTTAATGACTCGATTTGCGCGTGGCAAACGCTGCGGTTTTAATTGGTCTTCTGCACGTGACCGGTTTGCTTCTCTTTTTTATCAGCACACTTTTGCTGCCCCCAAAAAACAAGATGCCCATGCGATTGTGCGAATTCGCCACTTATTTAGCCAAGCATTAGGTTATGACTATCAAGACACCGTGCCCGATTATGGTATTGCCCGGCATCAATTCGGTGAAAAAGAAACAGCGCATCCGTATATCGTCTTTCTCCACGGCACAACCTGGCCCACCAAGCATTGGCCTGTTGAGTATTGGATTGAATTAGGTAATTTATTGAACAAAAATGGATTTTTAATAAAACTCCCCTGGGGAAATGCTATTGAGCAAGAACGAGCCCACCAAATCGCCAATGCCTGCCAAAACGCCCAAGTTTTGAACCGACTCGATTTAATAGGAGTCGCCCACATTTTAGCCAGCGCCACCGCCATCGTAGCCGTAGATACCGGCTTAGGCCACTTAGCCGCCGCCCTAAACGTCCCCACCGTTTCCCTCTACGGCCCCACGAATCCCTTATTAACAGGCGCTTGGGGCCAATCCCAAGTCCATTTAGCCGCTGAATTCCCTTGCGCACCCTGTTTAAGACGGGAATGCAATTACCCCCAACGCGACTCTTATCTACAACAACCCCCTTGTTTTACCAAAGTTCCACCGGCACTGGTTTGGGATAAGGTAAAAAATATGCTATAATTAAGATAAATAGATAATTATAAATCAATTGCTTAATTAAATGAGGTGGTTGATTATGCCAGGCAGTTCTTCTTCCGAACAAAAACCTTCTCGTATACAAATACCTATTTCGCCTGTTTATCTTGTCCATGCTCCCTTTAGAAGAAAGGTTGAAGTTACATCTTCTAGAGTTTTTATCCAACCAAAAAATATGGGCGTTATAAATGAAATTATTGACTTTCTTAAATCCCCAGTTGTTCCGACACAAGAGAAAGAGGTAAAAAAAAATAAACATGATGAACTATTAAGAAGATTACGATTTTATAATAGAAAAATTTCTTCTGAAGAAATTGATAAAATAAAAAATGATATATATCGTCTCCATATTTTTTTAAAGGGCAAAAAATTTTATTTAGGGGATACCAAAGACTTAAATCGTTTTCTTACAGAAGATAAAGAAAAAAGAATAGCATTAATTACAAGCAGCATTTTCGAGAAAGAAAAATATGGGCAAGGAGGTGTTTTAACAGGTAATTTTTCTATAATTAATCATCTGATTTTGTTAACCTCTGGTTTAACACAAAGCAGTCTTAACATATCTGTAGAAAAACACGAACCAGATGGCTATTTAATAAAAAATACAGCTGTATTCACGGGCTCGGAGAATGGAAATATAGAATATGAAGAAACCTATATTTTAAAAAAAGAGAACGGGTCTTTTTATCTTGATCCGCAAGGTATTATTCTTAGTGTTAATACCGAGCTCTTTGAAAAAGAAATTAGAGATGGTTTGATAAGTAAGCTCAAAGAACTAGAAAATAATAAAAAAGATATAAATAAATTTAAAGAAAATTTGTATGAAATGATTCCTTTTCTTTGCGATGATATTTTTTCAGATGCTTTTTTTGAAAAGTTTCAAGAAATACAATTCCAAGGAACGGAAAAACAAAAAATAGAAAGATTTAATATAGCGAAAGAACTAATTGATAGTTGTTTTTCCAATCCTAACATGCATAAGAAATTGCGTGAAAATTTGGATAAAGCGTGTGCTCCTTACTTAAGAATACCAATTTCTTCAGAATATTGTAGCAAATATGCTCCCCCAAGCGAAATATCGGGTAATCCCTCAGTTGAGCTTTCTCCTGACCATATAAAAGATATTGACATTATCTGTAATTCTCTCATTGAGCTTCGAGAAAAATATGGCGAAGAAGATTTTTTAAATGAAAGTTCAAAAGAATTTGAAAAATTGAAAGGTCGGTTGAAGGTTTTTGGTTCGGATCAGGGCAAGTTTAGTGAGCTATTTCGGGCTTTGAAAAATTTTAAAGAGTTGCAAGGATGGGAAAGAAGTCAAAATGAAGATCAAGAGGTAGCGTTAATTGCTTGTCGTGTGTTGAATCATGACAAGGAGCATCAGCCAGGAGGAATTTTAAGTGTAAATCAGCTTAAAGCAGAAAAAATATTTTCGATGAAAAATTTAAGCTTGGCAGGGCGTATAGAAGGAAGGCCGCGATTAGTAAAAACAGCAGATCAGAATAAACATGTAATAGCGCATCAACATCAATATAGACAGCTAAGGATAGACGATAAGGAATATTATTTAAATAACAAAGGAAATAAAATAGAAGAACGTCAGGATTCCAAAGATTATACAAGCGCGCCTATTTTAATAAAGTATCAAGATAATTTTAATTTAGAAAAAAAAGGTGATAGAGATTTTGTTGCTAATATAAATTCCACAAGTCCTAAATTTAGTATTTCTACTGTATTTTTTAATGAAATATTTCGACCTTTATTAATAGATGAGCTAAAAGAAATGAATAAAAATAAGGACGATATCAATAAATTTAAGGAAAGCTTATTTAAATTTATTCCTTTTCTTTTTGATAAAGCATTCGCTGACGCATTCTTTAAAACGTTTGGAGAAATTCAAAATCAAAATCCAGGAGAAGAGGCGGCTCTTCGACTGGAGGCAGTAAAAGAAAAAATTGAGGTATGTTATCAAAATAGACCTAACTTACAGCGTGCATTGTTAGTAAAAGCTACACCGCTTTCATTGGCAACCCGATTTACAATAGGAGGAATACTTGGAGGTATAATCGGAGGGGCTGTTGGGCTGGTAGGGATAGGGTTTGGATTAGTGGCCTTACCGTTGGTTGTTGGTGTTATTGCAGGAGGAGTAATTTTAGGAGGAATTGTCGGAGGGGTTATAAATTTAATTAGAAGAGTTTTTTCTTCTACTAGCTTTTCTCCTCCTGGAGGCGGTACTACCGGGAAACTGCTGGCTGGAGAATTAAATGAGAATTTATCGGTAAATAGGCCGGAATCAGAGTTTGATTTATCAAAAGAATTGCCAATAAATGTTGATGAATATAAGTTTGATGGATTTAAACCAAAAACCCGAAATCGGGACATACCTGATCATAAAGGCGTTAAAGAAGATCCTAGTAATAAATTATCGCAAAATTAATTTATTTAGCTTCTTTATTTGTTGATTCATCAAAAGCCCCAATGTTCCTAAACACCTTAAACACCCCCTCATCCATAACCTTCGCATCTGGCGGTGATGCCGTAATTTGTATATGACTATTTGTCCTAATCCCTTTCGCTGTAATTGTATTCGCAATCGGAAGATAATTGTCATAACCGACGTAAATCAACCGTCGTTGATTATCCTCTTGATCTCCTGGAATACCATGTGACCATAAAAATGCAGCGATTTGGCGGGCGCGGTTTTCGGATAATTTTTGTTCGGATTTGTCTGTATTAAAGCCGCTGGTATTGCCGGCAATGATAATATTGTGGCAAGGGTAACGGTTTAAGACGGTGACGACGCTTTCTAGGGTGGATTGGGCTTGGGGGAGGAAGTCGCTGGAATTGACGTCGAATAAATTATCGCTGGGGATGTCAATCGTGACATAGTCGCCGACGGTATAAACTTGCCCCCCGGCTTGGGCGATGCCGGTGGAGTCGAAATGTAAGGTCGTGACGTAATAGCCGAGGCCTGCGCCTCCTATGCCCGCTAGAGCGATCAGCGGTTTTGATAATTTCATTAACGATGCGCTACCCGCGCCGACGGCTGCACCGACAAGGGGAGCAACAGCAGGGCTGCTAGTGCCATTAGTTTGTTGGAATGGCGTAGAGCTACAGGCAGGGAGAAGTAGTAGCGGTAATAAAGTAGAAAGAGTTCGGATCATTCATCGGTTTCCTTTCTGCAGAAATTCCTCGGCTCCAATTAAAGGCAACAATCGTTGTAAAACAGCCTCTAAAATTTCATGAGTTACCTTTTTTATAAACTTTGCTTTTCGGTTTTGCCAAGATAATGTTTGAATAATGCTAGAAGCAATAACTGAGGGCTTTTCAAGTCCTTCAACAGAAACTTCGCTTAAATGGCCTCTAATGCTGGAACTTATCGGGCAGCAAATAAGCAAACCTGTTTTTCTATTATATTCTTTAGAAGATAAAACCAATGCGGGTCTATATTTTCCTATTTCTTTTCCTTTTTTAGGTTCAAAGTCAAGGAAAATGATATCAAAACGTTCTGGAATATATTTATTCATGATTTTCGAATTCTTGAGGATGGATATCTACTATTTCATCGGCATGTGCTTTTTTGGCTGTTAATCCTTTTAATAATTGAGCTTCCTTAAAAGGGAGTAATTTTCTTTTTTTTGAGCTAACAGGATGAATGGTAAGCCCTTTTTCATTTACTTCGATTTCAATTGGCATATTAGCAGTAAAATGAGGAATTGTTTTTAAGGCGCCAGTAATGCGGATCGCCAAGCTATTCCCCCATTTTTGAATTTTAGTGTGTACTTTCACAGCGAATCCTCTTGCTACTTTGTCTTTCAATAAAGTATACACTATGTAGATACAGCTGTTCAAGTCGTGTTCCTCTTCATAATTAAATAAATAGGTTTAATTCGACTCTTAAGATAGGTTATGATGACTTAAAATGCACAATGGATGTGCTTTTTTGACTAGAGCAGGAAGCGATAAGTCATCATTTGGAATCCCGTCCCTATACGATTTGGTAATTTATTTCGGGAGTTACTTTTTTTGATGAATAATTAAATTAGGTTTTAGTTTCAAAAGTGCAAATAAATGGGCTAAGGACGCTAAAGTTAGGTTGGCTTCTCCTCGTTGGATTTTAGCCACCTGAGAGGGGCTAACATCCAGCCTTCTTGCTAATTCATTAAAACCGATATCTTCTTTAGCCATATAATTAGCTACAGCCTTTGAAATATCTTCTTGAAAAGATTTTAATAACGCAATTTCGATTTGAGCTTGTTCTTCTATCTCAGCAATTTCTAATTTATTTAATCTTTTTTTTAAATAATCATTAAACTTCTTTGTTTTCATATTTCCTCCTTTAAGACTCCAGCTTGGCTAATCTTTTTATAGCAAGATCAATATCCTTTTTTTGGGTTTTTTTGTTCCCAGCTGCTAGTAAAACGATAACTCTATTTTTACAAAATGTATAATAGATCCGAAAACCAAATTTACGCTCCCTCAACTCAAATAATCCCTGCCCCAAGGATTTGCTGTGTGGAAGTCGTAGTTGATTACCGCATAGCTCAAGTAATTTGATTTCTTTCGCTACAGAGCGAAATTGATCTTTTGTCAAGTTATCCAACCATGCTTCAACTGAGTTTTTATTTTCTTTTTCATGCCAATATTCAATTGGCCAGACTTTGGAAGCGCCCACAATAAAGCCTAATTTAATATTATAGTACTATATATTATAGTATAATATAATAAATAACAAAACGCACTATTCTTGCTTGTTTTTTTGAGCCCATAGCAGAAGAGGGTTTAATTCGGATCTTGATATAGGTTATGATGACTTAAAATGCGCAATGGATGTGCTTTTTTGACTGGAGCAGGAAGCGATGAGTCATAATTTGGAATCCCGTCCCTATACGACCTGGCAATTGATTAAAGCGTATTGGCAATCTGAATATAAATTATCGGCATATGTCTTTATTGCAACCGTTCTTTTGATGTCCATGTTTATCGTTGGTTTAGATGTGATCTTAACTGACTGGTATAATTATTTTTATGATGCTTTACAAGATTATGACCGAGTTGGCGCCCTTGACTTACTGGGGATCTTTTTATTTATTGCAGGTGTTTATATTGTCGTTGCGGTTTATCGCTATTATCTTCAGCAAATATTAGCGTTACGATGGCGGAATTGGTTAACCAAACAATTTTTAGATCGATGGCTAGCAAAACGCAGCTATTATTACCTCGAAGATTTTGATGAACAAACCGATAACCCGGATCAGCGGATTCAAGAAGATATCAATAGCTTAGTCAATGCATCATTAAGTTTAGCCATTGGGTTAGTGAGTTCAATTGTAACCTTTTTTGCTTTTATTTATGTCTTATGGACATTATCGGGAACAATTAATTTACCGCTCGGACATTTCGGTACGTTACATATTCGCGGGTATTTAGTGTGGGTCGCTGTGATCTATGCCTTGGTTGGAACCTATTGTACCTTCAAAATTGGGCGCCCCTTAGTGCCTCTTAATTTCGAACAACAACGACGCGAAGCTAATTTTCGATTTTCAGCCATTGATGTGCGTTCGCATGCGGAAAATATTGCTTTATATCGAGGAGAAGGTCATCAAAAAAATTTATTGCGCAGTATTTTTTCCAGCGTATTAAACAATTGGTACGCGATTATTTTACGGCAAAAATTACTGCTCTGGTTTACCGCAGGGTATAATCAAATTTCTGTTATTTTACCTCTGATCGTTGCATTGCCTAATTATTTTAATAAAGTATTTAAATTAGGCGGATTAATGCAAACCCTATCGGCTTTTCGTCAAATCCAAGATGCGTTATCGTTTATTGTGAATTCGTATACCTCGATTGCTGAATGGCAAGCGGTGAATCGACGATTATTAAGTTTTTTAAATCATATTCAAGAAGTAGAACACAATGCCGAAGAAAAAAATCAATTTTCTTATGTGACGCATGATTCTGCTGACATTGTCGTTAAGCAATTAACCGTCTGTAATCCCCATGGCGATAGGTTACTAGCCGATATCAACGAAGAATTTAAGCATGGGCACCATTATTGGGTTAAAGGACCCTCAGGAATCGGTAAAAGTACGTTTGTGCGGGTATTAGCAGGGATTTGGCCGTATGGAAAAGGTGAAATTGATTTACCGAAAGATAAAAACATTCTTTATTTACCCCAACGGAGCTATATGCCATTAGGCACCTTGCGAGATGCCTTGTTATTTCCACACCGTATCCAACCCGTCAATGATAATGTATTAATTGAATTATTGCATGCCTGCGATTTACATGAATTAACCCAAAAATTAAATTACGTGACAGCGTGGTCAGAACACCTATCACCCGGTGAATTACAACGGATTGCGTTTGTACGCGTATTAATCCATCGACCAGATTGGTTATTTTTGGATGAAAGCACATCCGCTTTAGATATTGAACATGAAATTTCTTTATACAAATTATTAAAAACACGGCTTCCGCACTGTTCCATTGTGAGCATTGGGCATCGACCTAGTTTGAAAGATTATCATGATCAAGAAATTGATTTAGAAAAATATAAGGTATTACGGGAAGAATATTCGGCGGAATAGAAATGTTTTGAATAACCAATTATAATATTTAATGTCAGTATGGTCTAAGCCATTCTGTAACGAGTTGAAATATCCTATTTTTTGTCATTCCCGCGAAGGCGGGAAACCATTCAGCCATTTAATCCGTCGTACGAATCGAGCCACAATGTGGTTTATCGCGTTTACCACTGGCAAAGCAGATAGACATAATATTGTGACAGACATTTCCTTATAAATCATTGTTGGAGATTATTTCAGAATAGTTTCCCGCCTTCGCGGGAATGACAAAAAATAGGATATTTCAACTCGTTACAGAATGGCTTAGACCATACTGACGTTATTTATATATTTGGCTATTAAGAGTTTATCTATATATTGTTGAATTTTTTTTAGGATTGTATCAAACGTGGGTTGCTTACCAAAATAAAGGGTATCTCCTCGAAAAAATATTTTGTCGCAATTTTTCCATATTTTTTTACAAAAGCAATTAACTTTTTTCTATCAAAGCCTGCTAGTTTTTTCTTAATATTGTTTTTCAGTAAGTCTGTATCTTCCGTTAATTTAGCCATATTATTAACTAGGTCAACCAGCAAAAATTCGGGTGACAACTTTTTAGGGAACCCGCGAACAGGTCGCCTGAAGTCAAAAAACTTATTGCCTAACTTAAAAACACCATGTCTTTTATAGTTATAAACAACCATGCGGTTATAAAGTTGAGTTAAGCCTACACCTAAAGCATTATAAGTATCCCAAGAAAACAATAAAAACTCATCATCCTTTAAAAAGGATTTTATTAGATCCCAATCATTGGGAGGCAATATGCCAAACCGTGATGAGAGTGGTTTGTAATAGAGGCCAGGAGCAACCTTTTCCAGTAGGCCTTTTGTCAATAGAGCCGCTAGATCACGATCTACCGCCTTAGAGTAGGACGCTAGCATGTCTCGTCGGTAGACATGACCAACCTTTAAATGTTTAGCTAACCTTTCATGGCTAGTGGCGGCAGTTTTCATGATTTAATTATACCCTAATTTTATCTGCTTTGCATTAATATTTATTAAAAATTCATGCATAATATCGGGGTTAAAAAATGACATTAACTCCATCGAAGAAAACATACCAAATCAGCCGAAAAGTTTTGGTATTTCTTATGAGGCAGTTGAAGCTAAAAAAGATGTGAAAGATTAAAAAATAATAATGCCACCGAAATGGATAGAATTCATAAAATAAAACCACGACCAAGTAAAAAATAGTTGACATATAATTTTTAAGCCGGTATCGTTCGGGTTCTTCAAGTTTTATTTTTCTTTTATTTTCCCCTTATTTGTTTCTATTTAGCTTAATTGCAACCACTCAAAACATCTCTTTTCATTCCTGCGTAAGCAGGCAATTGTTTATTTTTCAACATAATTAAAATAATAAGGAATTCATCCTATGTTAAACCAGGAGTTTATTTCTACTGGCTTTTGTTTTATTAATTCAAATCATTATGTAAGCCAAGACAATGCTTCATCGCTTCATGATATTAAAAAAGTCTATGATGAAGCATTGGAACAAGATGGCGGTGAATTTCGCTATCGCGCTTATTTAAAACTACAATGGAATAAGTTAACTGATCAAATTCATATTCCTGATAATCAAGCTTATTATCAAACCTCTGCGTCTAATAAAGCCGATGGCGGAAAAATTCGGCAATTTAAAATCATGGATAGCAAGGTACTTAGCATTCCTATTATCAATAGTATTTTGAGTAAAAATTTGCAAATGATTAAACGCTATCCAGCGTTGCAAAAAGAAAATGCATTAACCTTAGGGTTACATTTTATTCGTTATCAAGCAGCACAATATGCGGCAAGTTATAGCTCTCCTGCATGGTTACACAAAGACGATGAACCTTTAGTCTTTATTCATTTGATTAATTTAAGTAAATCCGCTTTAGGAGGTGATAACTTAATTGCAGAAGATAAAACAAAAAATGTAACGCATGTTATTCGCTTAGAAAATGAAATTGATACGTTAGTATTAAATAAAAATGTGTATCATGCTGTCACACCCTTAGGGTCGAAAAGTGGGATAGCAACACGGGATGTTATTCTATTTACCGTCGAACCCCATTATACTCAACAATGCGAGCTGGGGAGTGAATGCGCATGAATAAAATAAAAACAAGAAAAGCCTTGGTGACAGGTGCAAATGGTGATATCGGTTATGCTTTATTGCATAACCTCTTAAATCAAGGTTATTTGACGTTGGCGATGGATAAAGACATCAATCGCTTATTATCTTTACAATCGGCTTATTCTATTTTACAAACGAAAAAAATAGATTTAAGTGAGCCGCAGCAAATTGAAAATATAACTGAAATCGGTGAGGAGCCTTATGATGTGTTAATTTATGCAGCGGGAATTCGCGAAATTATTCCTGCGGCAAAATTAAGCATTGCAGAATGGCAACAGGTGTTAGCCGTTAATTTAACCAGCGCTTGGGTTATTTCTAAACAAGTAGCTCAGCTGGCCATGAAGCACGATCACCCACTGTGTATTATTTTTATTTCCTCTATTTCAGGATTAGCAGGAGAAGCGCAGCGCAGTGCGTATTGTGCTTCTAAGCATGGGTTAATTGGATTAGCAAAATCCCTTGCGATGGAGTGGGCTGATTATAATATTCGAATTAATGTGATTGCGCCCGGTATCATTGAAACAGCGTTAACTAAACCTTATCAATCGAATCCACAATTAATGGATCAAATAAATCAAAATATTCCTTTAAAACGATGGGGAAAACCGCGTCATATTGCGCAAACAGCCGAGTTAATTATGAATAATGATTATTTAACAGGTAGTACGTTTGTCGTTGATGGCGGTTGGATGGCAGGAAAACAATTATGATAAATGAAACAAATCTAAAAATAGAAAGCAATATTAAAATTGAAAAAAATATAAAAGTTGAAAAAAATTATTATCCTATTTTCATTATTACACTTTGCGCAGCCTTTTTATTTTATAAATATATTTTACAAATTTATCCCAGTATTATTACCAATCAATTAATGCAAGATTACCATTTAACGGGCGCAGGCTTAGGTAATTTAGCAGCGACTTTTTATTATTCATATATTGTATCGCAATTTTTTGTCGGTATTATTTTAGATAAATATGGTACACGCTGGATCACTACCGTCGCGATTTTTGGTTGTGCATTAGGTGTCGGTTTATTTTCTCAAACACAAACGGTTATGGGCGCAGGATTATCCCGTGCCTTAATGGGTGTTGGCGTTTCATTTGCAACAGTAGCTTATATGAAGCTCGCTTCTGTATGGTTTCCTCCTCATCGCTATGCATTTGTGAGTGGATTATTAGCTACGGCTGCAATGGCAGGCGCGGTATTTGGTGAAGCGCCTTTATCGTGGATTATTCATCATATTGGCTGGCGAGAATGTTTATATTGGGTAGGATGGGCGGGCATTATTTTAACAGGATTGTTCTTGTTAATTGTGCGCGATCGACCCTCAACGACGAAGAAAAAGGTCGCGACACCCATTCAAATAAATGATGTTTGGCAAGTCCTTCGTAATAAACAAAATTGGTTATTAACCTGTTATGGAGGACTCGCTTATTCGCCCATTGCCATTTTTGGGGGGCTTTGGGGTAATCCTTTTTTACAACAAGCTTATCACCTTACTCAGCTACAAGCCGCTTCTCTCGTGACGCTTGTATTTATCGGATTAGGTGTAGGTAGCCCTCTTTTAGGAATGCTATCTGACTCTCTTCAAGATCGGCGAAATGTGATGTTTTATAGCACTTTATTAGGCGGGCTATCGATTAGTTTAGTTTTGTATGGTTCTTTCTTGCCATTATGGTTAGTGGGCATATTATTATTTACATTTGGTTTTTCTTTAGGCGCATTTATGCTGGTTTTTACCATCGGTAAAGAAATTAACAGAGCCGTGTTAACAGCGACTGTGATTGCGATGATTAATGCAAGTGATGCCATTTTAGATGCCATCACCGAACCGGCGATTGGTAAATTATTAGATTGGGGATGGGATGGAAAAATAGTGAATGGTGTGCATTATTTTTCTTTACACAGTTACCATCTGGCGTTGAGTGTTTTGCCGATTTATTTAGGAATAGCGGCGTTATTGGTTTTAAAAATAAAATAACTCATATCAAAGCAGTCATAAATAGCACCCTATTGGGCGCTATTTATTATTTTAACTTATTATAGTACCCGATCAGTATCTATAAATATAAAAATCAATTGATAACAACCGATCGGGTGTTATAATAAGCAGATGAAGAAACGTACTCTTAAAGAATTATCTCAAGAAGCCGGTCCTATCGCCAATCTTGTGCGTATGAAACGAAAAAAACTCGGATATACTCAATTAGAGTTAGCTAAAAGAATGGGTGTGGGGCTGCGTTTTTTAAAAGAACTTGAACAAGGCAAAAAAAGCTTACGCCTTGATAAAGTAACCCAGGTATTAAATTATTTTGGCTATGAGATAGCGCCCGTCTTAAAAAAGAAAGAATTATTACCTTTTGAAGAGACAGACCATCCATGACACGAACAGCGAAAATCTTTGTTGATGATTTACTGGCAGGCATATTAACAGAATCGTCAGAAGGCGAATATTTTTTCAAATATGATATGAATTATCTTGTAAATGAACAAAATCGTCCTGTTAGCTTAACGCTTCCCAAGCGAAAAGAAACTTACGCTTCAAATGTTTTATTTCCTTTTTTTGATGGCCTTATTCCAGAAGGATGGCTAATGGATATCGGAATTAAAACTTGGAAATTAAACAATAAAGACCGAATGGGATTATTATTGCATTTATGTTCTGATTGCATTGGCAACGTGAGCGTCATAAATGAAAAATAACCGCTGCTATATTTGCTATGAATCCATCACCGAAGAATCACATTTTCATTCTGCCTGTTTAAAACAATTATTTGGCTCAGCGCAGTTACCTCAAATTGATTTTAACGAAAAACAAATTGAAACCATGGCTCTCGAACTTGTCAAACAAAAAAAAGGGGTTCCCGGTGTTCAGAAAAAATTATCCCTTTCTCTCGTAGAATCAGCAGATCGAGACCGAAAAAAACTGACGATCGTTGGGTACTTGGGAGGAGAATATATTTTAAAGCCCCCAACGAATGAATATCCTTTTATGCCAGAAATTGAAGATATTACGATGCATTTAGCCTGTATTGCAAAATTAAATGTTGCATTACATGGCCTTTTACCCATGTCCGATGGCAAGTTAGCTTATATTACAAAACGTTTCGATCGGAAGGGAAAGAAAAAAATTGCCACTGAAGATTTATGTCAGCTTTCCCATAAATTAACTGAAGATAAATACAAAAGCTCTCATGAAAAAATCGGGAAAGTTATTTATAGATACGTAACAACACCAGGAGATGAAATTCTTAAATTTTTTGAATTAATTTTATTTTGTTTTATTGTTGGTAATGCTGATATGCACTTAAAAAATTTCAGTTTAATAACCGACGATAGCTCCAATATTACACTGTCGCCATGCTATGATCTTTTATCGACTCGACTATTAATTTCCGCCAAAAATGACCCGGAAGAGTTAGCTCTTACTTTGAATGGCAAGAAACAACATATTCAGAAAAAAGATTTTATTGAATTTGGAAAAAATCTTAATATCCCCATGAAAGTCATCCAAAATACCATGGAAGCGATGAGTACGTATTTATTGCCATGGGAACAAAAAATTCAGAAAAGTTTTCTTCATGACAAGCTTAAAGAACAATTTTGCGCTCTAATTAAAATGCGCCTGCATGTTTTAGAAGCATAGACTTCTCATCAAATGTCTGGCATATTTTCAATTTTTTGAGGTATTACCTGTCGAGTTTGAGTGAATATCAAATTTAATCCCTTGCGCCAGAGGCAACGAGGTGCCCCAATTAATTGTATTCGTTTGTCGGCGCATATACGCTTTCCACAAATAATAAAAGTATAGGGATGTGAATATTATCCCTATACCTTCATTACAAGTTGATTAATATTATTTTGATATTGATGGCATAAATTACTTCTCCTAATGCGTGCATGTTAATTTTTATTAAACAATTCAAAAAATGAATATGATTCATATTTTTGATATGATAGTATCAAAAATTAAATAAATCGCAACGTGTTTTTAATTCATGATATCGATACTACTTCCAAAAGGTGAAAATTGATAAATTATTCAGCATACTCTAGGATGCTTTCTATACAAGCAGAAATGTGTTTTCCTTTTGAATACAGTTTTTATAAAGATTTGCATATGGATAAAATTAAAAATGTTGTTGAAGTAGGATGTGGTAATGGTAATTATCTAAGAATATTAAAAACCCATTTTCCAAATGCAATTTATGAAGGATTAGACCATTGTGAGGAATTTATAAAAATCGCGCGACAAACTATAAGTGATGATTTAAATATTAAACATGCCTCACTAGAAGGATTGACTAATAATCACGATCTAATAATTTTAAGGTTAGTTCTTCATCAAATAGAGGACAGAATTTCCTTTATTAAAAAGCTCTCAGAAGTGCTAAATAATGATAGTCAAGTTATCGTAATTGAATCCTGGGATGTTAAATTTCGACTTTACCCTACGCTTGTAAATTTTTTAAATCATCTTAAGCGCCATAGAGATATTTTAAGCCCCAATACAGCTAGCAGACATTTAAAAGATTGTCTTAAAGAGGAAATGAAAAAAGTTGGCCTTATCCTAGATAAAGAAAATTATTACTATGTACCGAGTACTTTGCCTGGTTATAAGGAGAAATATTATAGCTATATGCTAGCAACAAGTAAGATAATTGGATGTTCCGAAGAAGTAATAAGAGATATAAACGCTTGGTATTATAATCCAGCAGCGTATGCTCAAATCGGTCTCTTTATTTCTAATTTTAAAAAAGAAAAAGTGAGAGATAAATTATGATAAATATTGATTGGATAGTTGTTCCAGGTGGCCCAGGCTTATCGAGCAAATATTTGAATTATGCTCTACCTATGCTTTTAAAAAATTATAAATTACATTTCTATAATCCGTTAGGGTCACCTGAATCAAAAAATATAGATCCAAATATTAATGAACTTATCGAACAAATAAACCAAGTAGCATATGATAATAATTTTGATTGCTTTGGGTTAATTACCCATTCGTTTGGAAATTACATAGGTTTACGTGCTTTAGAAAAAAATAAAAAAATTAAAGCATTGATCATGCTTAATCCTATACCATTTAAATTTAGCGAATGGAAAAATGCATTAAGTAATATTGTAAAAAACATACCAAAAGATGTTTTAGAAAAAATTAATGAACTTGCTGACAAACCGGAGAGTGGTGCTGAAATTTTTAAAATTATTTATCCATACTATATAGCTAATAAAAAGAATGGAGCATTACCAGTAGAAGTTCCATTTGATGCGAATGCTTGCAATAGAATTTTAGCTAAATTGAAAAATTATAATGACATAGATTACGTCAATAACTTAAACATTCCAACAATCCGTATTGTTGGAGAAAAAGATGCCTTTTATTCAGATAAAGATATATTAAATGAGAAAACAATTGTTATCCCTAATACAGGGCATTATCCATTTTTTGAAAATCCACGAACTTTTGTTGACGCAATTGAAAAAGGAGAGAAAATTATATGTCATCAAACAACGCTAGCGAAAAAAAGGTTTTGCTTAAGCTAAGAGATGTTAGACGATCAAAAGGATTATCCTTAAATGCTTTGGCTAAAAAAGCGGGTATAGATTATCAGAGGGTAGGTCGCGCAGAACGTGGCGAAACTCAAATGACCATTGATATGCTTGACAAGATAGCTAAAGTACTGCAAGTGCCACTAGCTCAATTACTTACAGATGAAGAAGTAAACATAAATGTAATTCAGAACAGCATGAAGCAAAAAGTGGAAAATAATTCTACTATTTATCTTATACCTTCTATATATAATCATTTTGAAGAATTATGTAATAGACATAACTTGCATGTGGACAATAGAGTAAAGGTACATTTAGCTACAGTGATGTTTAAAGCTATTCAAGATATTCGAGCAATCGAGAAAGATGATGAGCATGTTTTAAAAGCTTTATTTCAAGTTTTTGATGCAGTTTTGGAAAGACTTGTTTTGAATTAGGCTGATTAATCTTATGGTAAGCAATAGCTTCATCCCAATCATCAAGACATTGCTTCATAGTGAGCCAATTTTCTCCTTTAACACACAGTTTCATAGCTTTTTTCATAAAATTTTTAGCAGACAAAAAATTTATTTCTATTAAAGAAGCGATAGATAAATTTGATAGTGTATAAATTCTATATTCATTATTTTTATATGTTAATTGTCTAGCTATCTTTAAATATTGTTTATATTTCTTGTTTCCATTAAATATATAATGTGTTACCAGTGTATTAACAATTTGCATCTTAACAAAGTTATCATTATTGTGATCATACATATCTTCAAGCTTAGATAATTGTGCTGCAATTTCTTTGTTTTTCTTGCTTCGATGATAAGCATGTAATAAATTTCTATTTACTTCTAAATAAATAGGCCTATTATCTGATATATAGGCTAAATGACTTGCTAGCGATAAAATTTTAATGGATTCTTCATAATATCCTGATTTCCACAATATTTCACCTATATTACCATAAGCCATAGTCAGCCATGATATTTTACCTGCAGACTTCGCACATTCTATAGCGTAAATAAAATTACTTATGCTGGACGGAAAGTTAGTGCCTCTTAACCCTTCTATTGTTGCCAATACGAAATATGCATAAAATATTGTTTTAGTATCAGAGATATTTTCCTTAGAAATAACCTGATTAAAATCAGTAATCGACCGTTCCCACTTTCCCAGAAAAAAATTTCCAATTCCGCGAATACAATAGAGGCGCAATTGAATATCTATTTCAGGCTGTTTAGCTAATAAATATGTTGATTCTTTAATGCATTTTACAAAATTTCCTTTCCACCAGTGTAATTCTGCAGAAAGCGCGCAAATATTAGGGGTTTTTAAAAAACACGATGCTATAATCTCTTCTGCCTCTATAAATTTACCTATATCTATTAATGCTTCACATAAATGTATCGATATCTCGGGCGACAAATTGATGTTTTTTAATTGATTATATAATAACATAAGAAAATACGTGTTTCTTCTACCCTGCATTGCATCTATTAATTGCTTATATAAACTTGATTCGTCTTCTTTCAACGTTAATGTTATAGAAAATAAATGAGATATTAATATAAAGTTTTGCATAGCCTTTATATAAGATGGATTTTTTTTAATTTCATTTTTCCAGTATTCAAAAGCGATCCGCTGCAACCCTGGCAACTCGTTATCTAATGCCATTTCATAAACAGAATCGTGAGGAAAGTAAAAATTACCATCTTTAATAATTCTTCCGGTTTTTTTTAATGCTTGGAGTGTATTTTTATCTAATTTGAATATTTTAGTAAATAAATCTTCATTTATAAAACCTCCTGTTATAACCAATGCATTTGCGACTTTTTTTAAATCGTATTCATTAGATTTAGTAATAATATTTAATTTATGATTATTTAATTTGTAAATTTCGTTTAATAATTCAATATAGGTTTTGCAATTATATAAAGTATTCTTCTTAAGAAAATCTTTATCGTAATTATCCAAGTTGGCTAATATCTCCACAATGTCTTTCTTGGATAAAGTGGGAAAACGGTATATATTATTCTTTCCTGGAAAGATATTTATTTTCCTATAAGCAATAATTTTATTAATAGGAAGTTCATTCAGAAATTTAATAACATTCATTAAAACTTCAGGAGTAAGATGATCTGCATGATCGAGTATCAAGAGGTAATGCTGGTTAGTATTTGAAAAAAACCTTATATATCTTTCCGGATCTACATCTTTTAATCTAATAAATTCTTGATTTTCTAATTGAATTTCATCATTAATTAAATTCAATATAATATCAAAAGTTAAATCTTTTAGCTTTGGCAATGAAATATATAAAGTATATTTTTCTTTTTCTTTAATTTTTCTTAAAAAAAAGCTCTTGCCTAAACCTGATTCACCATAAATAAAGACCGCGGAGTATTTTTCATTTTTTAATGCAATTTCACGTCTGATTCTATCATAACGTTTAATACTATCATGAAGACTTGGGACGCTTAATTTATTTGTAAGTTTTTTTATTATTTTTTTAGTAAAAATACTTCTTTGAATAGCTGTATCTTCTACTGTTTCTAAGAATTTAGGATGAAAAAATATTATTTCTTTATTAAGATATGCTGGCTTAATGATTCCGCAAGCATCTAATATTAATGCAACTTCTTTTTTTTTATTTGATTTGATCTCTTTTAAGATGTTTTGAATTGTTATACACGTATTTTGGATCTTATTAAGATCAGTATTAAATGTATAAAGAAAACTTTCCCCTCTTATATTGTCTCCGTGTCCCGAATAATAAACATACACTTTTTTGAATCGGGATGACCATTGTAAAGCCTCTATTATTCTTTCTAATGTTGCATTATTATTTGCTAAGCAGATAGTTGTATCAACTATATTAAATATTTTAAAAATCCTTTCTAAATTTAAACATTCGGATACACAGTAAGAGAGAGAAGGAATATTGGTATTTTGATAATGATCAATACCAATGCTAATCAAGATACCGCTATTTTTCATAAGTTACCATCTGTCAGGAACTCTCCATTAAGCCATGTGTATAATTTAACCTAAATAGCCAAATTAGGTAGTTATTATCCCGGCTATTTGTAAATTAACAAGTAATATTTGAAAATGTAATTTATTAATTGACGTATAATCGTATTATGATAAATTAAGCCATAAATGATCATCAATCGATTTTATATATCAATATATGATAATTCTTGTTGATTTAGAGGTTGATTGTTATTTATCCATCATTAAGTATTACATGTTATATAAAAACATATTCATTAATGCTAGAAAAAGATAATTAATAAATAAAAACGCCTAAAATAATAAGGAAAGCCCATGCCCGTTCCAAACTATTTATGCCATTTACTAGGAATTGATCCACGAGCTTTAACTAAAGAAGAAAATTTTCTATTAGAAGCTAAATTATTTATTTATTTTTTCGAACAAATAAAAAATGAATTTAGAAAGCAATACAAAGAGTATTTTCAGCTAATTAAATTAAATATAAAAAAGGAGGAAGAAATGTTGAATGAAAAATTTATTTGGTATGTAATGAACGATATTCTTTCTACGCAAGAATATAATCTTTCTGGTATTGCTTATTATACAGAAACACCGGAAGAGGTTGTTAATGATATTTATATTAAAGGTAATATCATTCCCTCTTTTACTTTTTATCGCAAGATCATGGAATTACATAAATTAGCAAAACCACAGCTTTATAAAGCATTAGCAGAAAAAATAACCATGTTATTTAGCGATCTACTACTTAAAGATTCTAAAATAAAAACAGAGTAAAAAAGTTACGACTTTTACACTTTTAGAGTTAATTAATATCAAACTTAATCCCTTGCGCCAACGGCAATGAGATCCCCCAATTGATCGTATTTGTTTGCCGGCGCATATACGCTTTCCATGCATCGGAGCCTGCTTCCCGTCCGCCCCCTGTGTCTTTTTCCCCGCCAAATGCCCCACCAATTTCAGCACCCGACGTACCGATATTAATATTAGCAATTCCACAATCACTGCCTTGGGCAGACAGAAATAATTCTGCCTGCTGTAGATTCTGAGTAAATAAGGCAGAAGATAATCCATGTGCCGAATGATTTTGTAAAGCAATCGCTTCTTCGAGCGTTTTATATTTCATCACATATAAAATAGGTGCAAATGTTTCTGTTTGAACAACATTCCATTCATTTTGTGCTTCAACTAAAGTGGGTTCCACGAAAAAACCTTTTCTATTTAACGTGTTTCCTCCGGATAAAATGCGTCCACCCATTTTTTTGATTTCTGTGATTGCTGCAACAAATTGATTTACTGCCGCTTGGCTAATTAAGGGACCCATTAAATTTTTTTCATCTAAAGGGTCGCCAAGGGTAATTTTTTTGTAAGCATTAATAAGAGCAGAAACGACTTTATCGTAAATACGTTCGTGAATAAAGAGTCGGCGAGTCGTTGTGCAACGTTGGCCTGCTGTTCCGACTGCACCAAAGACAATAGCAGGGATAGCTAATGCTAAATTAGCTGTTTCTTCAACGATAATCGCATTATTACCACTTAATTCTAATAATGTTCTTCCTAGCCGTTTCGAAACCATTTCATTGACGTGTTTTCCGACAGGGGTAGAACCGGTAAAAGAAATTAATGCAACACGAGTGTCTTTTACGAAATGCATTGCAAGATCATTATTATGTGTAATAAATAGGGAAAAAATACCCTTTAATTTTTGTTGTTCCATGACGCGATTACAGATGTGCTGAACGGCAATAGCGCATAAAGGAGTATGCGGAGAGGGTTTCCATACCACAGTGTTTCCTGCGATAGCGGCAATAAACGCATTCCATGCCCAGACAGCCACAGGAAAATTAAATGCAGTGATCACACCTACAATCCCTAATGGCTGCCATTGCTCATACATACGATGAGCAGGACGTTCAGAGTGCATGGTTTTTCCATATAGCATGCGTGCTTGTCCAACGGCCATATCAGCCATGTCTATCATTTCTTGGACTTCACCTAATCCTTCCTGTTTGGATTTGCCCATTTCTAAAGAAACTAAATTGCCCAGTAAGATTTTATTTTTTCGTAATTCTTCACCAATTAAACGTACCACTTCACCGCGTTTAGGTGCAGGTAACGTGCGCCATTGATAAAAGGCGTGTTGAGCGTGAGAAATCACTTGCTCATAATCCGCTAATGAACACGTATGCACCGTTGCAATGGGTGTTTCATCCATAGGATTGTAAGAAACTAAGGATTCTTCAGTGGTGGTTGTTGCCCATTGATTGGCGCCGGTACATGCGCCAAAATTAACATTTTTTAATTGTAAATCAGAAAATAAATCTATTTTATTTTTATGCATAACATTGTCCAAATCGATTATTTAATAATTCAGTTAAAGAGAATTGTTCTTGCTTAACTAAGCCGCTATAGTGGTTGGGTTGACTCATGACCATATCAAACACAGCGCAAAGTGAAGAAGCGGTTGTCACTTGAATGGCAGACCAATTTAATCCATTGATCGTTTTGGGATAAATTTTCTTTACATAATTTTTTTCTTGTAATTGATTATCTTGCATACCCATTACAGAAACATAAATCACAATGACATCTTGAGCTGTTTTCGGTAAAACGGTTTCTAAAATACGTTTTAATGTTTCGCGATCAGAATTTAACTGCAAATCGTTCATCAGAAAACGCATTTTTTCACAATGCCCCGGGTAGCGCAGTGTTTTATAATTTAAATATTTAACGCGTCCATGATAGGTTTTGACTAAGCTGCCAATACCGCCTGAGGTATTAAATGCTTCATAGGTTAGCCCATCAATTTTAACGTCTTCGATGTCATCTAAAGGAAATAATTTCACTTCTTTGCTATTTTCAATTGCTTGACATAGGTTTCCATATTCATTGATTAAGCCATCGGTAGACCAGGTTAAGGCGTATTGCAAGGTATTACTGATATTCAGGGGTAATGCGCCTACCCGTAATTTGACAGAGTCTAAAGAAGAAAATTGTTCCATTAAATGATTGGCGACAATGCTAATAAATCCAGGCGCTAATCCACATTGGGGAACAAATGCGGTGTTTACCTCATGAGATAAGCGAGCAACAGTATCTGCCGTATGGGTATCTTCTGTTAAATCAAAATAATGTAAATGAAATTGTTTGGCGAGCTGTGCAATGGCAATATTACAATAATACGGTAAACTAGAAATAATCGCATGAATCGAATTTTTTTGCAAAAATTCAGTCATTTCATGATGGTTTTGCGAATCAAGTTGGATGAGCGTTATCGCGGGAGTGTGTTTAACAATATGCGTTAAATAAGTATTGTTAATATTAATATCAGCCAGTATGACTTGATATTCTTTGCAACTTGCTAGTAATACAGCAATTAATGAGCCAATTTTTCCTGCGCCGACAATGAGAATACGCTGCATAATTATTTCCTTATAAAAAAATCCTTTTTAAACGTATTGGCTGAGTCTCTGTTAACTTTTTTCTACGCCAGGCGGTTTTAATTTAGTTGCTAATGGAGTTGGCGTACGATAGTTTTGGGTTTCTTCGTGACTTTCGCGGCTTTGCTCTTCTTTTTCTTTCTGTTGCGCGGCAAATTGTTGTTTTTCTCGTTTTTCATCTGCGGTATCGAGGTTAGTTGTTTTTATGACATCCAGTGTGGCTGTGATGGTTTGGCCTAATGTTAATAAGCCTTCTGCGATTTTCTCGCCAAATCCTCGTGGATCACCGGTAAAAAAAAGCGTCGCTTGTTTGTACGCTTCAAATAAATTATTAGGTGATCGATCAGTCGGTTGCGGTTGTCTTCGTTGTTGTTGCATTTCAATCAAATATTCCATTTTCATATCTTCTTCATCTTGTGGAGGTTGTTGCTTTTTTCCTCCGGGCGTAGGGTATAATTTGGGGAGTGATTTTTCCAATTCTTTTTGTTTTGTAGGATCAGGTTGTAAGTGGTCTAAAAAGATTTTTAATTGAATTTCTAATTCTTTGAGATGAGCCGCTGTTTGGTTTGGATTAATTGAATCGAGATATTTAATCAGGGGAATTAATACATTATCGAGCGCATTTTTTTGAGCAGCTACATTTTTAAATTGCGGATCCTGCTTTAAAGAAATCGCCGTAAAAATAGTAAATGTTAATGCTTTGCGCATTTCTGGATTTTTTAAATCATTTAATTCCATATTTTCCATCACTGGCGCGAGCAAATCGATGATGTTTTTTTTATCCTCCGGAGAAGGGTTAAGCTTTATGCCATTTTTTGCTAAAGAATCGAGCACGATATCAACCACAATATTAACTTGTTCTTTGTTCATAAATGATCCGGGGTGAAGGTTGTTTATACAATTATACCATAGGCCCGGAATGTGTGATTGGCTTCTACAGGCTTTTACATTACATTATTATCCATGACACTTGAATCCCCTGCTCTATTACGTATTGCTTTGCCTGTACCGCTAAGACGGCATTTTGATTATTTGCCACCTCAGCATTTCAACCCAGAGCAATTACAGCCCGGTATTCGGATGAGTGTTCCCTTTCGAAAGCGTGAATTAGTGGGTATTTATTTAGGTTTAGCGTCTGCTTCGTCTGTCGCCGGGAATAAATTAAAGCAAGTCATTGAAATCATAGATACCCGCTCTATTCTATCTGCAGATATATTAAAATTATGTGCTTTTGCAACAGATTATTATCATCATCCGTTAGGTGATGTATTAGCGAATGCATTACCTGTTTTATTGCGCCAAGGTAAACCTGCTGTACCGCAAAAAATAAGAGGAAAACGCTCCCCTTTCATGCCGATCGAAAGCCATGCGTTGCAATTGCCGCTCTTATTAAATACGGCACAGCAACAAGCAGTGGACACTATCATCGCGGGAGCCAATCAATTTCATGTTTTTTTATTAGATGGCGTAACCGGCAGTGGAAAAACAGAAGTGTATTTGCAAGCGATGACTCATACCCTGGCTTATCAACAGCAAGTGCTTGTTTTGATCCCTGAAATTGGCTTAACACCGCAAACTATCCAACGATTTCGAGAGCGTTTTTCAGTACCGATTGTGGCTTTGCATTCGGGTTTAAGTGAAAAAGAACGGTTAAATGCATGGCTACAAGCCAAAAGCGGCGAAGCAGCAATCGTGATTGGCACGCGTTCGGCTGTTTTTGCTGATTTTCATCAGTTGGGTTTAATTATTGTAGATGAAGAGCATGATCTTTCATTTAAACAGCAAGAAGGATTTCGTTATCACGCTCGTGATTTAGCGATTATGCGCGCGCATTTTAATAAAATTCCTATTGTGTTAGGTTCGGCTACCCCTTCTTTGGAAACCTTATACAATGCTGAGCAGCGCAAATATGTGCATTTGTCTTTGCCTGAGCGAGCGGGTGGTGCGCAATTACCCCATTTTCAAGTGCTTGATATTCGTAATATCGTCTTAGAGCAAGGTTTGGCCCCGCAATTGATTACAGAAATCAAGGCTACGTTAGCGCGCGGGGAGCAAGTGATGTTATTTTTAAACCGCCGTGGTTTTGCTCCAGTCTTAATGTGTCATGGGTGTGGCTGGATGGCACTTTGTAAGCGATGTGATATGCGGATGACGTATCATCATGCGGCGGGGCGTTTACACTGTCATCATTGTGAGAGTCAAAAAAAAGCGGTTATCAAATGCGAAGCCTGTGCAGGAAAAGAGTTGCATGCACTCGGGTTAGGTACTGAGCGATTAGAAGATATATTAACCTCCTATTTTCCAGAAGCGTCGATTGCTAGAATCGATCGTGATAGTACTCAACGAAAAGGCGCATTAGCCGCCTTATTACAGGAAATAGAGCAAGGTAAACATCAAATTTTAATTGGGACTCAAATGCTGGCGAAAGGCCATCATTTTCCTAATGTCACGTTAGTGGCAATTGTGGATGCCGATGGCGGATTCTTTAGCGCGGATTTTCGTGCTTTAGAACGGATGGGCCAATTATTATTGCAAGTTGCTGGACGGGCGGGACGGGTAGAAAAGAAGGGAAAAGTGATTATTCAAACCCGCCATCCGCAACATCCGTTATTGTTTTTTTTATTGCAAAATAATTACTCGCAATTCGCAATGGCTTTATTACAAGAACGCAGCCATGCTAGCCTCCCCCCTTATGTTTTTTTTGCGCTATTTCGTGCAGAAGCTTATTCAGCTGAGTATGCTAATGATTTTTTAACAGAAATTAAACAAAGCGGCTTAAACCTCAGTAAAAATATGATCATTCAAGGCCCTATCCCCGCTGTCATGCCGAGGCGAGCCGGGCGCCACCGTGCGCAATTATTGATATGTGCCAAACAGCGCTCGCATTTACAACATTTTCTTAAAGAATTACTCCCGTGTGTCGAAAAAATATCCAATAAAAAACGGGTAAGATGGTCTCTGGATGTCGATCCAATGGAAATGTTTTGATACTTTTCAATTAAGTTTGTTATACTTGCCGCTTCCAAAATGCCGGGGTGGCGGAACTGGTAGACGCGCCGGACTCAAAATCCGGTGGTGGTGACACCATGTCGGTTCGATTCCGACCCTCGGTACCATTTATGATATTTCATTTTCCTTTTCTTTAACCGATGACCCGGTGGCACAGATGGATAGCGCAGCCCCCTCCTAAGGGGCAGGTCGGAGGTTCGAATCCTCTCCGGGTCGCCATCAAGATCATCTCCTAGCTTTGATGAACCTCTCACATTTCCTTTATGATAGATTAAAATAAGAGCAAATAAGTAAATAATAACGCTTATTTGATCTGATTTGGTAGCTTTTGTATGATGATCTGTTCAGCTTATTTTAATTACCTATAAAAAATAACTATTTTAAATAAATAAAAAAAGGAGGGTCTTCATGAATCCTCGCAACACCCCTTTTCCTGATAAAGAAATAGAATTAACTTCTATTAATTTAACAAATACCGTTTCTTCTACTATTCCGGAAGAGAAAAACTTGCATAAAGCTTCTCTCTCCCGTTTTACGAAGTTATTAAGCGAATGGAGAGTTTTTTCTAAGGAAAAAATTAAGACAGCAATCGAAAAAGAAAATTTAGCAAAATGTAAATTCTTTCTGGGACCTGCTTTTCATTTTGTTACAGAACGTTATCAAAATACGCAAGCATTGGCGAGAAATACTGCACAGACGTATTTAAATGATATTCATAAAAAACTTAAAAAAATTAATTGCAAAGGCGAATTAGCAAGTACGCTTTATAACGAAGCGGAGCAGTATTTTAAGACGTTTCATCAAAATCAAAAAAAAGCAAAAGAACAGTATCAACACAAAATAGAAAAAAGAAAAGAAGCGTATCGGCAATTTGCTAAACGCTATCTTGCAGATGATGAAAACGCAAAAGAATTAAGCCATTTGTTGACTGAGATACCGCAAGAAACCGTCATTGAAATGATTATTGAATATCAATTGACAGTATCACCGCTTCGCTACCCAGAGTTAACCCAAGCAACACCCATCTGGGAGAGTATTAATACTATCAAAATAAACCGTCATCGTTTTACGGATTTATTGAAAGAGCATGCCAACCAGTCGGATTATTTACTCTTAATTAATGCCGCCAAAAAAATTTCCGTTGCATTAAAAAAGCTTGATACACCTGAACAATTAAATACTGAATTGGAATTATCAACTTACTATGCACAGCCTTTGTCTTTTCCTGAATTACAACAGGTATTGGCTTCTTTACAGTGTACTACACTTCTTCAAGTAAATTTGCAAACGCAATTACAACGTTACATTGCTAAAAATGATGCTACCCATTGGTATCCTTGGCTTACGTCATTTTTGCAAAGTGAGGAAAACCAATTAAAAGTACGGCAAAAATTAATGTACTTAATTGGCTGCCTTGGTCTTGCGATCGAAGCTCAGCGAGATGAAGCGATTTTAAGTGAAAAACAATCTGTTTCTTCAGGTTATGGAACGTTTGGCGATTATTCTTCTTTACGCATGAATGATAAAACACTCAAAAAAAGCTCGCCTGGAATTCCTTTTGTTTTATCTCAATTGCAAGAACATGTTTCATTAGAAATGGACTTGAAAAAACAATTGAAAAGCGTGATTGAAAAATCAACTTATTTAAATGCAGATTTAGAAAACATTCCCTCTCTTTCCTCCACTATAACAGCCAATGCTTCTCCAGAAGAAGCTTATTGGCAATATATCAAGTATTATCAAAATCCCACTGTCTCATCGGAAGGATTGTATCGTGCCTGCTATGAATTGATGATAAGAGCGAATGCAGGAAGTCAATTAGCCAAATTTTTAATACCGACGCCTGTAGAAAATTTATCGCTACAGGGGGTGCAAAAAGCAGCAAAAAATGAATATATAAAAAAGTTAAAATCGATTCCTGAATATTCTCCTCATTATCAAGAAGCGCAGCTCGCTTTATTTATTGTTTATGCTAGAGCCCATGTTGATACAGTGTATGAAGATTGCACTATCCGGCTAAAAGAAATTTATCATGCATTAACTCATCTTGATGCGGTTGCGCCTAAAACAGTTTCGCTTGATCGACAAGATCTGCTGCCTACCGCTTGGCAGATATTAATTTCTGAATTAAACGGAGAATTTGTTTTAGATGCACTTTGGTCGGATATGTTAAATAAAGGGAAAGCTAAAAAAATAGAAGTCACCTATCCTTTCCGCCGTATGTCTGTTAGACAGCTCAAGAAATTTCTGACCCAAGTTACGCTGCCGCCGCCAAAAAAGTTAATAAAAAATATTCAGCAAAATTACGCAGCCAATCTTACCGATGTGTATTGCAATACCGATTCGGCGGGACAGTATCGTTTAACCACTGATACACGTATTTTTTCTCATACTTCATCGGCTGTCATCTGCTTTATCGATAAAAAAAGCAAATTAGAAATCGCTCGCCTTCATTATCAAAAGGGTCGGTTGGCCGTAAAAGCCTATGGGGATTCAATTCATTTAACGCTCAGCGGGGTATTATCCGTTTCTCATATTATCGTGGATAATCTTAAGGGCAAAATGACTTTATGTATGCAGGTGGAAACGGAACAAGCTTTATCGTTTTCAGCTGAGGCGCAGCGATTATCCTATCACGGGAAATTGCAAAGTGATCAATCCATTATTTTTGATATCGTCGGTGAAGGATATTTTGGCGAAAGAAGCCATATCCATGCTCCGACGTTATGGATCCGCGCACAGTCGGCTAAATTAGAAAAAGGCGCGCTTTGCGTTGCTGAGAATCAGTTACAATTAATGGCGGCGAACGAAGTATATTTATCAAAAGGAAGCGGCTTAATTGCAACGGATTTAAAAATTGTTTCTCCTATTGTTAAAAATCACAGTGCAACCGTAGCGGCTCAGACTGCCTTGATTCACGCCGAAGACTATTTGCAAAATACGGCAACTGCGATCATTCATACCCACCAAAAATTAATTCTGAGCGGCGGCAGTGTTTATAACCATGGCAAGATACAATTTGGCCAAGAGCTAAAAACTCATCTCAATAAGCTTTTTTTACTCGGTTCACCCCACTCTTCGCAGTTGGATCGAATTAAACAGCATGGCATAACCGGCATAACCCTAGCGAGTTTAGAAGGTGAACAAGCCACGATCGTGACAGGGATATTTATCAATGCATTAGGCCAAATGGCGGTACGCACCCATCTATTAACTGCGATTGCCGAAGTGGATATGGGTTTATCACAATCCATCAGCAATTATAAATCGCGTTTAATTGCCTTAACGATGGGCATCGATGTGCCGAATGCTAAAAAAATCTTTGAGGATATGAATAAGTTAATACGCTGGCTAAGAGAAAATCAGTATGCCTCGGTTTTACGTTTAATTTTTTCTTGGCAAACGGTAACTCGTTTACCGTTTGCGGGGCGTTGGTTTATTCGTAACTTTTTGCCTGAAGTAGGAAAACCTATCGATGCGGTATGGACATCCATTCTTTTATTGATGAGTTCTAACCAATTAGTCAAAGAATGCAAAGCCTTATATCGCCTCTATCAAGCAGGCGAAAAAATCGAACCTCGACATGTTTATCCGCTTTTAGCCCGAGCAGGACAAGTCGCTAATCAAGCGATTTATATCAATATTCAACTGGATACCTTAATGGATAAAATGAATTCCTGGAATGAGATAAAAGAGTATGTTAGTCATCTTCAATTTTTTATGCCGCCTGATTTAACCGAAGTTGTCACATTGAATTTATTGCCGTTATTTTTTCCTGTTGCAACGAAAGATGCTTTAGTAGAAGCCAGAGTCGGGGGAATACAAGCACACGCGACTCTTCAACATCATATTGGCTTATTATACGAAAAATTACATACGCGTTTTGCGTTTAATATTTCGGATACGTTTTATTCGGCTTGGCAACAAAATGGATTAACGGTGGCGAATCAAGTAGGGGATGTGGGTCGTTCACTCCATCAATCGGGTGCGATTATCGCTAATATGGTTTATACCAATGTGGTCGATCAAGTTCAGGCGGGTGAGGTGTATGCCAAACGCATTTTTTGGCAAGCGCGGCATTTCCAAAGCGGCATCACTGCCCATCATCATGCCAATCAACTCCAAATCACAGCGGATCAACTGATTGACCACCAGGGTCAAATGCAAGCTGATGAGCGTCTGAGTATGGTCGCGAATCACGTTAAAACAGGATCAGAAAGTCAATTAGAAAGCGCTGCGGTGATCATATCCGCTGAGGTCGATGCTACGTTGGCGGGAACAGTGGAAGCGAATATTTCATCTATTTCTTCTCAAGGCCAGCTTGCCATCGCGGGTAAGATGCGTACAAATGAAATAAGCGCGCAGGCAAAAGATCAATTAATTTATTCGGGCGAAGTTATTAGTAAAGCCTCTATTGCGATGCAAGCCAATACGTTAACGATGGCAAACGAGAGCCAGCTGGAAAGTGCGACGGTGTCTTTAGTGGCGGGTGAACAAGCGCAATTAGCGGGCACAATTAAAGCTGAAATGGCATATGCTAAAACAGCAGGGAATATGACCAGTGAAGCGATGATTGATGCTCAAAACGTTTATCATGCAGTTAACGACACCTTAGAGTATGCAGGTGATGCGAAGGCGAGTGATACGATGGTGATGCATGCGCATACGCTGGTGACTCATCCCAACAGTCGAATGAAAAGTACCAATGTATCTTTATCCACGCAAGAGCATGCCACGTTATCTGGGGATATCATTTCTGATGCAGCTTATGCTAAAGCAGGAGGTAACTTAAAACAAAACGGCGTTATGCAGGCAAAGAAAATTTATCATGAAGCAAAGGTTTTGCTAGAAGAAAACGGACATTTAACTGGGCACGACATGATTGTCATGGAAGCGAACACTGTCGTGGTGAATGAAGCCAGTTATATCGAAGGCGCAGCTCTCGCATTATCAGCTAAAGACCGCGCAATGATTGCAGGGACATGGGTAGCGGAAGTGGATGTTGCAACCCAAGCGTCTAACACGAATACCACTCTTCCTGTGATTCCCAGCCTATTCCTGCATGCAAAAAATCAATTGGATTTATCAGATTCCACTCATATAACTGCTAAATCCGGCATTTTATCACTTCAAGCGCCCGTCGGTTCTTTGAAAGGTCAGATAGATACAAAAGCGATGTATATCAAATTTGATCATCTTGCTGATGTAGAAGATTTATTGCTTGCAGCCGGTGCCTATAAAAATATTATCCTTCGCGATAGCGTATCGATTGTTATCCAAGACCCTCTTCATTTTACCCAACCGATCGATGTATCGTATAGTGTTTTCCTGACCGGTACCCATATTAATCTGGATAAAGACTTTCACTCTTTGCAAAATATCGCATTAGAATCCACCGTAGAAGATGTGTTAACCAGCACCTCCACGATCCGTGCGGATCGTCGATTATCGATATTCGCCAAGCAACATTATCGCAATATGCGCAGTTTAGTTTCAGCAGATGAATTATTTGTTCATACGGAAACAGGACATATCTTCAATGTCGTAGGTACCTTAAAAGGCGATACCTATTTGCAATTAGTATCGAACCAAGGAAATATAGAAAATCGCTATGCGGAACAGAGTGTCCAGGGCGAATGGGATATCGTAAGAGTCTATGAACCTGCCATGATTAATGGCGGTACAGGCCAAGGTTCCGTCTATAGTGGTACAGGTTTATTATGCCAAGCGGGCGGTCAATTTATTAATGATGCCTCTGTTGTTCTTAGTGTAGGAAGTAATTATATTAATGCTACAAAAGGAAGTGAGAATAATGCGCACTGGCATGTATATCGATCGTACTATAGGCTCTGGAAGCATCTATATGGCGATAGAGAAACCAACTGCTATTCCACCCAAATCCAACATCCACTCATTCAATCCCTTGCTGGAGAAAACACCTTGGTCAGTCCTGAAGGTGGTATCGCTGCGCTCTCTACAAATTTTATTGCTCCTCAAGCACAAAAGTTTGCTGCAAAAGAAGACGTGCAGTTGTTAGGAATCATCAGCATCGATAATAATTGCTTTAAAGACAATGAATTTTTTCTTTCCCCCAGTTACGAGATCATCGGCGGTGAAGTTGCACTTCCGACGGTGGTGCAAAGTTTAGGAGAGATTACCCTGATTTCGTTACAGGATGTAAAAATCTTAAATGCCTTAATTGTTACCCCAAGCAAAGTCATTATCCACGGCCATCATGTTGAACTATCGGCACCCATTTTAAATCATTGGTATGATTCCTTATCCAATCATTTAAGCCTTTCTTTCCCCGGCTTTGATGGGATGAATGGTATTCCTCTGATTCAAGATTATCAAAATTTATCCCATTCCAATGGCCAAGCCGAGTGGATGGCCAATAGTTGGAATATGTTTATGGATGGCTTGAATTCTGCGAATGGTATAGTGAGCGGTTTACGTAACCATGCTTGGTCGCAAAGTCTTTTTTCTGCTTCTTTTGTACCTGTTGTCTCAATAGGTTTGACTCAAACACAAACGGAATTGCATTGGCAAACGGCAGCAACCAATACCGGTATCCAAGCCGGTGATTTAGAAATCAAAGCGGAAGATAGCGTTTCTTTCACCCAAAGTGTTCCCATTTATGTGGCGCATAATGCGAACATTTGGGCTAAGTTGTTTGAACAATCAGGCGCAAACTTGGAAAGTTCCACTACCATCGACTCTGTCACTCTCTCAGCCAATTTGCCAGCAGCAGGCAGGCCGGATATGGGAATCAGCGCAAGCCATACGTCTTCAGAATCGACGATGTATAGCCAGCAAACATGTGAAGTCGGCGGCACACTGGATGTCCAGGTGAATGATTGGCTCATGAACGATGCAATCACGGATGCAGGATCCCTAACAGGCCATGCCAATCATTTATCACTGATTACCCATGCCAATACATCAACGACAAACAATTCAAATGAATCAGCCAGTACCAATTTTACTGTTGGCTATCAACAGAACCATCAAGAATCTGTGTTGATCGATACACCTACTCTACTTGAAACAAAAGGCGAAAATGATTTATCGGTAGGAGAACTGGATTTAGAAGGCGGTAAAGTTCTCACCCTCGGCCAAGACCATTTTACGGCTGAGCGAGTTGAAGCAAACTCAGTTGATCAATACAATCGCAGTTGCTCAGGGGGAATCACTGGCAATATCCAGCAAGTAAGAGATGCCATTTATCCACCTCAATGGGAACAAGCTATTCCGAGTGTCGGTGTACAATATGGCAAGACGGATTATCGCGCCACCCAAATGAGTACGGTTTGGGATGCATCTGGCCAAGCCCCTTCTGTGGGTTCAGTGCAAGGCGAATTAAATACCCAAAATGCCAGTGGTTTAGTGGTTCGAGCGAATGAGCAACATCATTATCAACTAAACGTACCGCTTTACCATCAAGGCGCGATGGATCAGTTTCGAGATAATTTTAATTGGACAGAGAATCAATTGAATACATTGTTACATCCGGCATCTGGAACACCTGAAGCAGTGCGGGAAGATAAAAATGATTCGCGCGGGCATTCTAAGGATCAGCAAGAGGAGAGGAAAAAAGAAACGGCAGAAGAGAAAGCGTTTGGGGATAAAGTAGAAAAAACGCTTGGAAAAGTAGAGGATGTGTTAGAAGAAGATATTAATATTTCGGCGAATCGTTATACGTTATTTGGTAAAGGGCAAGGGCCGATTATTGAGCATGACGGAATAAGAAATAGAAACGATAATTCATTAAGCGAAAGGAAAGGAACAGGACAGAATAGACAATCGCATTCGCCCAGTGCGACTGCGCGGATATTAACGGATATACGTGCGCATGAATCGATGGGAGAGAAATATGATTTTATGCAAAATGCGGGATTTGTTGAAAAAGCGCTAATATTTGGTGTGAAAGCCGCGATAGTATATGAAACAGCAGAACTATCTGGAGCTGCTAGGCTTGGAATAGGGATATGGAAGGCGGCTTCGAAGTTGACGGGGTTGTTTAAGGATGGAGTAAGTAAAGAAGAAGGTGTCGGCGAAGACGATGTTGCAAATATGGCTGCTACAAGCCATATTAGTAGTTTACGATTGCAACGACAATTGGCAAGTGAGGAACAACAATCTTTATTTAATGCAACGGGTGGTTTAAGCGCAGAAGCAATTAAATCTTCACGTTTAATAATCCCAGCAGACGATTTAGGAAATAAAAAATTACTAAATGAATTATCTAATAGGCCTGGTAATTTAAGTGATTGGGGTAAATATGTCACCGATCTAATGCATACTCCCTCCGGTAAGGTTCAAATTCATTTTTACTATAATCCGGTAACGAGAGATGTTTATTATGGTAGAGATTATAAGTCTATATTTGATCACCAAGGCACTTCGAATGTACAACTAACACGTAAATTTGATTATGAGCCACCGCGGTTCAAATAATCTGACTTTAGCAAGGTGAATTATGAAAATAAAATGCATTAAAATTTATAATGAGCAAACAAAAAAATACCAAGATATGAGCTCTTGGTTAACGGTTGGTAAGGAATACATAGTTTTGGAAATATTAATATGCCCTGAAAAGGAAGTTTCATATAGACTAGTAGGCGATAATAAAAATCAGATGCCAGCTATGTACGATGCTAGGCAATTTGAGATTATCTCAAATGCAATTCCTTCAAATTGGATAGTTAAACAATTGTCTAGTGGCAGGTTCATTTTTAGCCCAGCAGCCTGGCGAGAGCCAGGATTTTGGGAGAGTTATTATGATCACGACCCAGTAGCATTAGAAATTTATAAACGCGAAGCGCGAATTATTTTTGAACAAGAAAATAAGCCATAAGAACAGTTGATAGGTGCGAAGTGCGGTGTCAAGTATCATCATAAAACAACAGCAGCTCCCGCTAGAAACAGTTTAGTAGCCTGAGCTGAGTTACTGATAAATCGCGCAAAAAAATACCCTAAGCCATTAAAAAGCCTGTTTTGATTAAAAAATTGCCTAAAAACACTGGCGAAAAAGTCTCGTGTAGTTGGCGCATTTTTATTGTTATCAACACTAGTTGCATAAATATCTGTAATTTTTACCATCGCTGGCAGTTATCCGGAATTTCCGGATAACTGAATCTTCTTGTAACTCACCACTGGCATAAATATTTTGCAAGTGTTCACTAATTGTGCGAATATCAACGTTAAACAGCTCAGCCATCAATTTTTGGAAGAGGTACGGGTACGGGGTCAAGTATCATCATAAAACTTCTTCAACAGTAGTAGATCAGTGGTAGTCAAATACTGTGTCAGATATCGTTATAAAACATCTTTATCAATATTTTTGATGATTTTGTCTAAATGCAAAAAAGGAAGTTGTTTTATGATGATACTTGACACCGTTATGACACTTTAGGATCAGATGGTTTGCCGGAAAGTATGAAACTAACAGATTTGAGTATTCGTGCCACATTTACAGCTTCTAATGGCTTAAGATTTGATGGATATATAGTTGGGTTTAAAAACATTTATTGTATTGTAATATTTTGGAAAGATGAGATTTTGTATCTCAACAAAAATCTATTCAATGATTGTTTACAGGCAATAAGCAAGATTGATAGTTCTTTAAATACTCATTTCAAGCTTGAATCTTATTTCCCTTTGAAATATGAAACCTCCATCGATATTGCCGAGTTTAAAAACACACGTGGAGAATTTGATATCTTTAAGAGGAGAACTGAAGAAGAAAGATTCGATAGTTATTAACAATAGAGAGAACAGGAACGGTGTCAAGTATCATCATAAAGCTTCTTCAGCAGTGGTAGATCAGTGGTAGTGTCAAATACCGTGTCAGATATCATTATAAAACATCTTTATCAATATTTTTGATGATTTTGTCTAAATGCAAAAAAGGAAGTTGTTTTATGATGATACTTGACACCGTTATTGACACCGTTATGACACTAAGGGGCAGGTCGGAGGTTCGAATCCTCTCCGGGTCGCCATCAGATCATCTCCTATTTCGACTATTTTATAAACCCCCTTCGGTAACATTCATTCTGATTCAATTCGCGAGCTTTATTTAGCTAAAAAATGCTTGACTTTATTTGCTAGCATGAATTAAAATTGAACATATTTTAATTAATAGCGTAATTTTATTGTAATTGAGTCGCATAATTAATAAGAGAGATTTTTATGAAGCCTAGCTTATCCCTATTAGCAGCAACTATGGCGGCAATTACAGTCTATTCTCAATTTGCTTTTGCAGATCAGTGCCCGACAATAGCCCCAGAAGATTTTGAACAGAAACCGATCACGCAAACTATAACAAATCATGAAACGGGAGCGAGTCAGGTTTTTTATATGTACGAACTCAAACAAAGCAGCCTTCGAAACGATATGGTTCCTGCTAAAACGATGAGCCAGATACCTGTAAATGTAGCTGAAGGCGAAAAAATAACTGAAGTTATTTTCTCAGACGCGCTGTACTATCCAGAAACTCGTCAAATAACCTGTGAGTATGATGTATTTAAAAATACCTCAAAGGAGTGGGCTTTCGCCTTCGCCATGGATACCATCCATCCAATAGATAACATCAAAACACCTTCTAAAGAAATTACAGATCCCCCCCGGGCCATTCAGTGGATGAAAACTTCGGAAGGAGAAGCATGGGTATGTGAGACTTATAATCGCCAAGGTAATACTGCATCTGATTGCGCATGGACTCCTGATAAAGACTAATGAATTTTTATTTTGACTAAACCAACATTGTTTTAGTTTTCTTTGCGGCTTTCATTTTTTTAATAGATGCGGTGTCAAGTATCATCATAAAACTTTTTCATCAATATTTTTGATGATTTTGTCTAAAAAAAGGAAGTTGTTTTATGATGATACTTGCCCCCTTTTTTTCTTGGAAAACGATATCTTCGCTATCTTTTGTAGGTTTGCTAGGGTCTAAATCAAAGGAATATTGTAAAGGATGGGATGAATTTACTGGAGTTAAAACGGAAGGGCTGTTGAACAAAGACACGTAAGATGGTAGACACCGTTATTAACCTTAAATTAGCTTGCATTTGCTGCTGGTGTTTTTTTTGATTTTTTTTCATCTCGGCTAGCAAATACTTCCTTGGCTGTTGCTACTCCGTTTAAAGCAGCGGGAAACCCAGCATAACCTGCTACATGAGTCATGATGTCGATTATTTCTTGTCGTGCAATGCCAACATTGAGTCCGCAATTAATGTGATAAGCCAGTTGGGGTTTAGCATTGCCAAGTGTAGCCAAAATAGTAATCGTTAACATTTGTTTAGTTTTAAGGTCGAAACCAGGTCGGCTATATAAATCACCAAATATGAATTCTAAAACATAATTAGCTAAATCAGGAGCGGTTTTCCCTAAACCTGTTAGTATTCCTTGATCAGCACCTGGTAGTAACTCATTTATTTTCTTTATCCCGCGCTCTAGTCTTTGTTTTGTCATATATTTATCCTCTTTTTATCATTATACTTAATTATTAATTCGAAAGTCTGTATAAATCATGCATGGAAAAACAAAAGGATCAACGGTGTCAAGGATCAACGGTGTCAAGTATCATCATAAAGCTTCTTCAGCAGTGGTAGATCAGTGGTAGTGTCAAATACCGTGTCAGATATCATTCTAAAACATCTTTATCAATATTTTCGATAATTTGTCTAAATGAATTTTAATTTCAACACTTGAAGCGTAATTTTTTTCAAATCGTTTAATGGCAGTGCTAACACTAGAAACTGTTAAATTGGTAAAATGCTCAGAAATTTCTTGATGGTTACATTGCCCCGCTCTTCTAGATAAAAAAATTGCTATATTACGTGGCAGATTGTCTTTTCCCTTTTTTGAAATTTTTAAATCCTCAACTTTAACAGAAAAATATTGGGCTACAGAACGAGAAATATGTTGAATAGTTGGCAGTGAACTAGCTCTCCTAATATCTGACGCTGAAAATGTCTTTTGCCTAGCAGTAATTGACGCAAGCATTTTTTTAATAAAATGTGCGCTACTAAAAATCGGAGATGATTTTTTATATAATCTTACAATTTCCTTGTCGATGCCTTGTTCTACATATTCTCGATATAAATTATATCGATTTCTATTGTCAAAATGAGAAAGGATTAAATCGATCTTAATCCAGCTAAATTTCTTATATTCCTTTATGAGATAAGCATAACTTGACCAGGGGTAATCTATTGGATCACTACATATTCGAGCTTCGACAGGATTTAAATGAATATAACGGCTTACTTGCAATAAATATGTTTCTTTTTCGATTAATATTGCTTTATATCTACCTTTAAAAATTGAACCGTCCCTTTTTTCTGAAATATTGAAACGTCTTGTATAAAGCCCATCAAGATGCCTCATTGCTTTTCCAAGATTGGGGAGAGGAGTCCTAATTAATATATGATAGTGGTTTCTCATCAAACAAAAACTATGGATTTCCACATAAAATTTGATAGAGATTTCTTCTAATAATGCGAGAAACATTTCTCTATGATAATTTGTTAAAAAAATATCTTGATGATTAATGCCGCGATTCATTACGTGATACAAAGCACCTTCATATTCAATACGAAGAGGACGAGTCATATTGTTTCCTTAAAAAATATAAAAAAATACAGAAGTAGTATGGCAGGAGTTATTGGGATTTTATGGTTTGATGAGGCAGAGTGAATTTAATATTAAACTATATTTTAAAAAAGGAAAGTTGTTTTATGATGATACTTGACACCGTTAGACAGTTCAGCATATGTCTTATCAAGAACAGGGAAGTATACTGGGTTATCTTGATGTTTTTAAGTCTTCATATAAAAGCACGCTAGCAAGAATAATAACCATTAAGCCAACTAAACCAATACTAACACTAGCAAAAGTGGGATGGATGTACCGGCTTAGTAGAACTGTTAAGCCACCACCTAAGCCAACAGAAGTTTCTTTTATCAAAAGGTAACCAGCGCGTGAACCTTGCACATCTAAATAGCTGGCGCAACACTCTACTAATGATAGTAATATAGTCCATACTAAGGCTCCATAAAATGTTTCAGCATAGAATATGTTAGGGAAAGCAATTATTACCATACCGACAAGCATGATCATCAGTGTTATTTTGAAAGAGTTATTATTGGCTTTAAATTTCTCAATAAAATTGATAATTGGAATTTGTAATAAAATAATAATGATGCTATTTAAGAAAATCATTGCACCATACCAATTAGGTAATTTATGCAATTCATTTAATAAATGCTGAGGTAATATTGAAAATACGCCAAAGAGCTTAATACCGATACTTACACCAACTAATAACCAACCTATAAATTTCCTTTTACTAAATGATCTTGGTATTGGCAATTGGATATCTTTTTGTTTATGGGCGATAGTGATAGCAACAATAAAGCTTATTAATAAAACTGCCCCTGATAAAAAAAAGAATAAATTTTTTGTCCCAAAATACATTACCAGCACAATACCTGATAGTAAACTACCAGCATTTAATGCGATTTTATTATGAGCTGCGCCAGTTGGTGTTTCTGAAGCTTCAGATTTGATTAAATAACCTGATATGCTAAGCCCGATTCCTACCATGATCGCACCGCCAATCATTGCAATATTTGAATCAATGGCAAAAAGAATAGCGCCAATCGCGGCAATCAATAATGATAAAGCAACAGAATATTTCCCAGCAGTTCTAGCAAATAGAGGTGAAAGAATCAAAAAAAATCTATACCCCATTGCTAAAATAATGTTACTGATTGAATTTAGCCATATATTTGCCTTGCCAAGGAATGCAAACAAAACTGTTGCAGTAATAAATCGGATAAAAAAAATCAACTTACCAACTCCTTTTTATAATTTTTATAAGTATAATTTGATGCTATCGTTAAATTATTTTGATATGAAAATTTAATGCCTTTAAATTTATCATTTCTATTTATATAGCTTTCTAAATAGTGAGAGCCGCGACTTTCTTTACGGAGAATTGCCGCTTTTACTATCATGTCTGAAGCGAGAACTAAATTTTTTAAATCAAAATAATTCTGTACTTGCATAGATGCACGTGATCCTGAGCCGAGATCTATTTTACTTATATTTATGTTTATCTCATTAATCATGGATTGCATTTTTTCTAGGTTAGCCAAATTTCTAGTAGGACCAGCATGCCAGTACATATCTCTTCTTAATTTGTTCAATAAACAATCAGGTGCATATACGTAATCTTTACTATTAATTCTAAATGATCCTAAATTAGTAATTATTGTTGGCACTGTTGAGGTAGATAGGCAATATTGTGCTGCGTTTTCTCCAGCTATTCGTCCAAATACCAATGCTTCTGATAATCCATTTCCACCTAATCTATTGGCACCATGAACACCTGCCGCTGATTCACCAGCAACATATAAACCAGGAAGTGATGTTTCGGAATTAGTATTTATCTTTACACCACCCATTAGAAAATGAGCTGTAGGACGAACATAAATATGAAATGAATTTTTAACGTCGTAGCCTGCTTGAGTTAATCTTTCAAACAATGCGGGATACCAGTTGATGATGGCATCTTTGCAAGATACGATATCCAACATGACAGATTGGTTGTCATAACCATTACCGTTTATAATTTCTCTGTATATTCCACGTGCTACTTCATCGCGGGTTGCTGTTTCACCTAATGCATGGTAATCAAACATAAATCGTTTACCATGCTTATTTATTAATTTAGCGCCATCAAAACGCAATACTTCTTCTACCAAAGAGCCATCAAATACTAAGACATTACTTGCGATTCCAGTTGGATGAAATTGAACAAACTCCATATCAATCACATCTACACCTGCTTTTATAGCCATTACTATTCCATCACAAGTTTTATCTAGTGATACTGCTGTAGGTGCATACATAGAAGCGCCGCCGCCATCAGCAATGATGACCCCAGAACAACTAATATTTATATATTCTAAGGTATGTATATTAATGCTCTTTAAACCTTCAACTTGACCATTATTATTTTTTAAAATCTCTAAGGCACGCATATTCTCTATGATAATTAAACGACCAGACTGGATTAAATCATCAATATGTAAATTTAATGTTTTTTGAATGTGAAAACCTAAACGATCTTCTATGAAAACTGATCTAGGAGTGCCACAACCACCAAAAGGACGTGCAGCGATTTCATTACCGTTTCTATCAAAATTAATTCCTAAGCCAGATAGCCAATCTATAAGTTCGACAGCGCCCTTACATAAGGTTTCAACTAAATATGGATTGTTTGCATATGCGCCACCTTTGATTGTATCTCTAATATGTGCTTCGATAGAGTCATTAGCTTTAACAGCGGCATTAAAACCATGTGTTTTCCAAGTACAACCACCATGAGAAGACCATTTATACGTTTGATTACGGTAATAACTTTTGGTAATTAATAATATGTCTATATCATATTTTGCTGCTTCTAACGCAGCAGCTAATCCTGCACCACCCGCACCTATAATTACTAGCCGAGGTTTGTTCATTGTATCTCTACCTCGCAAGCTAATTTTTCGCATACGGATAGAAGGTTTTTTGCTAATTTATTGTACTCATCGGATTTTGCTATAACAAAACCAAGAAATTCTGAATTATTCTTAACAATATGGGTAACTTGATCACCAATTTTTTTCGTCCACGTAATCTCTATGCATTCAAAACCTTTATTAGATAATGCATGCCTTGAAGATGGGCTTAATTGTTTCAAAATACCGCTATCTCGGGGTGCGATCATTCTTATTCCAACAAAGTATTGCTGTTTAAGGTTATTTTTTGCGATGCTATTTTTACCCGCAGCCCATAGTAGCCATTCTTTCCATGGATCAAAGTTTTCATAAGCGATTGCTGCTAGATCCCAAATTCTCATCCCTGCTGGCCGTAAGTTAGGCTCTACTCCAACAACAGAATTAGTATCTTTTTGATAAAAAACTTCGTTATGGCAAGCACCTTGGTTTGAACCTGATAAGTCAGACATAAATTTACCAGCATTCGCTATTTGTGCTGTTGTTATAGAATCTAAAGGGGCAGGTAATATTTGTTGGATCTCAGCACGATATCCATTCTGTGTGGTTTGTTTTTCTGTTACCCAAGAGTATCCACAAACGTGATCCCAGCTATATTCATTCCCTTGATCTATTAATTCTTCAGCTACTACACCGCCTTTGAGGTATTTACTAACTTGTAACCATGCCTCTTCAAGGTTCTTATATTGAGAAGCATTTATACACCCTCGACTATTTCCTTCACTTGCTGGTTTTAAAAATAATTTTCCATTAAGTTTCTCAAACAAGTCCTGCAATTCATCGAATGATTGAACGTAGGTTGACTTAATCTTTTTATAACCAGAAGGTATAGTTGAACAGGCAGCTTCTTGCACACGAAATGCGCCTTTATCTAATCCGGCTTTTACTTTATCTAATGCAGGACCTCGCAAGTTTAAGCGTTTCGCTAATGCTGCACCTAATTGTGTGCCGGGATCAGAAAATGGCAGTAATGCAATGATATGTAATTCTAATTCTCGACAAATTGTGATTACTTTATCAACGTTATAATCAATACCTTCCAAGCCAACATCTATTGCATAATCTGCAGCCGTTTTGTCGTCATCAGTTGGTGATACTTTACATAAAACTGTTACAGCTTTAAGAAATTCTTTTGCTTTAGCCCGAATTTTTCTTACATCATTGACCCGAGTATTGTTATATCCCAGAACAAGTACTGCATTATTCATAGTCGCTCCCCCAATTATTATTAGGTTTTTAATTGATCAATTTAAAAAATAAAGTCTATTATTTTTATTATCTTCATGTTACCGATTCATTTTTATTATGTAAATTTCTTAAAAAAATTGACTGGGTTGATAATCAATTCATACAATCATATGGCATAGTTTAATAAGAATTAGAATTGATAGTACCCGTAGTAACACGGGGAAAATCATAAAGGGGACATGTTATGGAGCATTTGATTACCCCCCAGCATAGTTTTTTCCAATTGAGTAACGATATAAGATCATTTAGCGATCCGTTACAAAACTATTTAGGCATTAGCTATTTTGCTTTTAAAAGAACCTATAGTGATGGTTCAAAGGTTTATCTATTTAATAATCCTGCGTATTATGAGCATTGGTTTAGAAATAAATACTATTTAGTCGGTAATAGAGAAGGGTCACCAATCCTCTATCGAAATAGTTATGATTTGTGGGAGCACTTACCCGATCCTTATGAATTATACAAAGAAGGCGCGGAGTGTTTTAATATTACACATGGTTTAACTATTACAAAAAGCCATGAGGATTATTGCGATTTTTTCTTCTATGCAAGCAACAGAGAAAACCCTGAAGTTAAAAAATTATATTTTAATCGACGCGAGGTTTTTGAAAATTACTGCAACTATTTTTTAGAAACAGCAAGCAAGACAATTCGTATAGCAGAAAAGCACAAAATTATTTTACCTTTCGCACCGAAGCTTGAAGTTGCTACAACTAAGGATATTAATGTTGATGCTTTTTTAAAAACTATTGCTAAAGGTAAACCAGATTGGACAAGGATGACAAAAAGAGAATTAGATGTAGCTTATCATCTGGTTTTAGGGAAGACAAATAAAGAAATAGCACTAATATTAGGTATCTCTCCTCGAACAGTAGAAGAGTATACAAATAACATTAAAAGCAAGATGAATTGTAAAAATAAAGCTGAATTAATTGCGACATTGTGTAAATGTTCTATTGGGGTATTTCCAACATCTTAACGAGTTACCCCCAATACAGGTAGTACAAAAAGATGGTTTCCTATTCTCTATCGATAATCGTAGGCTATTGGCTTTTAATAGTGCAGCTATTTCGAGAAATTGCTGGCTAAATACTTAATTATTGATTCGAAAGTCTGTATAAATCATGTATGGAAAAACAAGAAGAGGGGAGCCACTTTTCCTACCAATTTCTGAGACATGATATTTTCTCCATGATCAAATTATTTTCTTGTTGCGCTAATAGTAAAATTAATTTGCACATCATCTTTTACTGCTTTTGTGTCTGACCATTCGCCTTGACCTACACCAAAAACCGTACGTTTGATTGTAGTACTCCCTGTCATTTTTGCTTTAGTTTGAGAGTATTCATCTTGTGAGAAATTTAAAAAAATAGGTTGTGTTTTATCTCGAATGGTGAGAGTACCCTTTGCTTGATAAGTTTTGTCCCCTGTTTTAGTGAACCCTGCGGATTGGAATATGGCTTGTGGAAATATTTTTGTATTAAACCATTCGGCAGATTTGAGTGTATCAGAAAGTTGATTATAGGGATCCGATATTGACCCAACATTTACAACAATTTTCACATTTGATTTATCAAGTTGTGCAGGATCAAAATTAATTTCACCAGAAAAATCCGTAAATTTACCAGTAACAGGAGCACCATTTTGAGTCGCAGTAAAAGTTAACGTGCTTTCATTTGGAATAATTTTCCATGAAGGAACATCTGCAAATGCAACAAGTGGTGATAATAAAAAAATAATAATAGCTTTCTTTAAGTTAATTTTATTCATGACAACATCCTTTTTAAAATATCGTCTTTGTTAATGAAATGATGTTTTAAAGCTGCAGCAGTATGAAGAGAGAAAGTCGCAATAAGACCATAACCTAACCATTTATGAATTTCTTCGTATACTGCTAGCGATTGTGAGTCGGAAGAAACAAGATTCGGTAAAACAAATAACCCAAAAAACGAAACAGGTAATCCAGCTGCTGAAGTTACTAACCAACCCGTAATTGGCAAAGCAACCATAAATACATAAAAAAGCCAATGTACAGTTCGGGCAGCAATTATTTCTAGCAGAGGTATATCGAGAGAAGGAGTTTTATTTGTAAGACGCCAAGTAAAACGTACGATAACAAGCATTAACGCTAAAATGCCATATTCTTTATGCCAACCATACATTTTGAGTTTCTCAAGTCCGATAGGTAGCTTGACCATATACAAACCCAAAATAACTAAGCAAATAAGAAGTAGAGCCATTATCCAATGAAGGATAATGGCAATTTTCCCATAGTGAGTAGTTGAATTTTTCAGCAGCATGACCATTCCCCAAAAAATATTTATTGATTGCTGTCTTTAATCATCTTGGTCCATTCGTCTGGATTCACAAAAGTGGTTGTGCGTGGGCCCATACCATCAATTTGAAAAACAGTGTCTTCTGATGCCCAAACGTAATGATGCGCCATTGCTGGAACAACTTGGTAACTTCCAGCTGTTAAAGCTGTAGAAGCTGATTTATCAACTTTATCTCCCATGCCCACATTCAATGTTCCAGAAAGAACCGTGTTTGATTCATCTTTATCATGCCAATGAGAAGGAATAATAAAACCAGCGGGTAATTTAAATCGAATAGTGTAAGGCTCTGCCTTACTCAAATCACCTTTCAGCAATACAATTTGCGCTCCTTTCGGAAAACCCGGCGCTGGATGAAAGAAAATATCGGAAGATTTATAAATGGTGGGTGCTGCGAATGCGATAGTGGTGACCAAACTAATCGATGTTAACAATAAGCTCACTTTAGTTGATAAACGCATGATGATCTCCTTGTTAATAAAAAAGTGTTAATATTTAAACGCTTCAGCTTCAATATTTATTTGTACTTCGTCTCCTAAGCCAGGTAATAACGTTGACATACCAAAATCAGAACGTTTTAAGTTTGTTATCGCAGTCAATCCAACAGTTTCTTTATGGGTGATTGGACTGATGCCTATTTTATTTAGTTTGACATTCAATGTAATGGGTTTAGATACACCATGAACTGTCAAAATTCCGTGAACTTTTGCACTATTTTTTCCAGTTAATGTAACTTTGTCACTGACAAATGTTGCTTGCGGATATTTTTTTGTATCGAAAAAAAGAGGTCCTTTTAAATGTTTATCTAATTCGGGTATTCCAGTTATCATATCATTGACATGGATTAGAACATTTACTTTACTGTTTTGTGGTTTGTCTTTATCTAAATTTAATGTTCCTTCAGCTACCATCCATTTTCCTGATGGATGGGAAAAATCAAAATGACTAATGCGCCAAAGCACATAAGAATGATTTGGGTCAATTGTGTATGTATCTGCTGCATTTACAATAGAGGTAAAGAAAAATGATAGTGATATTATTAAATAACGGATCCATTTTTTCATACAATCTTATCCTTGATGAGGTTAATTTTTTTATTTTGTTTGAATAATGATAGATATTTATCATATTATTCTTTTGGCGAGAACGATCATTCTCATTAACAGATTATTTGTTCTATTTATGCTAGTCAATGAATTAATAATAGAAAATATGATTAACAACAGGTTTTTTGATCAATAATTAATTAAAATTTATAATTAAGTCGAATATTGATACTGATGGAGGGTGGCGGCGCACTACTTCCGCACCTGCGACAGAGAATACAATGAAAGAAATCGAAAATGAAAAAGCACTTAAACACCTGTTTGATAAAGCACACCTCAAACGAACCGCCGATGCACTGGCTGCCGTTTATCCTGCTTTTGATCGAAAAAGATATCTGGCTTCTTTCTCTTCTTTAGAGGCACTTTCGATGAAGTCGAGAGTTCGTTTGCTTCGCGATGAACTCAACCATCTTCTGCCTACTGCTTATGCCAAAGCGCTCACTGTCTTAATGAAAGCAGTAAAGATCGGTCGACTTGAAAGTTTTGATCTCTGGCCTATTACCGAGTTCATTCAGACATATGGAACAAACGACTTAAACATTTCATTGAACGCATTGCAAGAAATCACAACCATTTTCACAAGTGAATGGGCCATCAGACCATTCATCAAAAAATATCCAAAAGAAACGCTCGAATTTCTGCTTAAATGTGCTAGGAATTCAGACACCCATGTTCGCAGGTTGGCATCTGAAGGAACACGTCCCCGACTTCCTTGGGGAGAGCGACTACAAAACTTCATAAAAGATCCATCTCCAACTTTCCCAATTCTTGAAGAACTCAAGTTCGATAATGAACTCTTCGTTAGGAAAAGCGTTGCGAATCACATCAATGACATCTCCAAAGATCATCCAGAAGTTTCGATTAGGCTCCTCAAGAAATGGATGGGGGAAGCAGACTCCAATAATAAGAAAAAGATCGAGTGGATTGCCAGACATGCACTTAGAACCCTTGTAAAAAAAGGGCATTCCGAGGCGTTATCCCTACTTGGCGTTTCATCAAAAGTGGCGCTTGAAGTCGAGAAATTTCGCTTGAATGAAAAGAAGCTCACGATGGGCGAAAAACTCAAGTTTTCGTTTTCAGTAAAATCGCTTTCTGATCAAAAACAAAAGCTGATTATTGATTACCGAATCCACTTCATCAGATCAAATGGCAAACCTTCCGTGAAGGTGTTTAAGCTAAAAAATCTCATACTTGATCCAAAGGCCCAAACAAAGATCGAAAAAGTACACCACATCAAAGAAGTCACCACGAGGAAATATTACAATGGGCCTCACATTATTGATATCCAGATCAATGGCATTGTGAAAAAGTCAGAAAAATTTATTCTCTCAGGAGCCAAAAACATATATTAATATGTTTTATAACACTTATGATTTGAAAATTTATCGAAATAAAACATCTTTACCAATATTTTTGATGATTTTGTCTAAATGCAAAAAGGAAGTTGTTTTATGATGATCTGTGACGCCGTTAATTTTTAAGGTAATATAAAAGATCGATTTAAACGTTTGTATTAATAAAAAAGGTAATGAATATGAGATCTTCTTTCCCTGGCTCATCTCAAGCACCGACTGACTCTGATATTAATGATGAAAATACTACATTAGCAGAAACTAAAGATGAAATTCAAAAAAGTAATTTTGATGCTTTAATTGCAGCTATTAGAGAAAATGATGATAAAAAAGTTATGGCTTATATTCAAGAAGGGGTAGATATAAACGCTCTAACACCCGACGTTTCAGGAGAATATTTTTTTTTCGGAGAAATTGATGGTGATAATAATCAGCATGAATTTACTACACCCCTAGGTTTGGCTGTTTTTCAATTAAACTATACGATTGTACGGATTTTACTGGAAAATGGTGCTAATCCCAATATAACCGGAAATGTTAATAGATCAATGATTGAAATGGTAATGATTTCCATGGGGGTAATTGCTCAGGGGCAAGCAATGGATCAGCCATTAAAAAGGAAGCTACAAGTAACTAGAGACTTTTCATTGCCTATTAAGATTAAAACGACTATTAGATCCAGCGTTATTCAAAATGCTCACGAGGTGCTTGATCTTTTACTTTGCTATGGTCTCAAGCCCCATGCCGTGTGGACTACGTTGTTTGAAAAAGGTCAGCAAGGAATCATGCAAGTGATTGGATACAATAATGGGTCTATAGCTATAAAAAAAAGGTGCCTACAGGAAATGGATAGAGAGATAGATGCTCTTGAAATAGGTAGAATTTTGAAAACGATAGTATCTACGATAGGTCATGTTGTAATGTGGTATAAAGGTCGTAAAATAGTTAAGCCCATAAATTATTTTTATGATTATCTATACAGTATTGCTCAAATTAGGCAAAGAGCGGCTGTTTCAGCTGCTGAAATCCACCAGGAAATAGAAAAATACCAAGTCGAAGTCGAAATCGAAATACTAACTAACATTCAAAAATTAGCTACATCAGTTTGGCCAACGGAATTAACAGATCTTGTTGTTGAATATATGAATATTTTTGCAGAAATTTCCAAAAAAATTGCCAATCGTCGTTTACATATGAAGGAAATTATAAAGTTCTGGCAAATAGCGCCGGATCACAAAGAAGAAAATGAATTGAAGCAGATGCTAGCTAATCAAACAAGCGAAATATTAGCTGAACCAGCCCAAATATTTTTCAATAACGCTTCTACCCAAGAAGCCGTCTTACGCGAAGAAAAATGTTCGACTAATGACGATAGTGAATCATTAGATCATACTCTTGTAAGCAATAGTTCATCGCAAAGTACAGACTTGAGCGAAAGGAAATCTTCGCCTAATCCGAGTGAAGATTGTCAACCTATAAGTCCATTACGAAGAAATTCTATAATGAGACAAGCAGATAATGTTAAAGCTGATGAAATTACAGGTACGCCCGCACCGTTATCAAATGAATGTAAAGCTAACTACTTAACTCGATAATTCAGCTAAGCCATCGTGTTAATTAAGGCCTTATGCTTGTCTTAGATTCCTTTTTTTCTTCTGTTATGGTAAAAGGCTCGTAATTGTTAACCGCAGAAATAAAAGAAGATAAGGCGGTAAGAGAGTGTTTCTCATTGCTTTCATCGTTCCTTCTTTTAATACCGGCATAGCGGCTGCTATATTGTTCTGGTCAATTAAAAAATTCGCTACAAAGATTAAAATGAAAGCGAATTATCCCAAATAGCAGGATCTTCCATCCCTAATTTCCAAGCAGAAAAACCACGTAAATTGTAATGGTTAACAAGGTTCATTTTGGCAGCGAATGATTTTGCTTCTTCTAGATAGAGGAATTCACTACGATAGCTGTTATCATACATCACATAAAAAGATTGCCATTGATCATTCCAAGTGAGTTGCAGTTGATGAGTTTTTATGATCTCCAATGCGGCTAAATAATTGATAGGATCTCTTTTTGAACGATAGCGATATTTTTCATCTATCAGGGCGCCAACGGCAGGATCCATGAAAGTAGCGGTATGCCAATGCCCGGAAAATAAAGGAATACCCAAAGAAATTTTGTCAGCAGAAATATTATTTGATAATAAATATTGAATAGTATGTTCTATCCAATCATAGGCCGCTATGGGACCTGGTGTGGTGAGGCTAGTGTGTCTATCCCACAGCATAAAAGTAATAAAATCTGCACGCTGGGCTAATGCGGAGTAATCATAAGCACCGGACCAATTTTCATCATACCATTTTGCATAATCAGGAGCAGAATCAGTAAGAAGAGAAATGGGCTGGGGTACCGCAATACTCAATACATATCCTTGTTGATGCAGGCGATTCGCAGTTAATTGAACAAAGCGTGTGAATGCATTTCTATCATTAGCATTTACGTTTAATAAATCAATTTGTATACCGTAAAGTTGATATTGCTGGCAAAGTTTCAGCATTTCAGCAATGATTTTATTTTGTGTTGCTGGATCTTGTAAAAAGCGATGCACAATGTCTTGATTAAAATTCTGATTATAGAAAAGAGGCATCAGTTTAATCTTATTTTCTCGAGCAGTAGAAACCAATTCGGGTTTTAAAGTACCTGTTATTTCTAAATTCTCGCCGAGTTCAAACACTTGCGCAGCAAGAATATCAATGGATTTAGCATGAGCTTTAATATTTTGAAGTTGTGCTTCTGTCACCTGGCTGTCAATGTAAAATAAAGATTCTTTATGAGGGCTCGCAAAAGTGTTTGAAAGGCATGCTATCCAGACCAATGCTGAAATAATAAGTTTTTTCATTACGCGTTTCCTCGTTTTTTAAAATTGCTTGCTAATTTATCATAAATTTCGGTTAACATACAAAAAAGCTCGGCTACTGACGGGTGTTTGTTCGGAACGACAATTGGAGTGAGACTGGGTTGTTCCAAAAAGGCTCGTAGTAAGGAGTTCCTCTGTTTTTTGTTTCTTATTTGCTTCTAAATCTGAATTTTGGCTGCTTGAGCTGAGTTTTGCCATTTTTAACCCACCAAGGTTCTGAATGGAGTCAAAATGATACTAGCGCCGATCGTTGAAATTTTCCGTCTTCCCTTGCAGCATATGCGTACTGTTACTCTGTTATTGTTACTTTTTTACTTGTTAATTTAGTGTTGCCGTACTATGAATGAATAGTATCGATTACTTTGATGCTGATTTTCTCAATGGTATTAATTGCTTCTTCATATTCAATTTTAGCAGAAGCATCGTACACCATTTCGGCTAAAAATGTTTGGTAATGTTCCTTCCAAATAGGTTTGTTTTTTAATAATGACAATGATTCTCGAATTTCAGCGCTTGGATTTGTCGAGTATTCAGGGTGTTTGTTTTGAAATTGTTTTGCATCGCTAATAATAATATCTTGAGCCAATGCGAAAAAATTAGAGTTAATTTTATTTGCATTGACTATGGCATTTAAATCATAAATATGCCGTACCAGTGTGCTGTCATCGGGATGATAATTTCTTTCAATCGCAATAACCCGTCTAGTTAGTCCAACCCATTTTTCAATAGCTGTTTCATCGATAGATATGCAGGGAGTTGCTGGTGCCGTGAATAATGTTATTTCTTTCAAAGTGTTTTCAATAATTGTTTTAACCGATAAATCTTTAATAGAAAGTCGCACATCTGAAAGGGTGCATTCAAGTAAAATATCAGGTCTTAATGTGGCACTGATTGGATAAGTGTGTGGGTATTTTAAAATGACTCGTTGATATTTTCCTTCGTTGCGTGCCGTATCTTCAATAGTTACAAGTCCTGTAATCAAAATGGAGGACTTGATTTGTTCACGAAATTCCTTTAATTCTTTAATTAAACGAGAGCGGCTATAATTCGCATTATTTTTAATTTGAATTTTAAAATCGATATCTTCTGACACGCGGTCAATAATGCCGTGTGCTTTAGCAAGGCAAGTGCCTCCAGCAAATACGAGGCGGAAATATTCGTTTTGAATGTCTGAAAGAGCATGAATAATTTGAGTAACGTAATAATCTTTTTCAATAACTGCGCCAGTTAGTTTGATATCAAGTAATGTTGTTTCTATTAAATCGCGTAAATTCTTTTTATTTAGCATTGATATTTTTCTCAAAAATTAATTCACTGTTTTTATATCCAAGGCGGCGGCGGCAACGGCTTTTTAGTCTGACAATATTACGCACTGGAACCTGTGTTGTTTTTCCTTCGTTATATGCTTTCTCTGCGTTGCCTAGTTCATAGTCAATATCTAAGCGTTTTAGGGCTTCCCTGAGAGTAGAGTCTGTGCCGTTCTTGATGAGAGGAGTGTTGGAGTATTTTGAAAGATAGGCTTTAGCATAAACACCGGTACCTATCTTTACCAGTTTTTTTTCTTCTATGAGTTTGTTTATGGTACGGCTTATTTGCCGATAGGAGCCAAGACCATCAAAATCTTTGCGTAATACGGCGCTTCCTCGAATAGCTTTTAAGCGATTAAGAGCTTTAAATTCTATGCTTTCTGAATACTTTACGCGCATGACTAAATCGCCAATTTAGGACATATAAATAATTATAACATATAAAAATATTACGTCAATTTGGGACGTATAACTAGCAGAGATTATCTATAATTAATTGAATTTTAAAAATTTTTTCTGTTCGATATGAAACCATCATGCCTTTTCTGAAGCCAGGACTAATATTTTTTCCGTCATATATTAAAACGCGAATCCCGGAGAAACCCGCCGTGCTGTCTATCGAAGGGGATTTTAACGCTAAATGAATCGCTTCTTCTTGCTTAAACTCTTTTGTGTAATTTCTTACCGATCTTGTCATTTTCTAATACCTTTTTCGTTGACTCGTAGTTTATCAAAATTACGTGTCTATTGAAGCGGGGTTAGATCAAATTAGAGGGAAGGGGAGTTAAAAGTGAAAGTGGGAAATAAAAGTCAAAAACGGATGTATAAAAATAGTATGATGCAGAACGCAGCCATTTTTTTTCTGACTTCTGCCAAATTTGAGATATGCGCAAAATTTTTAAAAAAAGTTCTGAGATTACAATGAATTAAATTTTTGCTCGATCCGGGAAGCCGCACTAATGGCAGAAGTCAGGAAAAAATAAAACCTTTTATCAACGAGAAAGTGAGTAAATAAACTTACTTAAAAAAATTGTGGAGAAGTTCTTAAGCGATTCGTTTTTCCTCTACCTCTAAATGTCGATCTTGTTAAAATTATTAAAAGCCTGGCTCTTGGGTCGCGCGCTGTGATTCTTTCGTTATACTTGGGGAGTCTGTTGACGGCGTTTGTCCGGGGCGACAATTGGAGTGAGACTGGGTTGTTACAAAAAAACTTGTCCGTGTTTTTTGTTTCTTATTTGCTTCTAAATCTGAATTATTTTCGCTGCTTGAGCTGAGTTCTTTTCTTTTGCTGCTCTGTGATAGCGCTTTTTCCTCTTCTTTTTCTTTTAATGCTTTGTACATTTTTTTTAAATTTTTTAAAGCATCTCTCGAAGCTATGTACTTGAAATTTTTATTAAATATTTCTTCAAATTCATCAGAGGATTGGATGTGGGGTGAACGATCAGAATCAATTAAAGAAAAAGCAATCATTTTTAGTAGCCGTTTTATTTCTGAATTGATTTTTTCTCGAATACCTGTTTTTTCTTCTTTATTAGCCTCAAGTTCTTCTATATAAATAATGCTATTCCTTTGATTCCATGCTTTGCAAATTAAATCAAAGGCAGCCTGTTTATTATTGGGGTCCGGATCCACGGCAAGGTGTTCTGCTAACATCCAATGAGCTTTTAATAAGTATCCAGAAGCAACGTGGTTGTTTGATGATGCTTGCACTGCTCCTTCTTTTAATACAGCTATAGCGGCTGCTATATTGTTCTGATCAATTAAAAAATTCGCTACAAAGATGTAACAATTGGGATGATATTCAGCATAAGTCGAGCTTAGTGCACTTTGAATATTTTCTGGTAAGAGCGTGTTATCTTCTTTACGCTCATTTTTATCATCTTCTTCCAAAGAGGAATGATCTGGTTTTGTAAAAGGCGTTGGATTGAGACACCAGTTTAGGATAGTGCGTTTGTTTTGATGCTCTGGCGTTGCATCTTTTTCTTCAGGTAGAAAAGCGAAGAGAAAGTCATAGGGATGAAAAAGAGAAGGTTTTTTTTGCTGATTCTGGCGATTAAGTTTAGTTAATAATTGCCACGCGTTTTCGTTGTCATTTTTAATTTCCTGTTCCCATTTTATGAGTTGATCCAATAAGCTGGGTTTATCTTTTGCGATTTGTGTCAAGCTAGAAGCTAGTATATTTAAGACGTCACGATAGCCGACGATGGCAGCCTTGATAAAAAGCCAAAGCACGCTTATGCCTTTATCATTTCCTTCTTCTGCTTTGTTCTGTAATAATGCGATGAAGTCTTCTGGGTGGGTTTTTGCGATAGAGGCAAGAGAGTCTTTAATAGCTATAAATATTTCAGGATGACCATTCGCAGCAGCACAAGCAAGTATCCAAAGCACGTTTTTTCCTTTATTCAGCGTTTTTTCTGCTTTGCCTTGTAATAATGCGATGAAATCTTCTGGATGGGTGGTAGCGAGACAGCCAAGAGAGTCTTGAATAGCTATGAATACCTCAGGATGACTTTTCGCAGCAGCAGAAGCTAGCAGCCAAAGCACGCTTTTGCCTTTATCTTTTCCTTCTTCTGCTTTGTTCTGTAATAATGCGATGAAGTCTTCTGGGTGGGTGGTGGCGAGAGAGCCAAGAGAGGCTTGAATAGCCATGAATGCCTCAGGATGACCATTCGCAGCAGCACAAGCTAGCATCCAAAGCACGCTTATGCCTTTATCCGGCCCTTCTTCTACTGTGCTTTGTAACAATGCGATGAAGTCTTCTGGGTGGGTGGTGGCGAGAGAGCCAAGAGAGGCT
>Ga0206938_1019_pt1 | contig 54319 bp, 36 predicted proteins | sample Alteio_BWOrgHeat_12_FD_152918 | JGI IMG/M metagenome (GOLD analysis project Ga0206938, IMG submission 152918) | Enriched cells from forest soil in Barre Woods Harvard Forest LTER site, Petersham, Massachusetts, United States -... | ecosystem: Environmental > Terrestrial > Soil > Temperate forest >... | reverse complement strand
TGTTTTTGCTTTAAATTGGGAACTTATTTGCCTTTATGAAGTACAAACCTATATTATCCTGCTTATTTGCCCTGGGTATTTTTATGGCTTTTACAGCCTTTACCCCGGCGAATGATGATCCCCTGGATAAGATTATAGCCCAACTTGATAAATGGCTGGATCTGCACCCCCAGGAGAAAGTTTACCTGCAAACAGATAAACCTTACTATGCCGCCGGCGATGACATATGGTTTAAAGCCTATGTAGTGATTAATGGCGAACACAAATTATCCGCCCTGAGCGGCGTACTGAACGTTGAGCTTATTGACGACCGCGACTCGGTAAAACAAAGCCTTAAACTACCGCTGATAAGCGGCCTCTCCCGGGGTAATATTACCCTGCCCGATACCCTGGCCGAAGGAAATTACCGTATCCGCGCCTATACCAACTGGATGCGTAATGCCGGCAGCGATTACTTTTTCGACAAAACTTTTTGGCTAAGCAACCCGGTAATTAATGATGTTTTTACCCATACAACTTACAGTTTTAACAGCCGAAACGGGCAGCAGGAGGTAAAAGCCGAAATTAATTATACCAACCTGAACGGGAAACCTTATGCCAGCAGCGCGGTGAGCTACCGGGTGCAGCTTGGCGCTAAAACAATTGCCAAAGGCAATGGCCAAACAGATGATAAGGGAGACTTAAACATAACGTTTATTGATCCTTCGCTGGCGGGGCCTGCAGGACGGATAATAACGGAATTAAAAACCGGCGACAAAACAACCGTAAAAAAATCAATATTGGTAAAAACAGCTTCAGCAAATACCGATGTTCAGTTTTTTCCTGAAGGCGGTAACCTTGTGAATAATAATACTACCAATATTGCCTTTAAAGCCGTTGGCGCCGATGGCTTGGGCAGGGACGTAAAGGGCGTGGTAGTGGATGAACTGAACAACCAGGTGACCACATTTAGCACCAGTCATTTGGGGATGGGCACATTTACCCTTACACCCGAAAATGGCAAAACCTACAAAGCGAAAATTACCTATGCCGATGGTTCCGAAGGTACGATTGACCTGCCTAAGGCTGTCAACAGCGGGTATTCGTTAAGTATTGACAATAGCGATGCTGATGTTTTGCACGTAAGGGTATTGCCCGGAGCGATGGTGAGCGCAAATACCTCAGCTACTGATGTAATGAGCCTGGTGGCTACCAGCGGTGCAGACGTTTGCTTCGCCGGCAAAAGCAAACCGGGGAGCAGGTCGTTAATCGCCCATATCTCCAAAAATAAACTTCCAACTGGCATCGTGCAATTTACCCTGTTTTCTCCCGCAGGCGAGCCTATGAATGAGCGCCTGGTATTTATCCAAAACCACGATCAGCTTAAAATAAGCGTAAATGCTGATCAGCGGGTTTACTCGCCCCGGCAAAAGGTTACGCTGGGTATAAATGCCGTTGATAAAGACGCTAAGCCCGTTATCGGCAGTTTTTCGGTATCTGTTACCGACGAAAGCAAAGTGCCGGTGGATGAGGATGCTGAGAATTCGATACTTGCCAACCTGCTGCTTACGTCGGATCTGAAAGGCTATATCGAAAAGCCCGGTTATTATTTTAACCATGATGATGAAAAAACCAAAGCCGACCTTGATGTACTGATGCTTACCCAGGGTTATCACCGTTTTGAATGGAAGCAGGTATTGGGTAATGATGCAGCGCCAATTACCTTTCAGCCCGAAAAAACGCTGCAGATAACCGGCCACTTAAAAAATTTACTGGGGAAACCGGTAGCAAACGGCAAGGTTACCTTATTCTCAACACAAGGGGGTGTTTTTATGACGGATGCGTTGTCGGACAGCAAAGGCAATTTTACTTTCGGTAACTTGCTATTCAGGGATAGCATAAAGTTTTTAATACAGGCCCGTACGGCTAAAGACAGGAAAAACGTACAGGTATTTGTAGATGATATACAGCCCGAACCCACTGCATCAGCCAAAATTTGGCCCGGGTTTTTGGTGAATATGGATAATGGCCTGTCGCCCTTTTTGCAAAGCAGCAAGGCGCAATATGACAATGGGATAAAGTATGGGCTCATCAGTCATTCTATTATGCTGAAAGAGGTAGTGATAACAGATAAAAAGGTCGAGCCCCTAAAAAGCTCGTCGAATTTAAACGGCCCCGGCAATGCCGACCAGGTGATCCGCGCCACAGATTTGGCCACCATGGGCTGCCCCACGCTTGCGCAATGTTTGCAGGGCAGGTTAAACGGTGTGTTTTTCAGGAATGATACGCCTTACCTGATGCGTAATTTAAATATACCAATGCTGATAGTGCTCGACGGCATTTATGTTGACGGGGAAACGCTTAACTCGATAAATCCCGGTGATGTTGAAAGCATTGAGCTTTTAAAAAACATTGAATATACTTCCATATACGGTGGCAGGGGCAGCGGTGGCGTATTGGTGATCACCAGTAAAACAGGCAGCCCGGGACAAAATTACCAGCGGTATACACCTGGAATAATTATCTATATGCCCAGGGGCTACGCAAAAATACGTGAATTTTACGCCCCCCGGTATGACGCCCCCAAAACCAACACCCAAATCCCCGATCTGCGGACTACCGTTTACTGGAAGCCGGATATAGTAACCGGTGACGACGGAAAAGCCATATTTGATTACTTCAACACCGACTCAAAAGGAACCTACCGCGTAGTAATTGAAGGCATTGATGCTAACGGCAACCTGGGCCGGCTGGTTTACAGGTATAAGGTAGAGTAGTTTGGGAGTCCGAAAGTCGGGAAAGTCGGAAAAGTCCGGAAGAAGCTTCAATGGGAGGATGGGTGTTGAGAATTCAGCAAGTCGCCATGGCTGGTTATGTTGTTTCTTTCGGACTTTTTCTTTTCTGTCTTTCGGACTTTTCCGACTTTACTGACTTTCGGACTTTTTCTTTTTTCTTTCAGGACTTCCCCTACTTTTACAAACTCTTTTTACCATGGACTATGGTCCATCGACTATGGACCCGTAACCGGCACATAATCTACCGGCAAAAGCTCAGCCATTGCGGATGTTCCCCATTTGCCGTCAAAAAGGATACTTTGCGGGTTGATAATAATGCCGTTGGCATCAAAAAATACATATGCCTCTTCAAATATTACTTTTGTGCCGTCAGGATCATCGAATACAGCCGGCGAACTTGCCTGGCTGACGGGTTTTTCCTTAATTGCTTTATGTGCCCACTTTTTTGCATAAAGCACGTAAAGGCAATCATCAAATCCTAAAGCATACTGACCGGGCACGTTTGTTCGTTTTAAAAAATCGTTTACAGATAAATAGGGATTTGCTACCAGTGTCTCCTTGTATTTGCTTCTGATGGAACCATGACTATCCGGATTAAGTTTTCGGATCAACCTTAAAACCCTGAAGCCCTCATCTGTTATATTATCGGAAATTGCTGACCGTAAAAAGTGCATGCTCGAACCAAGGTATACCTTTAACCTGTTTTTTTGCCATCTGCGTTGCTGCGCCTTCGACCCTTTTAATTCTTCGAATACCGCCTGGCCTTCAAAAAAGTTTATCCCCGTTTTACTATCACTTGTCAGGCTTGTTAAAAGGTACCTGATCTTATATCCCAATGCGTTGTTCTCAATCTCCAGGAAGTCTGATGAACTGGCGCTAAAAACAAGTGTCGACGAATCAAAATCGAAGTCCAGCAAGTCAGGGTTCAGTATTTTACAGTCCGGAGCAAACTCCGAATTACCAAAAAAAAGCCGGAGGAACGTTTGATAATCTCTTTCCCTGTTACCGTTTGGCCTGATCTTCACCTCGTTTAAAACGATGGTTTTGGGCGAAATATAGATATCCGCTAACTGTATATCCTTATTCACCATGATATTTTGCTGAACGGTTTCAAAACCAATGATAGATACTACCAAATCATACTGGCCCGGCCTTACATTGGTAAGCGTATAGGTTCCGTTATCCGCTGTTTTGGTACCAACAGTAGCCCCGTTTAAAAACACGCTGGCATCGGCCACTGGTTTCTGGTCGTTTTTATTAATGATCCTGCCCGATATGGTATATTGGGAGAAGCCCGAAAAAGGCAATGCTAAAAATAAGATGATCCAGATCCGGTGCATAGTCAAAATTAAACTAATTATTTAGTTAAACAAAATCCTAAAAGCAAAGCGCCGCTGACCATTCAGTGGCGCTTTAAATATTCTTTTTTCTCTTTTTCTTCCGGACTTTCGGTCTTTCCCGACTTTCGGTCTTAAAACTACTTCTCCATCTGCTCAATAACCGCCTGGGTAACGCCGGTAAAGCTGAAACCGCCATCGTGAAACAGGTTTTGCATGGTTACCATTTTGGTAAGGTCAGAGAACAGGGTAACGCAGTAATCGGCGCATTGGTCGGCGCTGGCATTGCCAAGCGGACTCATTTTTTCGGCATAATTGATAAAGCCGTCAAACCCTTTTACACCCGAACCTGCAGTAGTGCGGGTAGGGGATTGCGATACGGTATTGATGCGTACCTTCTTTTTAACCCCGTAATAATAACCAAAGTTGCGGGCAATGCTTTCCAGGTAAGCTTTGTTATCGGCCATATCGTTATAATCAGGGAATACACGCTGTGCAGCAATATAAGTTAAGGCCACAACCGAACCCCAGTCATTAATGGCATCCATTTTCATGGCGGTTTGCAATACCCTGTGCAGGCTCAATGCAGATATATCTAAACCCTTGTGGGTAAAATCGTAATTATTTTCGGGGTAGGTGATGCCTTTGCGTACGTTAACACTCATGCCAATGGAGTGTAATACAAAATCAACACCGCCGCCAAAATGCTCCTGGCTTTTGGTGAACAGGTTAACTAAATCGTCGTTGCTGGTTACATCAGCGGCAACAACAGGGGCATTACATTCTTCAGCGAGTTTGTTTAATTCGCCCATGCGCAAAGCAATGGGGGCATTGCTCAACATAATTTCAGCCCCTTCAGCTACAGCGCGTTGTGCTACCTTCCAGGCAATGGATTGCTCGTTCAGCGCTCCAAAAATGATCCCTTTTTTACCTTTTAATAAATTGTAAGCCATGTTAAGATTTGATTAAGACGGAGGCAAAGTTATAAAATTAGTTTACAGTTTTTAGCGTACAGTTTGCAAGCATTTATTGGCTATCCAAAAAGTTATTTATCAGCCTGTTTATTTCCTGTTTCTGGGCATCCGTACCCATGCCGCCCATATCATTGTGCGTGGTATTTACTTTAACTATCCTGATCCTGTACTTTTTCTGTTCTTCCTCAGATGGCAAAACATTAGGGTCAGCCGGTTGATCAGCAGACCGTATCGAAAACACCCTCGGGCTCGCCGACCTTGGCAATGGTACCCGCCTATTGTCAAGCGTAATCACTATTTTGGCAAACTTTGGATATTCATTCGCGATCAGCATTGCAATATCGCCGCCGTTTGAATGCCCTATCAGAATGATACTATTATAGTCCAGTCCCGGGTATTCCTTTTTCAACTTTTCAGTAACAAAAAGCACGCTTTTTGCGCCGGTATCCCAAAAGTGCTTTCTTAATTTATAAATGTCCCCGGTTCGCGGTAAAGTGTCGTCAGTTGGCAGGTCATGCTGAACTGTAACAACTAAGTAGCCTTTGATCGCCAGGTTGTTAGCGATATAACCATAGTCATTTCGGGTTCCGCCATAGCCGGGATTTAATATCACCAGCTTTTTATGAACGTTTTGATGAAGGTCGTATTTAATATTAGTTGTGCTTGTGCGGTTGTAAATAGTAACCGGAATTATCCTGTTTCGCGAGCTGTCTACCCAGGTAATGGTATCAATACGCACTATGATGCCATTAATGTAAATATCCGGGTGAAATGCGGGCTTACCCGACTTTTTTGCGGCACAACTACTGAGGATAAAGAGGATTATTAAATAACGAATTTTCATAGGAATAGGTTTAATGATATTATTTATCAGTTAGTGTGAATTTGACAGCAACTGTGCCTTTCATCATATAAGCCCTGCCGTAATCAATTGCTGGTCGCCATTTTGCACTCTGTTTAAGAAGGTTTATAACTTCCTGGTCGCATCCGTATCCAATGCCCCTTAAAATTTTGAAATCAATCAGGCTTCCATCCCGTTCGACAGTAAATTCTATCTGAACTGTTCCTTCTGCATTATTTTTGATGGCTGTTTCCGGGTATATTAAGTTGTTTTTTAAATAATTCTGAAATGCAATAATTCCGCCAGGATATACGGCAGGTTCATGGACTTCAAAATAATCCACATTCCCCTCAAATGTTTTGATATTTAATGAGGGAATTATTTTTGGATACTTTCTTATATGATTAACTTCTACCGGGTTTGATGAATTGATATCTATTACTTTCGGGGCCAGGTATATCACCACGTATCTGCTGTCCTTGTTGTAAAAATCCGGGGTATAATAAGTGGCATGCCCCCAGCGAAACCTTAATGTATCATTGAATATAGCGCCCTTAATTTCAAAAAAGCCTAAAGTATCAGTATAGGCGCTGGCTTTAAATTGATTATATTCGGGATCAAGCTGGGTTGATTCTAAGTTTATGTTTCTTATCGGTTTTCCCTCCTCGTTATAAATATATCCCCGCAGATTTATAGTGTCCCTTCGGATAATAGACGCTTTTTCCTGGGCAGAAGCAAAAGCAGCGGTTAATAGTGCTATCCAGCAAAAAAATAGTGTTTTAATCATACTCTTTTGTTTTTTGTTTCCCCCTTAGTGGGCTAATAACTCCCTCGCATTTTGCAAAGCGCTTTCACCCGGCTTATCACCGCTTAGCATTTTGGCAATTTCCATTACGCGTTCCTGCTTGTCCAGTTGTTTGATGCGGGTATAGGTAGTGGCGCCTTCTTCATCCTTATAAACAAAATAATGGTTTTGCCCTTTGCTGGCTATCTGCGGCAGGTGGGTTATGGTAATCACCTGTAAATTATCGGCAAGGCGCTCCATTATCTGGCCCACTTTATTGGCTACTTCGCCGGATACCCCTGTATCTATCTCATCAAAAATAATAGTAGGCAAAGCTGTATTTTGGGCGATAAGAGATTTAATGGCAAGCATCAGCCTTGAAAGCTCTCCACCCGAAGCCACTTTGCTCATTTCGGCAAGGGCGTGCCCCTTATTGGCGGTGAAGAGGAAGCGCACAATGTCAATACCATTGGACCCGAGCGCGCTTTCGCTTTCGGACTTCCGGACTTTCGGACTTTCGGACTCCAATTCGATCTTTAGCGATGAATTCCCCATGCCCATTTCTTCAAGGGTTTTCAGCACTTCGGTTTCAATGCCTGGTATCGCTTTCTTACGGTTGGCGGAAAGTTCAGCCGCCAGTTTTTCCAGCCCGATCCGGTCTGCATCCAATTGTTTCCGCTGTTTTTCAATGGCTTCATCACCAAAAACAGCCTGCTGTATTTTATCCGATAGCTCATTTTGCAGCTGCATTAGTTCCACTGTGCTGTTCAGGCGGTGTTTCTTTTGCAGGTTGTAGATCAGGCTCAGGCGCACGTTTATTTCTTCGGCCCGGGCCTCATTGGTGTGGGTGCGTTGTTCTATAATTTCAACTTCATTGGCTACATCTTTTAATTCGATGATGACACTATTGAGGCGCTGGTACAGTTCGGCAAATTGCGGGTTAAAATGTTCCAGTATAGATAGCTGGTGACCGGCCTCGCGTAATTGTATAATCGCCGAAGTTTCGCCTTCCTGCATTAAATAATGTGCGCCTAATAAGTTCCTTTTTATTTCTTCAGCATGATTTAACTCATTGAACTCCTGCTCCAGCTGTTCCTGCTCGCCATCGGCCAGGTTCGCTTTTTCCAGCTCATCAAACTGAAACTGGTAATAATCAAGGTCGGCTTTGGCCTTGTCGCTTTCTTCAATCAATTGCTGTAATTTCGAAGTTGATTTTTTGTATGACCGGAATTTTGTCCGGTAATCATTCAGCAAACCATCATGTTTGGCCACGGCATCCACCACCAAAAGCTGAAACTCCGGGTCGTTGATCTCCAGCGTAGCATGTTGAGAGTGGATGTCGATCAGCTTTTCGCCAAGCGATTTAAGCGCGTTTAAATTTACCGGCGTATCGTTTACAAATGCGCGCGATTTGCCATCGGCTGATATTTCGCGGCGTAAAACGGTTTCAGGCTCGTAGTCCAGGTCGTTATCTTCAAAAAAGGGTGCCAGCTCAAAATTGCCAATGCTGAACAAGCCTTCTATCACACATTTTTTTTGTTGATTAAAGAAATAACGGCTTTCGGCCCGCTGCCCTAAAATAAGCGAAAGTGCACCCAAAATGATCGATTTTCCGGCCCCTGTTTCGCCGGTAAGTATATTCAACCCCTTGCCAAAGGTAATTTCGAGGTTATCAATTAAAGCGTAATTGCTAATACTGAGCTTTTGAAGCATAAAAAAAGTATCCTTGTTTTGGAGGATACTAAGTTAGTTAGTTTGGTTGATTAAGTTGTGTTTTTGGGTTGATTAAGTTATGTTTTTGGGTTGATTAAGTTAGACTAAGTTGATTAAGTTAAATGGTTGACAATGTCATTCAACTTAATCAACCCAACAACTTAATCAACCCAACAACTTAATCAACCAATCAACTAATTATCACCCTCAGGCTTTTCCGGCTTCTCGGTTTTTTCAACTTTCTCTGACTTCTCAACCTTCTCCGCTTTTTCTTGTTTTTCGTCGTTATTGAGATTGGAATCATAGTTAAAGTTAAGGCTTTGCATCATTGCCATAACCTTCTTATACTCCGAACTACTCAGATACTTGTATAACTCTTTGATGGCTTTGTCCATATCTGCCCGGGCTTTTTTTACTTCAGGCGAGTTTTGCATGGCGGCTAATTCTACTCCCAGCCTTTCCATTTCTTTTTGTTTTTCCTTTATTTCGGGATTTGAATAGGCCTTATTCAGGCTGTCACCCAGTTCCTGCATCCGCTTGTTCTGCTCCATAAACTCGGGCGATTTATAGCGGGCGCCTATTTCTTCCCCCATTGTTTTTAACCTTTCTGTTTTTTCCCTTATCTCAGGCGGCAGCTTGCTTTCCAGTTCCTCTTCATATTTTTTATAATTCTCGTCCCGGTCATCATTATAATTCCTTTCAAGCGGGATGCCGTATTTTTTCCTTAGTTCAGCGTCCATCCTTTTAAACTCAGGCGTTTTGAAATAAGCACCAATACTTCTGCCCAGTTCGCCCATTTGAGTTGACATCTTTTCCTCTTTTTCATCCCTTCCCCAGTTTTTTGAGAAATCCTTACCAGCCTTCTCCAATTCTTCCTGTTCTCTTTTTACTTCAGGCCGGTTGTAATATTCCTGCAACTCTTTACCCAGGCGTTCCATCTTCTCCTGCATTTCCTTAAAATTCCCGCTGTTAAAGTAGCCGTCAACTGCATCGGAATGCTTTTTGATCTCGGCATCCAATTCTTCTATCTTTTTATCATTTTCAGCTTCGGCATAGTGGTCACCGTCCTTATGTACAACGGTAGTATGATGTTTTTTGATTGGATGCGCCTGTGCGGTTTTGTTTGAGGTGGATTTGTGGCCTGTATCAGCCAATATATCGCTTATCAGCGGACTAATCGCTTTTACAGAGATTTTTCCCTGTGCAATTTCGGGTTTCAGCAAGGTAATGCAGCCTATTGCCGCCGTAAATATAAGCATGGCCAGCAAAGCCGGGCGCATGCCTGTAGTGGTTTGTTTTGATTTCATGATACGTTCAATTCTGTTTAATAAATGATACTTTTTGCCGGTGGCGGCCAGTGCTAGCTTCTGGTCATTCTGGCGGGTTTGTTCGAGTTTTAACAATGCTTTCGCATAGATGAGCGGGCTTGCGGTGGCCTTTACAACCAGGTCGTCGCAGCAGTTCTCACGTTCTTCATTTATAATCCTGTTGATTAGTATCGCACAGGGGTTAAAAAATAACAATATGGCAATCACCTGCTGCAGCAGGTTTACCAGGTAATCATTGCGTTTTATGTGAGCCAGTTCGTGCAATACAATGGCTTCCAGTTCCTGCGCCGACATATAGGTAGTTAAGGTAAACGGCAGCAGGATCACCGGCTTGATATAGCCGGCCATGCAGGGCACATCAACCAGGTTGCTTAAACCTATTTTTACTTTTTTGCTGATGCCGAATGCGTCGGAAAACTTATTTACAAGATACTGCAGCTCAATATCAATACTCATATTTTGCTTAATATTATCCAGTTTTTTGCGGGCAACAACAAGCTTTCCGGTATTGAACAACAGTCCCGCTATATAAAGGATGGCGATATAAGGCAGGTATTGTTCAATATCGTAGTAATAGCGCGCAGTTACATCGTTAAACTGGTGGATAGCGGCAGGTATCCCGGTAATTACCGGCAAAACTGAGGGGTTTGCAGACTTAACAACTATCCATTCATAAACATTTATCTCGGTGATCAGCGTATAAAAAAACCACCCGGTTATGGCAAACAAAGCGCTAACCGCCATCAAATATTTGTTTGATGAAGACAGCTTATGGCCAAGCATTAATGCGATCTTCAGCATAAAATAAACCAACAGTGCCTGCCATAACGAATGGATCACCGTTATCCCTAATACCTGGCTGATGTTGTATAGTATGTTTTCCATTGCACTTTTTTTAAGTCCATGGTCCATGGTCCATGGTCCATGGTTTTTTATTGTTGGTCAGCTGGCCACTGTCTATTGTCCATCGGCCATAGTCTTTCTTCTTTTTCCTGCCATAGACCATCAACCATGGACTTTTCCCTTCCTGCTATGGTCTATGGTCCATCGACCATGGTCCTCTTTCCTTCCCACCATGGACTATGGACCATCGACCATGGACTTCCCCTTATAACGAATCCTTCTTCGCCGGTTCGTATATTTCACCGCCGCCAACGGTGTCTTTCAATTTCCACTTCCTGTCTTTCATGGCCTTTTTCCATTCGGGGCTATCAAATTTTTTGCGCCATTCTTTTCCATGTTTTTTCAGCTCTTCCATCTTTGCTTTCCATTCAGGGCTATCGAATTGCTTTTTCATTTCTTCCGCCTGTTTTTTAAAAGCTTCTTTTTGCGCTTTCCATTCAGGGCTGTCGAATTGTTTTTTCATTTCTTCGCGCTGTTTTTTAAAAGCCTCCTTTTGTGCTTTCCACTCAGGGCTATCAAATTGCTTTTTCATTTCCTCGCGCTGTTTCCTAAAGGCATCCATTTTTGCTTTCCATTCGGGGCTATCGAATTGTTTTTTCATTTCCTCACCCTGCTTTTTAAAGGCGTCCATTTGTTCCCTCCATTCGGGGCTGTCAAATTTCTTCCTCAATTTTTCGCCCTGTTCTCTCATCGCCAGCATTTCGGCTTTCCATGCAGGGTTGTCAAATTGCTTCCTTAATTCTTCGCGTTGTTTGCGGAAGGCGTCCATTTGTGCCCTCCATTCAGGGCTGTTAAATTTCTTCCTGATCTCCTCCCGCTGTTTGCGAAACATTTCCATCTGCTGCCGCGATGCCGCGCCCGAATAGAAATTTCTACCGGTATCTCCCGCAGTACTGTCAACAGTCATTGATTCTTTTTTGCCGCTTGCTACTGTTTTACCTTTGCGATGATGTTTTATGGTGTCGCTTTCAAATAAGCCCCTGTTGGTGTCGGCTTTTATAGAAGGCTGTTGTTTTGCGGTATCGGTTACAAAATTTGATTTTGACAATGCCTGGTGTGCACCTTGTTTACGGGTAGCTGCACCGGCTGTTTTAGGATTAAACCAGGCAATGCTGCCCAAACTCCCTGCAAGTAAAAACAGGACGATCACCAGGTGACGGATGTTGCCTATCGGCTTATTGGTTTTCATAATTCTTTCAATTCTGTTTAATAAATAATTCTTTTTCCCGGTGGCGGCCAACGCAAACGGTAATTTAGCCATCCTCGATTCTTCTAACTTCAGCAGCGCTGTGGCATATATCAATGGCTTGCCGGTTTTTTCAATCACCAGGTCGTCGCAGCTGTTTTCGCGTTCCTGGTTGATGATACGGTTAATCAGGTGTGCAAATGGATTGAAGAAAAGGATGACGGTAATAACCTGTTGCCCGATGTTAACGAGGTAATCATTCCTTTTTATGTGCGATAATTCGTGCAATAAAATAGCTTCGATCTGGCAGGCCGAAAGGTGGGTAGCAATGGACACCGGCAAAAGAATGAGCGGCTTAAAATAACCTATCATACAGGGAACATCCACCAATTGGCTGAATTTTAACCGGATGGGTTTGTCGATGTTTAGCTTTTTAGAAAAAGTATTGATAAACTGCTGCATTTGTTCAGCGGGTATCACCGACTGTTTGATCAGCCTGATCTTATTCCATTCAAACCCAAGCTTAAAAATATTTACCAGCAGCCCCGCAAAATACACGGCACATATATAAGGCATATAAACAGCGAGCGAAGCAAAGAAAGATGCTTTAACGGGCGCATAATAGCCCAGTTTAAAGGAAGGCAGCAACCGGGCAAAATTAACCGGCCCGGCATTTACCCAGTTATAAGAGTTGATCCCGGCAAATAAAGTATAAATAAACACCAGGGAAACCGTTGCCAGCGAAACAATGGCCAGGTTATATTTTTTTACCGCCGATAGGGCAGGAGCCGCAGCAAAAACCATCCGCAGCAAAAAATAAACCAGCATCCCCTGCCACAAGGAGTGTATAATGGTAATCCCTAAAACCTGGCTGATGTTGTATAATACGTTTTCCATTGCCTTTTTTGTTTAAGTCCATGGTCGATAGTCCATGGTCCATGGTTTTTTTATAGTGTTATTAAGATGGAACTACTATCCATCAACTGATGCCTTTTCTCCTTTTCTTACCATGGACTATGGTCTCTTTTTTTTCCTTCTTCCAGCCATGGACTATGGTCCATCGACCATGGTCTTTTTTTCTTCTTCTTCCAGCCATGGACTATGGTCTCTTTTTTTTCCTTCTTCCAGCCATGGACTATGGTCCATCGACTATGGTCTCTTTTTTTTCTTTCGGACTTCCGGACTTTCCCGACTTTCGGACTTATTCCCCAAACTTCTCCAGATAACTCTTTATCGCATCAATCTCATCCTTTGATGCACGATGATGGCCAAGGGCCTGTATCACCAGGTCGGAAGTGGAGCCTTTAAAAACGGTGGATATAATTTTATCCAAAGCCGTTTGCTGCGCTTGCTCACGGGTGATCAATGCTTTATATAAATGCGTTTTAGCTGCAGTGTCACGCTCAACTAATCCCTTTTCGTGCATGATCTGCATCAGTTTTAAAGTGGTGGTATAGCCGGCATCTTTGTTTTTTGCCAATTCCTCATGCACATCGCGAACGGTGCACTGGCCTTTCTTCCAGATCACCTGCAATATCTCTAATTCACTCTCTGTTGGTTTGATTTCCATTATCCTTTTTATGTTATACGAATTTCTTCGTACAAATATGTACGATAGTTTTCGTATATGCAAATTAATTTTAATATTTTTTTGACACGATTAAAAGATTTTAACGATCACCGTGATTTTTCAATGAAAGGACGTGTGGGATGGGAGAATGTTACAGGAGGATTTCGGATTTCGGATGTTCGCTTTCGGAATTATTTAGATAGCTGAAGCAATGAAAACTGCCAACTGCCCACCGCAAACTGCCTACTGTTTTTGCAGCGCCTGGTACTTCAACCCGTTAGCTGGGTCTACCTGGCTTAAAATATTGATGACCTGCACTTTTTGCTGCGGATCGGCATTGGTGAAAATAGATACAAACTCGTCCCTCTTGGCCGTAAAAAACACCAGCGGGAACATACCGCCCACGCGCGTTAAATCAACCTGCGAAAGGGTAGGCATCAGGTCAAAAATAGCTTTTCGGCCTTTGCCGGCGTTGTCCGACATCAGGTCCAAACCATTACGGTGATAATCATACATAAAGCTGCGCAATGGCTGGTAGATCCTGTTGTTCAGGTTTTCCTGCAGCCAATACCTGTTGGTATTGCCGTCAAACGCTTTCCAGCCTTTCGCACTGGAGCCCTGTGCATTGGCCACTACCGTCTGGGCTGCGGCAAAATAGGGCGTACCGCCATACCTCGAAAAACTATCGTAATCCAAACCTACAATAACATAGGCATAAAAAGCCAGTATCGAAGTCAGCTCGCCCTGGTAGGCCTGGTCGCTAAAATCCATCGTTTGCCCTTCGGTATAGGTAAATGAAATATCCTTATCGAGCGTGTTCAACAAGGTAGAGGTATAACCCGAACCAAAAACAGGCCTTACCGATACTACCTGCAACTCGCCACTAAAATTGCTGTTGCCGTCCCAGGTAGTAACATTTAAAATAAAGGTGCATTCAATCCGTTCCTGCGGCAAAATATTATCCTGGCTCCATTTACGGCCATTCAAAAAATCTTTCATGGACGTTTCGAGCGTTTGCAGGATCCTTTTGTTAGTTGCCTGCACCTTTGGAGATAAAACCTGCACGGTAGCATTCAAATCCTGCGCTGAAGCGAAGCCGCACATCAAAAAAAGTAAAATATAAACGCTTAATACTTTCATCATTTTATCAGCTCAATAATTTTATGGCAGATATCCAGGGCAACTTCATCTTTGCTTTTAACAGGGTACGTGGTTTTTTGTAAGGTTTTGTCTATGATGGTGATCTTATTGGTGTCCTTTTTAAAACCCGCCCCCGCATCATTCAGCGAATTTAGCACAATAAAATCCAGGTTTTTCATCTGAAGCTTTTTTATTGCGTTTTTTTCTTCATCATTGGTTTCCAGTGCAAAACCAACCAATACCTGGCCGTTTTTCTTTTGCGCTCCCAAAGTGCTCAAAATATCAACGGTTTGTTTTAGTTCGATATTAAGATAGTTATCCGCCTTTTTGATTTTTTGCTGCGCAGGATGCGCTGGGGTATAATCCGCAACAGCAGCGCTCATGATGCAGGCTATTGAATCTTTATAATGCACCAGGCAGGCCTCCAGCATCTCGGCTGCCGAAGTTACATCAATCCGTTTAACCGATGCCTGTTTGCTTTTTTGTGCCGATGGCCCCGATACCAGTGTAACATCGGCGCCAAGCTGTGCCAGCTGATCAGCAATGGCAAAGCCCATTTTACCTGACGAATGGTTGCCGATAAATCGCACCGGGTCAATCGCTTCGTAGGTAGGCCCCGCAGTTACCAGTATTTTTTGATCAGCTAAGGGGAGTTTTTTTTTAATTGCTGAGGTGATGAATTCCACTATTTCTTCAGGCTCCGCCATACGGCCTTCGCCGTTGAGTCCGCTGGCCAGTTCGCCAACACCCGGGGGGATCAGGATATTACCAAAGGATTGAAGTTTGCTGATGTTTTCGCGGGTAGCGTCATGTTTCCACATGTCAAGGTCCATGGCAGGTGCAAAGTAAACCTCGCATTTTGCCGAAAGATACACTGCCATCAATAAATTATCACATAAGCCACCTGCCATTTTAGCCAGCGTATTGGCGCTTGCCGGTGCTATGATCACCAGGTCGGCCCAAAGTCCCAACTCCACGTGGTTGTTCCATTCGCCGGTTTCGGGGATAAAGTAATCAACCAATACAGGTTTTTTGGAGAGTGTAGAGAGCGTTAAAGGGGTGATGAAATTGGTAGCATCAGGGGTCATTACTACCTGTACATTGGCGCCGCCTTTTACCAATAACCTAACTAAGGTTGCCGCTTTATAAGCTGCAATACTGCCGCAAACGCCTAAAACAATGTTTTTATCCTGTAGCATAAGGCCAAGCCCCCTGACCCCCTAAAGGGGTAAGAATTGATGAAAGTTAAAATTACTAAAAAACGTAAACAAAAAACACCCTATAAGGGTGTTTAATATGGGTAAACGAAGCACTCCTCCATAGCTCCCCCTTTAGGGGGCTGGGGGGCCTACTGTTGTTCTTTAGCCGGATTCCTGTAATAGATCTTGTCTTCTAAAAATTCCTGGATAGCTACCAATGATGGTTTTGGAAGCTTTTCGTAATATTTTGAGATTTCGATCTGCTCACGGTTTTCAAAAACTTCTTCCAGGTTATCATTTGATGATGCAAATTCCGAAAGCTTTTGGTGCAATTCTTCTTTTACATTATTTGAGATCTGGTTAGCTCTTTTCGACATAATAACCAGCGACTCGTAAATGTTGTTGGTTTTTACATCCAGTTCGCGCAAATCACGGGTTACCGTGCTGTTGGCTACGGCTGGCTTGGTAGTAGTATTATTAATTGTGTTCATAATCAATTATAATTTATGGGATCTTTTGGTCGCCATTGTTTTTTTCAGATGGCGGCTGACTTTTTACTGTATCTTTTTTAGCAGCTATTTTATTTGCAATCCTTGGGTTAAAAACTGCTTCTGCCAAAATATGTTTTGTTTTTTCAATTCCCTGGTTGCTTTCCTTTAAATAGTCTTTAGCTTCTTTTAAATATTTGCTGTTAGGGTATTTATCAATAAACTGCTGCGCATAAGCAACATCCTGGTTGTAGCGGTCAACCTGGTGGTCTTCGCGGCTATGTTCTGCATATTGGTATTGTGCCCTGATGGTTAAAAAATCAAGCTCTTCGGCGTATTTGGTATCCGGATAATCGCGCAGCGTATTGCCAAACGAAATAACGGCTGCCTGCCAGTCGCCTATTGTTAAATACAGCTTTGAATTTGCATACGATTTTTCTTCCAGCTTATCCCTAAGGTTTTGTATCAGCTTGCTGGCCTCTGGTACACGGTCACTTTTAGGATACAGGTTGATAAAATACTGAAGTGATTCAATAGCTTTGTTGGTATTGTCCTGGTCCAGCGAAAAGGCCGGCGAATCCAGGTAATAGCAATAGGCCGACATAAAGCGGCACTCCTCAGCCCGCGGGCTTGACGGATAGGTATCTGCAAATGTTTTAAAATGGTACCTGGCCGAAGTATAGTCCCTCAGTTTGTAGTTGGTATAAGCATAGTAATAATAAAGGTCTTCCGCCTGTTCCTGCCCGCGGTAACGGGTTACCAGCGGTTCAAACAAGCCTAAAGCTTTTGAGTACTCCTTTTTATTATATAACTTAATGGCCTCCGAATACTTTTTGGCATTATCGTTACTGGTGCGCAGTTTTTCATATTTGCTTTTACAACTGCCCAGTGCAATAATTAAAATGGTAAATACACCGGCTAATAACGTTAGTTGTTTTTTAAACATTTTGCAAAGATACGTGAATAATATAAATCAGTCAATTAATTATTTTTCTTCTGCCTTTCCCGTAGCGATGGGTTTCAAACCCATAGCTACTTTTGAAGCGATTCCCTTTTTTCTTCGGCTAATATAGGATGCTTGGTTTGCCTGTAGTATATATATAGGAGTGATTTAACATCTTTTAACGAATCGGTGAGCGGTGAATAGAGAATAGTGAGTGGTGTTTTGTCTTATGCTTATATTTAATGATGCGCAGCCTCTTTTATATAGTATATATACAGATGCAATATAGGTATAGCCGGCAGACCGGAGATAGCCCGGATCCTATAGCATATACTATATATAAGGATAAGCCTTACAATAACCATGGTACTTGGGCCATTGACTATGGTCTATTTCTCCCTTCCCGGCTTCCGGTCTTTCCCGACCCTGCCTGCCGGCAGGCAGGTTTCGGACTTCCAAAACTTTTTCCTGCTGATTTGCAAAGTGTTAGAACTACACATGCAATTTTTCTTACAAACCATTTGCAAAATCAAAAACTGTGCTTACCTTTGCAGCCCGCAAATGAGGAAAGGGTTTTAGTGAAAAGGAAGCGGGAAACGAACTTTAGAAAATAAAAAAAATAAAGTTTGCAGAATAAAAAAAGGTTTCTACCTTTGCAGTCCCAAAAGAAAGGGGCGCCGAAAGGCAAAAATACTGGAAGCGATTTTCAGTATTAAAATTGAAAAGTCATCACCGTTAAAAGTGATAAACTATAAAGTCTGAACCGCGAGGCGAAGGCGATAAGTTCTTATAAAAGATAGATAATCATGTAGCATAACAGCCGACCCGTAAGGGAAGGAAGTTATGAGAGAGAAGAGAGAAGGGATACTGTAAAAAGAGAAATATTTTTACAGATTCTATTAGAATGATAATAGGGTCAGGTAAATCAAACAGAGACATTATACAATGGAGAGTTTGATCCTGGCTCAGGATGAACGCTAGCGGCAGGCCTAATACATGCAAGTCGGACGGGATTTCGGAGCTTGCTTCGAATGAGAGTGGCGCACGGGTGCGTAACACGTATGTAACCTACCTTTATCAGGGGGATAGCCTCTCGAAAGAGAGATTAAGCCCGCATAACATTACGACATAGCATTATGATGTAATCAAATATTTATAGGATAAAGATGGGCATGCGGAACATTAGCTAGTTGGTAAGGTAACGGCTTACCAAGGCTACGATGTTTAGGGGATCTGAGAGGATGACCCCCCACACTGGTACTGAGACACGGACCAGACTCCTACGGGAGGCAGCAGTAAGGAATATTGGTCAATGGGCGGAAGCCTGAACCAGCCATGCCGCGTGCAGGAAGACGGCCCTACGGGTTGTAAACTGCTTTTGCAGGGGAATAAACCTCATTACGTGTAATGAGTTGAATGTACTCTGAGAATAAGGATCGGCTAACTCCGTGCCAGCAGCCGCGGTAATACGGAGGATCCGAGCGTTATCCGGATTTATTGGGTTTAAAGGGTGCGTAGGCGGCCTATTAAGTCAGGGGTGAAAGACGGTAGCTTAACTATCGCAGTGCCTTTGATACTGATGGGCTTGAATGTACTAGAGGTAGGCGGAATGTGACAAGTAGCGGTGAAATGCATAGATATGTCACAGAACACCAATTGCGAAGGCAGCTTACTATGGTATGATTGACGCTGAGGCACGAAAGCGTGGGGATCAAACAGGATTAGATACCCTGGTAGTCCACGCCCTAAACGATGAATACTCGATGTTAGCGATATACAGTTAGCGTCAAAGCGAAAGCGTTAAGTATTCCACCTGGGGAGTACGCCCGCAAGGGTGAAACTCAAAGGAATTGACGGGGGCCCGCACAAGCGGAGGAGCATGTGGTTTAATTCGATGATACGCGAGGAACCTTACCCGGGCTTGAAAGTTAGTGAATGATACAGAGACGTATCAGTCCTTCGGGACACGAAACTAGGTGCTGCATGGCTGTCGTCAGCTCGTGCCGTGAGGTGTTGGGTTAAGTCCCGCAACGAGCGCAACCCCTATGTTTAGTTGCCAGCATGTAAAGATGGGGACTCTAAACAGACTGCCTATGCAAATAGAGAGGAAGGAGGGGACGACGTCAAGTCATCATGGCCCTTACGTCCGGGGCTACACACGTGCTACAATGGGCAGTACAGAGGGCAGCTACCTGGCAACAGGATGCCAATCTCAAAAAGCTGTTCACAGTTCGGATCGGGGTCTGCAACTCGACCCCGTGAAGTTGGATTCGCTAGTAATCGCAGATCAGCAATGCTGCGGTGAATACGTTCCCGGGCCTTGTACACACCGCCCGTCAAGCCATGGAAGCTGGGGGTGCCTGAAGTGCGTAACCGCAAGGAGCGTCCTAGGGTAAAACCGGTAACTGGGGCTAAGTCGTAACAAGGTAGCCGTACCGGAAGGTGTGGCTGGAATACCTCCTTTCTGGAGCAGTATCCAAACAAAGGTGAAAGCAGAAAGCTGCAAGGCAAAAGCAAACACCAACAAAATCTCTTCAAAACATAACAGCTGAGGCTGTTAGCTGCATGATCTATTTTTTATATAATTATTGAATTAATGAATTGTTGAATTATTGAATGAGAAAATCAATCAATAATTCAGTAAATCAATCAATCAGTAATTACAAAAGGAAAACCCAAAAGATGAAGCCATCATGTAGGGCCGGCCGCTGAGGCCAGGGACACAGTTGGCAGTTCAGAGTGGGCAGTAGGCAGTTAAGAGTTAGCACGATGCGAAGCTAAACTGGAAACTGCAAACCGAAAACTGCAAACTAAAACAAAGTCCCGTAGCTCAGTTTGGTTAGAGCACTACACTGATAATGTAGGGGTCAGCAGTTCAAATCTGCTCGGGACTACATTGCGCAGCGAAGCTGCGTAAGTGGGCAGTAAACAGTGGGCAGATAGCAGTAAAAAACGACTGCAAACTGCAAACTAAAAACTGCAAACTCATTTTTAGGGGGGATTAGCTCAGCTGGCTAGAGCATCTGCCTTGCACGCAGAGGGTCAACGGTTCGAATCCGTTATTCTCCACGCTTTCAGTTGGCAGTAAACAGTGGGCAGTAAGCAGTTAAAACTGCAAACTGCAAACTCAGAACTGCAAACCGAAAAAACGTTCTTTGACATATTGGAAGAAGTAAATTGAAAGAGAAGACAACAGTATAGAGGACTGCTGTAGACTGGAGTAAAGTTAAGAGGAAGGAAGAAGTAAGTACTTGTATTTACAACATTTCAACTTTGCAACCTTACAACATTACAACAAGAATCAAAAAGCATACCATACGAGCAAAAGGCGTATGCGTAGAAGAAAGTAAGAAAGGGTACACGGGGGATGCCTTGGCTCTCAGAGGCGATGAAGGACGTGATAAGCTGCGATAAGCCGCGGGGATCAGCAAATATGAATTGATCCGCGGATTTCCGAATGGGGAAACCTGTCCGATTGAAGATCGGACGCATAAATGCGCGAACGTGCTGAACTGAAACATCTAAGTAAGCATAGGAAGAGAAAACAACAGTGATTTCCTGAGTAGTGGCGAGCGAAAGGGAAGAAGCCCAAACCTATTATGTTACGGCATAATGGGGGTTATAGGACCACAACATGAAATACAAAGAAAACCGGAACGGGGTGGGAAACCCGGCCATAGAGCATGAGAGCTGCGTACGGGTAATTGATGTAAGGATAGTGGTATCCTGAGTACCGCGAGGTCGGAGACGCCTTGTGGGAATTTGCCGGCACCATCCGGTAAGGCTAAATACTCCTGAGAGACCGATAGTGAACCAGTACCGTGAGGGAAAGGTGAAAAGAACCCCGAACAGGGGAGTGAAATAGAACCTGAAACCGTGTACTTACAAGCGGTCGGAGCCTAAGAAATTGGGTGACGGCGTGCCTTTTGCATAATGAGCCTACGAGTTACTCTTCATTGGCAAGGTTAAGTGTTTAAGACACGCAGCCGAAGCGAAAGCGAGTCTGAAAAGGGCGCACAGTCAGTGGAGGTAGACGCGAAACCTTGTGATCTACCCATGGACAGGTTGAAGGTGCCGTAACAGGTACTGGAGGACCGAACCGATAAACGTTGAAAAGTTTCCGGATGATCTGTGGGTAGGGGTGAAAGGCTAATCAAACTGGGAAATAGCTCGTACTCCCCGAAATGTTTTTAGGAACAGCCTGGCGGTTGAGTTAATAAGAGGTAGAGCTACTAATTGGGTGCGGGGGAGTCAAATCCTACCAAATCCAGATAAACTCCGAATGCTTATTAATATACGCTGGAGTGAGGCTCTGGGTGCTAAGGTCCAGGGCCGAGAGGGAAAGAACCCAGACCATCAGCTAAGGTCCCCAAATTACCGCTAAGTTGAACTAACGAGGTCCGATTGCACAGACAGCTAGGATGTTGGCTTGGAAGCAGCCATTCATTTAAAGAGTGCGTAACAGCTCACTAGTCGAGCGATCGGGCATGGATAATAAACGGGCATCAAGCGGTATACCGAAGCTATGGATTTCAGAAATGATCTGGTAGGGGAGCATTCTATTGCCGGCGAAGCAGATACGTAAGTTACTGTGGAGGTTATAGAAAAGCAAATGTAGGCATAAGTAACGATAAGGCAGGAGAGAAACCTGCCCACCGAAAGACTAAGGTTTCCTGATCAACGCTAATCGGATCAGGGTTAGTCGGGGCCTAAGGTGAAGCCGAAGGGCGTAGCCGATGGACAACTGGTTAATATTCCAGTACTATTTATAATTGCGATGCGGTGACGGAGCAGTGACACTGACGCGAACTGACGGAATAGTTCGTTAAAGGCCGTAGGTATAGGGGAGGTAGTAAAGTACGCCATCCTTGCTGAAAGCTGATAGTACCTTGAGCCTTCGGGTAAGGGGATAGTTCAGGTAATCATACTTCCAAGAAAACCCGCTAAGCTTCAGGTTATGAATACCCGTACCGTAAACCGACACAGGTAGTCGAGGAGAGAATCCTAAGGTGCTCGAGTGAATCATGGCTAAGGAACTCGGCAAAATGGCCCTGTAACTTCGGGAGAAGGGGCGCTTCAGCAATGAAGCCGCAGTGAAAAGGCCCAGGCGACTGTTTAACAAAAACACATGGCTATGCAAAATCGAAAGATGACGTATATGGCCTGACACCTGCCCGGTGCTGGAAGGTTAAGAGGGGATGTTAGGAGCAATTCGAAGCATTGAATCGAAGCCCCAGTAAACGGCGGCCGTAACTATAACGGTCCTAAGGTAGCGAAATTCCTTGTCGGGTAAGTTCCGACCTGCACGAATGGTGTAACGATCTGGGCGCTGTCTCAGCCATGAGCTCGGTGAAATTGTGGTATCGGTGAAGACGCCGGTTACCCGCAACGGGACGGAAAGACCCCATGCACCTTCACTACAACTTAACATTGAAATCGGCTACAGGATGTGTAGGATAGGTGGGAGACTGTGATCTGGCTTCGCTAGGAGTCAGTTAGTCAACGTTGAAATACCACCCTTTCTGTATCTGGTGTCTAACTCCGCAAAGCGGAGGACATTGTTTGGCGGGTAGTTTGACTGGGGTGGTCGCCTCCAAAAAGGTAACGGAGGCTTTCAAAGGTAAGCTCAATACGCTTGGTAACCGTATGTGGAGTGCAATAGCATAAGCTTGCTTGACTGTGAGACAGACAAGTCGATCAGGGTCGAAAGACGGATATAGTGATCCGGTGGTTCTGCATGGAAGGGCCATCGCTCAAAGGATAAAAGGTACGCTGGGGATAACAGGCTGATCTCCCCCAAGAGCTCATATCGACGGGGAGGTTTGGCACCTCGATGTCGGCTCGTCACATCCTGGGGCTGGAGAAGGTCCCAAGGGTTGAGCTGTTCGCTCATTAAAGTGGCACGCGAGCTGGGTTCAGAACGTCGCGAGACAGTTCGGTCCCTATCTGTTGTGGGCGCAGGAAGTTTGAGTGGGGCTGACCTTAGTACGAGAGGACCGGGTTGGACTAACCTCTGGTGAATCTGTTATGGCGCCAGCTGTATTGCAGAGTAGCTACGTTGGGAATAGATAAGCGCTGAAAGCATCTAAGTGCGAAACTAGCCACAAGATGAGACTTCCATTGAGGGTCGTAGCAGACTACTACGTTGATAGGTTACAGGTATAAAGGTGGTGACATCATAGCCGAGTAATACTAATCGCCCGAAGCTTTCTTCGTGTGAGAGATTAGAGGATAGTTAATTAGAGATTAGTTAACGTCCTCTAATCCCGGAACAAAACAGATAATGAATGATATTGTTGTCTTTTCTTCAAAATACTTCTTTCAATTATGTTTAAGTTTATAATCATTAAGTCATTGGGTCATTAAGTCATTAATGAGCCGGACAAAATGGATAAACAAAATAAAAAATGAGTTGCAACCAGGAAGGTTAAGGAACAGAAAGTCAAAAAATGACTCAATGACCTGATGACCCAATGACCAACTAAAAGAAATTCAGGTGCCTATATCGGCGGTGTCCACCTCTTCCCATTCCGAACAGAGAAGTTAAGCCCGCCAGAGCCGATGGTACTGCAGTAAAATGTGGGAGAGTAGGTCGGTGCCAAATCTTAAAAGAAAAGCCCTTCATCTAACGATGAGGGGCTTTCTTGTTTAATAGCCTTTTATACTAAAAGGTAAGTCGGTATATCTGGTAGTAATGTCTCCGCCATTTGGGCAGAGGTACGCCGAAAAAAGTTTACATTAGGTAAGTGACTTTTATCTGAATATATGGGTACTTTTTTGTTCTCTTAAAAATCTGAAAGTGTTTCGATTAAAGTAAGCCAGTTATTGAAGTGGGCACATTCACGCCTTATTGTGTCTAAACTTATCGCTTCAGCTATTAATATTCCATCCGCAATTTTTTCGTACGATGGAACAATAGCTTTTATTCTCTTGGAGGGAGCTGTATGCGGACTATCATTTATATGTTCAGGAGATTCGAATGAATTTCTGATTTTTCGCAATGAGCCAACTGGGAATTTATAATCCAACGATAAAAATTCCTCAAGAGTGCCGCAGTCCGAAAATAAAATAGCTTCAAATTCATGTAGTTGAAAGTGTGGGATAAATTTTCTGGTATTTACCCCAGCCCTCTCAATATCTTCCTTAAAAGCTTTTTCTATGTTATTAACCTTTTGGAACGGAGAAAGCATTTTGCTTTCTTCATAGCCAGGGTATTTATTGCCGATACCATAAAGATCAATTAAGGTAGTAAGCCATGCGTTGCTATCCTGTTTCAGCCATTGTATAATATTAAATTTAAGTTTACCATAGCTAGAACCCGTGCCTATATTTCGTGGCGTGACTTGTATGTTTTTCAGAATCAAATAAGGAGATAAGACTTTTGATACAAAATTCTCTTCAGTTCCGCCCTCGCACAAGATATTTATTCTTATCACGGCCGCCCTCCTAACACATTTTGCTGCCACAATTCGCCTATAGTATATTTTTCTAACCAGGAGTCGAGGTTAATCTTATTGAGTCTCCTAAAAGTTGAGCTACTATCCTTATGCTCAACAACAATTATATCATCAGGACTAAATTCATTTACCAAGCTAACAGACTGTGTTGAGATAATAACCTGCGACCTAGCAGATGCTTTCCTGATCAACGAACCTAACAAAGTTATTGCTGCAGGATGTAACCCTAATTCGGGTTCATCCAGTAAAATGAGGTTGGGCAAAAATGGTTGCTGTAATAATGTTGCTAAACAAATAAAACGTAGCGACCCATCCGAAAGGTCGTTGGCATTAAAAATCATATCTGAGTTCTTATCCTGCCACTCCAACATTATCGTAGAGCTTTTTCCAGAACCCGACCTTAATACAAAATCTTTGAAATAAGGTACTATAAGCTGCACAGTTTTAACTATCCGATCATAATGCTTTCCGTCAACCAACTTCATATGGGCTAGGAAAGCTGCAAGATTTGAAGCATCGCCACGCAAATAATATATATCCGAAGTATTAGAACTTTTTTTTACGCCCGCTTCGGCACTTGTATCATGAAAATGATATAAACGCCAATCTTTTAATACTTTATACACATACCTCGGAACATTATTGTATTCTGCGGTTTTAGCTATTTGTTCAAGCCTGGATTCATTTCCTCCGTTATTTATATTTTCACGGTATAAAGTAGCTGCAGATGTATTAAAGTAGCAATATTCATATTCAAATAAAAATGAATCATTGGCGGTTGGCAGCAAGCTGAATTCATAATAATTCGGTTCAAAATCCAAATTAACGTGCAAATTTGGAGTGGTTTTGCTGCCATAATACAATAACTTATTTGCCCCGCCGTTCACGCCAGTGTATACTTGTAGACGCGTTTCGATGAGCTCTCTTAAGAATTTAAACAAACCAATAAAATTGGATTTGCCAGCGCCATTCGGGCCAATCATAATATTCAAATCTTTTATCTCAATTTCAAGCCTTTTTATGGATTTGAAACCTTCTATAAGTATTTTATTGAGTTTGTGAGCCATGTGCGGAAATTTGAGCGAGCATAAAATTAATGAATCTTGAGCATTTTATCTCAAAATCCTTCGTTAAAACTTACTAATTTATAGTATGTAGGACATGTTTCGATGTTAAGAAATGCAGGTAACCAAACGCTATATGGTGTACATAGTGGTTTAGCTATTATCGTCGAACTTTTGGGACATGAAGGTCGAAAATGATGCCTTTGCTACCAGCTTGATTTGTGGGAATTACATAGCACTTGTTCGCCTTTTGCATCTTTTATCGGGCGAAAACGTGCATTTAATTGAAGTATTCTCAGCCTATCTAGTTGGCTGGTTACCTGCTTAGCCGAATATTTTATTAGAATGGGAAAAAAAAGGCCGTTAATTTAAGATCGCCGCTACAATGGTCTAAAATCAATCATTAATCACCAAATATCCGGTACAACACCCAATCATCTGTTTCAAAAACTCTTCTGAGCCTGAGGCCGCTGTTGGACTTTAAAATGACGGGTATGTAGCGGTTATTCAATTGGGTAAAACCGGTTACCTCGTTTTTATCGGTCGCAAGCAGTATATAGTCATCATATTTATCAGGTGCTTCAATTGCACTTAAAAATACATTTTCCTGGTAGGGGAGAGTTAGTTTGCGAATGTCATTGGTAAAGGCAACCACCGGGTAAGCAATAGCGTCATCAATTAAAACATGCGAATCTGCAGGCAATCGGTTTATATAATTTGCCAGATCGTGATTCTGCGATTCCTGGGTGTCCGGAGTACGGCTTGATATCACAGAAATAAAATCCCTTTCTTCCCTAACCGACGAATTTTGCAGGAAAATAAAGCCGGTATAAAGCATTACAATGGTAGTTACCCCCACAACTACCTTTAACGCAAGTTGATTTTTTACAATCTGAGCCCTGTAGAGCACGGCCAATAAGGCAAGCACGAGGAAGATCAGGTAATATTCATGCGATAAGAATACTTTATCATACTTTATATGTAAAAACTCTATAAAAGCAAATGGAGTTAGCAGGGTTAAAATCTGGTAGGTGCTGTTCCTGAACAAATAAACTGCAACCAGGATCAATGGGCAAAACACGAGCATTCGTAAGGAGATCATTACCGATGTTTCGGGCAATTGATAAACCGGGCTGGTAGATAGTTGGTCGAAACTCAGTTTATCGGCTAAAACTGTCCAGGATGCATAGGGGCTCTCCGTAAAATAATCAAGATCCTGTGCATGGGTTAAGTTTAATAACTTATAACAGATTACACATGCCAGCGGCAATACAAACAAAATAATGTAAAGGGCGAAGGTTTTATTAATCAGCTTACGGCGCAGCGACGGGTTGTTGAAACTTTGATTCAGCCTGAAGATGGATTCCTGTTCACTTAAATTCAAGCTTTTTATGGTGATAAATAATACCAGCGGTATAAAAAACAGGGTGAGCCAGATAAATTTATAATCGCAAAAAATGAGGATCACCAGGCAGATACTTGCAATTGAAACGTGAAATGTAGTGTTCGACCTGTAAAATTTGAGAAGGTTGAGAAAGAACAGGAAGAAAAATATCAAAACCATGGCTATTGATTTGCCCGAAGTGGCCGCATATAATATCCCCGGGTGAAATAAAAATATGATCAAAAGCACTAGTAGATAAAAAATATCGCCTACCCTTTTTACAAGTGACCAGGCCATTAAATAAAACAACGCTGCGGTACAAATTGAAGAAGCGATAAGAGGCGCCAGTATATTATTTTTGACAGAGAATATAAACGAAGTGTAAAAAGGCAGCAAAGGCGCAGTTAAGCCCATTACTTTTAACCTGTTACCAACGCCATCTAAAATAATTTTAGTTTTTTCAACATAAAACAATCCTTCCTGGCTGTAATAGCCCAGCTGGTTTAGGTAAATACCGCATACTACATAGTATACCGCCAGTAATACGGTAATAAGCAAGAGATATTTGGATTGGTTCTTCATTTAACAACATTTGTTGGGCTGTTAACTTTACTAAGCCCGTGATCAGTTTTTTCCCAGTAAAACGGTTTAACTATTAATTGGTATAAGCCTTTAAACGCAGCGATGGAGTGCAATAACCAGTAAACAGGATTGGCAATTGAAAAAAGGATCAATTCGTAGTAACGCCTTTTAAATACAGCCATCATATTTATATAGATCATTAATATATTGCCTACCATCAGGTTAAAAATCGACATAAATAACACCCAATCGGGGAATAATGTGCGGATCGACGAAAGGTCAAACACAACGTAACTGATAAATATCCCCAATAAAAAAGGATACACCAGGAAGGTAAGCGGCGTAGCCCCGATAAAGAAGCTGAACCCTAAAAAGCCTTTCCACCCCAACTTTCTCCATAAAGCAACCGGGTTGCGCATGTGCACCAGGTAGGTTTGCATATATCCCTTTATCCACCTCGAACGCTGACGGATCCAGTTAAAAGGCTCATTATTGGCTTCCTCGTAAGTGGTGGAGTTGATAACCGCTATTTTATACCCTTTTGCGTAAGCCCTTACGCCAAGGTCGGCGTCTTCCGTCACATTAAAAGGATCCCATGCGCCTAATTCAACCAGGTTATCCAGTTTAAAATGGTTACTTGTACCTCCTAGAGGGATGGGGATATCCAGTGTATCCAGCCCCGGTAACATATAATCAAACCAGTAGGAATACTCAAGAGTAAACATCCTGGTTAAAAAGTTTTCATTGCGGTTGTAATAATTCAGCGCACTTTGAATACAAATAAAGTTAGATGGTAATTTGTTAAACATCGTTACCACCTTTTTCAGCTGATCTGTATCCGGGATATCCTCCGCATCATAAATAGTAAGGTATTTACCTTTTGAAAAGTGAAGCCCGTAGTTACATGCCTTTGGTTTTGTTTTTGGCATGTGGAACGGTACCACAATAACTTCAAATATAGCAGGGAAATCAAGGTTGCGTACAGCGTTCAGGGTTTTGTCATCATCCTCTTCAATCAGCAGCTTAATGTCCAATTTTTCGCGCGGGTAGTCAATCGACTGCAGGTTCCAGATCAGTTTTTTGATCAGTTTATCTTCTTTATAAACAGGTAAAAGGATGGTGTAAATAGGTAAATCGTCCTCCACTACCTCCCTCAGTTCGTCCCTTGTTACGGCCTGGTGCAATTCAAAGCGGGAACCCACTAATGCAAGGAATAATTTGAACAGGATGGCCACCAGGAAGAATATACTGATCAATATATTGATGATGATGGAAGTATCCTTAAAACGGAGTACCAATCCAATCGTCACAACCCCTAACAAAACGAAGAGGAAAATGAGTTGGCCGGAAGAAAAAGTTGTAAAAGCAGAACTGCTTGGGTCGCGGCTCAAAAGTTCATAAACCGAAGATTTTACATATTTATCGCCAAGCAGCTTATGGCTCATCCAAACAATATCCAGATCGGATGCCACAATGATCTCAGGTTCGCAATCATAGGTAAACCTGATGAAATCAATAAACAATTTATCTCCCGGATCAGCCATTACAGTAATTACCCGGTTGTTTTCAATGCGCAGCGGCATTGCCACATGTTGTTCGGCAAATTTAAGTTCAATTTTACTTAACACCTCTGGATCGTACTCCATTTCGCGGATCTCCCGGAAGGGATATCCGGCATTGATCATGGAGCGCTCGTAATTTTTCCTGGAGATATACCCGAAATTTAAAGCTATTTTAATGAAGGATTGCCCGGACCTGGCTGAAAAATCATCAATCTTTTCCCGGTCCCGCTGCGTAATAAAACCATCATTAACCAAAATTTCGGGAATAGACATATTTTTTTATTTCAGTAAAATGTTAAAACAATTTATCAGGCGACCCCGGTAAGGTGATCCTTACCAGGGCTGCTTATTTAGTTAACCGCCCCTGCTAACAAAGATTTAATCGTTATATAATTCCTGTGATCTTTGAACCCTTGAACGTACATAAAGGAATGATAGCAATATCAATAACAATATGCCCAGCAAGATGTATAAGTTGTATTTCTCCCAAAACTGGGTAAGGGAACTTTTGGTTTCTGTATATTCAAGGTTATCGCTTGATTTATTGATGTTAAACAAATATTTATTTGAATTAACATCGGTAACGCATACGTTACTGGATAGTGTTGATAGCTGCTCGGTAATTGATTTGGAAACGTTTAAAAATGCATCAGATTTGTGCGAATCCGGCCCGGTAGCGGTTAAAACCAATGTTGCATTATTACTGGTTCCATAAAAAATTTGTGCCAGTCCTGATGAAATCGAATCTGATTGCGAAACAGAATACACAGGTGTCGACCGGTTATCCGCATTATACAAAGTGAATTTGTCTTTAAATCTGATTGGCGCGCTCGTGAATTTATCCAGCATCGGATCGTCTTTAGCTAACAAAGCAATGATGTTATTTTTTTTCAGGTCGCCATCAGGGAGTCCGTCAGAATAAGCAAATTCAGGGAAATTATTAGGGTTGATATTGTTGTTTAACTCGTAAATAATTTCGCCCAACGCGCCGGTTGTATATTTTGCGATAGATTTCGAAACAATAATTTTGGTGGTACCCAAATTAAATGCCTCAGGATATTGATAGAAGCTTAATGCACTTGAAATAAATGGATTTTTTGATTCCAGGTATGATTTATCTACGTCAACCTCGCCAAAGAAGTTGATGAAGCTGTTTTTACATTGCCCGTTTGCAGGGAAAAACCTGAATTCTGACTCCAGCCTGTTATATTTGTGGTGCTGGTAGCGGTTGATTGTTACCGAAGTATTTAATTTACCCGACGCGTCGAGCTTCTCGCTGCTGATCAGTAAACCGTTCAGGTAAATATTAAAATAGCCCCTGTCGCCCGGATTTAAACCGCTGTAATTTCCAATGAACCTGATCTCAACTTCTTTTGGTGTGAAGCTAAAATCGCTGTTTTTAAATGTATAGGCATTTTTTAACGAACCAACTCCCGAAAGGAAATCGCTTGACCCGCCAATTTGTTTCAAGGTAATTTTCGACCTGTTTTCATCAATAGTTTTGATGAAAGCATTTTCGGCATGGTTGATGATCAGGTAATTGCCAAAGCTCGAATTCAATATGTTAATATTGCCAAGGGTGGTAATAGCTTTTAAATAACCATCTTCATCGCCGCCGGTAACAAATAAAATCTCCCCGGCTACGCTTTCCGATCCATACTTTTTACTATCCACCAATTTCCCTCCCTGGTTTACTTTTATGGTAGTGGTGTCATTTACAGTGGTCATTGATTTTGACAGGTAAAGCAAACCTTCGCCTGATTGCGGGCTTACGTCCTTAATCAACGACTTTTTATCTTCAGGCAGGCTGCCCATATTGCCTACCAATATATAATTCTTAACACTATCAGGCACCTTTCCCTGTTCAAAAACAAATATGGATTTATTGGTGGCTTTTTTTAGCCTTGCATAAGCCCAGGCTACTGCTTTCAGGTCGTTCAGACTTGGGTCCGACGGGTAAACAATTGCTCTTTTTGAATCAAAGCAATTGCTGATGTTTACATTATCCAGTCCGCCCTTGGGGTCTTTAACCAGCACCAGGTACGAATCGTTTTTTACCTTCAGCCACATAGCCGGGTTATCCAGATCTTTACAAATATCATCTGTAATGGTCAGCAATGTTTTTACCTGTATCTTCAGATACCTGCCTGGCGACAGATCTTCTTTTCTAAGATTAATTGTAAGCGTCTGAATAGAATCTTTGGAAAGGCGTGAACTATAAATAGGTTTATCGTTGATGATGATATTAATAAAAGAATTTTCTTTTATTAAAGCCTGTGAAGGCTCAAAACGTAAAACCAATTTGCTCCCACCGATCTGATTTTGAGGCGGGATCTTAAAATAGAACAGGCTTGCGCCGCTCATTCCGTAAATAGCTTCGTCTTCTTCTTGTCCAAACGCTGCGAACGACACAATAGTTTGGGTTTGAGCCAATGATGCCTTACTTAAAAGAAATACAAGGGCTAATAAGGTAAAAAATTTGTTCATTGGTTGTCAATATTAGTTTATTACTTGAAATTCTACTCTAAAATAATTGCCGTTATCGTCGCTTCTGTACGATAATTCTCCGCCCATTTCCTGGGTCATCAGTTTTGCTATTGAAAGCCCTAATCCAAGCCTGCTTTCCACATGGCCTGATGCTTCACTCAGGGTTTTTAGTTTATTAAACATGGTATCCAGTTCATAAATCCCGATAGGTATCCCTTCATCAATTATCTCAAAAACAAATTTTTGCCTTTGAATACTTGTCACTACGCGGATACTATTATTGGTTTGCGAAAATTTTACAGCATTTGATAGTAAATTCTGGAAAACCTGCCCGGCAAATACACGGTCGAGGTTAACCATAATGGGGATTGACGAAATATTATCAACCAAATGGATGTTTTTCATTTGCGCTGTTTCAACCAGCCCCCTGAATACATGTGATGCTTGGTAGTTGATGTCAAAGACCTCCAGGTTAAATTTCATTTCCGGCGCCTCTATCTCCTTAACGTCCATCAGTTTGTTAAGCAGGTATTGCATTTTCTCTGCCGATTCGGCTATATAACCCGACAGTTCCAGCTGATCGGGGCTTAAACGAAAATCCTCCTCTTTCAGCATGTTGTTGCTCATTACGATTGAGCCAACTAAATTCTTCAGGTCGTGCCCTGCAATATTTATAAAGCTGTTTTTTTGATTATCCAGTTTCCTCAATTCCTCATATTGCGAATCAATGATGGTGTTTTTTTCGTTGATGTCGCGATACTGTTCTTTAAGCTGTTCGTTTGATCTGTTGATCAGCAACTGCGACCGCACATCACGTTGTATTACTTTAAAACGTGCTCCCGGAACAAGGCAGGATACCAGCGCTATGATAAAGAAAACCTGCCCCCCGTTGGTGATGATAAGGTCGACAGTATATTGGCTGAACAGTGTGAAAAATATAGCGATCAGCAGAAATGCCAGTGCCGCCTGTATTACCGAATTAAAAGGTTCCCAAAATACCTGCAGATTAAAAAACAGGAAGATTGCCGAGAACATCAGGAAATAAATGTTTAAATGGCTCAGGTCAACAACGTTGCACAAAATGGCCGATGTTGCCGACAGCAGGAAAAGGGTAATATGTAAAAGTACACGGTAATTATAGTGTCTTCGCTGAAAAAGGCTATAAAGCGAAAGAATGACAAGTGTAGTAATAAGGCGGATGATAAAGAACTGAACCCATATATCCGGGCTGAATATATAGTCAACTATAAAAAATAACCAGTATACGAAAATTATTGTCCATATAATATTATTAGTCTGATACCAGGCTTTTTTTGAAATTGCTTTTGAAAACTCCTCTTTCGTTAATTGGACAAACATCGTATAGGTTTCTTAAACTATGATAATATTTTGGTTATCTATAAATTTAACCCGCATAAAGTAAATGAAAATTACAAAAAGTCACCATGGATACTTATGCACATTTAAACATCCTGCACACATCAGGCCAATTGTAAAACTTTTTCAAGCTTTATAAAATAGTCGACTGCGTATTTTTAATTTAATGTATAAACGCTCCCTCTTTATAGCAAAAAGCAATCCAATAGTGTTTTTTTTCGTCCAGGGGAATAAAAAGGGGCTGTAATCGTTGATTTTGGCATAAATGCTTATGGATTTTAATAGGTATGGGATAAGGATTCTTAACGGAAATCAGCTTAAACTGGCGCCGGTTTATTTTTAATACAACCACGGCCCGTAGTTATCCGGTAGCTCTTTGCATTTTAAAGGTGATATAAAGTACATGTTCCGAATGAGTAAATATTTTCCCACATTGATAATAATGTTAAACAGTGCGTGTTATACGGGGTATGCCTGAAAATAGGTTGCTACTGGGTGGATTTTTATACAAAAACATTTCTTGCCGCTATAAAACAGTTCATTTATAGGGATACGGGCTGACCTTAACTGTATAATGCCAACTAACCGCATCAATATATTCTTGAATTAAACTGGCAGAAACAAGAATAAGCCCCACGATGAAAAGAAATGAAAATTTATTTAATCGCTATTTTCCGGAGGACTGATTTTCGACAAAATCTGAATTATGGGTATCCGCTATTTTACTAATAGTTATAAAATATAATTATTTTTTATGCTTTGTGGTCGATGTTAAACTTACGATGTTTGTTCTTATAAAGCATTTATTTAGTTTTAGAGAAGATGCAGAGGTTTGGTGCCGGGAAATAACCAATGGGGTGTCATTTCCTTATTGTGCGGAATAATTTCCAAATTTTAACCCAAAGGAAAAAATACTGAAGCCGGCGGTGTTTGCCCTGGATGCACTGATTGATCATCACAAAATGTAACGGAAATAATATTTCGAATTTCTATTTATTAAACAGGCCTGGTCATTTGAAAATGGGCCGTGTGTATGTTGATGCTGCTATGTCCCAACCAAAAATATAAGATTATTGTTATTATTATTCGCTACCTTTGCACCCTATTGTAGTGATATGAAATTTTTTGAAGAAAAACGAAGGGAAGTGATGATGCATATCGAAAAATTCATGCTTGAAAAAAAGGATGAATATTTGAAACCCATCGACACCATTTGGCAGCCGTCAGATTTTTTGCCTGATTCGTCCCGGGATACGTTTTTCAGCGAAATTAAGGAACTACAGGAAAGTGCCCAGGGCCTTTCATACGATTTGATAGCCGTTTTAGTAGGGGACACGATCACCGAAGAGGCCCTGCCAACCTATGAATCATGGTTGACAATGGTTGAGGGTGTATCGCGCGGTGAGGAAGGTGGTTGGATGCAGTGGACCCGTCATTGGACCGGCGAAGAAAATCGGCATGGTGATCTTTTGAATAAATATTTATACCTGTCGGGCCGCGTTAATATGCGGAAGATGGAAATATCAACCCAATATTTAATAGCCGATGGTTTTGACATAGGCACAGGCCACGATCCTTACCGTAATTTTATATATACATCCTTCCAGGAGTTAGCTACCAATGTTTCGCACCGCCGTGTTGCTTCGCAGGCAAAAAAGGATGGCGACACGCTGCTTTCAAAAATGTGTGGCGTAATTGCAGGTGATGAGGCCCGTCACGCCAAAGCATACAAATATTTTATTGAAAAAATATTCGAAGTTGACCCCAACGAAGCCATGCTTGCTTTTGAGGATATGATGCGTAAAAAAATTGTTATGCCGGCGCATTTCCTGCGCGAAGTGGGCTTAAAAGTTGGCCAGACTTTCGGTCATTTTACCGATGCAGCGCAGCGCCTGGGTATTTATACCGCAATTGATTATGTTGACATATTAAAAGAATTGATTGTTGACTGGCATATCGAAAGCATAGGCGAATTAAATGAATCAGGCGAAAAAGCCCGCGATTATATCATTAACCTGCCATCCCGTTTATTGCGCGTTGCTGAAAGAATGAAAAACCCGATGCTGGAATATAAATTCAGCTGGATAAACGGGTAGGCTTAACCCTCTTTTTCGACTTTAAAACCAGGTTTTTCATAACCTTCCGGTTTATAATCCCCCGGGATCCTGATTTCGTTTCCGTCACGAAGTGATGTGAAATGGGGTGACATAATCTCGATCCCAGCCTCATTGAATTTATCCTGAATATTTTGATGCAGCCTGGAATATAACGTAGACATATTGTTGGGTAGAGATGTGTAAGCATTTAGCTGGTAGGTAACATGAAATTCGTTGAGCGAAATTTGCAAAACAAAAGGTTTGGGCTCAGTTTTAATGCCCTCTGTAGCCAGCGCTGCATCTATAAGTAATTGGTAGACGGCGGTCCATGGCGTATCATACCCGATAGTTATATTGGTGTTCAAAATCAATCCCAATTTTATCGACGACGAAGAGTAATTAATTGTTGCACCCCCAAGGATGGAAGAATTAGGGACAGTAATATCTTCATTTTTTGAGGTTCGTATCCGCGTAATCAATAAGTTCTTCTCTACAACATCGCCCGTTACTTCGCCAACCCTTACCCTGTCACCAATTTTAAATGGCCGCATATACGTTAACACTATACCCGCCACAATATTTGAAATAGCCGATGAAGATCCAAACGAGAAAAGAACGCCAAAAAATAACGTTACGCCCTGGAAAACCCTTGAATCGGACCCCGGCAGGTAGGGGAAAATTACTACAAACATGAAAGTGTACAGCAATATTCTTATGATATTAAACGTTGGCAAAGCCCATTCGGGATAAAAGTTTTTTATAACAAAGTCGCCGTTTTCAATCTCTTTGGCAATAAATTTAATTAGCTTAACCAGGTAATAGGTAACGAAGTAAATAACAGCGATGGTGAGCAACTTAGGAATGTAATGCACCACGGCCTGCACGATGTCCTTAACCGGGTTTATGACATAACTGAGCAGTTCGGTGGCAATTGGTTTTGTCCATGGGAAGATAAAAAATGCTAAGGGTAACGCCAGGTATATCAATAACAAGATAATAAATAACCTTGCCACACGGATCAAATTTGTAAGTATAGGCAGTAAATGGACGGCATAACCGATTGGCGCCCCCTTTTTACCCAACTTAGCGATGCGACTCTCCCATAACTTTAGTGATTTGTCGTTTATCCACCTGAAAGCACGGTTCACGCCCCATATCAGTAGCAGCAAGCCGGCGATTACAGCTACAGCTTCGAGCGCACTGGTAACCATTGCCTTAAAACTGAAGTTTTGAAATGCATTGCCGGATTTTTTTTTGAGGACGGTAAGATAGCTTGCAGCCAGCTGCGGCCTGTCTAATTCGGAAAATGACGCATCCTTATTCGTAATAGCTAAAATGAGTTCAGATTTATAAGTAATTACAGAAATGGAAGTGTCATTTTTTAAAAGCAGCGAATCGGGATTGAAATCAAGGCGGCTACTAATATTGCGGATTCGTTTACTTACAATAGCGGCGCGTTCTGTGGGGCTTAGCAGTCCCTGGCCTGTATAGAACTTAAATAGCGTGTCGCGGTTTACTATTACCGGCTCGCCTTTTACTGCAACGGTCTTTTGTGCTTCAACTTTAAATACATTAATTAATAAAATTAAAATAAGGCAGCAGCGTAGCATAGGCAGGTTTTTACTGTTAAAGCTAATAAAATTATAATTACACTTCTAAAATAATGACGAAATTTAAGCCAGCATTCACTTCTTTATTCGATATTATTATTCAATTTTAACGTTTAGTTTTAAAAAGATATTTGTTTAAGTATATCACATCTATGAAATATAAATTATTGGGTCGTTCGGGCCTTAAAGTTTCAGAATTATGCCTGGGCACCATGGGCTTTGGTACCGAAGCTGGCTGGGGCGCTGATAAGGAAACCAGTTTTGCTATTATGGATGCCTTTGCCGAAGCCGGGGGCAATTTTATGGATACCGCTAATATTTACAAACTGGGCACCAGCGAAAAGATCATTGGCGAATACCTGCACAATCATGATCGCGATCACTTTGTGGTAGCTACCAAATATTCGTTGAAAGATAATATTACCAATCCCAATGCATCGGGCAATAACCGTAAAAATATGATGCGCAGCGTGGAGGACAGCCTGAGGCGTTTGAAAACTGATTTCATCGATCTGTTTTACCTGCATATTTGGGACGATATTACACCGATTGATGAAGTTTTAAGGGGGATGGATGACCTGATCAGGCAAGGCAAAATAAACTATGCGGCCATCAGCGATACACCTGCCTGGGTAGTTGCCAAAGGAAACACTATAGCCGAACTGATGGGCTGGAGCCAGTTTGTAGCCCTGCAGGTGGAGTACAGCCTGCTGGCCCGCACCGCCGAACGTGAACTGATCCCGATGGCAAAGCATTTTGGCATGACGGTTACCCCCTGGGCTCCGCTTGGCGGCGGTGCACTTACCGGCAAGTACCTGCGCGGCGAACAGGGCCGCGTTAAACCAGAAAGCAACCGCCGCAATGAACGCGCCGAACGTATTACCAAAGTAGTAATGGGTATAGCTGATGAACTGGGCGTATCTCCAGGTCACGTAGCCTTAAAATGGACCATGCAGCAGGGTTTTTCATCCATCCCGGTTGTGGGCGCCACAAAATTAAGCCAGTTGCAGGATAACCTTAAAACCGTTGATGTAAACCTGGCGCCTGAACATCTGCAGAAACTAAATGATGCCAGCGCCATCGAACTCGGTTTCCCAGGCGACTTCTTTAAAGAAGAAGCTGTGAAAACCAATACCTTTGGTGGGTTTTATGATAGGGTGGAGAAGAGAATTTGAAGGGGTGATGATTTGAAAATTTGAAAATTACCGGGGGATTTTCAAATTTTCAAATCATCACATTAACTAACGCGCCGGCTCATAACAAAGCACCACAATCCCGCATTCGAATGGAACCGCTTTGACCAGCTTTAAGTTGAGTTTTTGTTCAATATCCTTAAAGATGGTCATCCCGTTGCCAATAATAGTTGGGTTGATAAACAGGTGGTACTCATCAATCAAATTGTATTTGATCAAATTAGATGCAAAATTGGCGCCGCCATAGGTAATGATATCTTTTCCTGCTTTTGCTTTCAAATTGTTTACTTCTTCTGTAATATCACCCTTAGCCAAAACCGTATTGTTCCATTCTGATTTTTCAATCGTTTTGGTAAAAACCACCTTTGCCGTATCCGTCATTAATTTGCCAAACTCAAATTGCGGGTCGTCCGGGTTGGCGGCGACTGATTCCCAGTAGGGGATAAAACCACCCGGCATGTGGCCGCCCAATAAAATGCAGTCCATACTATTGGTAAGGTCAGTTACATATTTTTTGATGCCATCATCCCAGTTCCAGCTCATCCAGTCCATTTCGCCATTCGGGCCTGCAACAAATCCATCTATCGATAATTGCATCTGTAATTTTAGCTTTCTCATTTTTTGTTTGATTAATAGTTGATGTTTCGCTTTATACAAAGGTATAATGCTCAATTACACCCAGCGGGGTGTAAGGGTGACAATTTGAAAGGGTTATAATGACAGGGGTTGATATAGTTCGATTTTAAGGCTCAGAAATGGGCTGCACTTGTTTCCTGAATATCAATCGCTGGATCAAATAAAGAATCGCCGCGATCAGGCAAGAAACTGAAAACACAAAACGTGTTTGCTCTCTCCACTGAAGGATGTCTGCATCACCTGTTCCATCATAAAAATGGAATTTATATAAAATTCCCCAAAGAGCAGGGCCTTCGCCCTGGCAAAAAAAAGAAAGTTCAGAAACCAAATATAAGATCAGTATATCTGAAAGCAGATTTCCCTTTATGTTTAACTTTTTTAACAGGAAACTGAAAAATGTAAAAAATGCAATGGCAAGAACAGAAGTTAGAAATGATATCAAAATGAACACGTTAGTAGTTTGCGTGCCATCGGTAAGATTCTGAATGAAAAGGATATTAAAAATAATAACAAAGTATAAGGTATACCATGAAGCTTTTTTTATGTTCTGAAGCATTGATTGTGTTTTACAGCCTGCAATATGCTTTATTTTATGGGTATTCAATAATCGCCCAACAAAAAACCCCGCCATGTATACACACAGCGGGGTTTTAATTAAATTTATTTTGCCAATCGTCAGTTGCAGCTTCTTTCGGACTTCCGGACTTTACTGACTTCCGGTCTAATCACTTACTTCTGCTCTTCTTCTTCAGGCTTTTTGCTTTCGCCTTTGCGGGCAACAATTTTTATTTCGTTGCTTTCTTTGTCGTAATCAATCTCCATGGTATCGCCTTCGCTCAGTTCGCCTTTTAATATTTCTTCGGCGATCGGGTCTTCCAGGTATTTCTGGATGGCGCGTTTTAACGGACGTGCACCAAACTGGCTGTCGTAACCTTTATCGGCAATAAACTCTTTAGCGCCTAAGGTAAGCTCAATTTTGTAGCCCAGCATATTCACCCGGTTAAACAGGTAAGCCAGTTCGATATCAATGATCTTGAAGATCTCTTCTTTACCAAGTGAGTTAAACACGATCACGTCATCGATCCGGTTTAAAAACTCAGGTGCAAAAGCACGTTTCAACGCATTTTCAATTACGCCCCTTGAGTGTGAATCGGCCTGTATTGTTTTAGCGCTGGTGGTAAAACCAACCCCCTGGCCAAAATCCTTCAACTGGCGTGCGCCAATGTTCGAGGTCATGATGATGATCGTATTCCTGAAGTCAACCTTGCGGCCTAATGAATCGGTCAGCTGGCCTTCGTCCAATACCTGTAACAGGATATTGAATACATCCGGGTGCGCTTTTTCAATTTCATCCAGCAATACTACAGCATAAGGTTTGCGACGTACCTTTTCGGTCAGCTGCCCGCCTTCTTCGTAGCCCACGTAGCCCGGAGGCGCACCAACCAAACGCGATACAGCGAATTTTTCCATGTATTCGCTCATGTCTATCTGTATCAGCGCATCTTCGGTATCAAACATAAACCTTGATAGCTCTTTTGCCAGTTCGGTTTTACCAACTCCGGTAGGGCCCAGGAATATAAATGAACCGATAGGCTTTTTAGGATCTTTCAATCCGGCACGGGTCCGCTGGATAGCGCGGGTCAATTTCTTGATCGCATCTTCCTGTCCGATTACTTTGCTGCCAACGGTTTCGGCCATGTTTAACAACTTGTGGCTGTCGGCCTGGCCAACGCGTTGAACCGGGATCCCGGTCATCATGCTTACCACCTCGGCAACATTATCTTCGGTAACGGTGTAACGTTTTGATTTTGTTTCAGCTTCCCAAATGGCTTTAGCCTGTTCCAACTCTTCCAGTAAATGCTTTTCAGTATCGCGTAACTTGGCAGCTTCCTCATATTTCTGGCTGCGAACCACTTTATTTTTCTCGATCTTGATCTGCTCTATCTTTTGCTCAATATCCAGGATGTTTTGTGGTACGTGGATATTGGTCAAGTGAACACGTGAGCCAGATTCGTCCAAAGCATCAATGGCTTTATCCGGTAAAAAGCGGTCGGTAATATATCTTGTGGTTAAAGTAACGCAAGCGTTAATCGCCTCAGGAGTATAAGTTACGCCATGGTGTTCTTCGTATTTTTCTTTAATGCGGTTCAGTATTTCAATGGTTTCATCAGGTGTAGCCGGTTCAACCATTACTTTTTGGAAACGACGGTCCAAAGCGCCATCCTTTTCAATATACTGGCGGTATTCATCCAGGGTAGTAGCGCCGATGCATTGTATTTCGCCCCTGGCCAATGCCGGTTTAAACATATTGGATGCATCCAGTGAACCTGATGCGCCGCCTGCGCCAACAATGGTATGGATTTCGTCGATAAATAAAATTACATCCGGCGATTTTTCCAGCTCGTTCATCACCGCTTTCATACGTTCCTCAAACTGGCCGCGGTATTTGGTGCCTGCAACCAATGAAGCAAGATCCAGCGTAACCACGCGTTTATTGAACAGCACGCGCGAAACTTTACGCTGAACAATCCTCAACGCCAAACCTTCGGCAATGGCTGATTTACCCACGCCAGGCTCACCTATTAATATAGGGTTGTTCTTTTTACGGCGCGACAGGATCTGCGATACCCTTTCAATTTCTTTTTCGCGGCCAACGATAGGGTCAAGGCGGCCGTCTTCGGCCGCTTTGGTTAAATCGCGGCCAAAATTATCCAGTACCGGTGTTTTTGATTTAATATCCGATACTTTTTTAGGTTGGCTGAATGATTCCTCTTCCTTGAAGTCGTCATCGCCGCCGGTAGGGGATCCCGGCATTTCGTCGGTTACATCGTTCTTATGTGATTCCACTTCGCCTTTAAAAATTTCGTAATTAACATGAAACTGGGTTAATATCTGCGACGCGATGTTATCCTCGTCACGCAAAATCGACAGCAACAGGTGTTCTGTGCCGATGACATCGCTTTTAAAAATTTTAGCCTCCAGGTAAGTAATCTTTAATACTTTTTCGGCCTGCTTTGTTAATGGGATACTCCCGATATGCACATTTGTGCCGATAGTTCCTTTTACAGCATCCTCCACCGAGCGTCGTAATTTTGCTGTATCAACGGTTAATTCTTTCAATAATTTTATTGCAACGCCGTCCCCGTCTCTTATCAGTCCCAACAAAAGGTGCTCAGTACCAATATAATCATGGCCAAGGCGTAGCGCCTCTTCCCTGCTATATTGAATAACATCCTTAACCCGCGGCGAAAATTTAGCTTCCATATATATCCTTCCGATTTATGAACGCCCTAAAGTATCAATTTGTTTCAATAATCAGGGCGTGTTGTTTTACACATATCAACAATATTATTGCCAAGTTTTTAAGTTAAATATAAAGCAGACATTCAGATGATATACAATATAATAAACTTAAATAATTTTTAGCAATCTCATAAAAAAAACCCACAATTGCAATGATTTTTATAAAAAAATCATTGATTAATATCTTTTTGATAGAAAAACGAACAAATAGTTTAATTATAGGTACGTATTGGCAAGTGCATAAGTGACAATACCGGACAAATTTGTCAAATATATGACATTACGGCATTAACATCAGCTACACTAACGTTAAATAATTCATATAAGTGTATACGTAAAATAGTGAACAAATGGTTGGCTAAACTCATATTTTCGCTCATATTTGTTCTGGTGCTTTTGTTAGCTCATCAATTTAATCAATCGCTAATTCACTAATTCAATAATTCACTAATTATCCATATGGCAGACGAGAAAATAATTTTTTCAATGGCGGGCGTAAGTAAAGTTTACCCGCCGCAAAAAACAGTTTTAAAAAATATATATCTATCCTTTTTTTATGGGGCCAAAATTGGCGTTATCGGTTTAAATGGTTCCGGTAAGTCGTCCCTTTTAAAAATTATAGCGGGAATAGACAAAACCAATATCGGCGAAGTTGTTTTTTCGCCGGGGTATACCGTTGGCTACCTGAGCCAGGAGCCGGAACTGGATCCCAACAAAACCGTAAAGGAAGTTGTTGAAGAAGGCGTTGCCGAAACAACTGCCTTATTAAAGGAATATGAAGAGATCAACGAGAAGTTTGGACTGGAGGAATATTACAGCGATGCCGATAAAATGGACAAGCTGATGAACCGCCAGGGCGAACTGCAGGATAAAATCGACGCGGTAAACGCCTGGGAGCTTGATGTAAAGCTGGAACGTGCTATGGATGCCCTGCGCTGCCCCGACCCGGATACTAAAATATCGGTACTTTCGGGCGGTGAACGCCGTCGTGTGGCCCTGTGCCGCCTGTTGTTGCAGGAGCCGGATGTTTTATTGCTGGATGAGCCAACCAACCACCTTGATGCAGAGTCGATTGACTGGCTGGAGCAGCATTTAAAACAATATAAAGGTACGGTTATCGCCGTTACCCACGACCGTTACTTTTTGGATAATGTGGCTGGCTGGATCCTGGAACTGGACAGGGGAGAAGGTATCCCATGGAAGGGAAATTATTCCTCATGGCTGGATCAAAAAGCCAAGCGTTTGGCACAGGAAGACAAGACCGAAAGCAAGCGCCAGAAAACTTTGGAGCGCGAGCTGGAATGGGTGCGCATGGGCCCGAAAGGACGTCATGCCAAATCGAAGGCGCGTTTATCCAATTATGATAAATTAGCCTCGGAAGAAACCAAGGACAGGGAAGAAAAACTGGAGTTGTTTATCCCGCCAGGTCCGCGTTTGGGTAATGTGGTGATCGAAGCCAATGGCGTAAGCAAATCATATGGCGAAAAGCTTTTGTTTGATAACCTCAATTTTTCATTGCCGCCCGCCGGCATAGTAGGAATCATCGGCCCCAACGGTGCGGGTAAAACCACGCTGTTCCGTTTAATTACCGGGCAGGATCAGCCGGATGCTGGCACTTTCCGCGTGGGCGAAACCGTTCACCTGGGCTATGTAGACCAGATGCATGATGACCTGGACCCTAATAAATCCGTTTGGGAAAATGTTACCGGCGGACTCGAAACTATAATGGTAGGCAATAAAGCAATCAACTCGAGGGCATATGTTTCCAAATTCAACTTTAACGGCGCCGACCAGCAAAAAAAGGTAGGCGTTTTGTCAGGTGGTGAACGTAACCGCGTGCATTTATCCATCACCCTTAAAAAAGGATCAAACGTGCTGCTGCTGGATGAGCCCACCAATGATATCGACGTAAACACCCTGCGTGCCCTGGAAGAGGCCCTGGAAAACTTTGGCGGTTGCGCCGTAGTCATCAGCCACGACCGCTGGTTTTTAGATAGGATCTGTACACACATCCTGGCCTTTGAAGGCAACAGCCAGGTTTATTTTTTCGAAGGCAATTATTCGGATTACGAAGAAAACCGCAAAAAACGGTTAGGCGATATCGCGCCGAAAAGGATTAAGTATAAGAAGTTGACGGTGTAAAAAAAGCGGCTGTGGGGACACAGCCGCGGGAGTGGTTTTAAAGATTTGCGAAGTTTTTAAACGGCGAAGCCCTCAATGAGGCCTTTAAAAATAAACAACGCCGAATTAAACTTCGCAAATCTCTGTTCGGCTTTCTTTTATAGTGATGGTCAACAACTAAAAGATAGCACCGTCGTTAAACTTGTTCCCTTTTTGCCAGTCTTAAGAATATATGGTGCAACAAATCACGGTACCATATATTAACCTGACTTGTTATGATACTTAAACGAATCCTCTTTATTATCCTGCTTACAAGCTTTAGCTTTATGAGCAGGGCACAAACGCTTGCTCATATCAACCTTGAAGTTTCAACCGCGCATGCAACGGTCAGATCAGTCGACGTTGCCAGCAATAATTTAACCTATTGTGTTGATTTAGTCGGTCATTTTATAGCAAATGCGGATGCCGGTAACAATATAAGTATTTCTTATTATACCGAATCCGATGGATTTGACAATATCGGAAAATTAAAATCCATCGGGAATATTCCCGTTACCTATTATACACAGTTCGACGGACCTGACAATATCGGGAAATTGAAATCCATCGGGAATATTGCTATTTCTTATTATACCCAGTACGATGGGTTTGATAACATCGGGAAGTTGAAATCAATCGGCAGCACCACAATCACTTATTATGACAGGTTCGATATTAGCCAGCCTTCAGGCACAATAAAGTCAATTGATGGAAATACGCCATGTTTAAATATAATTACCATTTAACTTGCGTCATATTATACGTATTCGATTCAGATGCAAATACGATGAAACAACAAATGCCGCCATAATCAGGCGGCATTTGTTGATATTCTTCAAATCCCCACATCCCTACATTTTCAAATTAACATCCCTACCATACCTTCACCCTCAAACTATCCGGCCGGTACATTTTATCGCCGGGTTTGATGTTGAATGCTTTATAAAACTCCGGCATGTTGGAGAATGGACCGTTAACCCGATACATTGGCGGAGAATGTGGATCAACACTAATCCGCATCCTTGCTGATTCATCCCGTATTTTGCTTTGCCATACCTTTGTTAACGATAGAAAGAAACGCTGATCTGGCGTAAAGCCATCTATTTTGGTATCGCTTTTACCTTCAGGGGTGTTTTTAAAAGCCTGGTAGGCGATCATGCAACCGCCAACATCCGCAAGGTTTTCGCCCTGGGTAAGTTCGCCGTTAACGTGCAGGTTGCCCAAAACGGTAAATTGACTGTATTGGTCTATCAATACTTTTACTTTCGCCTTAAATTTGGCCGCATCTTCCTTGGTCCACCAATCTTTAAGGTTCCCGTCTTTATCGTATTGGCGGCCCTGATCGTCAAACCCGTGGGTCATTTCATGGCCAATCACCACACCGATAGCGCCATAATTGATGGCATCGTCTGCATCTTTATCAAAAAACGGAAATTGCAGGATCCCCGCAGGGAAAACGATCTCATTACCCAATGGGTTATTGTAGGCATCGATAGTTGGCGGTGTCATTTGCCATTCCGAGCGGTCGACAGGTTTACCCACCTTTTTGATCATCTCGCGGTAATTGTGTGCCGCAATAGACTGCTCATTCTGATAATAAGCATCTTTGCTGATCGAAACATCATCATATTTTTTCCATTTGTCGGGATAGCCGATCTTTTTGGTAAAGGCAGCCAGTTTTTCAAGTGCGCGTTTTTTTGTTTCGGCGCTCATCCAGTCCAGTTTTGCAATGCGCTCTTTATAAACGCCCTGCAGGTTATTTACCAGGTCAAGCATACGTTTTTTGGCATCAGGCGGAAAATATTTTTGTACATATAACTGACCCAGCAATTCACCAAGCCCATTATCAATATCTTCCGACATTAATTTCCAGCGGTCTCGTTGCTGTTTCTGGCCGTTCAGTACTTTTCCAAAGAAATCAAAATGGGCATCCCTGAAAGCTTTGCTCAGGTAAGTTGATGCGCCGCTAAGCGCCTCAAAAGTGGCTTTGTCCTTCCAAACATCAATCGATTGAGATTTTAGCAGGCCGTCCAATGCTTTATAATAACCGGGCTGACCAACCAAAACGGTATCCGTTTTCAGGCCCATACGGTTAAAGGCATCGGTAAGGTCGATATCAGGCACCTGCTTTTGGAAATCAGCAAAAGTGAATTTATTATAATTCTTTACCGGGTCGCGTAACTGAACGGGGGTAAGATGCGATGTGGCGATGGCTGTCTCCAGTTTTAAAATGCCTGCTGCTTTTGTAGCCGCAGTTGCTGCATCCATACCGGTTAACATAAACAGCTTAGCTATATATTTAACATAACCATCCAGTATTTTTTTGGATGCGGAATCTGTTTTAAAATAATAATCGCGGTTGGGCAGGTTTAGCCCCGTTTGGTCAAAATGCGCGGCATTTTTGGTGCTGATCCTGTCATCAGGTGAAATATAAAAGCCCAACAGGAAGCCGTCGCCGGTTTTAAAACCATCGGCAGCTAATTTTACCAGGTCCTTATAATCTTTTACCGCCGCTATTTTTGCCAGTTGCGGTTTAACGGGATCATAGCTCAATTTTTCAATCGCCGCAGTATCCATCCCGCTTTTATACAGGTCGCCAACTTTTTGGTTGATGCTGCCGGCGGTATCGTCATGGGCCGCAGCGTAGTCTAATATCTGGTGGATGTTAGCTTCATTTTTATCACGAAGGACATAAAATGAACCCCAGCCGGTTTCTGACGCGGGAATTTTGGTGTTTTTTATCCACTTGCCGTTGGCATACAAAAAGAAGTTGTCACCGGGTTTAACCGTGGTGTCCATACCCGATTTGTCGAAAAATACAGTTTGTGATTGGTCTGATTTGTTTTTGCAGGCTGTAGCCATCAGCATAACAGCAGCAATTAACCCCCATCTGGTTGATTTCATTTTTTTAATTTTTTATTAAAGATAGATTTAAAATGGAAATTGCAAAAAAAGCGGGATGACAGAAATGAATTTCAAAATCATCGGCTATGTAACGCATGGGGTCGATACGCTACTTAGGCTCCTAAAACAAAATCAAAAATTATTTCATCTGGTCGTTGGGTATTTCAAAATTTGCAAATGCCTTGTTCCACTTTCTGTCAAAAGTTTTTCCTAAATAATCGACTATTGGAACCGGTATGGTTTCAACAAGCCAATAGCCATCTTTATTTTTGAATAAACAATAATTTGAAAAGGGGCCATCACCTTCGTCTCCAGACTCCCTTAGCCCGCGAAAAATTGCCAAAAGCTCAATATGATCGCTTTTGATTAATTTGTGGAGGCCGTAATAAATATTGTTCTTATCCCTGTAAAAACCATATGTAAACGGAACAAATGTAGTGCTATCCGCGTCGGGTATTATTTCCGTTTTCCCGGAAGGACTCATAAAATAAACGTGATATTTGTCGCTAAAATGCGCAAAGTCGATGTATTTAAAAGTTTTTGTGTCGATGTTTTTTATTAGCGTATCGCGCTGATAAAGCTGATTATCAATTATAAAAAAATTGTTGCCTATCATATGCTGTTTACCTCTGTCGAGTTGAGCCAGCTTACCGGATTTTAACTCCGCTATTTCATCGTTAGATAGATTCGGAAACAATTTACCGTCCCAGGGGTCGAAAGCCTGATGGTCATAAACAATATACCTGTTATTATCAGTAATAAAGGTATTATCCGGTTTGACCGCGATCTTATAATCGAATGGGAATTTTCTTACTCCCCATGTTTTTTCTTTTACCAGCGGCACCATTCCATGTACTCCATTTTTATCGTAACAAAAATCTGAGTGGGGAAGTACGCCGAATGATTGTGCATCAAAAGCCGTATCCGGGTCAGCGCCATGATAAACATTTATGCCATCTGAAACATAAACGCTGTTTACCTGATCCCAAACTTTTACGTGTTTAAAATTTTTCGGTTTTATTGGCATGGCTGTCGAATCAAAATAAATATGGTGTTTGTCCGCAGAATAGAATCTTGACAGGCCTTTTAACGTTGGCGCATCTATTGACGAAACGGCGCGGGTTTGCCTGTTGACATAGTAGTCCTCCATGAAGGCATAATTGGCTATAACTTCATTTTGAGCTTTACTGAGGGTATAATTTACCGGCGAAAGTTTTTGATCATGATAATACATGATTTTCCCTTTGTTATAGATGTTGTTTTTGTCATAGTACACCAGTGGATTACTGGTCCCGCTCACTGTGCCGGGATCAGAACCAACTATTTTAGTATCACAATAATATACGTGGTTTTTATCACGGAAATAGCCGGAACTAATTGATTGGAAGGTTTTCGCATCGATATCGCTGCGTTCGGTTGCATTTTCAAAAACTTTATCACTCGTTTTCCAAAACCACTTATTACTTCCATAATCACCGGTACCGGAGATCAATCTCAGACCGGTTGTGTCGGTTTTTAATAAATCGCCCTGGAAGTAAACACCGTTTTTATCGCAAGCGATACCGCTTTCCCCGGACGAGCGGGGTAAATGAAATGAAGCCATATCTACATCTATTACTTTTCTTGTTTGCCGATATTCAAACACCACATAATTTTTATTAATAAAGTAGGTTGGATTTTCAAGGTAATAATCCAGCGAAAGGCTGTCAATTCGTTTGGCTACGAGCCTATCCTGGGCATATAAATTAAAACAGTTGAATATAAAAATCGGGATGGTCAAATATATTATTAGTGTTTTCATTTAATTTGGAGTTGCTAATATACCAGATGATAAACAACGATAATTTCCATAAAGCAAGGCAACATTAATTTAATTTCGATGATGGTTAACCCAAATCAACCCATTTTAAATTCCCCAATCTGCACATCTGCATATCCTTCCATCTGCACATCAAAAATATAACCTGTTAACATACAGTAAAATGTTAACAAATAAATCACATAGTCTTGACGTTTATATAAAAGTATATCGCTTATTTTTATAGACCTAAAAAAGGTCACTCATAAATTAACCTTAAATTTTTTATATGACCTGGAGAAAATTTAGCGGCGAGATTATTCAAGCGCCCATTATCGAAGAGGTTGAAAAAGCCATCGAACGGGAATCCGACCTCGGCAACAAGCTTAAAGTATGTATCGGAACAGATTCGCAGGTGAAGGGTAATGTTACCGATTTTGCCACCGTGATTGTTTTTTTGCGCGAACAAAAAGGCGGATTCATGTTCATCCAGCAGGAGCGTACTTCACAAAAAATGAGCATTAAAGAGCGCATGCTTACCGAAGTACAAAAATCAATCGACATTGCCTACAAGCTTTGCGACCTGCTTGACCTGTATGATGTTGATCTTGAAGTGCACGCCGACATTAACACCAACCCGATGTTTAAATCGAACCAGGCCTTGCACGAGGCTATGGGTTATATTTTAAGCATGGGCTTTGTATTCAAGGCCAAGCCCGAGGCTTTTGCAAGCTCTTATTGCGCTAACAAAATAGTGCAGTAAATTTGAACTGATGTTTTTGAAGTAAAACACCGTGCGGGAGGACTTTGTTCTTCCCGGAGTGTTTCTCTCCCCCTTATTTCCCGGAAAATTTATACCGGTTGAATTCTTATCCTCTCAAAATTTTCCTATTTTACCGCCTGCTAAAACAAGGGCATGGATGAAATAATTATAAGAAAAGCGGTTCACAGCGACCTGGAAACTTTATTTGAATTTGAACGGGGCATAGTTCAAACCGAACGGCCATTTGACGGTACTTTAAAAGAAGGCGAAATACATTATTATAATCTTGAAGCCATGATTGGTGCTGACGATGTTCAATTATTGGTTGCAGAATGTAATGGCGAGCTGGCGGGCAGCGGTTATGCGCTGATTGAAGACGTAAAAAATTATTTGAAGCATCGGCAGCATGCTTACCTGGGCTTTATGTATGTAAAACCAGCATTCAGGGGGAAAGGTATAAATCAAATGATTATGGAAGGATTGAAAGAATGGTGCAGGGAGCGAAACATTACCGAAATGCGGCTGGAAGTGTACGACGAGAACATTGGCGCTGTAAAAGCTTATGAAAAAGCCGGGTTCAAAAAATTGTTAGTGTGGATGCGGCTGGGCTTGGACGATTAACATTTCACGATTAAAACTACCACCTCAATTTTGCCGTACTTTGCCCTGTGAAAACATACCACATAAAAAAAGAGCAAGTCATTCCTATCAGCCTTAATGAGGCCTGGGATTTCTTTTCCTCGCCGCTGAACCTTTCAAAAATAACACCCGAAGGGATTCAGTTTGCGATAACATCAGATTTTGCGCCTGAAACAAAAATCTATGCCGGGATGCTCATTACTTATATTATCTCTCCGTTTTTGGGTATCAAAATAAACTGGATGACGGAGATAACCCACGTAAAAGAAGGCGAATATTTTGTAGACGAACAGCGCTTTGGCCCATATGCCCTTTGGCATCACCAGCATCATTTTAAAACAATAAAAGGAGGGGTGTTAATGACGGATATTGTGGATTATGCACTTCCTTATGGCCCGGTTGGCCGTCTTGCTAATGCCATTTGGGTGAAAAAACAGTTAAATGATATTTTTAATTACCGGGTGGAGGCGTTCGAACGGTTGTTTGGGGGGATGAGTGAGAGTTGATTAGGTTGATTAAGTGAATAGTTGATTAAGTTGGCGCCGGTTTGACCTAATCAACCCAATCCAACTTAATCAACCTATCAACCAAAACCTACCTATAATCCAGCCTGTAAACAAATGCAAGGGATACTGTTGTACCTACACCTGTATTGCGGCCGAGTAAAAATTCGCCGCCGCTTAAAAATAACGAGATTTCATGCGAGAAAGAGTGCCCGTAACTTAATGAGGCTTGCAGGAAAGAAAAGTCTTTGTTTGTTCCGGGAATTGCGGAATTGAAACTTTTATCATTGCTCCAGGAGTTGATACCGCTTACAGTTACCGAAAGCTGGTTTTCATATTCTTCGTCGAGTGAAAGGCCATAAGTGGCATTATACCTGTTTTGTATAGGGCCGTTGGTGCCAAAATATTGGCGGACACCATCCGATGCGTTAAAATAAGAACTCAGGTCGCCCACATGGCCGGAGCCGGAAAATGCAAGCTTTAATTCGCCGCCTTCTTCGCCGTACCCAAGTGATGCATTATTGCTGTAGAGCGGTGTAATAGCGGTACCCTGCAGCGAGAAATAGTAGATAAAATCAATATTGGCCAAATAATACCTGATGCCGGTTTCAAGGTCTGCCAGGCCCGAACTTGTTGCGCTTTTGGTATTATTTTGAGTAAAATCATTATAAACAAAAGGAAGGCTTACTATGGCGGCAAAGCGCCTGCTGATACCATACTCGCCATATATAGTGGCGCCGATGGATGAGTATTTTCCGCCATTTGGAAATGGTTTTTTAACCCCTGTCGAATCCCATCGCGAACTGGCAAAAAAGTAACTTACCGAAGGAGATATTAATAATCTTCCCGGGCGAACGGGGAAACCCCCGTCTGCAAAAGTTTTATTTTGAAAGGTCAGGATCAGAATTAAAACGACTAATAAAGTTTTGGTAAAGTTTTTCAACAGGCTCATTGATTTTAATTTAATTTTAAAATAGTGCAAAGGTATCACGCATCCAGCGACCTTCGTATATGCTATATTTTTTACCTATCTCATGTCCAAGGTCCCTGAAAATAATTATGTGTTTTGGTGCTCTTATACCGTTATAAAGTGTGTACACATTGTTTGGCGGCGCTATATTGTCAACCAGGCCTATGCCAACCAATGTTGGGCACTCAATGTCTGACGCAAAATTCTTGGCATCAAAATAATCAAGGTTGTCCATTACTTTGTCCATGGTTAAACCAGGTCGCGTGTTTACATACTTCCTGATATCAATAAATGGCCAGTCAACCTCATGAATCAAATTGCGCACATCGCTAAAAATAGGATTTGCCGCCGAACAGAAGTTTATACGTTTATCTATGCCGGAAGTTGCAATAGCCAAAAATCCGCCGAGACTGCCGCCTGCGGCAATAATATTATCATGTCTTAACTCGGGCCTGCTGCAAATAAAATCAACGGCGCGTACACAATCCATTACCGCGCCCCGTAAAATATATTTGTTCTTGTCTTCTAAATCAAGAACGATATAAGTTTCGCGTCTCACATTGATCACATCGCGGCTATAGCCAGATCCCCTGATATTCAACGTAAAAATGGCAACATCAGGGTCATTGCCTACCATCGGCCCAAGTGTTACCTGGTAACCAGGCAGGCCCAGCAATACGGCAAACTTTTTGTTTTTATTATGATTGATAGGTTCGGTTAAAAACCCACGGATCAGCAAACCGTCTATCGATTTCATTTCAACTTTAAAAACACGGCGCTTGTCATTTTTTGCCGTGTCCGGGATTTCCGTAACCTTATACTCAGGGTTTACCTTATCCAGTTCAAGCCTTGCATTATGCCAGAATGATTCAAAATCAGCCGGTTTCCCATATTGGGAAGTGATCTGGCTGGGCTTGATGCCGAAAGCTTTGCGTAGTGTATCATCATAGCCGTCATTTTCACCTGCTACATTCACCATAAAATTGATCTTATAAAAGCCAGGCTGTAGTCCGGCAATGTCAAAATCATAGCTTCCGGAACCATGTCCGCCAATTTTTACTTTTACCGAATCGGACTTCATCTTTTTACCGGCTTCGGTAGTTACTATGTACGAAACCTTTCCAACTTCGGTGTTTTTAAAAGTACTGTTCACCTGGAACGTGTAAGATGCTGTGGAACTAAAAATACCATCACTACTGTGTGTTATCACAGTATCTGTCATAGCACCTTCCTGCGCAAAAGCATGTGACATGCCGCCAAGCATAAAAATACAGCAAATTGCAGCCAGAGTTATTTTAGAAACATGTATCATATTTTAACGTATCTGTTGAGCCATTTTATAATAATTTCAATTGCCGGTTATGTAACTTAGTGCAATTCCCCGGTATTTTTAACTATTTGTTATGGCTATTTCCGTGCCGGAATTTAACCAACCCGTATCATTAATAGTGAATATGGCCCAATCACGGTTCTTTTTGGTTAAAGTTTTATTTTTTTAATGAATATACGGTTTATAACTTACTAACTTTTTAACAATATTAATTTTTAGGGGATCCTGAATTTTTCGCGCAGCCACAGGTTTTGAAACATAAAATAATCAAGGTTTACCTCATGTGTGGAGTTTGGTACACAAACATACTCCTTGCTGCTACTGCTTATATGGTTAAAAAGGGCCATGCTGCAGCGCGGCGGGCAATACTGATCCAGCAAACCAATACCCATTAAAACCGGGCATTTCACCATCGGCGCAAAATTTTGCGGATCATAATAGTCAAAGGTGCTGAAAAATTTATCCCAGGTAAAGCCCAGGTGGACATCATTATACCTGCGGAATATTTTAAAAGGAAAAACCTGTTTATCATACGATGCCGAAATATTCATATTATCGTGTATATCGGCATATAGCGGCACCTGCATGGTCAATAGCTTAACCCGCTTATCAAGCGCGGCGGTTATTAATGCCAAAGCACCGCCCTGGCTGCCGCCTTCAACAAAGATCTTTGAGGTATCGATGCCTAAGTTTTCATGAGAACACAGGAAGTCGAGGCCCCGGACGCAATCCATATAAACCCCGCGATAGATATAATTATCTTTATTTTCAACGTTTACCAAACAATAATTATCGGTTCCGATATTGATCACATCCTTACTGTTGCCATTCCCTCTTACGTTGATATCGAAAGCGATGAAATCATCATTATCCATGTTCGGGTTAAGTGTAACCACATAGCCCGGCACCCGGTAATGAACCGGGAATTTTTTGCCATCCCTGGGGATAACCAGCCACCCCCGAATTATAAAGTCGCCAAAGGAATGCATCTCTACCGAGTAAACTTTTTTTCGGTCGGTGGATAGGTCTTCGCGTTCCAACACCCTGTACCTGGGCGCTACTTTTTCAAGCTGTACGCGCGATTGTTTCCAGAAAGCATCAAAATCAGCCGGTTTATGTAATTGGGAACGGATCTCCAACGGGTTAACCCCAAATACTTTTCTCACCGTGTCATCATAATCAGGTGTGTTCACCATAAAATTAATACGGTAGAAGCCGGTTGGCTTGGGTAATATTTTTACCAGGATTTCTTTTGACGAGTTGCCTCGTATGGCCAGGCGTACCGAATCAAGCCTTACTTTTTTTCCTTCATCGGTTGTTA
>Ga0206938_1018_pt3 | contig 54416 bp, 43 predicted proteins | sample Alteio_BWOrgHeat_12_FD_152918 | JGI IMG/M metagenome (GOLD analysis project Ga0206938, IMG submission 152918) | Enriched cells from forest soil in Barre Woods Harvard Forest LTER site, Petersham, Massachusetts, United States -... | ecosystem: Environmental > Terrestrial > Soil > Temperate forest >... | reverse complement strand
AGTATTTACAAGACAAGAACCGGTTTGTTGAGTCCTTTGCATCCTACGGAGCCAGATCCTATGATTCTTCGATCGATGGCCGCAGTTCGTTGAAAACTATTTTGAAAGTTCCATTCAGTCTGAGTAAGCCAGAGCTTCAGGGCGCGGCCAATGCAGAATTGAAAATGGCGGGTTTCGGTCCTTTCTTTGGCGGAGCCGTTTGTATTTGCTTGCTCCTGCTTGTTCTTATATCGGCACGCAATTTTAAGAACCGTTCCTTTCAGATCTATGCTTACATAACCGGATTTTTACTTTTGACCGTTTTTATCATGCCCGATCCCTGGTGGGCTAGATTTGTACCCCAGCTTTGGTTGTTTCCCATTCTATTGATCATCTTATTGGAGTATTCCTCCCTGAAGAGAAACGTTTTAAAGTTTATTTTATACGGCTCGGTTGTTTTCAATATTATTTGGGCGCTCGTGAGCATATTGCTCAATATTTTGATCACCGCCCATGTCAACTACCAGATCGCGCAACTGAAAACCCTGACCAGTCCGATATCCGTAGAATACTGCGGATATGAAGACATGCGCAGCAACGCAGTACGTTTTGAAGAACACGATATTCCTTATGTGGAGAAGTTTGTTACCGGAAAGCATATTTATAATGTGATTCACTCCAGTACACGTTTTGAAACCTCCGAGGAGTTACCGGCCGTTCCCAAATCTTTTCTGATGCAACTCAATGATAAATTACACGGGAAAAATGCTGAATAACTAAGTTTGCATCTTATTTGTTTTGAATGCCCAGACAAATTGCGCCGCCCCCTCCCAGTTCAGTCATCACTTCCACGGTGTATCCGATTTTGCTGATGATCAGTTTTTCCCATATGCTCAATGATACCATTCAGTCCCTCATCCCCTCTATTTATCCGCTGGTAAAAACGAATTTCCATTTGAATTTCTCTCAGATTGGGCTGATTACCCTCACCTTTCAGCTCGCAGCATCCTTGTTACAACCACTCGTGGGATTGTATACCGACCACAGACCCAAGCCATTTTCTTTGTTGGTTGGCATGGGATTCACATTTGTAGGACTGCTGCTGATGTCGCGCGCCGGTAGTTTCCCTTTTTTACTTTTTTCGGTGGCACTGATCGGAATCGGCTCCTCCATTTTTCATCCCGAAGCTTCCAAAGTAGCTTATATGGCCTCCGGGGGTAAGAGGGGACTGGCTCAATCTATTTTTCAGGTTGGCGGAAATGCGGGGTCCTCGCTGGGTCCCTTGCTAGCGGCGCTCATCATCGTACCCCTGGGCCAAACCAGTATCGGATGGTTTTCCCTGCTGGCATTGTCGGCCATGATGGTCCTGCTCTTTGTGGGACGCTGGTATAAAACAAATCTGGTCACGCTGAAACAAAAAAATAATTTATCGCTTCCGGATGGTCCCGTTTTTTCCCGGACCCGAATTATTTTTTCCATCCTGATACTGGTAGTCCTGATTTTTTCAAAATATTTTTACCTGGCATCCATGGTCAGCTATTTTACTTTTTACCTGATCGAAAAATTTCATGTATCCGTTCAACATGCCCAGGTTTTCTTATTTATATTTCTATTTTCTGTCGCGGCAGGTACGCTGCTCGGGGGTCCGTTGGGAGATCGGTTCGGACGAAAATATGTGATTTGGTTTTCCATTCTGGGCGTGGCACCGTTCACCCTCGTATTGCCCCATGCCAATCTTGCGTGGACGGCGGTGCTGAGCGTGTTCATTGGGATTATTCTAGCCTCCGCATTTTCAGCCATCCTGGTTTATGCGCAGGAACTGCTACCGGGAAAAGTGGGTATGATATCGGGACTGTTTTTTGGTTTTGCCTTCGGAATGGGTGGCCTGGGATCGGCCGTACTCGGCGTGCTGGCCGACCGGAAGGGAATAATTTTTGTATATCAGGTATGTGCATTCCTCCCGCTGATCGGTTTACTGACGGGTTTTCTGCCGGATATCGGCGGTAAAAAATTCAGGCAATCCCTTTAACCGCCTGCCTAAGATCTCAAAGCCTACCTTTGAAAGGGTGAGACCTACAATATAACAACGCTTCAGACCATGAAACAAGTCAATCTACTGGCAGCGGCCTTCTGCATTGCTTTGAGTACTTTCTTTGCCTCCCCCGTCCTCTCACAAACCGATGTCAAGAAATTTCGGGTCATTGCTTTTTATACGGCCAAACAAGATCTTGCCCATATCAGTTTTGTGCACGAGGCAAACCGGTGGTTCAGCCAAATGGCCGCTTCCTACAACTTTATTTATGATTCTACCAACAACTGGGACAACCTGAATCCCGCATTTCTTTCGCAATACCCGGTAGTTATTTTCCTGGATACGCGCCCGGAAGGGGCGGCCCAGAGAAAAGCTTTCGAAGAATATATGAAATTTGGTGGCGGCTGGATGGGTTTTCATTTTGCCGGATTTGCTTTGACTCCTTCGGAGTATCCGCAAAACTGGGACTGGTATCACAATGAGTTTTTGGGCGCAGGATCCTATCTGAGCAATACCTGGAGACCTACCCCCGCTGTGCTGCGCGTACTGGACAAGCAACACCCCGCAACCCGCAACCTGCCGGACACTTTCCGTTCCTCGGCCAGTGAATGGTACCGGTGGACGCGCGACCTGCGCACCAATCCACAGATTGACATCCTGATTTCCATCGACAGCACCAGTTTCCCCCTGGGCACAGGACCGAAACCCGATGAAATCTGGCACAGCGGATTTTATCCGGTGGTTTGGGCGAACAAAAATTACCGGATGGTGTATTTTAATATGGGCCATAATGATATGGACTATGAACACAAAACCAACCGGGAACTCTCTGAGACCTTTAGCAGTCCTCTGGAAGATTCCCTGATCCTCCATACCCTGATCTGGCTGGGAACAAAAAAATAAATAACACATGAAGACGGTCATCATCACCGGAGGCAATGGAAATCTCGGCAGCGCCGTAACACAATTATTCCTTGAAAGAGGTTATCAGGTAGTGGTTACCGTTAGCAGCGAGAAAGGAAAATCCGGTTTCGCTCCACATCCAAATCTTTATATCTATGTGGTGGATCTCACCCAGGAGAAAGAAACGGCAGCCTTCGTAGAGAAAGCCATTGAGCAATACCAGGTTATCGACGCCGCGCTCTTACTGGTCGGCGGATTCTTGATGGGCAACCTGGATGCTACCTCCACGGAAGATCTTCAAAAACAAATCAGTTTGAATTTTGAAACCGCCTATCATGTTGCCCGACCCCTTTTTAAACACCTGATGAAAAACAAACAGGGGAACATCGTTTTTATAGGATCCCGGCCTGCCCTCAATCCGCTACAGGGAAAAGAACTCACCGCCTATGCCCTGAGTAAGTCACTGCTTTTTACATTCGCTGAACAGCTCAATGAAGCGGCCAAAGGCGTTAACGTGCGCGTGTCGGTTGTGGTTCCCAGTACCCTGGACACTCCGCTGAACCGTCAATCGATGCCCGCTGTCAATCCCGACCAATGGGTAAAACCCTCGGAAATCGCAGAAACCCTGGAATTTCTGGTTTCCGATAAATCCATTTCCTACAGAGAAACGGTGATCAAAATGTACAAGAATGCCTGACCCTTGTGCGAACCGTTCCGTCTTCAAAGATTTCTTCGCCTGGTAAAAAGATATATCTCCGCAGCACCCAGCATGCCGGTCAGGGGCATCAAAATATAAATCCAGAAGGAGGTCCAGACACCAGCGGGCAGGGCGCTGGCAAAACTGCGGGCCGGATTCATTCCAAAACCCGAAATGGGACCAGCGATCACCACAAAAATGCAAACCAGTCCGCCGGCGATCAAGCGGGAAAATTTTCTGCCCCAGGGATAGTCCGATGTAAAAAGAACCATGGTCATCATAATGGCGGCTATGATCAGTTCGGTCATGGCTGCAACCGCGGGTCCGGATTTACCTGGAACCGTAACGACATCAAAGAGCGGGGCGGCCTTTAGATTTTCCCCCATCAAAAAAGCCATTCCATATACCGTAAGAGTGCCCCCCAGGGTTTGGAAAATGATATAAAACAGGGCGTCCCAGCCTCCAATTTTTTTGACCCGTAAAAACGATAGCGTAACTGCCGGATTGATGTGGGAACCTGAAGGACTGGTCAGTGGAGAATAAAAAATAAACAAGGCCGTTGCGCCCATCAGCAGACCCAGGATGCATTGACGGGTAAAGGCTGAAAAATCATGCACCAGCCATCCGTTTTTCCCAAACAAAAGGCCGCTGAAACAACAAGCGGAAACCATAAAAATGCCCAGACCCAGCGCTTCCTGTCCATAAAACTTCCAGTTTTTTTTGAAACTCATTTTCATGAGTGTCCAACTCCCCGAAATTTTATGAACACCGATGTCAACTGCCCGCATGAAATAAGGAATAATGTTTGACTACGCGCAAAATTTCAGCAACACTCCAGGCCTGCGCTATACAACCTCTGGGAAGATGAGGTGCATCTCCGTCAAAGATTTCTGAAATACTACCGATGCAGGCCTCGTTGATATGAAAACTGAATCGATCAATGATCTCTTGGGCTTCGGGTCGGAAGGCCTCCCCTTTTACTTTCATACCCGCATCTATCCAGGGACCCAGTAACCAGCTCCAGACCGTCCCCTGGTGATATACGGAATCGCGGCTGAAAGGACTGCCGCCGTAATGACCACTGTACTTCGGATCGTCCGGAGAAAGACTTCGCAACCCGACCGGTGTGCATAATTTAGCGCGGACCGTATCTAAAACGGCATTGGCTTTTTCTCCTTCTATCAAATGAAAGGGAAGGCTGATGGCAAAGAGTTGGTTGGGCCGGAGGGCAGGATCCGGATTTCCGTTTTCATCCAGATTGTCATAGAGATAATTTCCTTTCTCATACCAGTATTTCTGTTCAAAACTATTTTTCGCGTGGTCTGCTTTTTCCGAAATAGCCTCAGCAGCCTCTTCCTCCCCCTGGAGCGTCAACAGGGACGCGAAAATTTTCAAAGCATTGTACCACAAAGCTTCTATTTCCACGGGTTTGCCCATGCGGGGTGTCACGACCCAGCTGCCGATCCGGGCATCCATCCAGGTCAGCTGCTGACCGGGCAGACCGGCATATAACAATCCGTCCTGGTCCACATGAATATTAAAACGGGTGCCTTTGAAATGCCAGTCGATGATATCTTTTAAAACCGGCAGAATTTCCTGGATAACAAATTCCCGGTCATCGGTTGCCTGCAAATAGGCATAGACGGCATTAAAATACCAGAGCGTGCCGTCTGCGTTGTTGTATTCGGGTGGATCCTGGTTGTCCGTAAACCTGTTGGGTAACATACCCATGCTGACGGATTTGGCAAAGGCAGCTATTATTTTCCGGGCATCTTCAAAACGCCCAGTCGCCAGACACAGGCCTGGCAAAGAGATCATGGTATCCCGACCCCAGTCCGTGAACCAATGATATCCGGCGATGACGGTTTTCAGTGCAACGGGTTTAGTAGGATCGGCCACTTCGAAAACATTTCTTTTCACCACGAACTGGTCGGCAGCCAACACCAACTGACGCAAGAGGTCTCCCGGCACACCCTGCAAGATTGAAATCCTGTGATTTTTCTCGCGGTCAAACAAGGTTTTAGGATTTTTTCCTGATGGATCCTCGGTTGACAGGATGAGGTACAACGAGTCTCCTTGGCGGAGATCCGCGCTAAAAACACCGTGATTGAAAAGGTCCTCCTGGTAATCCAGTCCCCGATATTTTTCCATTTCATAGTTAAAACGGTAGTACCATTTATTCACCGGCGTAAACCGGGAACCCGGTATGGAAATATAAATATCCGGCGCCCCCTGATAAGGCTGGTTATGAAATAGCCCATGGTTGAAATCGACATCCCAGAAAATATTATTGTAGGCATGTTGCAATTGATGGTATCCCCGCGCCGCAATCAAGGGCAACCATTGCATCGTGAACCCGTTTTCGGCCCTCAGCACTTCATAGTGGATCAGGGTCGTATTTTCTGCCTGCACCATGGTGATCGTTTTGCGCAAAAGGATCCCTGGAATTTCATAAGTCCATTCCGGAAAGAAATCCTTGCGGAAGGATTTCAGATACTGAAACCCGCGAGGTGAAATGGCATCGCCATAGTCATTGGTACCCAGTTCATATTTTTTGCCTTCGACCACAATGGTCTCATCCAGTTTTGAAACCAGGAGCATGCGCTGAGCCGGAGGGACAATGGCTGCCATGAGCAGACCATGATAGCGACGGGTATTACAACCCGTCAGACTGCTCGAGGACCATCCGCCCAGCCCATTGGTTTCCAGCCACTCTGTTTGACTGAGGTCGGAAAAATTCTCTGATAAAAGATTATCCTTGAACAATAACATGGTATTCCATTAAAATTACTTACTTTAAAATACGCTAGGATCCTGACTTGCTGAATTAATTCATCGCTTCAAATATCTACACTTGAAAAAACTTCTGATACCCTTCCTCGCCGCCCTGATGGCAGGAGCCTGCAGCAATCCTTCTGGAACCGACACCAAAAGTCCTTCCGCCTCATCGGCGGCAGACTCCGGGATGTCGAACCCTGCCACTGGACCAGACAGTGGTTGGATTTCCCTTTCAGATGGGAAATCACTGGATGGCTGGCATACCTATGGAAAGAAACAGGCAGGGACAGCCTGGAATATCGACAGCGGGGCCATCCACTTAAAACCCGGCGCTAAAAACGGATACCAGACAGCCGGCGGTGGCGATCTGGTCAGCGATTCCACCTTTGGAAATTTCGACCTGCAATTGGAATGGAAAATTCAACGAAAAGCCAACAGCGGAATCATGGTCTTCGTCCAGGAAGATACCGCCCGATACCGGGAAACCTGGAGTACGGGCCCCGAAATGCAGGTATGTGATCCCGACAGCAACGAAGATGCGCACAGTTTTAAACACGAGGCTGGTGATTTATATGATTTGATCGCCTCGACCATTATGTCTGCCCGACCCGCTGGAGAATGGAACCAAGTAGAAATAATCAGTAACCACGATTCGCTGAATTTATACCTCAATGGAACCCATATCATTTCCACCCCAATTTGGGATCCGCAATGGAGAAAATTGATCGCTGGCAGCAAGTTTAAAACCATGCCGGGATTTGGAACCTTTCATTCCGGCCATATTGCTTTACAGGACCATGGCGAAGAAGTATGGTATGGCCATATCCGGGTAAAGAAGTTGTAAGGAGATTATTTTATCTCTAAAAAAGCAAATGCGGCACTGCTACGGCCATTATTTTTTATTTGAATGGCTTTACCTGCCGGGATGTAAAAAAAATCTCCTTTTTTCATGAATGACTTTTCATTGACTCGCACGACGCTGTGTGAGTCACTGGTTTGAATCATGAGTATATCTGCCTTTCGTTGATCCAGAACCATGGACAGACCGGGTGGGAGTTTCATCTGGTAAACACGCACTGGTTTTTCTTCAAAAAGGAATTCAAATATACCCGTCGGCGTCCGGATGGGTGAATCAATGACAATAAAATTTTTACGGGGAAGCTCTATATCCATCACATGAAATTCCGATGTGTCGCTGTTCCATACGCGGTGAATGCGGGGCACCGTATAAAATCCTTCGAACCAAATATTCCCATCGTGCCGGTAAAGCGATTTGGATTGATTCTCTTCCTGGATCACCTGCGAGCCCGTTTTCACGTTGCTTAAGATCAGAAAAACGGAAGGGGTCTGATGGATATGGATCAGCGAAGTGTCCCCGGGCAGGATATGTACATCCAGCAGCCGGACATGTCCATTGTCCAGCACATCGTGGTGGCGGGGTTCCTGACTTACCGGGATCTGTGCGAAGGCGGGAAGAAAAAATCGGAACATACCTATAAGGAGCAAGATTCTTTTCATGATCGCATTGCATCAATTTAGTCCTGAACAAGTTAAATAATAAAATAACAGCTCAGGATATTTGTTCAACGTTCAAACTTTTAATTGATTCCCTGGTCCAGGATTCCGGGTTCATCCGCACAGCCCGGACCGACCCCGGAATTTTACAGTTGATTTTGTCCATTTTTTACAATTAAACTACCTTAGGGAGTTTGGTTTTTTTCTCCTTGTTATTCGAAGAAGTAATTTTTAACCATTAAAACTTGACACATGAAAAAACATTCATTTATTCAACCCGCAAACCGCCGCGAATTTTTAGGAAAGGTTACGGGTGCAGCAGCCCTGGTGGGCGTTACCGGTTTGATGAATCCCGCACGCGCACACGAGACAAAACATTCCGTCAGCTTTTCTGCCGATGATCCCGATGAATGGTTTAAAGGACTCCGGGGTAAACACCGGTTGGCATTTGATTGTACGGAACCGAAGGAAATTTTCCCTTTCGCATGGCCCAAAGTATTTATGATGACCAATATTGAATCCGGAGCTTCGGATAAGGATTGCAGTGCCGTGGTTGTTTTCAGGCACAATGCTTTTCTCTATGCACTGCAGGACAGTCTGTGGGCAAAATATAAATTAGGAGAGATGCAGAAAGTAAACGATCCGGAAACCAAAACTTTTGCACTCAGAAATCCTTTCTGGAAACCCAAGCCCGACGATTTCTCTGCCCCTGGATTGGGAGTCGTTCAACTCGGAATCTCCGATCTTCAGGCAAGCGGCGTTATGTTCTGCACCTGCGATGTTGCCCTCACGGTATTTAGTGCGGTCATTGCCATGAATACCAAGCAGCAGGCGGCAGATGTAAAAAAAGAATTTCTTGCCGGATTGATCCCGGGTATCCCCGCCATGCCTTCCGGTGTTTGGGCCGTCGGCCGAGCCCAGGAGCATGGATGCGGATATTGTTATGTTTGATCGTACATTGGTCTGCAGAAATAATTGTATGCAATGAATGGCAAACGGCTGTTGGCTATAAGCATTGTTTTGTTGCTGGTGCTAACCTGGTTATGGCGCAAATCCGGTTCTTCGGGAGTGGAAACCAAAAATGTGCAGGCCCGCATATCTACGGCCGCCGACTCCCTTTGGGCGGCGCCGGATTCCAGTCAGATCCCTTCAGACGCTTCGGGGGATCTCATCCGCTACGGGAAGAAACTGGTTGTGGCCACCGCGCGTTTTTTTTGGTCCGAAGGGTTCCCTTTCTTCCGGCGCCAATGGAATGAATTGCCAGAACTGTCACCTGAAAGCCGGGACCCAATCCTGGGCCGGTAGTTTTGGAAGTGTGGCTTCCCTTTTTCCCAGAATGAGCGACAGAAGGGGGTCGGCGGAAACCGTTAATCAGCGGATCACCGATTGTTTTGAAAGAAGTATGAACGGAATAGCACCCGACAGCAACAGCCGGGAGATGGTCGCCATGAAGGCCTATATCCTCTGGCTTGGCAAGGACGTAGAGAAAGGTAAAAAACCAAAGGGTACGGGTCTTGAAATATTGCCTTTTTTAGAGCGGGCCGCCGATCCTCAAAAAGGAAAACTGTTATACGTATCTAAATGCCAAAGCTGCCATGGTACTAACGGGGACGGTCAACCGGATTCTGGAGCAGAATACCGGTATCCGCCGCTTTGGGGTCAACACAGCTACAATACGGCTGCCGGTATCTTCCGCCTTTCCAAGTTCGCAGGCTTTATAAAAGACAATATGCCTTTTGGCAGCAATTACGCCAATGAATTGCTTACCACCGAGCAGGCCTGGGACATTGCTGCCTTTGTAAACAGCCAGCCCAGGCCACAAAAAAATTTCAAACAGGACTGGCCCATTATCCAGTCCAAACCGGTAGACTTGCCCTACGGACCTTTTAGTGATTCCTTTCCGGTTTTGCAACACAAGTATGGTCCCTTTCAGCCCATCGCACAGTATAAAAAATCACATCCCCTTTGAACAATCCCCTGATCAGGACAAAAAGACTTGTCATCAGAAACTTAACCCAGGAAGATCTGGATGCTTTTCTTCAATACCGTTCTAATCCTGAAATAACAAAATATCAGGGCTACGATATCATCAATCGGGAACAAGCCATTGATTTTATATCTCAACAGGAGGAAAAAGATTTCGGTTTGCCGGGTGAGTGGAAACAGTACGCCATTGAATCCAGCGAAAGTCGCCAGCTGGTCGGAGACTGCGCGATCCATCTCCGTAAGGATGATCCGCTGACGGCTGAACTGGGAATTACCATCTCCGACCTCTATCAGCGCCATGGATACGGCAAAGAAGCCATGCAGGGACTGATGAACTTCCTTTTCCATCAGAAAAAAATACACCGGATCATAGAGACGGTAGATACTGAAAACGAAGCGTCCATCCGTTTGTTGAAAAGCCTTTCCTTCCGTCAGGAAGCCCATAACATCAACAACATATTTTTTAAAGGAAAATGGGGCAGTGAATTCCAGTTTGGAATGTTGGACAGCGAATGGGAGCAACGAGAAAATGGTGGATGACGGGCTTCATCCTACCTTTGCGCCAATGCAAATACTCTTCTATGAACTTAAAAGTCATCTCCTTCCAAATTGCAGACTCCGTCGACATAAAACTATTCAAGGGTTCTTTTCCGGCCACGATTCACTATGCCGACACCGATGAGATATTTTATATCATTGCCAATCAAAAATATCTATATGTGTTCAAATATGGCATCGTTTGTTTCCTGGGTTATTCCGAAACGGAAATGGCCGCTTTTTTTCAAATGGTCGGACCTTATTGCAAAAACCAGTTTGAACAAGGACTGAGTGACGAATTCGACATAGAAACCGATGCAAAGGACATTCATTATGGATACAATAAAATTGAAATTCCATCGCCGGGTGTGGATGAACTGCGCCTGATCATGTTAAACGTTTCGCAAAGCGTGGCGCTGGATTATTACAATCAGCAAACCAATTCCCTGCTCGAAGAAACCAATTCCCATACCCAGGTGCTGGAGAGAAAGGGCAAAATTGATCTGGGGGGAATAAAATTGAAGAAATATATCGGGCGTACACTTAACCTTAAAAACAAAATCTCAGGCAATCTATACATTTTCGATTCGCCGGAGGAAACTTGGGAAAACGAAAACTTGAACAAACTGGATATAGGATTAAAAAAAACTTTCGACCTGCAGGTCCGCTTCCGCACCATTCAGGAAGGATTGAGTATAGTCAAGGAAAATATGGAATTGTTTAAGGATCTCCTGCAAAACCGCAACAGTGTAACCCTGGAATGGGTGGTTATTATCCTCATTCTGGTAGAAGTGGTCAATATATTTATCAGAAATCCAAAATAAGATCCCGACCCGACGTCAGGGCGCAGCAGGACCACAATTGATCATCTTTCCATTGTGATCTACAAACTTCAGCACCTTCCAGTCCATTTTCTCCAGCTGGTCAACCCCTTCTTTGATCATTAAAAATTGATTGGGGACGATATTATAAAATTCCTGCACGATACCCGATGTAGGCCAGGTAATGGTGAGCTGATCTATTTTCTCTGCCTTTCCGATGCCTATTTCTTTGCGTAAGGGACTGGACCCGAAACTTCCCCCGGAATTGATGTCCATAAAAACCTTTCTCCTTCTTCCGTTTTCGGTAAAAGCCACCGCAATATGGGCACCGATAGCCGAACGATTGGATTTAGTTCCTTCCAATAAGATACCTATCCATTTATTGTTGCCCTGACCGGGATTGACATAAAAAGAATTGAAATAACCATCGCCTGGTACGGCGCCGCCCATTCTTACAAAAATATCCTGGTTGCCATCGTTGTTGATATCGGCAAAAGCGACACCGTGGCCTTTCTGCAAATTACCCACGCGCGCCGATCCGGTTACATCCACAAATTTCTTCCCTTCGATGTTCTTAAACATTTTATTGGGAATAAGGGACCTGAAATCCGGATTGCCGGTACCCAGGTACATGTCCAGCCACCCGTCGTTGTCGATATCGCCAAAATTGGCTCCCATCGCATACACAGCCTTGTTCAATCCCATGCTGTCGGTAACATTGCTGAAGGTACCGTCGTGGTTATTGTGGTACAAATACATCTTGCTTTCATGCGGCAGGTTTCTGTGCAGGGCCTGCGCTGCAACAGGGGCCGCTAGGGAAAGTTGGTTGTCATATCCGCAGGCAAAAATATCGGGCCATCCGTCGTTGTCATAATCCCAAAACCATGTTGGAAAAGTGTAGGTCTCGTCCCTGTCCAAATGTGAGGCATGGGTTGCATCCTCGAATTGGGGGATTTTACCTGGGATTGCCTTGTTTTTTAAAAGGATTTTTATCCCGTCCTGCGTCGATATGAAAATATCCGGCCATCCGTCCCGGTTATAATCTGCTGCAACCACTCCTTTCATGAATGCCGTAAGTTCACAACCCGCCTGGGCGGCGACATTGGTAAAGGTTCCGTCACCATTGTTAATATACAGTTCCGAAGGATTGGGATCCTTATAAGTAGTGGTTTCGTTCCCTATGAAAAGATCCAGCCAGCCATCGTTGTTGAAATCTGCCCAGACCGCTGTCTGGGTTGGATGAAAAGAAAGGAGCCCACTTTCAATGGTTACATCCGTAAAAGTTCCGTCTCCATTGTTTCGCAGGAGCGTATTGGGCTGTTTACCATATTCCCTGAACCAGGCGCCTCTCAACACCAGTATATCCGTATATCCGTCGTTGTTATAATCGGCTTGTATGATATTGAGACCCCCTTTGATCGACGCCAAACCGGAGGATTGTGAAAGATCGGTAAAACTGCCATCCCCGTTGTTATGAAAATAATGCATGGGTTCATCCAATCCCCAGGAAGAAGTAACAATATCCAAATAACCGTCTTTGTCAAAATCCTCCACCAAACTGCCTCCAGCCATACTTCTTGTTCCGTTGATCTCCAGATCAGCCGCAATATCTTTGAAAGGAAGCACACTGGAAGAGGTACCCTCCGTATCCAAACCGGGTATAATCCATTGGGGTGGTACGTGATCGGGATATTCTCCGATGGTCATATACGCAATATTGAGCAACCATCGGCTATCCAGGTCCCCCGAATCCAATGTCAGCAGGTTTTGATACAAGTCAATCGCCTGACGGGTAGCGCTTGGATCGATATATACGCCCATGTTCCGGATGGGCATAATACAGGACTCAGCGGAATGATTGCCTACACAATTATTCCTTTCGCCCATTCTGATATAAGTCAGGGCCAAAAGAGACTTCACCCGGATTTCGGCCGCCCGGTTGGTTTCTGGATTCAAATGGACCAATAGCCCATTTAATAAGACCAGGGCGTCTTTTTCTTGGCCCAATTTGAGCAGGATGTTCGCTTTGAGCAGTTTTGCATCCAATTCTGAATATCCCGGCGCATGCACCTGAAGCAGGGAGTCCAAATAGTGGAGCCTGGTCTGGAGGGCAAATGGATTTTCCTTGTCTTCAATGGGTTTGAGTCCCTGCCTGTAAAGACTGGTCAGTTGCCTTCTGGTTCCATATTTCTTAACAGCCGAGTAGCTACCAATCGCCAAAAGAACAATGAGCACTGCGGCCAAGGGGACGATTACTTTGTTTCTCATACAAGATTCTACCCAAAGGTAGAAAATTCACGGGCAATGACTACTGTAATTGAAAAGCGACAGCCAACCATTTTTGCGTTTATCCCGGTCCCATCTCTCTAATCCGGATCGGTGCGGAAACGGATTTTTCGGATGATTTTCTGGTGAACCGTTTGACCAAGGTAAGATTGACTGCCGCTAGTATCATTCCGCCTGCTATATCATAAAAACAATGTTGTTTGGTACTTAAGACAGACCAGGCAATAAGAAAAAACCAAATCCAACAAATTACTTTAATTGCCATTGGTTTTCTGTCATTGAAAAAATATACCGCTGCCAGCGCGTTGGAAATATGTAAGGAAGGGAAACAATTTAAATTCCTGTCACTTTGGCGAATCCACAGAATAATACGAGTGGACATTCCCGGAGCGTGCTGATAAAAGTATTCGGGTACCTGGGTCGGAAAACCAATAAAAAAAACAAATGCTATGCTCGAGTTCAACACCACGGTCAACATACATTGTTTTGAAACCAACACCCGACTACCCGCAATGGCCAACATTACCAAAAAGAAAAATGACAGATATATATAAGCAAATAAGGCATGATAAGTCACCAGGCTGTCTAGATAGGTTGTGGGAAGTGTTTCGGGTTTGCGGATCACGATACCCATCCCCGCATAATAAAAGAAGGCTGCCGTAGTTTGGGCGATCAAATAATATAAGAATTGCTTTTTTATCACCGGTTGAGTGCTAAAAGTTGATTCAATTGTTCAGGTATCCCTTATCCAGGTTGGAAGGTTTCCCCATCAAGATATGTCTTGCCACCTCGTGTTCGGGAGCGGTTCCGGCTGAATCTTTCTGGCTGAGGATTCTTTTCTGAATCTGCATAAACTTTTTCTCGTTGTCGGGGTGATTGGTTTTCATCAGACGATCCCAAATATTAAAATACAGTCCATAGTTACATTTTACCTTGGCGTGGTGAAATTCATGGTGTGTAACCGTATTGGAATATTTAAACAACCAATGGCGATGAAGCTTGCCGGGTACGATTTCGTATCCGAGGTGTCCGCTGACATTGTTTACCATATTGAACAAAACGATTACGGACAGTGCGACGGGATGCAACGGTATAAAAAAGATAAAGACGGGAAAAATCGCATACAGAATAAATGCCTCTACGCCACTAAAGGAAAAAATGGACCAGGGAGTGGGTGTATGGGAAAGATGGTGTATCCGGTGGACCTTAGGAAAAACCGCTTTAAGATGCATGAACCGGTGAACCCAATAAAAATAAGCGTCGTTGAGGAAAATACAAAAGATCATACTCCCAAAAAAATAGAGCCAGCCATATGCGGCAACCGAATAGTACATTTTAGTATACCCTTTCAAAACACAGGATATGACGATGGCTCCAATGAATGACAACATGGTCATCGTAATCAAAGACCATTTTATTTCATGTCGTATAATTTTTTTATCCGGAACCCGAAGCTGAATTTTTCTTGCCTGCATGGTTTCTTTTTTTAAAACATAAAAAACCCAATAGGCGACTCCGGCCAGGATAAAATACACAAATAAGTAGATGACCAGTATCAGAGCAAATAATTGACAAAAATCCGCCAGTTGCTTCATAAAATATATTTAGAAATTTGGTATGGGAGCTTCCTTAAAAAAATTCTTCCAACCCTGTTCTCTGTGGATCCATTCGGCTATTTCTGTACAGCCACCAAAAAAGTTATGTGTTGGAGCATAGTGTAGCTGACTGGAAATCTTATCGATATTCAAAATACTCTTATGGGTCAGGGACGCAACTGCAAAGGGATTGAAGGCAGCACTAACAGTCATCTTCCGGTTGACGGCAGCAAAAAGGTCAAACAAACCGGCGGGAATTCGGACGGTTCTTAGTTTGTTTGCCAGGACAACTTTCAACAGTGCAGGCAAAACAATATTTAAGTCATAGATCTCGCGGTCTGAAACATTATATATTTCCAATCCGGCTGACTGAATGGTCACACAAAGATTGACGGCTGCTACCAGATTGCTGATATGGGTAAGGGATATCTGCTTTGTCAATTGCTCCGGAAGAATTATCCTGTTGCCTTTAACCAATTTCAGCAGACGGGGTATCAGCAACTGGTCGTATTTCCCATATATGGCTCGGGGACGAAGAATGGATTTCTTAAAATCATGGCGGTCGTGGGATACGGCCTGCTCAGCCAACCATTTTGTTTGTCCGTAGGCAGAAAGCCCGTTGAATTCAATGCCCGAGTCGTCCTCAAATTTTATTTTATTGTCCCTGAAATTATATACCGATGAGGATGAAATATGAATAAAATGACCGACCGAACGGCAGGCTTGCAACACATGCTCAGTTCCTCTCACGTTTACACCATAAGCCTGTTTAAAAGTTATCGTGTCGGAAGCCAAGGCGGCCGCATGAATAACGATATCTGCCTCTATATCCTCTATGGGGTGAAGAATATCCACGGATTTATAGGTGCAAAGTCCGGATACGAAAGGAGGTAAGGATGGTTTTCGGCCAATGCCTCCGACGTGGTGACCGGCGGACACAAAATAATTTGCCAGTGAGGCCCCAACAAAACCGGTAATGCCCGTGATAAATATTTTCATAAGACATTTTTTTTGATATAGTCTACCACGGCGTACCGATCAATTTTATTCTGCCGCCCCTTGCGGGGGATGATCATTTGAAAGATATGATCCGGCAAAGCCTCCTTATCTATGCTGTGCCTGCCGCTCCGCAGCTGGCTCTGAATCCGGGATACATTCAAAGAAGAACCTTCCAGGGCGAGGTAAACTTTTTCATCCTGCAGGGTGTCATCGTACACGCCGACAATGGCCGCCTCTTCCACCCCTTCCATATTTTTTATGGTGTTTTCATACAGAGCCGGATAGATGTTCATGTTGCGACGGATGATCATCTCTTTTTTTCTTCCGTACAAGACCAGGTTTCCGCGATGATCCAGTTCGCCCAGGTCTCCGGAAGCATGCCATTCGCTGGCTTTTTCTTCGTGAAAATATCGGCAGAGTTGTTGGGGTGAATGAACCATTATTTCGCCATCCTGCTCGATTTTTATCCTGACGCCCGCAACCGGGCAGCCTACCAGATCGCCCGGGCCTTTATATTCTGCCTTCTCCCGACCATTGACCGTAGCCACCAACAGGTTTTCAGTCATACCATAGGTACAGGTAACCAGAGTATGAGCGGCCAAGCGATCGATGAGTCTTTTCAAAAACACCGGGTGAACGGGCGCTGAACCAATAAGAATATGCTGCAAGGATGCCGGAAGTTTTTGGTTATGCTGTTCACAATAGTTAATCAGCGGAAGAAAATCACTCGGCGGACCGAAGATGACTCCTATGTTTTCCTTGTCCAGCCATTGCAGGGATTCGGCGGCTGACATATTCTTCCTTTTCATTTTTACAGGCAAGCCAGCCGTGATGCCCAGCAGCATAAAATGCGGAAGGGTAGCCGCCACCGTGGCGGAGGGCTGATTCACCAATAAGTTTTTCAAAACAGTTATGCTGGCATCCAGGCTGGCACCGGTGTGTACAACCCCTTTGGGAACTGAAAGGGTGCCGGATGTATATATGATAACAGTACCTGAAGCATCCGTGCCCTGCATAGTGCTTGTAAAATAGCGGGGGCTCTCCTGCAAAGTGCTGAGATGAACATGACTGCGGGCAATGGGTAGTTTTCTTCCAACCGTTACCAGTTTTGAACCCGGAAATATCGCCGGCGAGGGTATTTTTCTGCCCAGTTTCCTCAATAATTTTTTCAGGCCGGGATGTTCCTGAAGAAACAACAGGCGGCTATCGATAAACATCCATTGGGGTTGGAGTTGTTGAATTTTTGATAGATAGTTCTCCCTACCCATTTCCGGATCTATGAGGGCAATATTACCCTGCAACAACATGATGGCATAGATGATTTCCAGGAATTCCATTCCGGGTTCGGTTGCGATGACAGCCGTATGGTTTAGACCAAAGCCTCGGGATGCTAGAGCGCAACTTATAGTCTGACTTCGTTCATACAGCACTTGGGCTGTGATAGCCTTCCCTTTATCATAGAGAACAACAAAATCCGGACGGGACTCAGTGAGTGTCAACAAGGATCGCAAAAGTGGATGAGGGTTTTGCATTTTACCAGATTATAAGTTGGATGGAAATGCTGATGCCCGATGCCAGGCCAATCAGCATGATCTTGTCTCCTTTGTTTAGTTTCTTGTTTTTGCTGGCATCACTCATCGCGTAAGGGATGGAAGCGGCGGCAATGTTTCCGCGGTCCTGGATCACATTATAAAATTTGTCGGGTCCGATCCCAAGGCCCCCTGCCACGATTTCGAATGTCTTCTTAGAAACATGGTGCATGAAGAAATGATCGATGTCGGCCAGTTTCCATCCGGTTTCTTCCAGACATTTCTCTGCAATCCTGCCCTTGTTCTGTATAAAAACATGCAACATTTCAGAGGTCTTGCCTTCAAAATAAGTTTTCGATTCATCATGCGGATGCATGGATCCGCCCCCAAGAATCACGCAGAGGTTCCAATACTGTCCAAATGAAATCATCTTCTGGCTGTATATGCCGCTGTCGTCAATAGGAGATTCAATGAGGGCAGCAGCCCCTGCATCCCCCAAACTCAAGGCTGCCAGGCGGTTGGATAATTCTTCTTTACCCTCCAAATTAAATTTGATGGCATGGCTGAGGATTTCGCCATTTACGAGTAAAACTTTTTTATAATTGCCCGAGACGATGAAGGCATTGGCCACATGCAGGGCAGTAACAAAACTGTTGCAGGCATTCTTTACATCAAATGCGGCGCAGGTCAGACCCAGTTTTGATTGTATGATATTGGCCGTGGCCGGTTCAATCAAATCACTGCTGGCGGCAGCAAAAATGAGGCAGTCGATCGTCGAGGGATCTATCTGGGAGAGGATCTGATTGGCCGCCTGCACAGCCAGGTCTGAAACCTGTTCTCCGCATTTTGCATATCGACGCTCCTTTACGCCAAATAAACGTTCTATGGAACCCGGTCCAATCAGGTCTTCGTTTGCGTTGACCCAGTTTTCAATTTCTTGGTTTGGTACGATCCGTTCAGGAGCATAGCCTGCGATGGCCGTAATCCGGCTGGTTGGGTGTTTCATATCTCTGCTTTTAAAAATATCCTCCAGGCCCACCGCGTCGCCCAGTTAAATCCATGGATTTCATGGACAAATTCCTTGATATCATTCAGGCAGGTCTTTCCGAAAATTTTCTTGTAATTGCTGTTTGCTTTTTCATAGAAGTGGCGGGCATTGGCTACGCCGCTTCTTTGGTAGATTTGTTCCTTCACATAAAGGGTCCGGAAAAAATATATATTGATCAAAATGGTATAACTGTAAATGGTTCTTTTTATAAAGCCGGCTTTCGAAACATATTTTTCCAGCATGAGCTTGGTAAAAAGGATATGCCTGGCCTCTTCTATATTGTGCAGATCCAGCAGTTTTTTAATGACCGGATAGATATGGGGCGTTTTGCGTACCAAATCTCCGTAACGGTCAGCCAGCATTTCGATGGCCAAACAACACATGAAAGTGATATCATGCGGCAGTCTGCTGACGGTGAATTGGCCAATGATTTTATGCATGCGGGTGGGAGCCAGGGCGGATCCATCCAGTTTTTCTATGGCTTTGGAAAACATTTCCTGATGCCGGAATTCCTCAATCAGTTCCCGGAGGAGAAATTGGTACTCGACCTGGCGGGTCTTCAAAGACAAAATATATCGGTTCAAAAAAAGGCAAAGCAGGCTTTCACTCCAGGCATAAGAATACATGACCTGAACGATTTCATGTCTGCTGATTTCCCTTTTTTGCTGACCAGTAAGCAAATCAAATTCCGGTAACCCGTACAAAGACACGAGCTCATCGGGCATGAACAATTCCTTTTGATCTATTGGTGTCTCCCAGGGAACATAATTTTCCGGCAACAACGGTTTGGTTTTGCTGATGGAGACGAGTCTTTGGATTTGCTCTTCGTAATTCATTTCTGTTAGATTGGTTTGTGAAATGTTTCTAAACAAACCTAACAGCAAGAAATGCCGGATCAAAACGGCTTATTACTTTGCACCGAAGGGATTTATTAAAATCCAGTAATTATGTATACCCTGTGGGTTGAAGGCAGCTAAAACCATTATTAGCACCCGTCGGCCCCTTTTTTTTTGCAGAAATCCCTAAAAATTCCGCTGGGATTATCGAATTCCCCTAAAAAAATTACGGATTGATATATTCAGAAATTTTTGATGTAAGGTTCTCTCAGCCGCCGCTGGATATTTTCGGCTTAATTTCCATCTAATCAGATAATTATCTATCTTCATCCTCCTTGCTGATTTCAGGATGAACGATTGCCTGGCTATTTAAAGAGTCAATTTTTCTCATATGGCCATACGTGTTGCGATCAATCACAGAACGACTTATTCTTACGACCGGTATGTTTCCCTGTCACCGCATATATTCCGCCTTCGCCCCGCAGCCCATAGCAGAACCCATATAGAATCTTATTCTTTCCAGGTTTCTCCCAAGGACCATTTTATCAACTGGCAGCAGGATCCTTTTGGAAATTATCAGGCACGGGTAGTGTTTCCTGAAAAAACAAAGGAACTGAGTATAGAAGTAGAAGTGATTGCCAACCTGACGGTGATCAATCCCTTTGATTTTTTCGTGGAAGAATATGCAGAAAATTTTCCCTTCCAATATACCAAACAACTACAAAGTGAATTAATTCCTTACCTGGAAATAAAAGAGGATGGCCCCCTGTTGAAACAATGGATTGCCGGACTGGATCGGAGCAAAAAAACCATCAACGATTTCCTGGTCTATATCAACCGCAAATTAAATCAGGATATTCACTACAATATCCGAATGGAAGTCGGTGTTCAAAGCTGTGAAGAGACCCTAGAACTTGCGCTGGGATCCTGTCGTGATTCTGCCTGGTTGGGCGTGCAGGTTTTCCGCCACCTGGGTCTGGCTGCCCGCTTTGTGTCGGGTTATTTGGTTCAGCTGACGGCTGACTTGAAATCCCTTGACGGCCCCTCGGGACCGGAAAAGGATTTTACGGATCTGCACGCATGGACGGAAGTGTATGTGCCCGGTGCTGGCTGGATAGGATTGGATCCTACTTCCGGCTTGTTTGCTGCTGAAGGCCATATACCCCTGGCCTGTACCCCGGATTATGTCAGTGCCGCTCCGGTGGTGGGTGCTTCAGATCCTTGCGAAACAACATTCTCTTTTTCAAATACCGTGACACGCATTCACGAAGATCCACGCGTAACCAAACCCTATAGCGAAGAACAATGGGCTGCGATCCATGCAACCGGGTTGAAGGTCGATGAGGATCTCCTGCAGGGAGATCTGCGCATGACGATGGGAGGCGAGCCTACTTTTGTTTCAGTGGACGATATGGAATCGGCTCAGTGGAATACAGCAGCCGATGGTCCCGAAAAGAGGATTCGTTCGCACGATCTGATTTTTAGACTTCGGGAGCAGTTCGGTCCAGAGGGTATGATTCACTACGGATTGGGAAAATGGTATCCGGGGGAACCCCTTCCCCGCTGGCAGTATGGATTGTTCTGGAGAAAGGATCGTTGCCCGATCTGGAAAAATCTGCGACTGGTAGCCCACGAAGCGATAGAAAAAAAATATACATACGCCGATGCCGAACGGTTCGCCAAAGAAATGGCCAAACACCTGGCGGTGAGTGAAGAAAACGTTGCGGTGGCCTACGAAGACATTTTTTATTTTTTATGGTCTGAAGGAAAGCTGCCAGCCAATGTAGATCCCTTAAGAACCGATCTTAAAAATTCCATTGAGAGAAGAACGCTTTCTTCCCTCCTGGATTCCGGCCTGGATAATCCGGCCGGATATACTTTGCCTCTTAAATGGAATTATGACAACAACAAATGGCAGAGTTGTAAATGGGTATTGAATAGGCGCAATCTTTTCCTCATTCCCGGCAATTCGCCCATGGGACTGCGTCTTCCCCTGGATTCCCTGCCTGCCGTTGCAAAGGAAAATGAGCCACAAAAAGTAGAGCGCAGTTTATTTGAAGAGCTGCCCGAACTGGAAAATTACCATGAAACGATTACCGGACGCTACGGCTTGGTTTTCGAGCATCCGGTTAAGAAACAAAAAATAAAATTTCAGGAAAAACCGCCCGAAAAAAAAGACCTTGAAAAGAAAAAAGTCATTGAGGAGGAACAGATTAAACCACTCTATGAGATCCCGGTTATCAAAACCACCCTTTGTGTAGAAGCCCGGGAAGGAATCATCCATGTTTTTCTGCCCCCCACTGATTATCTGGAACACTATCTGGATCTGGTGGCTTCCGTAGAAGCGACGGCCGAAAGCCTGAACATTCCTGTTCGCATTGAAGGATACGAACCTCCCCGGGACTATCGCATGGAACGGCTGGTCGTATCTCCGGATCCGGGTGTGATTGAAGTAAACATTCATCCCTCTGGGAGCTGGAAAGAACTCGTCTACAACATCGATACCTTATATGATCAGGCTTTTCTGGCACGCCTGGGAACAGAGAAATTTATGCTGGATGGACGTCATACCGGTACCGGTGGCGGAAATCATATAACCGTCGGAGGCGCCAAGCCTTCCGACAGTCCACTGTTGAGAAGACCCGATTTACTGGCGAGTCTCGTGGCCTACTGGCAGCACCATCCTGGGCTCTCCTATTTATTTTCCAGTGCCTTTATCGGGCCCACCAGCCAGGCACCACGCATTGATGAAGGAAGGGATGAAAAATTGTATGAGATGGAGATTGCCTTCTCCCAGGTTCCTGAAAATGGATTCGTTCCTTTTTATCTCGTTGACCGCATATTCCGTCACCTGCTTACCGATATCACCGGCAATACCCACCGTTCTGAATTTTGTATTGATAAATTATATTCTCCTGATTCCTCTTCCGGCCAACTGGGCATTCTGGAGCTGCGGGCCTTTGACATGCCCCCACATAAACAGATGAGTTTGCTTCAGATGTTGCTGATCCGCGCCTTGATCGCCAAATTCTGGAGGAATCCATACAAACATGACCTGGTCAGGTGGGGAACCGCGTTGCACGATAAATTTATGCTCTCCCATTTTGTCCAGGAGGATATGCAGGCTGTTGTGCATGATTTGAACCGGGCCGGATATCCATTCCAGATGAGTTGGTTCGATCCCTTTTTTGAATTCCGTTTTCCGCATTATGGCACGGTAAGGATAGAGGGTATTGAAATGGAAGTAAGAATGGGCATCGAGCCCTGGCATGTCCTGGGAGAAGAAATGTCCAGTACCGGCACAGCGCGTTATGTGGATTCGTCCCTGGAGAGAATTCAGGTAAAATTAAAAGGATTCAACGGTGCACGCTATCTCTTACTTTGTAACGGTAACCGGGTTCCCTTGAGAGAAACCGGCGTTAAGGAAGAATATGTTTGTGGTATCCGTTATCGGGCCTGGCAGCCACCGTCGGCTTTGCATCCCACCATTGGAGTGGATACGCCCATCACGTTGGACATCATAGATACCTGGAACAGTCGGTCCATCGGAGGCTGCACTTATTATGTGGCCCACCCCGGAGGGAGGAGTTACGACCGTTTCCCCATCAATGCCAATGAAGCAGAATCCAGAAGAGTAAACCGTTTTGGTGATACTTCCCATACACCAGGCGTACTGCGTCCCGCGCCATACTTTTCCCAGGTTGCCCGTTATATCGATCAAAACAGGCTGCCCTATTATTTTGATGCGCCGGTTTCGGAAATCAACAAAGAATATGTGTATACCCTGGATATGCGTAGAAGTCACCGGCCGAAGGGCTGACTTTACTTTAATTGAGAACTGCTTGTCAGCTGGTATGCATCTAAAAAATTTGGAACGCCATTTTATTGACTTTTTTCCATTTGTTGAACCAATTGCATAGCCTGGTTATGAAATTTCGATGCTTATATTGTTCGTGATCAAATACGGTACTAAATGATCCTATGATCCTAAATAGGAAAAGCCAGCCAATATAAATGCATGCAAATCAATGTCTTATGTAATATTTAGTAAATACTTCAGTATATAAATAAAATTACTAGTAATTTATTCAATATAAGTATAATTTTTACAGTATTTTCGCTAATAGATTGAGTATCATATATGAAAATACTAACGAGATCAATACAAGAGGTCATTGAAACCCTTATTAGCAATCCTTCCTTAAATAAAGTCATCCTGATTTTCGGAACTCGAAGGACTGGGAAAACCGTTTTGATTCATGAAATTCAATCCCAATATAAAAACAAAAGCCTCCTATTAAATGGTGAAGATTTTGATGCGCAAGAGCTGCTCATTAATCGCTCTATTTCCAATTACAAAAGAATCATAGGAAACGCAAACCTGCTAATCATAGATGAAGCACAGGCTATACCTGAAATAGGTGCCATCCTAAAGTTAATGATTGACAATATACCGGAACTCACCATCATCGCAACAGGATCTTCCTCTTTTGACTTACTCAATAAAGCGGGAGAACCTTTAACAGGAAGACAAATACGATTTAACTTATATCCTTTGGCTCAACTGGAACTCAGAACACAAGAGAATGCCATAGAAACCAATCAAAATTTGGAAGAACGACTCATATTTGGCAGCTATCCGGAATTGTTCAATCTGCCAACAGTACAGGAAAAGGGAGCATACCTTCAAAACTTGGTTCAATCCTATCTCTTAAAAGATATATTAGCTTTTGAAGGCATCAGAAGCTCAGACAAAATTGCGAGATTACTGAGGCTTATTGCTTTTCAAATGGGGAATGAAGTATCCTATTCGGAATTGGCTACGCAATTAGGCCTGAATAGAAATACAATTGAAAATTATCTGGATTTACTTTCTAAAGTATTTATAATTTATAAATTAGGTGCATATAGCACCAATGCGAGAAAAGAAATATCCAAAGGAGCGAAATGGTACTTTTTCGATAATGGAATAAGAAATGCGATTATCAACAACTTTAAGTTACCAGTTTTACGAAACGATATTGGCGCGCTTTGGGAAAACTATTTGCTTTCAGAAAGAAGGAAAAAAAATGAATATGAAAAAAATAATATCCAATATTTTTTCTGGAGAAATTACAACCTGCAGGAAGTGGATCTTATTGAGGTGAAAGATGGCAAGATTAGTGGATATGAGTTTAAATATTCTCCAAGTAAAAAGGTGAAAGTGCCCATGGCATTTTCAAAAATATATCCCGAAGCGGATTTTACCAGTATCTCCAAAGACAATTATTTACCCTGGATTGCTTAGTCGATGGCTCGAAATTTTTTACCACCGCGGAAAACGGGTATTGCCTGCATTTTTCAGGCAGAGCTCATGGATAAATTGAAGTTTATTCACGACTGCTTCGGAGATGACAAAAGGATAGAAATCCCCGTAACCCATCCCGCGGCTTAGACTGTTCAGCGCAAAAGTCAGGGGCAACCACCATTTCATGATTTGCTTGAAATCCTCCATATCATAAGGATCCTGCTGGATACTGGCTTGAATACCTTTTGTATTCTGAACCGTTTCGGGTTGGATCCGGATTCCAAAGGAAAAGGCAGTTTCCAGGGTATCCATCAAATGCAGATAATGTGCCCAGGTCTCTGCCCAATCCTCCCAGGAATGTGAGGTCGCATACGGGCTGATGAAATGTTCGCTCCAGTCAGCTGGCGCTCCATTTTGATAATATATTTTAAGCGCCTCCGCATAATCTTTTTGTTCATCTCCAAAAAGAGACCGGTATTTCTCTATGAAGTCTGGATCCTTGCTGAATACCTCCCAGTAATAGTGACCGATCTCATGCCGAAAATGCCCAAGTAGGGTCCGGTACCGCTCGCCGAGATCCAATTTGTGTTTGACCCGTTCGGCTTCATCGGCTTCTTCAATATTTAAGGTGATAATCCCATTGTCATGGCCGGTCATTATTTTTTCCTTTGGAGAGGTATCGGCCATAAAATCAAAGGCAATACCTGTCTCTTCCTCGCCGATTTTCTTTTGGACTGGCAACCGCAGTCGCAAAAGGGAGTATACGAGCCGGTGTTTAGCGATCTCGATATTTTTCCACCTTTTCAGGTTTTCATTCTTGGTTAAATCCGGAATGATCCGGTTTAAGTCACAGGCCTGACAATAGGCTGAATGCTCAGCGACGGGTATGATCCAGTTACAGGTTCCAAACTCTGCATTTTTACAGAAATGAAACTTCTCCTGCTTACGTACACTATCGGAAAATAAATTGTCCTTCTCCAAAACCAGGGTTAGCATCGAAAGACTCACCGCATCAAATCCAAGCGTATATCCACAGTGAAGGCATACGTTGTTTTCAAAATATATAAGACTATGACAGTTGCTGCAGGTATATAATTTCATATGAGTCCCGTCATTCAATTGTTGTACCAGCAAAAATGGGGATGCTGGTTGGAAGATTCTCCCGCAATCGGGGAAATTCATCAGAAATGCTCAAAAAACCCGGTTCACCTCCAAATTCCAACAACATCCATTGCTAGTGTTCTCTTTTTACATCCACCGATACGGTCAATTCATGTGAACCGCTGCTGAGGATAATCCCTTCCATGGGTGCAATATCGGCATAATCTCTTCCCCATCCGATGGTGATGTGCTGGTCGGATACCAGGCAGTTGTTGGTTGGATCAAAATCAACCCATCCCATATTGGTAATAAATACACTAAACCAGGCGTGGGAAGCATCCACACCAATGAGTTTTTCCACGCCCTCCGGCGAAAGTGTTTCAATATAACCGCTTACGTATCTGGCAGGCAATCCCACCGATCTCAAACAAGCGATGGCCAGGTGCGCAAAATCCTGGCAGACTCCCTTGCGTTCAGCCATCAGCTCCGTCAAAGGAGTGGAAATGGTGGTGTGGCCGGGTTTGTATTCAAAATCCTTGTAGATTCTTTCCGTCAGGTCTTTGGCAGCTTCAAATACAGATCTTTCTTTGGTAAAGGACTTGGAAGCATAAAGGAGAATATCCTCATCGATCGGCGTCATCGGCGTTTCAAACAGATACTGTTTAATTTCCAGGGAATCGTTTTTCAATTCAGAGATTTCTTTTTGAACATCCTGGATTGTCGCGTTGTGGTAAACGGGCATTTTCATCTGACCACTGGCCGTTCTTTGAACTTCAGAAGTCACGTTCACAGTCAATTCCCAGTGTTCCTTTTCGATAGAAAAATAAATGACTTTGTTCCCGAAAAAGTCTTCATACTCATTGATCCGGTCAGGCTCCGGCGTAATGCGGATCGATGTATTGTTACAGAACTGCTCCCGGGTATTGCGCGGAACCAGCCTAGCAATATTATGACAGAGGCTAACGGGTTCCAGATAAGAATAAGAGGTGGTATGTTGTACAATGTATTTCATCTTTCAGGCTCTCTTAACGGAGTATGATGGTTTTTGGCGTCAGCTCATGTTTGAAAAATGCTTTCGACAACACACCAGGTATGGCCGAAAGAATATTAAAAATTTTGGATAGAAAAGTATTCAGTTTCGTGTATTCTTCCCCTTCGGCTTTCGCCAGTTCATGTTTGTCGGCCAGTTTAATCAGGGTATCTGCCTCCAGGATCAGTCTTTCGTATTCAGTTAACGAGTAGCTGGCACCATTTTTTGGAAGATTTTGCAGATAAGATTTTAACCGTACGACCTGGTAAGTCAGCGACCTGGGATTATTGGGGTCAAAAAGAAGCAAATCGATTACCAGCAGGTTTTGCAAAGGCCTCCGATATTTATAGCGGTAATTTACCAGACTCTCATTGCTCATCAGCACACTTTGCTGAAGATTGTATTCTACCTGGTCATTATTTTTTTTGACCATTGTGGTTTTCAACATCGTGATCACCAGCAGACTTTGCTCTAATTTCCGACCCAGGTCCAACATGATCCATCCCTGTTCCCGGGAAATACTTTCCCGGTTTAGTCCAATAAAAGCCACGACGGAGGTAATCAGGTTATCGAGTGTATGGATCATTTGTAAATGCCCGTGATGGGTCAGGGGCACACCGTTTTGCAATTCCTCTTCCATACCTCGGATTACCCGCCATGTATCGGTCGACCAATGATCCCTCACTTCATGTATGGCCTTGTGAAACTGTAAAAAGTTGTACTTGATGCCTCCGGGCCTTTTTTCGTTGAAAAGGACATCCTTCAATTCATTCCAGGGATCTGCAAATCTTTCTTCTGCATCCTCACCCACAAATCCTGGTAATGTATAACTGTAGCGCGTGAAGGATTGAAACAATTTTCTTTCGGTTTCCCGGTTATTTTCTGTCAGGAGTTTATTGCCTTCGGCCAAAAACTGCATCACCGTTCTCAGGAAACGGGCATTGCCCAAAACACGTTCTGTATACCGGCCTACCCAAAACAGGTTTTCTGCTGCGTGACTGGGCAACATATCGTTGTAGGTTTCGGCAACGTCTTCCGGAATTTCTTTGAGCGCATTGACGACCCTTCCGGGTTCCGGTGAAATAATCCAGGCGTCCTTACTAAAGCCGCCTGACTGACTGGATATAATAAAATTACTGGCGTCCGAAGATGAGCGGACCAGACCGCCCGCCATCGCCAGGTATTGATCCTGATTGCTGACCAGAAAGCTCCTGTACAATACTTTTTGTGGTACAATCCTGCCATCAATCAAGGAGGGACTCAAAGAAATCTCTACTTTTTCTTGTCCGACATACATGGCTGGATTTGCTTTTATCAGCTGTTTACAGGCTTCCAGTTGTATCGGTGAAAGGGAAGCGCCGTCGATCGATGAGCTGCCCGTTGGACTGCGGTGGATTTTTTTTATTACCAGAGACTCAATGTGATCCAGCACATAGGAAAGTTCCTTGGGCTGCCCGCACCACCAGGAAGCAATCGTCGGTAAGATCAGATCCTCTGATAAAAAATACCGGGAAATCTGTTGGAGAAAGGGCATCAAGCCCGGATTTTCCAGCACGCTGCTGCCCAGCGGATTGGCGATACTTACGTTTCCACTGCGTGCACATTGCAACAGACCTGGAATACCCAGCTGGGAATCCGGTCTTAGTTCCAAAGGGTCGCAATACACATCATCCACCCTGCGCAAAATGACATCTACCCGTTCAAGGCCACCCAGGGTCTTTAGCCAGACAAAATTATCCTTAACGATCAGGTCATTACCCTGGACCAGGGTAAAACCCAGATAAGATGAAAGATAAGAATGCTCAAAATAGGTTTCATTTTTTGAACCGGGTGTGAGAATGACGATGCGCGGATTGAGATTTCCGTGCGGCGCAATTTCGTTCAGTCCGTTCCTAAGCGAAGTAAAATAAGGCGAAAGATGACGAACCTTTAATCCGTTAAACAATTCCGGAATAACGCGGGTCATCGTGGTCCTGTTCTCCAGTGCGTATCCAGACCCGGAAGGAGCCTGTGTGCGATCGTTTACGACCCACAGTTTTCCTTCTGTACTCTTGGCGACATCTGCCGAATACAGAATTAACTGGTGCTTTCCGGGTTGTTTGATTTTGTTGCAGGGCCTTAGAAATCCGGAATGATTATAAATGAGCTCGATAGGAATGATTCCCTTTTTTATCAGGTTTCTTTCGCCGTAAATATCTTCCAGCACCAGGTTTAAAAGTTGCGCCCGCTGAGAGAGCCCTGATTCAATGGAATTCCATTCTTCCTTGCTGATCAAAAATGGAATGTTGTCCAATTTCCAGGGTCGATTTAATCCATTTGGATCTCCATAAATATTATAGGTCACCCCATTCTCCTTCAGCAAACGAAGCGTGTCGCTGTTACGGCTAAGGATTTCCGTTTCTCCCAGTTTGATATAGGTCTGAAAAAAAGTTTCCCAGTGCGGGCGAATTTTCCCATCCTCTCCTACCAGTTCACCATAAGACTGATGAATATCGAAGTAGTCCCGGAAAATAGGGTTGGCGAGTAGATTCGGAGTCATTTTTTCCGTTGGAGTGAGCGTGCAGTCAGCCATCATCTGTTTAAAAATAGGAAAAATAGGGGTTATATTTAAGATCTTTTTCAACACGTCCCGTGGATAACATTCCAGCCATGCGGCTGAATGCTTGGCGCAGGACTGGTCCTTAAAAATTGCAATTCATTTTCATGACAAATGCAGATGGAATCACGACTCCGTCAAAGCACCCCGAGCGGATTTGGTGGATAGACTGCCTGCGCTCTTTTATTACCCTGCTGGTGGTCGCCCATCATTCTTCCCTCGCCTATACCACCTTTGCCCATGCGGACAAACGAGCTTATATATTGTCTACCGCACCCATTGTCGACCATCAGCGATGGGTGGGTCTTGACATATTTGAAAATTTCAACGACATTTTTTTTATGGCGCTGATGTTTCTCATCGGAGGATTGTTTATCACAAAGGGTCTGCAGAAAAAAGGGACAGGATCCTTTGTTCGCGACCGTTTTTACCGGTTGTTGCTTCCTTTTCTGGTAGCCGTAAGTTCTTTGATGTTGCTGGCCTACTACCCGGCCTATCATGTTATGCATCGGGATGGCGGTATCCGCGATTTTTTATTTGATTTTTTTAAGGTCGAAGGGTGGCCACCCGGACCACCTTGGTTTATCTGGGTACTTTTTTTGTTTAATCTACTCCTGGCCCTCTTTAGCAAAATGGGACTCCCCCTTATCATCGAAGCAGGAAAAAAAATGCAAAACTTAAAAGACAGGCCCCTTTTGCTTCTGTTACTCTTTGTCTCGATTGTTTGGGTATTATATGTTCCCCTCTCCTGGATCCTGGGTCCGTACAGCTGGGGAGCCTGGGGACCTTTTGCCTTTCAAAAAAGCAGGCTGCTTTTGTATTTTGCATTTTTCCTTATGGGCTCCATCATCGGCAGCGAAGATCTTAACCTAGGAATTTTTTCCTTATCAGCTCGTTTTGAAAGAAAATGGCCCTTGTGGACAGGTGGCAGCCTTTCCTTTTACGGTCTGCTGGGGTTGATCGAATTCAAATTTACTCACGGAACCGGAACCTATGGATTTGGAACGCTGGTTGATAAAATAATATACAGTAGTACCTATTGCTTGTCCATGTGTTTTAGCTGTCTGGCTTTTTTAACGCTCTTCAGGAGATTTGTCGTCCGACCCGGAAAAATCTGGATTTCTCTTGGTGACAATGCCTACCTCATTTACCTGGTTCATTATATTTTTGTAATATGGTGTCAGTATGGTCTTCTTTCCATTCAGGCACCGGCCGTCATCAAATTTGCAATTACATTTATATTTTCCCTGGCAGCGAGCTGGTTGGTCAGCAGCCAACTGCGAAGGATTCCCGTAATTAAAAAATATGTTTAAGCGACGAAACCCTGTACGCGTCTCGCTATTTTTGCTAAATTGTCCCTTATGAAAAGAAAGTCTCTGAAGGCCTGGTTGACAGCCATATGGATCATTTGTTTTTTGGGCACAAGCGCTCAATCGGTTCCTTTGCCCAGGAGCGTTCCTGAGGAAGAAGGTGTTTCCTCCGCAGGTATTCTTCGCTTTGTAGAAGCCGCCGAAAAAAGCAAGAACGAACTCCACAGTTTCGTCATTCTCCGTCACGGAAAAGTGATTTCAGAAGGATGGTGGAATCCCTACAAACCCAGCTTGCGCCAATCGGTGTATTCGGCCAGCAAAACGTTTACATCAACGGCTGTAGGACTCGCCATTGCGGAAGGAAAACTCAAACTAACTGACAAGGTTATTTCGTTTTTCCCCAACGATCTTCCCGATTCCATTTCGCCCAATTTGGCAGCCCTCACCGTCAAAGATGTACTCATGATGTCCGATGGCCAGTTTCCTGATCCCACACCACTTGTCGGGAAATCCAAAAATTGGGTAAGAGCTTTTTTGACTTACCCCATCGCCAATAAACCCGGAACCGTATTTTTTTACAATTCCCTGGGGACTTTTATGTTGTCAGCCATTGTGCAAAAAGTAACGGGACAGAAAATAGTGGACTATTTAAAACCGCGATTGTTTGAACCCTTGGGTATTCAGGGAATAGACTGGGAAGAAAATTTGATGAGCCAAAACACCGGGGGGTGGGGATTGAGTGTAAAAACAGAAGACATGGCCAAACTGGGTCAACTCTATTTGCAAAAAGGTAAATGGAATGGAAACCAGATTCTGCCTGAGGCTTGGGTAGAGGAAGCAACCACTGCAAAAATTATCCAACACCCGGATCTTTCGCAGGCAAAAAAAGATTCCAGCGATTGGGAACAGGGCTATTGTTACCAGATCTGGCGTTGCAGGCACAACGGCTACCGGGCAGATGGTGCCTACGGTCAGTACATCGTCGTATTGCCGGAGCTGGACGCAGTAGTTGCGATACAGGCTGAAACCAGCGATTTGCAAAACGAGTTAAACCTGGTTTGGGATTATATTTTGCCCTCTATAAAAAAGAGCAAACTTCCGCGGGATGAAAAAGCCGAATATGCGCTCAAAGCCAAAGTAGCCAACCTGGCCATTGCTCCAGAAAAGGGAAGTGCTTCTGCAATGGCGGCCAACAAAAATTTCAATAAGTATTTTGTTCTTCAACCCAATGAAAACAATATTTCAACCATTTCCTTGCAAATTAAAGACAGCGTCTGCCATTTTACCATGAATGCCGGCGGCGAAAACTATAATTTTTATTACGGAGCGGGATATTGGAAATCCGGGCAGACCAATAAGCCCGGCCCTTCTCTGGAATCCAACGCCAAAGAAAATTTTGCTTTAGAATCTCCTTACAAAGTGGAATCCAATTTCTTTTGGTCGGATGATCAAACCCTGGTGATGAAGATGCGCTACATAGAGAGTCCGCATACCGAAATCACAACCTGCCATTTTGATGGCAGCAATATCACTGTAGATATCGCCAGAAGTTTCGACTTTGGGTCAAAGAAATCTGTGATGAATGGGGTCGTAAAATAGAAAGACAAATAAATACTCATGAAGCGCCCCCTGTTTCTGCTGATCTCAGCCCTTGGTTCTTTTGTTTTCGGAGCCTTGATGTTTTTTGGCCCGGCTGCTGCAGCTCGACTTCTGGGGATAGCCCCGTCTGTGGAGACCTTGTCCGTGCTCCGAGGGATGGGAGGGCTCATCATTGGCATGGGTATGATCAATTTTCTGGTTCGTCATTCAAGCGATGAACATACACTCCGTATGGTTTTTCAAACCAATATCCTTACCAATGCTCTTGGATTAATGGCTGATTTCTGGGGCATATGGGATGGTGCTTTAAAGATGTCCACTATGGCGCCGGTTGAAATTACCCACCTGTTCATCGGCTTGGGATCATTGTATTACTTGCTGAAAACTGAAATAAAAAACGTCGTCAGCCACTGATTTGCAATACATCCTACCGACCGGCTGGTCGATCGCGTTGCGATTTCAATTCCTCTTTTTATTACCTTCAGGGATAAACCCTCCGGTATGAAGAAGCTTATCCTCTGCATCCATATTACCCTGTCCTTTAGCGCATCATCCTTTTGCCAAAAGTTGAATTATCCGTTTACACCCACCGTAGATACCACCGATACTTATTTTGGAACAAAGGTAAAAGACCCTTATCGCTGGCTGGAAAACGATTCGTCGGAACAAACAAAAAATTGGGTCATAGCTGAAAATAAAGTGACTATGGGTTACATCGCCCAAATTCCTTTTCGCGACCGGATAAAAAAGGAACTGACAGCAGACTACAATTATCCGAAACTATTTGCTCCTGTAAAATACGGTGATTGGTATTATTTTTTTAAAAACTCGGGATTGCAGAATCAGGATGTATTATTTAGAATGAAAAATGCCTCAGATACAACCACCGCCGAGCTTTTTTTGGATCCCAATACCTTTTCCAACAACGGCGCTGTCACCCTTCAGGAATATGATTTCTCTCCGGACGCCTCGATATTTTCTTATCTGATTTCCAATGGTGGATCAGACTGGCGGGAAATTATCGTGAAGGATACAAAAACGGGTAAACAACTCGGGGATACGATCAGAAATGTAAAATTCAGTGATGCCTCCTGGAAAGGCAACGATGGATTTTATTACAGCACCTATATAATCCCCGAAGGTCAGAATAAGTTGGTGGCGGAATCTGACCACCATACCATATTTTATCACAAACTAGGAACGCCGCAAAGCCAGGACCAGTTTATCTATGGAGGTGACAAACAACCACACCGCTACCTGTTCGCAAGTGTAACTGAGGACCAGCACTACCTGATTATTTCGGCTTCAGAATCAACCTTTGGCAATGAACTATATGTGGAGGACCTGACAAAAAACGAAAGTCCGATTCGACCCATTGTCACGGATCTGCAAAGCAACCAGTATGTGGTGGATACCCAGGGCGATAATCTATATATTTCCACCAACCGGAATGCACCCCACTATAAGATGATTCGTACAAAAGCCGATAACCCGACACCAGAAAATTGGCAGGACCTGATTCCAGAAACAAACAATGTGGTAGAATTGTCGAGTGGCGGCGGATATTTTTTCGCAAAATATATGGTGGATGTCAAGTCTCAGGTCTTTCAATATGATATGGACGGGAAAAAAATACGGGAAATAAAATTTCCAACAGCTGGCACTGCCAGTGGGTTCGGATGTTTTAAAAATCAATCTGAATTTTTTTACGCCTTTACGTCCTTTACCTATCCCAGTACGATCTACCATTACGATATCAAAAGCGGGAAATCTGATTTTTACAATAAACCCGGCGTTCAGTTTAATCCGGAGGACTATACCACCGAACAGGTGTTTTATACCAGCAAAGACGGCAGCCGGATACCCATGTACATTGTATATAAAAAAGGCATCCATTTAAATGGTCTAAACCCCACCTATTTATATGGGTACGGCGGATTTGACATCAGCGAAACACCCCGTTTTTCAACCTTTCTGATGGTTTGGCTCAGACACGGAGGTATTTATGCGCTGGCCAATATCCGGGGTGGTGGAGAATATGGAGAGCAATGGCATTTTGCCGGCACCCAGATGCACAAACAAAATGTATTCGATGACTTCATCGCGGCCGGAGAATACCTGATTCAAAAAAAATATACCTCGAGTCCTTTTTTAGCCCTAGCAGGAGGCTCCAATGGCGGATTGCTGGTGGGAGCGGTCATGACACAGCGGCCCGACCTGATGCGGGTTGCCTTGCCCTCTGTCGGCGTACTGGATATGTTGCGTTACAATAAATTCACCGCGGGAGCCGGATGGTCTTCGGACTATGGAACAGCAGAAGACTCACTGGCCATGTTTCAATACCTGTTGGCCTATTCGCCCCTGCACAATGTAAAACCAGGGGTACAATACCCGGCCACTTATATCTGGACAGCAGATCACGATGACCGGGTCGTTCCAGGTCATTCACTCAAATTCGCCGCCACTCTTCAAAAAGACAACGGTGGTAAAAATCCGATCTTAATTTCAATACAACACAACGCAGGTCATGGCACAGGGATGGACACCGAAAAGATACTCAATGAGAGTGCAGATACTTATGCATTTATATGGTATAACATGGGGGTGAATCCTTTCCAGTAGGAATTTTTCTGTTTTTCCCATCGGGTCATGGAATGGATTCATCCACCAATTTCTTCAAGGTAAAATAGCGATCCTGGCGGCCCTTGGAGCTGAGATAAAACGTCATCAGAAAAGCGCAGTATTGGTGATCGTTGTCCACCCAGGGAAAACTTCCAAATAGCCCGGGACTGGTTACCCATTTGCTGGGTTCATCCTTCGGGGTATCTTTTAGGACCCATTCTCCGAAACCATATCCCATACCGTCGGCCTGTTCGGGTATGTATTCAATTTTTACATCCGGCCCCAATACATTTTTCTCCATCCGGTTAACCGATTCAGGGGATAGTATTTTTTTCCCCTGGTATGTTCCTTTATTTAAAATCATTGTCAGGAAGTGGAGATAGTCCACGGGTGTACTCACGGCTCCGCCCGCTGGAAGAACCAAAGCTCGATGGCCAAAATCGGTATTCTTCATCTCCAGGGGCTGCGTGATGCGTTCTTCAAACAGGGTTTGGAAGGACTTTCCACTGATTTTTTCGATAACCGATGCGGCAATTTGTAACCCGACACTGCTGTAGTGAAAAGTTTTTCCCGGCTCACCCTCCATCGGCATCCCGGCAATTTCTTCCAGGGCGTCCTGCATATTCTTCATATTTTTTACTTGCTTTAAACTCTCTCTGAGGGGAGGCGCCTTTATCCCGGTCAGGTGGGAAAGGCAATCGGCGAGGGTGATGTTTCCCTTGCCCTTTGCGCTTAAAATGGGTAGGTACTTTCCGACTGTATCGGAAAGCTGCAAGCTGCCCTCATCTACAAAGGTCATAACCAGGGCAGCACTAAACCATTTGCTGCAGCTGGCTACCGGTTGGGGACTATCCAAGGTATATTCGGATACATCCGCTTGCATGCCTTGTTTTTTTGCGAGGTATTTGTCCAGGGTCTTTTGGCCAGGACGCATGTCTTTGACCGACTTGTCATACAGGATCTGGCCATTCTTATAAATCACTAAAATGGCGCGGCCGCCCATGGCTTTTGTCTGGTTTTCCATCCAGTCATCCAGTTTTGTAAAGCGGGATTGAGCCGTCGATGGGCTGGTGAGTCCGATCAATAGGATAAAAAAGCCAAGTGGGTAAAGGAAGCGCTTCGCCCCTTGAGTAGCTTCATTCATAACCATGGAAATTTCAATAAACAGACTCGATAAAACGGGTAAGGTTTAAATCTTTTTTTCCGGGATGGGTCATTGAATCACAAATCCGCTGTGTAAGACGGTATTTGCTACTTTTAGTCAATCAAAACCCACTTTATGGCTTCAGTCACCTTACTTCGGTTAATCAAACCCAAAATCCTGGTCTTTATTGTTTGCGCGTTGTTGGTTGGGAAATCTTCGGGACAGAAGATCCTTCGGGTGGCCATTGCCGGCATGGCGCATGATCATGTTCACGGCATTTTAAATCAATATAAAAAAGGAGAAGTCATCCTGACGGGCATTGCAGAAGGAGACCGACAGCTCGTCGCCCGTTATAAAAAAACTTATCAGCTGGCCGATTCTTTATTCTATCCTACTTTGGATTTGTTATTGGCCCACAGCAAACCTGATGTGGTCTTGGTCTATACGCCCATATCAGAACATATCGGCGTAGTGGAAATCTGTGCGCCGAAAGGAATTTCCGTGATGGTTGAAAAACCACTGGCCACCACCGTAAAAGATGCAGAACGAATGGCCCAACTGTCCAAACAATTTCATGTTTTTGTCCTGACCAACTATGAAACAACTTGGTATAACAGCAACCAACAGATCTTTACCCTGGTCAATGACCAGCACGCCATTGGTTCTATTAGAAAAATGACCGTTCACGACGGGCACAATGGTCCGCAAGAAATTGGATGCAGTCCCGATTTTCTAGGCTGGCTCACAGACCCCGTAAAAAATGGTGGCGGTGCTTTGATGGATTTTGGCTGTTACGGCGCCAACCTGATGGTTTGGTTGATGAATGGGAAAGCCCCGATCGCCGTGACTGCCCTTACCCACCACCTCAAGCCACTCATTTATCCATCGGTAGAAGATGATGCGACCATATTATTGGAATATCCGGATGCCACAGGCATCATCGAAGCATCTTGGGACTGGCCATTCGGTATCAAAGACCTGGAAGTGTTTGGAACCAAGGGTTATTTGCATGCACTCAATGGCAATACCTTGGTAGAAAGAAAGCAGGACAGTTATGAAAATATATCCGTGGGCTCGGCAGCCTATCTCAATAACATCCCCTACCTGACTGATGTACTCAGTGGAAAGCTGGATCCGGGTCACGACCTGTCTTCTCTAGAAAACAATCTGATCGTCGTTCGAATTTTAGAATCGGCCTTGATTTCCGCAAGAGAAGGCAGAAGGGTTAGCCTGTAAGGGATATTTTACCCAGGTAGAGAGAACCTTTTATCTTCCAAGTCGCCGGACAACCGCACACCCCGTACCGAAACCGGACAGTTGTCACCCATATTCTTAAATTAAGGGATTGATAATCAGCCGCTCAATGAGTGGCATTTTCTTAGCTGCCTTTAACCGGAAATATTTTTCCAGAAAAACTCCCATCTATGTTCAGGAACTATTTTAGGATAAGTCTAAGAAACTTAGGGCGCAATAAGGTCTATACGGCCATCAATATTTTGGGCCTGGCCATGGGTATTTCGATTTGCTTAGTCATTTTTGTTCTCATTGGTTTTGAATCCAGTTTTGATAATTTTCATAAAAAAGAAAGCAGGATCTACCGCGTCCTTACCGAATATCATCACAGCGATAGCAAGGATATCTTTTATGGCCGGGCCGTTCCTTTCGCTTTACCAAGAAGCGTTCTTTCCAATTTTAAAGAGCTGGAAGCCGTTGCTCCCATTTATGTGGATTACGACGTGCAGCTTTTGGCATACCAAGGGGAAGGCATGTCACCCAAAAAATTTAAAGAGGAGCGCGGGGTTTTTTATACCAACCCTTCTTTTTTCAACCTATTTGATTTCCCCTTGCTGGCCGGTTCCTATGCATCGCTTCGGGATCCCGGAAACGCACTGCTGACCCAGGACATTGCTGAAAAATATTTTGGAAACTGGAAAGACGCTATCGGCAAAACACTAAAGGTCAATAATTCGACTACCATTAAAGTGAGCGGTATTTTAGCCAAAATTCCGACCAATACCGGGTTCCCGATACGTGTAGCAATCGCTTACGGCACCGGGTTTACCAAGGATTTTTACAGTTCAACCAATTGGGACGGTACCAATTCTGCCAGTGGCTGTTATGTATTATTGTCTCCGCAGGTCTCTGCCCATGATTTTAACCAACGACTGATCGCTTATTCCAAAAAAATGAAATCCCCGGACAACAAAGATGTCCAGACGATTCAACCGCTGAGTGCCGTACACTTTGATACACAGGCGGGAGATTATAGTGGAAAAACCATCAGTCACAAGCTGATCAACGCCCTATGGCTGATAGGTGCCTTTATTCTTTTGATTGCCTGCGTTAATTTCATCAATCTATCTACCGCCCAAGCGGTCAATCGTTCAAAGGAAGTGGGTGTGAGAAAAGTACTTGGAAGCAATAAGTGGCAGTTGAAGTTGCAGTTTCTCTCAGAAACCTTTCTGATAGTCCTGGCTTCCATTTCCATAGCTTTTGTGCTTGCCTTCCTGGCTTTGCCCTACCTCAATCATTTACTGGAGATCTCCTTAAAGATCACGGAAAACAATATTGTTCCCATCATCCTCTTTCTTATCATCCTGACCTGCGCCGTCACGCTGCTGGCAGGATTTTATCCTTCGGTAGTTCTGGCTGGATTCAATCCCATTCATGCCTTAAAAAGTAAAAGGACAGCCAATACGTCCAAAGGATTTACCCTTCGAAAATCCTTGGTTGTGTTTCAGTTTATCATCGCTCAGTCGCTGATCATCGCCACCCTGGTTATTGCCAGACAGATGACATTTTTTATCAGCCAGCCCTTGGGTTTTGATAAATCCGCTACGGTCAATATACCCATACCCTCGGACAGCCTTAGCCGGACTAAACTGGATTTTTTGAAAAAAGAAATAAAATCCATCAATGGAGTACAAAACATAAGTTTTAATTCCAATACACCCGTGGAAGACAACAACGACAGCTGGACCAATATCAAATTCGATCACGCGCAAAAAGAAACGGAATTCTACTCCATTTTCAAACTTGCTGACAACGACTATCTGCCTGGTTTTAAACTACCGCTGGTAGCAGGCAGAAACCTCGAACCCTGTGACACTTCCAAAGAATTCCTCGTCAATGAAATGCTCTTGCGTAATCTGGGGATTACCGATCCAAAAAAGGCACTCAATAAGCAGATCTTTGTTTTTGATCACGCCCAGGGTCCGATTGTGGGTGTATTGAAGGATTTTCATACCCGTTCATTCCGGGATGATCTGGCACCGCTGATCATCACCTCCTACAAGGACTATTATTCCGAAGCTTCTGTAAAACTGGACTCAAAAGATCTGGCATTGTCGATTGGCACCATCGCAAAGAAATGGAATGAATCTTTTCCGGATTTTGTTTTTGAATACAAGTTCATGGATGAAAAAGTAGAAAGCTTCTATAAGCAGGAAAATCAACTCAGCCAGCTATACAAAATATTTGCCGTTATAGCCATTTTTCTAAGCTGTCTGGGTTTATACGGACTGGCCTCCTTTATGGCCGTGCAAAGGATTAAGGAAGTGGGTATCCGAAAAGTGCTGGGGGCTACGGGTTCTAATATCGTCTACCTGTTTTCAAAGGAATTTATTTTCCTGATTTCCATTGCCTTTTTCATTGCCACTCCCCTTACCTATTATTTCATGCATCAGTGGCTGCAAAACTATCCGTTTCGCATTGAACTGAGTGCCTGGATTTTTCTCGTCGGTGGCTTGAGCTCGATCGTCATTGCCTTGACAACCGTCAGCTTTCAAGCCATTAAAGCATCGTTAACCAATCCAGTCGCGAGTCTACGGTCTGAATAAAGGTTGCCTATTTTTTTGGATGTCTTAGCGGCTGCTGCGGTTGATGATATCAAGCTGACGTTTAAAATCCTTAAAGCTTGGCTGAATGCTACCAATATAGGGATTGTCCAAATCCCGGATACTCTGAATACACAGGGAGACAATGACCAGGAAAATAACGGGAACCAGAAAATGCCGCCGGTTGTTAAAACTGTTCAGAAAACCGACCAGGATGGCGATGAGCAGGGAAGAAAAAACGAGCAGGATAATGATCAACGGCGGAGTTCGCTCGTCATAGGAATTGATCATGCGGTAAAAAAAACCATTCAATTGGTTTAGATAAGGCATAATAACCAAGACATCATTTCTTGACAGGGTATCTTTTTTGGCCTCCATGGTCAGGACCGTCAGATACCTTCCGTTGATGTCTTCCATGGAATCCTGCAGGTTTTCTTCACTGGCCAAATAATTCGTTTTGAAGTCGCTCATGATCGTCAGGTAACCGATGAGGTATTTTTTAGTTTCCTCTTTCAGGGAATCATTGGTGATCAGGCTTACCCTTCGAAGGCTTGCCGTGGCGTCGCGCATGTTGTTGATCAGGACAAGCCGGTCCCGCATGAGATTATTGGACGCAAAAAATGTAAAGGACAACAGCAGGGAAAAAATGGCGATGACGGCGCCTTCAACGCCCGATGATTTCCAGATAATTTTTTTATTCAACCATGTCCGCCGGGCAATGATGGCGCCCAAAATCAAGCATGCACCCAGCACAACGGGGTAAATGATTGTAAACAGGTGTGAATTGATGATGGACTTCCACATGGCCAAGGGTTCAAGGGTAATTTACACCAATCGGTCCATAAATTCCCGGGACAGTAGGGGCCGGCTGAAAAATCCAGTGGTATCATATTGGATCAATTCTTCTGCCAATCCTTTCATAGTTGCCAGGAGATGATTGAGCAACTGCGGTCCTACACTCACCCTAGCAACACCCATCTGTTCAAGACGCCGCAAATCCGATATTGGTTTGAGCAGGTTTACATTAACGGGCATTTCCACTTGGGAAATGAACTGGTCAATATCCTGATAGTTATTTATCAGGATTGGATATACGCAATCGGCTCCTGCCAGTTTATATGCCTTAGCCCGCCGGATGGATTCGTTCATGGCATCCGGATGTTTCAACAAAAAAAGATCCGTCCTGGCATTGATAACGATCGGAACCCCGTATTGCAGGGAGGTTTCCCGCACCGCTTCTATTCTTCGGCATTGATCTTCCAGTGATCGAAATCCCGGTTGATCTGAAAGCGAATCCTCTATGTTGATCCCGACCGCCCCATTTTCAAGCAACTGACGAATATTCTCCTGCAGCTGGGAAATGGTGGAGGCATATCCCTTCTCGATGTCTACCGTCAGCGGCAGGACCACCCTGGACGAAATTTTTTTTACCACCTCCAGCAGCTGTTGAAATGGAATTTTTTCTCCGTCCACATATCCATTGGAGATAGCTACCGAAACACTGGCCGTTGCCACTGCCGGATATCCCGTGAGTTCCATCATCCTGGCACCCATGGCATCCCAGATGTTGGGAAGAATGAGCAGGGTTTTATTCAAATGGAGTTGCCTGAAGGAGGCTGCTTTTCCGGGTTGTGTTTCCTGCATTCTTATTGTATTTTCTTTAAGACAAAGTTCGGCGAGTTTGCCGATAGTAAATATATCTTGGTGGCTAAATTTGATCTCAGATTGAAAGCAATACCCACCCTGCTCCTGTGGTTGTCTTTGGCCGCAACTACCATCGGACAGATTCCCAGGACGGGTGGATCTTCATCGCTTTATCCCGTCGGCTACCAAAACCTGATCACTACAGATTCGGGAAGAAATTACAAACCGGGTGCAAAAAAGACAGACAGGTTTTATCATCGGCCGATTGAAATAGACCTGTGGTATCCTGCCAGAGACCCGACGGTGGGTGAACCGGTTCGGTATGGGGATTTTCTAAAATTATTGGAACAAAGATCCAACAGATTTCAGGATGATACTTTGTATACGACGATGACAGACGACCTGGTTGAATATCTGTGTATCAATCTTTCTATCCAGGATACTTCCAAACTCACCGGGCTCAAGACCCGGTCCTACCTGGGTGCACAAACCGAGGGAAAGAATTTTCCCATCATCATTTACATGACTTCATTGAACGGTATGAGTTTTGAAAATATAAATCTTTTTGAATTCCTTGCCGAACACGGATATATCGTAGCCTCCATCACTTCCGTTGGCCGGTATCCCGGAAACATGCAGGAGGATCTGTCTGATCTGCTGGAACAAATCAAGGACGGTTCATTCGCCATTCAGTACTTAAAAAAAATCTTTCCGGTCGATTCCTCTCCGGTGGGCGTGATCGGATACAGCTGGGGTGGCTTGGCTGCCTGCGGGCTGGCCATCCTTCAGCCCGAAATAAAATGCATTCTTTCTTTCGATGGTTCGGAGATACATTATTACGGCGATTCGAAAAAAGAAGATCAGGAATTTAATCAGATCCGGTCTTCCCCCTGGCTGGATCCCCAAAAAATAAAGATTCCCTATGCTTACTTGGAAAGTGGTGCCAAGCAAAAGGACCGCGAGGTGGATTCCATTTATAATTTGCTTCCTTTTTTATGGGCCAGCCGAACCTATGCCCGTTTTCCGGGTGCAGTTCACGAAGATTTCTCCTGTCTCCCTTATCTTTTGCTAGGCAAAAAAACCGATGACTGGAACCTGAACAGGCAATTCATTGATTTTTCACTCCATTTTTTTGATCAGTACTTGAAAAATCAACCGCCTTCTTTTCCAGAGCAACTTTCCTTTTTGTTTCAGCGGCACCTGGCCGATTCCCTGTACCCGCAGATAAACCATGATAGCCAACCTGGTTTCTTTGTCGAAGGAAGAATATGTGACGCCGAAAGCCATCAGCCGCTCCCTTATGTGAACGTGGGTGTTCCCTTTGAAAATACCGGAACGGTTTCCGGACGCGATGGGCGTTTCAGGATTCAAATAAAAAAAAGCTTTCTTCTGGACAGTCTAAAATTTTCCATGGTCGGCTATAGCCCGCAATCCTGGCAGATCCGGGATATCCAAAAACAACCCCCTGCCTTTACCATCTATATGAAACCGCAGACTACCCAACTTCCCGAAGTCGTGGTCACGCGAAAGTTGTTGAAAGAAAAAATCCTGGGCAATACGACGACCACAAAATTTGTCAGCGTGGGATTGCCCTTAAAATTTCTCGGGTCGGAAATCGGTGTTAAAATAAATCTGGGGAAAAAAGCGGTTATGTTGAAAAATTTTAATTTCAATATTTCTGATATACGCCTGGATACTGCCGTGTTCCGGTTGAATATTTATCATTTCAGGAATGGCAAACCGCAAGACAATATTCTTAAGAAAAATATTTTGATACCTGTAGGGCGCAGAAGCGGGCAATACACGGTTGATCTGTCCACATACAAGCTGGTTTTAAAGGACGACATACTTCTATCGATTGAATGGATAGAAGGTTCTAGCGATTCAAAAGAAAATGGAGCACTTTTTTTGTCTGCCAGCTTTCTGAGCGCAGCGACCTGGCATCGTTTAACCAGTCAGGCAGACTGGAAAAAAGCATCAGGCCTGGGCGTCGGATTCAACCTGGAAGTGCAGCAAATCCCTTCAAATTAGCCAATCAGATAATAAATTTCAACCCCCGCGCCTTTCGGCCCTTCGTCCTAGATGGAGCTCTTCTCATCATTATAATATCATTGCCCAAGTCCCCTTGTTATTCAAACGAAGCAATGTAAATTGGACTATGAAAAAAATTCACTGGCCTTTTGGTATCACCCTGGTTTTCCTGGCCGCCTGTTTTCCGAGTTCTAATAACGTTTACCAGGCGGAAGCCGTTAAAGGAGTAAACTATAAGAATTATAAAACCTATGCCTGGTTGCCAACCAAAGAGGACACGTCTTACAATCAATTGGTCAGTAAAAAAGCAGTTGAAAGTGCCTTGGTAGGGGCCGTAACTCAGCAACTATCGGCGCGGGGAATGGTAAAGGATACGGTGAATCCCGATTGTTTATTCACCTATACGCTGGTGTTAAAAAAGACCTATACGGTTGGAAACAACCCGCCTCCGGTATACTCATTTACTCCCAATACGGGTCCAGCCCCGGGACAATACAACATGTATTATTGGTATCCCAGTTCTACCTTGAACTATGATCAAAATCAGTATACTGGCGGCTTGCAAGTATCTACCTTCAGAGATGGGGCCTTGCTGATAGACATGATCGACCGGAAAGAAAATAAAATTATCTGGCGTACCAGTGCCCAAGGAAGTGTGAATGAAAAAGACAGGCAAGGCGTCAGACCGACGATCAACCAGATCATCCCCATTATGTTCAAGAAATTTCCGATCAAACCTTAGGAAGCGCAGGCGACCCGCCAAATCGCATGGAAACAATTGACGCCTTCCGGTCCATGAATTCATTTTATCGACCACACGAAATTTTCGATTGCTTTCAGCAATGCTGCTTTTAATGGCAAACTGGGATTGGTATAAGTGGCCATATTTTCTTTTTCCTCTTTGCCCGATTCTTTCAGCACGTGGTTCATCTGGTCGATTAAAACCAGTTGGGCGGCAGGATCTGCAGCTTTCAGCCATTGCGCTTGCTGAATACTGACCTGCAGGTCGGTGGTACCTTGAACAATCAGTACGGGTATTTTTAGCTTGCTGATTTCTACTGTCGGATTAAATTTCAGCCAGGATTTCAAATATGGTTGAATGGATGGTCTGAATAAATACTGCAAATCGGCACCTGGATTTACACTGTATCCATTCAGTAGGCTATCGAAGAGCTTTTTTGCTTGGGCAGCCTGCAGGGGTGAACGGTTCTTGAGTTGGCTTTCAATTATCTTATCGATTCGTTCTCCGGCTCCTGCCAGGGAGATAAAACCGTTTGCCCTGCCACGGAATGTTGCTACCATCCCCACCAGGGAGCCTTCACTGTGACCGAGCACGATGACTTTGGAAAAACGGTTGTCGGTTTTCAACATTTCTACAAATCGGGTCGCATCCCCGATGCCATCTTCGAAACTAAGATCAGATTCTGCACCCATGGCATCCACACTCTCTCCAACGCCCCGTTTGTCATAGCGCAGGGTTGCAATTCCTTTTTTTAACAAGGAATCGGCCAGCAGTTTGTAGGCATTGGTTGATAAAGTCTGTCCCACATTACCGTTTCTGTCGACGGGTCCGGAACCGGCAATGATAAGTACGACAGGATATCTGAGCGTTCCCTTCGGAACCAGGAGGCTGCCATAGATGTTGCCTTTGGAAGTTTTCAGCGATATATTGGACTGGGAATTTTTATTGGAGTCCAGAGCGGTCTCCGGCTGAAAGGGAACAAACCGGATTCCATCCATGAGGTCTTCTTTATCGAATGCCAGCACCAGGATAAGGATCTGGTCCTTAAAAATCGCCTTGTACCGCGCATACCCCGAGTCTTGTTTTATCAGTTCCAGGGATTTTAGTTCACCGAACCGGATGTGCAAGCCGGTCATAACCGTCCGGTTTTTTTCCAGAGGAAGCTGCGCCTGCAAAACCGCCGCATACATTTTGAAAATACTGTCAGCTTGTTCCTGGTTGAAAAAACCCAGGAACTTTTCGGCGATTGCGGGGTAATTTTTTTGGGCAAACCCCAGAAACCCCTGAAAAATCAATATGAAACAAAAAATATATTTTTTCATAAGCTTCCATCTGTGATCAGAGAACCGGTTTATAGATCAGGTAAAACAAAATTTTCGAAAGAATCTCCGAAAGCATCAGCGCCAATATAAATACGCGGGTTGCCTTGCCCCCTTTGAGATTGCAGGAAACAGTAAATGCATTGTACATCAGGGCCACCATCCAAACCACAAAGGCTACTTCCAGTAAAGAAAGCAGAACCCATACCGGATCGATGTGACGAATGTCAAGGTTATGGGGGAAACCAAAACTGATCAGAGAAACAAAGATCATGGGCCACCGCGAAAGCGCCAGTGTCCCAGCCACATCAATAGAACGAATAGAAGAATCGGAAGACACCCGGCCGACCAGATAAAATAAAAGCACGGCAGATGACCAGGAAATAAACTGCTCCAAAAAATAAAGTGGCAAGGGGCGGCTCATGCCCACATGTACATCCAGCACGCCATCAAAATGTGTCCGGCTAAAAAAAGACAGGCATGCCGTCACTCCCATGACGAGCCAACCCAATACCAGGGCTTTTTTCCCGGCGACATAGACAAAGGGAGTCCACAACCATTTTTTCATGTCGATTTTTTTCCGGATTGTTTTTCGATCGCAACAATTTTGGAGATGACCTCATCGAGTCTGTTGCGAACAGTTGGGTAACTCAAACCCATTTGCTGGGCCATGATTTTGAGGCTGCCGCTGCATTTGATAAAATCAAGCACAAACTGAAAGTCCTCCGCCGGCAATTTGGAAAGAGCGGGTAATTCGAAACTGCCACCGATGGTCGTATCGCAAGACGCACAACTGAGTGTCGTAACCCGAAGAGCTGATCCGCAGGCAGGGCATTCGTTGGGAAAGGTCTTGTTTATTGGCATTATGTAATAAAATTAATAAATTTATTAATAAAACAAAAAATAATATCAATTATATTAATATATATTTTAATAATCAGGTGTTTGATTTCTTAGATGAAGGATGGTCCAGAAGCCAAACCTGAAAAGACCCGGCTTAAGCTTTCCGCGGCAGACCGCCCCATCACCCCGTCGGGGGCTCAGACATGATGGCGAGGGACTGATTCTTGGCCCGTCTCATTCGTGCCAGCGTACCTTCTTACAAAAAGGTGGAAAAGCATTGGCGGGCCGCTTAGCGACCCATATCTTCGGGCCTATATTTTAAACATGAGAAATCTGACCAACCAAGCCCTCCTTCTTGCCGGGCTGTCCATCCTGTCTATTTCACTTGCGGCGCAAAATAACCCGGCCCCTTCAAAGGACAAAGCCTGGGTTGTGCAGTCCAATGCTTATACCCAACTCCTGATCAACATCGATGAAAAGTACTCGCCGGAATTTGGTACCGAGCAGGGGATCGCGTTTTATGACACCCTGATTTCGGTGCCCACGCTGGCCAATAAAATGGCGGAACGAAAGGACAGGACGGAAGCATTGGCGGTTCTGAAAACAGCCAGACAGAAGGAAACCGATTTGGCTGTCAAACAGGATCTGGACATACTGGTCAATCAAACAGAACTGGGATTTCGTCAGGATGACTTTGAAAACAATAAGGAAGTTTCCTATCTAAATGCAACCAATACGGTTTTCGATGGAATTCAAACACTGCTGGATGACCAAGTACCGGAAGAACGGCGCAAGGCCGCCGTCATCCGACTGCGCAAATATGCGGGACTTGAAAAGGATTATCAGTCCATCACCTCGATCCTGCAGCAGCGCACAATGATACAAATGGCCAAACCCGGCATGATCTACCCTTCCAAACAAGAACTGGAAGTTACTTTATCCCGAAACGCCGAAATGATAGAAGGGATACAGGAGCTTTGTACGAAATACCATATGGCGGACTGGCAGGATTCCTATGTAGTTATTAAAAAACAACTGGAGGACTATGACAAATGGGTAAAAGAAAACATGGTTCCCAAAGCACGCATGGACTTCCGCTTACCTCCCGAACAATATGCCCTGGCGTTGGAAGGATACGGGATCGATATCCCTCCCGGCGATCTGGCCAAAATGGCCCATACAACTTTCACCAGTATCCAGGATCAGATGAAGGACATCGCTGCCCGGATTGCAAAAAAATACAAACTGCCTTCTGCTGACTACCGGTCTGTTTTGCAGGTTCTCAAAAAAGATCAGATTCACGGGGATTCGATTATGATCGTTTATAAAGCACACCTGACAGATATCGAAAATATCATCCGGACCCATCACCTGGTAACTTTACCCAACCGCGCCGCCATCATCCGTTTGGCCAGTGCAGCCGAAACGGCACAACAACCGGCGCCACACATGGTACCTCCTCCCTTTCTTAACAATACAGGACAAAGGGGTGTATTCGTTCTGCCGCTCAATATGCCTGCAGCCTTCGGAGAGACCACCGATAAATACGATGACTTTACTTTTGATGCCGCATCCTGGACCATCATCGCTCATGAAGTCCGTCCCGGTCATGAATTGCAGTTCGATAAAATGGTAGAAGAAGGTGTATCTCAGGCCCGCGCATTGTATGCCTTTAATTCTACCAACGTAGAAGGTTGGGCGTTGTATTCTGAATACATCACCCTGCCCTTTATGCCAGAGGAAGGTCAGCTTGTTTCACTGGACTATCGCCTGCTTCGTGCAGCCCGGGCCTTTCTGGATCCCGAACTACAGGCAGGAACCATCAATCCACAACAGGCCATGGACATTTTAATGAACGATGTTCTTTGCTCCCACGCCATGGCAAAACAGGAAGTAGAGCGATACACACTGCGCTCACCGGGTCAGGCGAACAGTTATTACTACGGATTCATTCACATGATTGAACTGCGTAAGGAGACCGAAAATGTATTAGGCACTAAATTTAACCAGCAGCATTTCCATGATTTCATTTTATCTCAAGGGATATTGCCTCCTGCTTTGATCAAACAAGCCGTTGTAGGAGAATTTATTCCAAGAGAAAAACAAAATTGAGTCGATTCCTCAACACACCCCTTAAACAACAATGATGAAGCCATTTCTCATCCTGGGCATAATTTCTGTTTTTTTAGCAGAAGGCGCTTTTTCGCAGCAAAAAAACTCGGTAGATACTGTCCTCGTCGATAAAATTTCTGACAGCCTGATAAAAACATTGTCATCCAATTATTCCCACTCCATACACGACAGCATTGTAAAATTTGTACGGGACAGTTTGCGGATTCAGGCAATTAATAATTCTGTCATGTTCCCCCTGATTGTAAACAGTGAAGGATCGGCCGTTTATCCCGTACCCTTTGTGACGGAAAAAATAGACCCGAAAATGAAGTATAAATTATTGTTTCATATGGTCATCTGGTCAAGGGATGCCAGCACAAGAAACAAGATCAATGAGGGGCTGGCCGAGATAGGCAGAATCATCAACCTTCATATAGCCGCCGGCGTTCCAAAAGAAAACCTGGAACTGGCTGTCATAATCAATGGCAGTGCCATGAATGTGTATTTAAATAATGAAGCCTATCAGAAAAAATTCAAAACCAATAACCCCAACCTGGATATTCTAAAGCAATTTTCAGACCTTAAAACAAGTTTGATTGCCTGTGGTCAGTCAGAGGTATTCCGTAATATTTCTCCAACCGATTTTATACCCTTCGTTAAAACATCCTTTAGTGCGAAAGTAGCAATCTCCACTTACCAGCTAAAGGGTTATGTACTCTTTGATATAGAAGAAGACAAATGAGGAAATGCCCTACTGCTTATTCCGCTCTTAATGATTTGACAGGATTTATGGCAGCCAGTTTCGCGATCTGGAATCCGATGGTCAAAATAGTTATACCGATTATAAGGGCACCGGCAATTAAAAAACTTCCCGTGTCTATAGAAATGCGATATGCAAAATCGTGAAGCCAACGATTCATAAGCCACCAGCCCATTGGAAAAGCCAGCAAAACTGCCACTACGATGAGTTTTAAAAAATCGCGGGACAGCAAAATCAACATATTTCCCACGGTCGCCCCCACAACTTTTCGTATACTGATTTCCTTTTTCCTGCGTTGAGCCGTAAAAGTGGTCAGCCCAAACAATCCCAGGCAGGAAACAATGATGGCCAGCGCAGCAAAATATTCGGAAAGTTTGGCTACCCTGGTTTCAGAAGCATAGAGCGCTTGATAATCTTCATCCAGGAATGAAAAGTGTAAGGCAAGTCCTTGGTTGTTTGCTTTGTACAGATTTTCAATAGCCGCCAGCGTTTCCCGCTCCCGACCTCCTTGCAATCGGACCATAATTTTTGATGCCCGCTGATTGAGGGTCAAATCAAAAAAACAGGGTTTTATGTTTTCGTAAAGGGATTGGAAATTAAAATTTTTGACCACACCGATAATCTCCCGGTCCTCTCCCCAAAGGTGAACGGTTTTGCCCACTGGGTCCTTTAGTCCCATTTGCTCTATGGCCAGTTCATTTAATACTATTTTTGATTTTTCAGAGCCATACGCAGTTGAAAAAGATCGCCCTTCCTTGATTTGGATTCCCATCGTTTCAATGAAGTTGTATCCGACGCCCAAGTCTGTAAAGTTTGTGTTGGAATGGACATCTTTGCCAGGCCAGCTGATGTCAGAAGTGCCCCCATTCCTGTTTGTAATATTGTGTCTGAAATTTGCTACGTTTATAACACCCGGTATCGATCTTATCTGTTCCAAAAAACTGGTCATCTCAGTTTCATATTTCCCGCCAGGTGTATAATCTTCTTTGTTGTCAGATACCCAACCCCCTTTATCGAAATAGACCAGATGATCCCGGTTATATCCCAGGTCTTTGTTTTCGACCAGGTTCATTTGCTTGTATATAATGAGTACCGAAATAATAAATATACCGGTGATCGTAAATTGAAATACCACCAGTCCCTTCCTCACCATCAAATCAGTCAGGTTTTGGGTTACCCGTCCTTTGAGGCTGTCTATGGGTTCAAAACTGGAAATTTGAAGAGCGGGATATAGGCCTGCCATTAAACCGGCAATCAATGTGATCAACCCCATGGCAGGAATCATTTCCCCCTTCCAGGGCAGGGTTAAGTTTTTACCAGTTATTTCGTTAAACCGGGGTAATAACAGCATTACGAACAGGACAGCAATAAAGGCAGCGATACCAGCCATCAAAATGGATTCTCCCAGAAATTGAACAATCAAGGATTTGCGACTGGCGCCCATAATTTTTTTCATTGCGGCCTCTTTCATTCTCATGCCAGCCTGGGCAGTCGTCAAATTCATGAAATTGATGCAGGCAATGAGCAAAATAAAAAAAGCGACAAGGGAAAATAGCCGGACGTATTCAATTCTCCCACCCGAAGGCACTCCATTTTCGTAATGATTGTGGAGGTATTTGTCGGAATATTTTTGTGCGAACAGGGATTGCTTTGATAGACCATGGGCACTGCGGAGGTATTCTGAAAGGTCTTGATTGAGTCTTTGGATACCCATACCCTCCTTTAATATTACGTAAGTCGTCGGTTCACTATTGGTCCATTCTTTCAGTTTGGGATTTTTATCCAGGAATAATTCATAGTTAAACAACATGTCAAATTGAATGGTGGCACTCATCGGAGGTTTCTGAAAGACCCCGGAAATAACATAGTGACCACTATAGTCTTTCTGATTCCAGGAAACCGTTTTTCCAATCACATTCTCCATTCCATGGAATAGCTTCCTGGCCAGTTCGTCAGAAATAAGGATTGACCGTTTGTCGGTCAGCACATTATTGCGGTTGCCTTGCAAAAGCGGATAACTAAACACATTGAAAAAATCCTTGCCCACAAACTGTTCGCTGGCTTCCAAGTGACTTTCACCATAACTGATGATGCCTTTTTTGTCGAACCAGGAAACGGGTATGACGGGCACAGCATAATCTATTTCCGGGAGTCTTTCAGCCAGGAAGGCAGCCAGCAACCCGGGTGTATTTTCTGTTGTTTCTATCCCCTGAGGGGTCTGAGTATTCTGTAATACCTGGAAAAGCCGGTCGCCTTTCTGGTTGAACCTGTCCATCCTCCATTCATCGTTTACCCAAAGAAAAATCAGTACAGCACACGTAATCCCGGTGGACAGTCCTATTAGATTCAACAGCGTGAACTGACCATTGCGCAGAAGAAAACGCCGAGCAATTTTAAGAGAGTTTTTACCCATAAACTTTCTTTACTAGGTGAATACAACCAGGATTCAACCTACCGGTTTTCAGCAGTCCCCAGGATAAGACAGGGAATATTGAAATTTGTTGCACGGGATCTAACCCCCACCCCCTGTGGTGATGACTTCACTAAGGGCTTATTCGTTGCGGTGCATTTGGGGAATGCACTTCTATGTTGCAGAACAGAAGTTGATAGTCAGCCATAGAGATTTTTGAATAAATTATTTAAAGATGTCGCGTAGGACTCTTTTTGCCGCCTGGTAACCGCACATCCCATGTACACCACCGCCCGGCGGGGTGGATGAAGAGCAGATATAAATGCCTTTGGCTGAGCTCCGGTAAGGTGAATACCGAAGCGCGGGTCTGGTGAAAAGCTGGCCGATATCCTGTACCCCACCATTGATATCGCCCCCAACATAATTCGGGTTATAGGATTCCATCTGTTCGGGGTTCATCGTATGGGCGGACAATATTCTTTCTCTAAATCCGGGTGCAAAACGCTCAACCTGATTTTCAATAGCGGATCTCATGTCTATCGGGGATCCAGAAGGCACATGACAATATGCCCAGGCGGTGTGTTTTCCTACCGGCGCCCGGGAGGGGTCAAAGAGACTTTGTTGAGCAAGAATCACAAAGGGTTTTTCTGGGCACCGGCCCTTGAGCGTCCATTCTTCGGCATTCGATATCTCCTCAAATGAGTTGCCCAAATGAATGGTAGCTGCCTGACGGCAATGTTCTGCAACAAAGGGTATGGGCCCGTCCAGTGCCCAATCAACTTTAAATACACCCATTCCATATCGGTATTTTTCCAGTTGGCTGCGGTAAAAAGATGAAAACTTATAACCTGCGATTTTCAAAATCTGACGGGGTGCAAGATCAAAAAGTACTGCCCTGGCTTGCGGTAGGTCTTCCAAACTTTCCACCCGCAAACTGGTTTGAATCTGGCCGCCCAGAGAAATAAAATAAGAAGCCAGCGCGCGTGCCATCTGCTCAGATCCTCCTTTGACCATCGGCCATCCTTTCAGATGTCCCTGTATCATCAAAGTCAGGCCAGCTGCTGCGCTTACTTTTTTGGAAAAGGAAAGCATGCCGTGCGCTGCCATGCCAGCAAAAAGCCCTCGGGCTTTCCTTCCTTTGAAATGAGCGTTTGCAATCCAATCAGCCGAAACCAGGGCTTTTTTACCGAACCGCGCCATGGCCAGCGGGTGGTGTGGTATCCGCAAGGGGCCCAACACGTCGGTGGCAATGATTGGCCAATCCCGCACCAGGGGAGTCATCAGTTTGGTGTAGGAATGTTCATCTTTGAGCAAAGCGCTGGCCGTATCCGAAATGGAATGTTGCAAGAGGGCCTCGGTTCCATCGTCAAAAGGATGGGCAGCAGCAAAAGGAGACTCGATGAATTCCAATCCAAATTTTTGAAGAGGCAGGGAATTAAAAAACGGGGAAGCTGCGGCCAGTGGATGAATGGCTGAACAAATATCGTGGGTAAAACCAGGTAGGGTTAATGCTGCAGAACGCATCCCGCCCCCAATGGTTGACTCGGCTTCTATTAACAAAACTTGAAGGCCTGCCTGCTGAAAAACGATGGCAGCCGAAAGACCATTGGGTCCGGACCCAACCACCACGACATCGTATTGCTGAACGGGCATGTTCATGCGTAAAGTTAGTCAATGATTAACCGTCCTTGCTCAGCGATTCCGTTCACTGAGCCAGTGAAATTGTTTATCAGTCAATTGGAAATGGTGATTGGATTTCATGAGGTCAACCAAGAGCGTATCCTTTTTCCGAACACCTTGCAAACGGACGGTATTGCTGTCGAGTAATTCAAAATGCATGGTCAGCAGGATAGGAGCTTCGAAGGGAACACTAAGAATCAAAGAATCCTTCAGTGAATCAATTTCATAATCGAAATATCCTCTTCCATACCATTGACTAAATAGGGTGTCTGTAGTCCGGATACTTCCCAATCCCCCCGCATCCAATACTAGGTCTCCCCAACGCCGATCATTCTTGTAAGAAGGTGGAATTGTATCCTTATTGACAACGAAATGTATGACGTCATAGAAACCAGTCTGAATAAGCTGCCTGGGTGCAGGCGCCTGCATTGCCTTATATTGTTTCATAGCTCCTCTAAATGGCAAAATCAGCGCTACCACAATGAATCCGATCTTTAGCAGGATTACAGCCAATCGCATCCATCTTCTTTTAAAGGAATATGTATATAAAACAGAAGGAGAAGTCTGTTTATTTAATATAAAAAACCGAATGAGCCGATTTTGATCGTTGATAACCAGGTAAAGACTGGACAAAACAATTTGAATGGAAAATAACTTAACTGGAATATCATAACTGAGGTTCAGCATCAGTACATTCAGGAATACGCCGGTCGCTACCAACGCGCCCAGGGTTGCCGTGCGACGGTAAATCAACAAGAGTCCCGCAAGGGTTTCCATCACGCCGGAAAAAATCTGATAAGGCGCCGAAT
>Ga0206938_1016_pt1 | contig 58224 bp, 47 predicted proteins | sample Alteio_BWOrgHeat_12_FD_152918 | JGI IMG/M metagenome (GOLD analysis project Ga0206938, IMG submission 152918) | Enriched cells from forest soil in Barre Woods Harvard Forest LTER site, Petersham, Massachusetts, United States -... | ecosystem: Environmental > Terrestrial > Soil > Temperate forest >... | reverse complement strand
ATGACTTGTGGAGGAAGACCGCCGGGTGGGAAAAAAGCAGAGACACGATTTACCTGGAGAGCGACCTGGGCCGAGGCTTCGGCCATATCGGTATTTTCATAGAATGTAAGTTTGATGAGAGAAAGACCCTGTATATTTTTACTCTCTACATTTTTAATTCCATTGATATATAAAAACTGGTCCTGCATTCTGGTAGCAAAAAAACCTTCCATCTGGGAGGCAGACATACCTCCGTATTGTTCAATTACATATATCGTCGGTGCATTCAGTTTGGGGAATATATCGATCGGTATTGTACGCAAAGCCATAATCGAAAACAACAGCAGTCCGATAAAGAAGACCATGACGGTCACCGGTCTTTTCAATGCTGCTTTTACCATGTTCGTTATTTTATTGTTTGTATAAAAAGATCCAGGCTACCAGTCGCCACCGCTTTATCCAGATGGGCTAGATACCAGTCCGTAAGGGTTTCAGTATAGTCGTTTAGAGACCTATACAAAACAAATGCGGCATTGGTCAGGTCGATCAGGGTAATCACCCCCGCTTTATATTGGGCAATCTTTTGATTGTATACATCGCGGGAGGATTCAATTTGTACCGGCAGTTCGCGCAGATTCGATTCGGCGGTTTGAATTGCCCAATCAGCTTGGTTTTCAGCGGTCTTGAGCTCCAGTGCTTCCTGCTGAAACTGATATTTCCCGGCTTCCTGCTGGAAATGGATGGTCTGTAGCCGGTCTTTTTTATGTAATCCATTGAATAAATCATACTGGATGGAGATGCCCGCTAGATAATTATATCGTTGAACACTCAGACCTGTGGAAAGGGGTTTGTATTCTGTTTCCGAGCTAATGCTTGATCCACGAGTCCAGCCCGAGGCGACCAGGGATACGGTAGGCTGAAAGCTCCTGGCTATTAGTTTTTCCTCACTATCATATACTTTGTTGATGTTGGTAAAATAGTCAATCAGCGGATTGGTGCCTGTGGCACTAGAGTCCAGCGGCAGGTTTCGAACAGGATTCTGGTTGCGGGACGACAGGGTATCCATCTTCAATTGATCTAGGGGGATGCCGGTATAATAGGACAACTGTTCCCCAATTTCCTTCAAGGAACCGCTGGCCTGGTTGTATGCAGTGATGGATTTGGAAAGTTCTGCCCTGGCCAGTGAAGAATCCGAACCTGGTCTGATACCACTCTTGGTCAGGGCCTGGATGACAGAAAATATTTTCTCATACCGGTCCCTGTTTTGAAGTTCCACTTCTAACTGCATTTCATTTTTTAAATACGTGAAGTATAAACGGGTTACCCTTGCTTTTATCTGATAGCGAACGCGTTCGTAGTCAGCAGAAGCCAGATTGGTATTGGAAATCGCCGACTCAATGCGTGCTTTCCTGTAACCGAAATCCAATACGGTATATTCCCCGTACAAAACCCCGATCGTACCCAGCGCGGATTGTCCATTGTTTTGAGCGCTGACACCTGCAGAAGTGGAAGGAATGATTCCATAGCCGTAATAACTTCCGGGCAGGGAATTGTCGGTTGCCAGATCCACCTGGGCATTGGCCCTCAACAAGGGAATAAACTGATGGCGCAGATCCGATACTTCAGCTCGACTGCCATTGACCTGAGCCTTTTTTTCTAACAACAAAGGCAGGTTGCGAAGGGCGCTGTCCGTAAGTCCGGTAAGAGAATATGATTTTTGCCCTATAGCCCCCAGAACTGGGAACAGGAGGACAATTATGCACAAGCGGAAAATTCTTCCGCAGCAAACGTGTTTCATTGCCTGTAATTATGTAAAGGATGTGGTTACTTGGGAACTGTTCAACTAATCGGGGGTGGTCCTCTTAGCAGTAGGATATCGTGCAGTGGGTCTGCCCTGTCCGGGTCGGTATAACGAAGGGATCGCGATGCAATAAGCGGTGTGGGAGGAAGACATTTCACTTCAGCGATCAGACCCGTGAATGCCGGTTGAAAACGTTTGTTAAGCCGGAATTTTGTTTTTATCGGTTCCTTACTTTTCCCACTTAGAAAAATACCATGATTTTCCAAACCGTGTGAGGTCACCAATTGGTATCGGTCAGAAAGGGGGTTGAAGCCCGTATCAAAATTGATAAAGAGCTGCACAATAAAAAACGCCGCGTAAATCAGCGGGAAAATTAATTTTAACAGGAAAAATCTGGTATTCGTTCTTTCCGTCATACAGCTAAACCTGGCGCAAAATTAGTTACTCTACTTGGAACAGGCTGTCTTTTTTTGTTAAGATCTGACCTCTACACAATCCCAGGGGAAGGCTTGTTTATTTCCACTTTTGTTACCTTTATGTAACACCATGACGAAAAACGATGATGGAAAAGGACTATTTGGAAAGTGTAGAAAAACAGTTCGCTCAATACAAGTCCCTGGGTGAAAAGGCCATGGCTCAGGTGCCGGAGGAAAAGCTTTACTGGCAATACAACCCGGAGACCAATAGCATTGCCGTCATTGTAAAACACCTGAGCGGCAATATGCTGTCGCGATTTACTGATTTTCTTACCAGTGACGGGGAAAAAGAATGGAGGGACCGGGATGGGGAATTTGAAAACGAATCCATCGGCGGGGCAGCCTTATTCTCTATTTGGAACACGGGTTGGGACCGCCTTTTCCAAACACTCCACACGTTGTCGGGTGAGGATCTTTCCAAAAGCGTTTTTATCCGCTCCGAAGAACACACGGTAATGGAGGCGATTAACCGCCAACTCACCCATTATGCCAGTCACGTAGGTCAAATCATTTATATCAGCAAAATGATTGCCGACAGCCAATGGAAGACCCTAACCATCCCTAAAAATCGCTCCAGAGAATTCAAGGTAAAAAGAGGTTTTTAGGCTTCGCTTTTTTTATTTCTTACCTTGTATCGAATCGATTCGGTGCGAAAGATCATTCCATATTTTTTAGGACTGTTCCTGGGATTATCCTGGAAAGGCAGTGCCCAGCGGGTTTTGTATACCCAGTTCCCTTCACATATTTCTGGTCTTTTTCAGATTGTTGGGAAAACCAAAGATCTATATTGGCTGGAAACAAGGCAGGACAGGAAATCCAATTCACTACACGAAAATTTTCAATCCGCCGATTTAAAGAATTTCATCCTGCTCGATTCCAAACTTCACACCCTCACCGAATATCCCGCTGTCCATCTTAAGTCAACCCTTAAACAATGGCTGTACTGTGATCAAGAGGGACTGAATCAAATTATTGCTTCCAATACCAGGGAGAAAACTTATATATTTTGTAGTCGGTATCGTCCGGATTTAACGGCTGGTTCTTCCCTGATGGCCGTGGATAGCCTCCCCTTTTCCGCAGATGCGTCCAGCCTTTTGCTCGTCCGTTCAGAAGATCAGTCTAAGATTCTTCTGGTTGCTTTTGAAAACTCTGATTCCGCGTTGACCCGGGTGCACGCGCTTTTATTTAATGCCGATTGGACTTCGGTATATCACCGGATCATAGCCCACGAGCAGTTTGCACAGCCCTGTATTCAGGATGATCCTATAGGCTTCCCGGGAGAAAGTTTTGATGATCTACCCATTAAACTGGCCAACAACGGAGAGTGGCTAATGGTGGCCCCTTCGCGTATCAGTTGCAATTTTTCAATATTTCATGTCGGCCCACTGGGTAGTCAATACTATTTCCATGAGATTCCCCTCTCACCTTTTTACTCAATGGAAGACATTGCTATGTCTGTCGACAATGAACAACAGGCAATGAGTGTAGGTTTGTTGTCTTCCTTTTCAAACAGCTCCTTGAAAAATGTGCAGGTATTCCAATATTCCATGAAGGAAGGAAAAATCATTTTTGATTCCTCTTTTCATTTTAATACCCAATACCGAGCCTTGCGAAGCCGGAATCTATATCATGAAAAGTTTGTTGCGATACCGGGCCGGGGATATTTGTTGATGATGGAATATGGCAAACCATATGAATTTCAGGAGCCCGCTGTACCCGCCATTAATTATTGGGAAAGCGCTTTTTTGCTTTCTCATTATGCGGAAATGGATTTGGGAAAACAATCCATACAGAGTGGTTATACGCCCAATAGTGGTTTAAGACCCATTCCTACTATCGTAAACCAGGGTGACCTGAATCTTTTTTATTTCCCTTCGGTTGCAAAAGACAGTTCCTGGAGCAGTGTCCTGGAATCGGAACAACATGCCGAGAACAACAATCCTGATCTTTCGTATCTGGTGATGGCGGATGGAAAAAAAATTTACCTCCTCTACAATCAGATTGACGGCTATTCCAATGTCATTCCTACAGCAACAATACTGGGTTCCCAAGGCAACGCAACCGATGAACCCCTTGTGTTCTGGCAACTGCAGAAAACATTAAATTTTCAGGATGCTCACCGCTATTCTTCCGATGAAGTGTATATTCCCTATGATGGACATCAAGCTCCCGGCTTCGCCTTGATAAGGTTGAAGTGAACGGCCAATCAGGTGATCGGGAACCATGGAGAAAATAAATCAAACCAATCAGCTTATAATTTATCCCGGCGTTGTTTCAACTCTCTCCAAGTTGTCAATATGATGCCCTGATCAATCAACGCTTTTTTAAATGAAGGATTTAACATAGCCAATAAATCTCCCTTGCGGGTAGGTCCGCTGTCGCTGATGTATTTAAAATCGGGTTCTGGATCTGTACAATGCATGATCATCATCGTGACACCCGGTTGCAGAGTTTTGAGGGCCTCAATGTATTTGGCCGTTTTATATTCGTCGAGTTTTTTATCATCCGAAGCAATGTCGGCTGGAATGACCCAGTCATAACTGTAATTGTGTAGGTCATCTAAGACCGGAAGTCCGGCATCCCAGAGTTGTTTACCCAGTAGGCGCATTTGGCCAATGACGGCATCGGGAAAGTGCATTTGATCTTGGATGAGTTGATCCTTTCCCCCCGGCAGCATGACAGGAATATGATTTTTAATCCCAATTTTAATATATCGCTTAAGAAACTCCGGAGTTCCAAACACAGTGCCCATATGGGTATCCAGATGCGTGGGTTCAAATCCCATCGATCTGGCTTTTTCCAACTGGGCTGTCATTTCCAATTCCAATTCATCGGCGGATGCATGTCTGACTACACTGCCTACATCCCGCCATAAATATCCTTGTTCATCAACCAGTCCTGGAGTAATTTTTTTACCGGACAAAGGTCCCCATCTATATTGCTCCCACTCGGAGGTGAGCGTCAAGTGTAATCCTGCATCTATTTGGGGATTGGCTTTTAAAAAAAGTACAAAACCGGGCACCCAGGAACAGGGCATCATGACGCTAACCGAGGTAGAAGCTCCCTTGGTCAGGGCTTCTTCCGCCCCCATATTGGAACTAAAACTCATCCCGGCATCATCCACGTGTAAGATCAGGACCTTGGCCCCTTTGGGGTAGCCGAGTCTTTCGGCGTATGTCGAATCCAGAGTTTGGCCCTGCAAAAAGATAGGTATACCAATGAATATCAGTATTTTAATTATGATTCTTGGCATAGATAAATATTTTTATTAAAGATAAGACAGCCGATCAACAACCCATTTGATCCTCAAAATTTAAGTTAAAATGACATTCATCAAGCCAATTTAACCGCTTATACCTATTATTATGCCACTCATACTACTATGTTTTGCATAGTACATACTTTAACCCTTATCTTTGTTATGTCAACCAGTTAAAACAAAAACAAAAAACTAATAAAATGAAAAAGAAAATCCTGTTTTTAAGCATCGCCCTGACCAGTTTAACTGCCTTCAGCTTTGCCGCCGATGCCCCTGCTATCAGCAAAAATGTAATCAGCTCTTTTAACCAACAATTTGCCAGCGCAAAAGATGTCAAATGGAACTACCAGGTAAAATATGTAAAAGCTGAGTTCACCATGAATGACATGGTGTTGTTTGCCTATTTCAATGACAATGGAGATTTATTGGCCGTTACCCGGTTTATCAGTCCCAATCAGTTACCTCTCTCCTTACTGAGCAACCTAAAAAAGAACTATGACACTTATTGGATCAGTGACCTTTTTGAAATCCAGACTGAAAGTGGTACCAGTTATTATGCCACCCTTGAAAACGCTGATCAGGTAGTGGTATTGAAATCTGATGGAACCAACGGATGGAATACCTACAAAAAAGAAAAAAGAGAAAATGTACAGTAAGCCAACCGGCTACTCAATAAAATAAAAGGAAAGATCCTTAAAAAAGATCTTTCCTTTTGACTTCCGAAATTGTAATGTTTATAGAGCGCCCAATTGTTTCAGGTATTTTTCAGAATTTGCTTTGGTAGGACCCGGTGGATTGAGACTCAGTGATTTTTTAAAACAGGGTATGGCATCTTTTTTATTTCCGGCCAGCGCATAACCCTCTCCAAGACTATCCCAGGCATTCGCACTTTCCGGATTCTTCTGAGTGGCCAATTTCAACACATCTATCGCCTGACTAAATTTATTTTGTGCAAGCAACTGGTATCCGTAATTGTTCAGGTCATTTTCAGTTGCCAGCGGCAGGGCTAGTTTCATTAGTTTTTCGGATGCCACGCTATCCCCTTCATTTTTGAGAAGCACTGCTTTCATCCGGTAATTATTATAATTCGGATTAAAACCAATAGAAGTATTCAGCCATTTCATCGCCTGAGCTGTATCGATGTTATTTTGAATGGCATAACCTGCGGCAGCATTGAGATTCTGCCAGAAAAATCCAGTCTGTCCTTTTAACAATTCCGTTGCATTGTCCATCACGATCTGATCGACGGCAAATTCAATTTTGACCGGAAATTGTTTTTTATCCCAGTTTAAGTCAAGCTCCGCCATATTTTTGCTCACGCTGTCAAAAGAATAAGTAAGTCTTTCATTGAAGTCAGCCACATCGCGAATGGTAATTTTTGCGCGCATCTGGTCATTTTTCGGATCATAAAAAAAACTTCCCCAGGATTTGTAATCTTTGGAAAGGATGACTTCTCCGGTGTTGTCAGCATTGATCACAAAAAATAACCCGTAGTCGCCGGCTGGAACCGGGACACCCTGAATTTTTGCGTCATTGGACAAATGAAGAACCGTATTTTCATTGGCTCCCGCACGCCAGGGCGCACTGTTGCCGAGTCCGAATCCCTGTACATTCCATCCATAAGGAACCAGCGTACCCCATACTACCCTTCCGCGTACAGAGGGCCTTGAATAATTCACATGAATGACTGAAATACCGACTGTTTGAGAAACCGTGGCGCCGGGACTGGGTTCTCTGGGTAACCAGGTCTGCTGAGCCTGGACGGTAAATACACTTAAGAGAATACCCAATAAAATCCACCCGCGGGAACGTACTAACTGGATCATAGCTAATGGTTTTGGTGATGAAGAGTACCATTAAGATAAGAGAATGTCAAATTCGTTTCCCGTATTACTATCGGAACGGTAACAGGACGGTTTAAATTCTGCTTTGCAGTGGTCGAGCGGTCAATACAACGTTTCTATTTGAGGACCAAATAAAGCCAGGCCGCAAGCAATCCACCGAGTATGGGTCCGACTACCGGGATCCAGGCATAACTCCACTGACTGTCTTTTTTGTTGTGCATGGGTAAGAGGGCATGCATTATTCTGGGTCCCAGATCTCGGGCTGGATTGATGGCATAACCCGTCGTACCACCCAGTGATAAGCCGATCGCCCAAATCAGCAACATTACCGGAAGTCCTCCGATGGATCCCAGTCCAATACGTGTCTTACTTTCCAGGATTTCACCGCCGGTAATAAAAAAAACTGTGAAGACCAGCACAAAAGCACCGACCATTTCACTGATAAGATTGGAAACATTGTCCCGGATTGCCGGCGCGGTTGAAAATGATCCGAGTTGGGCAGCTGGGTCAGTGGTCCGGTTAAAATGATCCCGGTAAACCAACCAAACCAGGAAGGCGCCAATCATGGCACCCAACATTTGTGCGGCGATGTAGGAAGGAACCGATGACCAGGGAAATTTTCCTGCGGTGGCCAATGCCAGCGTCACAGCTGGATTCAAATGCGCCGTACTATAAGGTGCGGCAATGACCACGCCCACAAATACAGCCATCCCCCAACCGGCGGTAATAACAATCCATCCGCCATTCTGGCCCTTGGTATCTTTGAGGACAACGTTGGCGACCACGCCATTACCCAGCAAAACCAAAACAGCCGTTCCGATTAATTCTGCAATAAATGGTGACATATGGTTGATTTTATTTTTTGCTCCATTCCCTAGCTGCATGAATAGCCCGTTTCCAGGATTTAATACCCGCCAATCTTTCTTCCGAGGAAGCGCCTGGTAAAAATTCTTTTTCCGATTTCCACCATTGGGCAATTTCTTCGGTATCCTTCCAAAATCCAACGGCCAGACCAGCCAGATAAGCGGCACCGAGCGCCGTGGTTTCCGTAATCTGTGGCCTGATCACTTTACAATGAAGTAAATCGGCTTGAAATTGCATGAGGAGATTGTTTGCCGTCGCTCCCCCATCCACCCTCAATTCTTTTATGGACGTACCAGCATCCGCTTCCATAGCCCGCAACACGTCCATGGTTTGGTAAGCGATGGATTCCAGGGCAGCCCGTGCAATATGGGATGCCTGGGTTCCCCGGGTAAGACCCACCAGGGTTCCCCTTACTTCCGGATCCCAGTAGGGTGCGCCCAATCCGGCAAAGGCAGGTACAAAACAAACACCCCCAGTGTCTTTTACTTTTTTTGCCAGCTCTTCGATTTCCGATGAATGCCGGATAATACCCAATCCATCGCGCAACCACTGGACAACAGCCCCCGCAATGAAAATACTCCCTTCGAATGCATATTGGATCTGACCGTTTATTTTCCAGGCTACGGTAGTGAGCAAATTATTTTTGGACTCCACGAACCGGTCCCCGATGTTCATCAGCATGAAACATCCGGTTCCATAGGTGTTTTTTACCATGCCTTTCTCCAAACACATCTGACCAAAGAGTGCTGCATGTTGATCACCCGCCATGCCGCTGATCGGAATTTTTTCTGAAAAAATACTGGGATGGGTGTCGCCAAGAAATTCACTGGATTCTTTCACTGTAGGCAACATGCTTCGGGGAATATCCATGATTTGCAGCAGCTCTTCATCCCATTGCTGCTCCCGAATATTATAAAGCATGGTGCGGGAGGCATTGGTGATGTCCGTCACGTGTACTGCACCGTGTGTGAATTTCCAAGCAAGCCAGGAATCCACCGTTCCAAAAGCCAGCCTGCCTTGTTCGGCTTTCTTTCTTGCACCAGGAACCTGATCGAGTATCCACTTTACTTTAGATCCCGAAAAATAGGCATCAATTACCAAACCCGTTTTGGCGCGTATTTTACCGGCCAAACCTGCAAGTTTCAACTGTTCACAAAAGGACGCTGTCCTCCTGTCCTGCCAGACAATGGCGTTGTATTCCGGTATGCCCGTTTCCCGGTCCCATACCACAGTGGTTTCCCGCTGATTGGTTATCCCTATGGCCGCAATATCGGATGCCGAAGCGCCAATTTTTAACCGGGCTTCTGAAGCCACACTCGCTTGTGAAGACCAGATTTCCAGCGGATCATGTTCTACCCATCCGGGCTGAGGAAATATCTGGGTAAATTCTTTTTGTGCAATGGATTGTATCTGGCCTGCATGGTCAAAGAGGATTGCCCTTGAACTGGTCGTCCCCTGATCGAGGGCGAGAATATATTTTTTCATCAGCAAGCAAATTATATTCGGTTATAGGCAGGACTGCAAAAACCCATAAAGGTTTTGTCTGTTATACACCGTCCACCAAATAGTTTTTGGCTACGGAAAGGAAAGATAACACTTGTTCCTTTTCCCATTTCTCATCCCGCATTAATTCTGTGGCCATCAGGCCAGCGACCTTCGGTGCCATAGCCATAGCGGCGCGGGCGTCCAGGAACAACGCCCTTGTTCTGCGGGCCAGCACATCTTCTACGGTTCTAGCCATTTCATAACGGGTGGCCCATACCACTTCCGCTGCAATATAGGGCAATCTCGGATCCAGTTTTTCCTTCCAGTCCGGGCTTTCTTTTGCCATGGTTTTGATGTAAACAGCGTCACTACCGTATACGAAAAGCGGATCCGTCCATTCGGGGGATTCTTTGTATCCATGCAGCGCAAGAGTCCGGGTTTGCGCCGGCCGGTTGGGAAGTGCACCAACCTGTATGGCCTTATTTACGGTGTCTTCAGCCATCTGACGGTAAGTAGTCCATTTTCCACCGGTAATGGTAATCAGACCAGAAGTGGAGACGATTAATTTGTGCGAGCGAGAAATTTCTTTTGTTTTTTGGTTCTCATCCTGCGGAGCAGCCAGGGGTCGGAGTCCCGCAAAAACACTCAGGACATCTTTTCGCATAGGTGTCTCCGTTAAATAATCAGCAGCGGTCTCCAGAATAAACCGGATTTCTTCTTCCAGTGCTCGGGGTTCCAATTGATGAGCGCTGAGCGGAGTATCGGTTGTTCCTACTAAGGTCCGGTCGTGCCAGGGGATGGCGAACAATACCCTTCCGTCTTTGGTTTTTGGGATCATCAAAGCATCATGAGGGCCCAAAAAGGATTTGTCGAATACCAGATGTATTCCCTGACTAGGCTGAACCATTGGTCTTAACTCGGGACGGTCCATGATCAGCACTTCATCGACAAATACTCCAGTAGCATTGATGACGGTTTTTGACCGGAGTTTATAGTGTTGACCGGACTCCATATCCATGGCCTCGACACCCCGGATTATCTGACTGTCCTTTACCAGACCTGTTACCCGGCAGTAATTAAGCAGTACAGCACCTTGTTCCAGGGCGGTCAAGGCCAGACTGATGGCCAGCCTGGCATCATCAAACTGTCCGTCATGATACAGTACCCCTGATTTTAAACCGGCCTGTCGAATATTGGGGATGCGCCGGACAAGTTCTTTTCGTGAAATCAGTCGGGAACGTCCAAAACTTCTTTTCCCGGCCAGCAGGTCATATACCGACAGTCCAACGGAATAAAAAATCCCACTCCACCAGGAATAGTTGGGAATGATAAAATTTTCGTTCCGTACGAGATGGGGTGCATTGTTTAACAATATTCCTCTTTCCCTCAATGCTTCTATTACCAATCCAATATTGCCTTGGGCCAGATAGCGAACGCCGCCGTGTACCAGTTTGGTGCTCCGACTGGAAGTACCCTTGGCAAAATCCGACTGTTCGAGCAGCAATGTTTTCAAACCACGGGAGGCTGCGTCCAAGGCTACTCCCAGGCCAGTAGCCCCTCCTCCGATGACAATCAGATCCCATTCCGCTGAAGGGTCTGAAAGCCTATCAATCATTGCTGTCCGGTTATTTTTCATTCACGGTATTTCATGATTGGGTCTGGTATTTTCTGCCAAATGGAATCCCTATTTTGCACCGGTTGGAGTTCAGATCGATCCGAATTATTTTTCCACCACCTGTTCGGGTATGAGGTAAACCCCCAGACCGTTTAAAATAGGTTCGGCCTTCGCATCTTTTATTTTGATTAATATCCGGTTGGCGTAACAGCCTGGGAAACTAACCAGACGATGGTGACCCATGGTTGTATACTCTTTTTTATATACCAGAGAATCGCCCTGATAAAGTTCGATGGAAAATGACCGTACTCTTTGACCGAAGGCCACTTCTTCTTTCAGAAAAATACAATTCATCGCGGTGGGACGTTCGAAAAGAATTTCCATGGCTTCCTTTCTGAAATTCCCTCCGAGATTAAAATCTCCGTTCCCGTCTCCCAGAATCCCAGTTATATTTTCACCTTTCCAGAAAATGACCGCATTCTGGTTGATGATGAGGTTATTGAAAAAACTGGCAATCCGGTAATGGGCAAATCCCATGAGCGCTGCTGAATCACTGGCGGAGATCAGACCCCGTCGATCAGGTGGCACATTCAAAATAAGATTGGCTCCCCGTCCGACCGATTTCAGATAAATACCAAAAAGTGTCTCGGGAGATTTGACCAGACTGTCTTCGGATGGATGATAAAACCATCCAGGCCGGATGCTCACGTCGCATTCGGCCGGAATCCAGTTCTTCCCATTTACATTTCCTTGATTGAGTGTATCATTGGGCGGAGCACCGATCCCCCTATGAAAACCAGCTGTATCCAGTAAATTCCAATTGGTCATTCCAGCCATTCCGTTTTCGTTTCCAACCCACCGGATATCCGGACCGATATCACTAAATACCATGGTATTGGGAGCAATATCCCGAAGGGTCTCTTCAAACCGGTGCCAGTCATAGATTTGTTTTTTCCCGTTGGGGCCTTCTCCATTGGCACCGTCCCACCAGAATTCAAAGAAAGGTCCATAGTTGTGAACGACTTCTTTCATCATGTTGATAAAAACATCATTATAAGCGGGCGTCCCGTAAGCCGGATGATTCCGGTCCCAGGGAGATAGATATAGGCCCAATGAAAGTCCCGATTCCCGGCAGGCTTCTGATAATTCTTTGAGCACATCCCCTTTTCCGTTTTTCCATTTGCTTTGAGCCACCGTATGGTTTGAGTAAGCACTCGGCCATAAACAAAAACCATCGTGGTGTTTTGCCGTGATGATGATGCCTGCTGCGCCTGCATCTTTGGCAATCCGACACCATTGACGGCAATCCAATGCAGTTGGATTAAAAACCTCCTCATTCTCCGAACCTTTCCCCCATTCCAAATCCGTAAAGGTATTGGGTCCGAAATGCATAAAAAGATAAAACGGTGCCTCTTGCCAAGCAAGTTGCTTCTCACTGGGAACTGGACCGACGGCAGTTTGCGGTCTTACATACAGATGCAGGTTAAGGCAAAAAACCAATAAAAATAATTTCTTCATCCGCTTGGCGGTATATTTCGTTTATGAAACTAAGAAATCGAATCAGATATTCCAGAATAGAAGCGGCACTATTCTTTACTTAGCCTAATTTTGCGCTATCAAAATGAGTATGTCTTTTTACAACAACAAAGTAGTCGTCGTAACCGGCGGCAGTGACGGGATCGGCAAGGCACTGATTGGTATATTGATTGAATCAGGCGCTAAGGTAGCCACCTGCGGCAGACATTACGACAAACTCTATGCCCTTCAGCTCGAATATTCTCAATTCATGCTTCATACGATGGTGTGTGATATCAGCCAGGAGGAAGAATGCAAACGGTTCATTCATTCTACCGTTGAAACATTCGGAAGCATCGACGTACTGATCAACAATGCCGGGATCAGCATGCGTTCCTTGTTCGATGATGTGAATACCGATGTAATCCGCCGGCTGATGGACGTGAATTTTATGGGCGCCGTCTATTGTACCAAGGCAGCCCTCCCATTTATTATAGAGCAAAAAGGATCCATTGTAGGCGTTTCTTCTACCGCCGGCTATCGTGGCCTGCCCGGTAGATCGGGATATTCCGCGTCAAAATTCGCCTTACAGGGCTGGCTGGAGTCGCTAAGGACAGAATTACTGGAAACCGGTGTGCACGTTATGTGGGTATCTCCCGGATTTACGGCTTCCAATATCCGCCATGCCGCCCTGACCAGTGAAGGGGAAGGCCAGGGTGAAAGTCCATTGGATGAGTCCAAGCTGATGAGTGCAGAAACCTGCGCTAAATATATTCTGACCGCCATTGAAAAAAGAAAAAGGGAGATGGTTCTTACGCTGACGGGTAAATTCACCGTTTTCCTGAACAAATTTTTTCCTTCTTTGACCGATAGGCTGGTGCACCGACATTATTTCAAAAACGGTGAATTGATTAAATAAGAAACCGGCACCTTTATATAACGAACTTCCCCGATGGCGCTTATTACCCTTACTTCCGACTTCGGCCTGCAGGATTATATAGCCGGCGCCGTTAAGGGTCAGCTTTTGCAGATTGATCCGGAATTCCGGATCCACGATATCTCCCATCAGATCGCGCCTTTCAACTATCCCCAGGCTGCTTATATATGCCGAAACGCCATCTGGCAATTCCCTGAAAAGACCTATCACCTGATTTTGGTAAACCTGTTTGAACAAAAACCTGAGTTCCTGCTGCTGACTTATGTCAACGGTCACTATATTTTTTGTGCAGACAACGGCCTGATGTCAATGATCCTTCCAGAAAAACCCGACAGCGTCATCGGTCTGCCGTTGGATAAAAATGAAATCAAAAATACCCTGTATTGTACCCGGAAGATTGGTCTGGCCATTCAGGCAATCGAAATGGGCAAATCACTTGAATCACTCGGTGAACCAAAAGAGGACTACATTCAAAAAAATGACCTCCGGCCACTGCTGGGAGATAAATACATCGAAGGACAGATTATTTACATCGATAAATTCGAAAACGTCATTGTCAATATTACCCGGGATGAATTTGAAGCCCAAAGAAAAGGAAGGAGTTTCCGGATCGTTTTTAAAAGAAATGAAATCATTGACAAAATCAGTGAATCCTACGCCGACGTACCACAGGGAGAAAAACTAGCCCTCTTTAATTCGGCAAACTTTCTGGAAGTCGCTATCAACAAAGGCAATGCAGCCGGTCTGTTCGGCTTACAGGATTTTACCGATCAGTCACTCCAGCATCACCTGTATTACCAGACCGTAAGGGTTTATTTTGAGTGAGTCAGATGCCCCACCCTGGCCAAAAACGATCTTTAACCAGCCATTTACATTATTTTCCGGCTTTCCCGGAGATTTTTATCTGTATTGACTTGATTTTCACATTTTCACAAGTACGGGATTGCGCAATTGCCCATTGGTTTCTCTATATTTGCCTCTCCTAAAAATCAATGGACTATGAACTTTAAGAAGGTGAATAACATAACAGGCTGGGTTGTTTGTCTAATTGCCTGTATGGTATACATTTTAACCATGGAGGCCGGCGGCAGTTTCTGGGATTGCGGCGAATTTGTTTCCAGTGCCTATAAATTACAGATCCCCCATCCCCCCGGAGCTCCGCTCTTTGTGATGATGGGTCGTTTTTTCATCATCCTTTTCGGCGACAACCCCATGACCGCTGCCAGAGCCGTCAATTTCATGAGCGCGGTGTTGAGCGGATTCACGATTCTTTTTCTTTTCTGGTCTATTACCCACTTTGCACGCAAAATCGTTCAGAAAAATGCCCTCTCACTGGATTCTCAACAGGTCTTTACCATCATGGCTGCCGGAGCTGTCGGCGCCCTTGCCTATACTTTCTGCGACTCTTTCTGGTATAGTGCTGTAGAAGGTGAAGTTTATGGATCCTCATCCTTTTTCACCGCCCTGGTTTTTTGGGCGATATTAAAATGGGAGGATGAAGCCGATAAACCAGGAGCCGACCGTTGGCTCATCTTTATTTTTTACATGATGGGACTTTCCATCGGTGTGCATTTGCTTAACCTGCTGACCATTCCGGCCATCGTGATGGTCTACTACTATAAACGATATACCCCGACTGCCTGGGGTTCCATCTTTGCTTTTTTTATCGGTTGTGTGATTACAGGACTCGTTCAGAAATTTGTGATCCAGTATACCATCAAGGGTGCAGCATGGTTCGATATTCTTTTCGTCAACAGTTTTAATCTTCCGTTTTTCTGGGGGTTTGGTTTTTTCTTTATCCTTCTCACATTCCTGCTTGTTGTGACCTTGCGTTATGCCGTCAGGAAAAAATATTATCTGCTTAAAATAGCTGTTTGGAGTGTTGCCTTTATGCTGGTGGGTTATTCCACTTATTTTACCACCATGATCCGCTCCAACGCGGACCCAGCAGTCGATATGTTCAATGTGGACAATCCGGTTTCCCTGGTGGGTTACCTCAGCCGCGACCAGTATGGTGATTGGCCGATTGTTTACGGACCTGATTTTACCGATCGCCCGGGCCGCACAGAAGGCAGCGATCAATATATAAAAGGTAAAGACAAATATATCATCGCCGGCAAAACGGTCGGACAGGATTGGAACAATACACCCTCTTCCCATTTCTTTCCTCGTATGTGGGACAACAGCAATGACCGCGGCCAGGGAGAGGTATACAAGTCATATGGCAATGTTGCCGAAGGCGATGCGCCGACGATGGGAAATAATATCCGCTATTTTATTACCTATCAGACCTACTGGATGTACCTGCGGTATTTCTTTTGGAATTTTTCCGGCAAACAGAACGATTTGCAGGGATTCGCCAATATCCGGGACGGAAATGCCATATCAGGTATACCCTTTATTGATAACTGGCTGTACGGGGATCAGAGTAAAATGCCAGACAGCATTCATACTAAAAACAAGTCCTACAATAGGATGTATGCCCTGCCCTTTATTCTGGGGATGATTGGCCTGGTTTTTCAATATAACCGCAACCGCCGAGATTTTATAGTCAACGGATTGTTGTTCTTTTTCACCGGCATGGCCATTGTTATCTACCTCAATCAAGCCGGACAGCAACCCCGCGAAAGAGATTACGCCTATGTAGGATCTTTTTATGCATTTGCCATCTGGATCGGACTGGGGGTGATCTGGGTAAAAGAAATGTTTGAGAAATTTATGAAGGCCCCGGTGGCCAATTATGTATCGGCCGGGCTTTGCCTGCTGGCCGTGCCGGTGCTGATGGGTAACCAGGAATGGGATGACCACGACCGGAGCAAGAAAACCCTTGCCCGTGACCTGGCCAGAGATTATTTGGAAAGCTGTCCGCCCAATGCCATGCTGTTTTCCTTTGGGGACAACGACACCTATCCTTTGTGGTATGCGCAGGAAGTGGAAGGCATTCGCCCCGATGTTCGGGTGGTTGTCAATAGCCTCTTGGGAACCGACTGGTATATGAACGAATTGCGCTATAAGATCAATAAAAGCGATCCCTTCGATGTTATTTTTACCGAGGAACAAATTCAGGGAAACAAAAGAGATGTTGCCTATATCACACCCTTGCCTGGGTTTGACCAGAAAAAATACTATGACCTCTACGACATGATGAAAAATGTCGTGGGCAGCGACGATCCGAAATATACCCAACAGCAGGACGATGATATTCTCAACCTCCTGCCCGTTAAAAAACTCACTGTTCCAGTCGATCTGGCTGCCGTTCGGGCCAGCGGGCTGGCCAAAGAAGGCGACAGCGTGTTGAGCGAACTAAAAATAGATATCGGCAACCGGTCCTACCTGCTCAAAAATGATCTGGCGATCTACGCGATCATTGCAGCCAATCACTGGAAACGGCCAATTTGTTTTACTTCCACGCAGGAACTCAACGACCTGGGTCTGGCCAAATATGTACGCCTCACCGGACTGGCCTATCAGCTGGTTCCTTTTGAAAGCAAAAACGGATCGGGTGTTGACCTGGACCGGGCCTACAATACCATTATGACTCATTTTGCATATGGTTCAGCTGACAAACCGGAGGTTTACTACGACGAAGAAAACCGCCGCCACCTCAATTCGATCCGCATGGCTCATACCCAGGTTGCCTTTGCACTCGTAGACGCGGGGAAAAAAGATTCTGCCAGAAATATTTTGGAGCATTTTGACAAGAACGTCCGGGAATCCAATTTCCCATATGGCATGACTTCTAACCGGGGCAATCAGCAGGATCTGATTTCTACCGACTTCCTGCAGGCATGTTATGTCGCGGGGGACACGGTACTGGCAAAGAAAGTAGAAGCTTCTTTGAAAAAGGATCTACAACAGCAAATGCGATACTATAAATCCCTTGGAGATGAAACCAGCGACGATCAGCTGGCTACCAACGCCTATATGTTGCTTCAAGGAAAGGGCGGCACACTTTCTGACAAACAACAGGAATTTACCCAGGATATTTTTACAACCTATCGGATGCTCATGCAGATCGATCAGATGGACAAACAGTTTGCACCCAAACCCGGCGCATCCGGCCTTTTGAAATAAGATTTCTTTCTCATATATCCAGCCCCCTGCTTCGATGAGGCAGGGGGCTGCTTTTTGTATTGAATTCGATCTTTTTTGCCAAACATTTGTTATTAAATGGTAACTGCCGCCTAAAATCAGGAATCCAGGTTCATGAGTGCACGCTGCTTTTTTCCCGTTTTTCGCCAGAAAATGGATATTAAAATTTTACAGTAACTTGAATATATGATCGGTTTTCAATTCAGGAAATTTGACCCGAAGCAGGATGGCAAATCGAAATTCGACCAGTTGCTGGATATTTTCATGCAACTTCTTACCTATACCAGTGGAGATGTGGGTGAGACCCTTCAATGGATGAATCAGCTGGATAAGGAATATGCACTTACGGATGGCCAATACGGCATGGGAGACTTCATAGAAGACTTGAAAGACAAGGGATATATCGACGAAAACAAACAAACTGGATCCATTACCATCAGCCCCAAAACGGAACAGGGCATCCGTAAACGCTCGTTGGAAGAAATTTTCGGGAAATTAAAAAAAACCAAAACGGGTGATCACCATAGTTTTAAGCCGGGCGGCGGCGATGAAATCAATCCAGAAACCCGGCCCTTTCAGTTTGGTGACCAGCTCGAACACATAGATTTCACAGAATCGATCCGCAATGCCCAGATCAATCACGGCATTGAATCCTTTAACATGCAGGAGGATGATCTTAAAATCCGGGAAACGGATTATAAGACCCAGACTTCTACCGTGCTGATGATTGATATTTCCCATTCCATGATATTGTATGGAGAGGACCGCATCACGCCGGCAAAAAAAGTAGCGATGGCCTTGAGTGAGCTGATAACAACCAAATATCCGAAGGATACTCTGGACATCGTTGTTTTTGGCAACGACGCCTGGACGGTGGAGATCAAGGACCTTCCTTATCTCCAGGTGGGACCCTATCATACCAATACCGTCGCAGGACTTGAGCTGGCCATGGATATTTTAAGAAGGCGGAGAAATCCCAACAAACAGATCTTCATGATTACCGATGGGAAACCTACCTGCCTTAAATCCGGCAAACGATACTATAAAAACAGTTTTGGATTGGACCGCAAGATCACCGCCCGTTGCCTCAACCTGGCGGCGCAGTGTAAAAAATTAAAAGTCCCCATTACCACTTTTATGATTGCCAGTGATCCTTATCTGCAACGTTTCGTAACCGAATTCACCGAAACCAACAATGGAAAGGCATTCTTTGCTTCCTTGGATCACCTGGGTGCTTTCATTTTCAGGGATTTTGAAAACGGGAAAAGAAAAACGGTATACTAATCGTGGAAGATTTGCCATATTCCTACTTGATTCGGAATATAATCCGGATCAACGGAAAGGAAGGACCATTTAAAAGAATCAACATTACTGGCTTATAAAAAATTATGATGAATATTGACAAAATAAAGACGCTGGGAGAACTGAAGAAATCGGGATATAAACACCGTTCTGTAAAGGAAGAAGTCAGGGCCAACCTGCTTTGCAAACTTCAAAAAAAAGAAAATAGTTTTCCGGGGATTGTCGGATACGAAGATTCCGTTATCCCGGATACAGAAAGAGCCCTTTTATCCCGACACAACATTCTTTTTCTTGGATTGAGGGGTCAGGCGAAAACACGTATGGCCCGGCAAATGATCAATTTGCTGGATGAATATATTCCCTATGTATCAGGCAGCGAAATCAACGATGACCCCTTTGCCCCCATATCAAAATTCTCCCGTGAACTGATCCGCCAAAAAGGGGATGATACCCCCATCTCGTGGTTGCACCGACATGACCGTTACAGCGAAAAACTCGCTACGCCGGATGTGAGTGTAGCCGATCTGATTGGCGACATTGACCCCATAAAGGCAGCCAATATGCGTTTGAATTTTGCGGATGAGGAAGTCATTCATTTTGGAATCATACCCAAAAGCAATCGTGGCATTTTTGTCATCAATGAAATTCCGGATTTACAGGCCCGCATTCAAGTTTCCTTGTTTAATATCCTGGAAGAAGGTGATATCCAGATCCGTGGATTCAAACTGCGTATGCCCCTAGATATATTATTTGTTTTTACTGCCAATCCGGAAGACTATACCAATCGCGGGTCCATCGTAACGCCTTTGAAGGATCGTATAGAGAGTCAGATCCTGACGCACTATCCAAAGAATATCGATCACGCTCTGCTGATCACCGAACAGGAAGCCGATATAACCGAGGATCAAAAGGTTCGTGTGAAGATCAGCGATATGGTCAAACGAATCATTGAGCAGGTTGCCTTTGAAGCCAGGACCAGTGAATTTGTCGACAAGAAAAGCGGTGTATCTGCAAGACTCACCATTGCGGCTTTTGAAAATGCTGTGAGTGCTGCTGAAAGAAGAGGTTTATTGAACAACGAAAAGGAAACGCAAGTGTGGATGAGCGACCTGGTTGGCATTATTCCTTCTATTACCGGAAAAATAGAGCTCGTGTACGAAGGTGAACAGGAAGGTCCTTACCAGGTTGCTTTTAACCTCTTGGAAAAGGCGTTCCGATCCCAGTTTGTCAATTATTTTCCCAATCCCGAGCAATTCAAAAAACGCAAAGGAGTTGAAGACAATCCCTATAAGCCCATTACCGGCTGGTTTGACAAGGGAAATCACCTGGATATCTTTTTCAATGCAAAGGACGACGATAAGGTAAGATTGCTCTATAAGGTAGATGGCCTCCACGCCTTTACAAAAAAACATTTCCGCAATGCCAACGAAAAGGAAATGGCTTTGCTCATGGAGTTTGTACTGCACGGGCTCTCCTCTTATAGTATGATCAGCAAAAAAGTTGTGGAAGGTAAAATAGAATTTAAAGACCTGATCGGTTCAATGATGAACATGAGTCCGGAAAGTATGGGAGGAGAAGAGGAAGATTTCGGGTGAAATACCTGCACCAACTCTTCGCAAAGCTTTTGCTAAAAAACATTGACTTCCCGCTCCAGCTGGATGCCAAATTTTTGCTGAACCGACTGAAGAATCTGTTCACTCAGTGAAAATATTTCGCTGCCGGTCGCTTTTCCATAATTCACCAGCACGAGTGCTTGATTCTTATGCACGCCTGCATCTCCTTTTCGATAGCCCTTCCATCCGCATTGTTCGATCAGCCATCCGGCCGCCAGTTTTACGGATTGTTCTTCGTGTGGATATGCCGGCATTTCCGGATATCGTTCCGATAGAAAAAGAAATGTTTTCTGGTCCACTACTGGATTTTTGAAAAAACTTCCGGCATTGCCGAGTTCTGCCGGATCGGGTAGTTTGGAACGGCGGATCTTGATAACAGCCCTGGAAACATCTTGTATCGTCGGAGAATGGACACCCATTTTTCTAAGTTCATCCTGGATAGCGCCGTAATGGGTGTTTAAAACTGGATTTTTATGGAGTACAAAGGTGACATGCAGGATTACATAACGACCTTTACCGGATGATTTAAAGATGCTGTCGCGGTAGCCGAACTGGCAGTCATTCAATCCGAATGTAAATACTTTTTTTTCGATTCGGTCATAGGCGTCCAGCTCATAAAAAACATCCCTGAGTTCTACTCCATAGGCGCCGATGTTTTGAATGGGGGCTGCACCCACGCTGCCTGGAATCAGCGAAAGATTTTCCAGCCCTCCCCAGTTTCTGCCGAGGGTGTATTCAACAAATGCATGCCAGTTCTCTCCGGCACCCGCCCTTACATAAATATGCGATGCATCCTCTTTGACTTCATCCATACCCTTGATCTCATTTTTTAAGACCAGGCCATCCACATTTTTGGTGAATAAAACGTTGCTCCCTCCTCCCAGTATCAAGCCGGACAGTTTGGCGGGGCCGTTGAGTAGATTCATTAATTCCTCTACAGATTTTACGGTCGAAAATTCAGCCGCAGATGCCTGTATGTGGAAGCTGTTGTAAGGCAACAAAGAAATATTTTTTTGCACACTCATCTGGTAAGTTTTTATCTATACCGGATCAATATCGGGTATAATGGTTACCGATCTGAACTTGTGGTCATTGCCCAAAATGGAACGATGTTGCTGGATCACGTGCTTGGCCAGTGCAATGGTACTTCCATTTTTTGGTAGTTTGAGCATCAACTCCATGATATACTGGCCGCGGATTCTGGCAATAACCGGTTCTCCGGGACCGGTCAGATAATTGCCAAATTCCTTATGCAGATGAAGGGCAAAAAGCGCCGCAGCATCGTGTACGATATCCTTGATCTTATGTTTAAAGGTAATCTGGATAATGCGTGAAAAAGGCGGGTAAGAAAATTGCTGACGGCCGACGATTTCCCGTTCATAAAATGATCTAAAATCATGGTTGATTACCCATTCTAAAACCGGATGTCTGGTATTGGCTACCTGGATCATCACCCTCCCCTTGCCATCTCTTCTGCCTGCTCGGCCACTTACCTGTTCCATCAACTGAAAGGCTCTTTCATTGACCCGGAATTCGGAGAAATTCAAGAGGCTGTCTGCGTCCAGAATGCCTACCAGGTCTACATGGTCGAAGTCGAGTCCCTTTACCACCATCTGAGTTCCAACCAGGATGTCCACCCGTTGCTGTTCAAATTGTTTAATGAGCATGTCATGGGCCGTTTTACCCCGAACACTGTCAATATCCATTCGTGCGATGTGGGCGCCCGGGAAAAGGGTACCCAATTCCTCTTCGATTTTCTCGGTCCCAAAATTGCGTTGAATGAATTCGTGATTACCGCAGGCTGCACAGGTATTTACAGGGGGATAGGAGGTTCCGCAATAGTGACAAAGCAGTTTATTGGTCAGCTTATGAAAGGTCAGGGATACGTCGCAATTCTTACATTGCGGGATCCAGCCACAAATTTTGCAAATCTGGTAAGGAGAGTAACCTCGCCGGTTTCGAAAAAGGATGACCTGCTTTTTGCGATCCAGTGTCTGCTGGATGGCTTCCTGAAGGACGGGTGTGCAAATAATCTTGGACCCGTCTTTTTGAAAAAACTTTTTTGTATCTATGATTTCAATAACTGGCATGGCTACCTGCCCATACCTTTCCATAAGCGCCGTCAATCCGTATTTTCCATGAACGCCATTGTAGTAACTTTCTATGGATGGTGTAGCACTTCCCAATAATGTCTTTGCTTTAAACAGGGAAGCATAGTAAATAGCTGTATCTCTTGCATGATATCGGGGAGCGGGGTCCTGTTGTTTATAGGATGAATCGTGTTCCTCATCTACAATGACCAGCGACAAATCTGTGAAGGGAAGAAACAAAGCGGACCGTGCACCCAGCAAGACTTTAATTTCCCCACTTCTCACCTTATTCCAGATCTCAAATCTTTCATTCTGGCTGAAACGGCTGTGATAGATACCCAGGTATCCCCCAAAATGAGATTGAAGACGGCGCACAATCTGGGAAGTCAAGGCAATTTCCGGGACCAGGTAAAGAATTTGTTTGTTTTGGAGAATCTGTTCTTCTATCAGTTTGATATAGACCTGGGTCTTACCGCTCGAGGTATAACCATGCAACAGGCATACATTTTTGGATTCAAAATGGGCCTGGATGCCGGAGAGGGCCAATTGCTGTGCCTGCGATAAAATGAACGGGATGTCAATCGCAAGCGGGGAGGCTTTTAAACGACCAACGGGTCGTTGCTCCGACAAAAGAATATTTTTAGAAATCAAGGCTTTGAGCTGTGCATCGGACGCACCGGATTTTTTCAAAAGAGCCGCCCGGGAAACTTCCTGCTCCGTTTTTTGGATATGAAGAAATGAAAGGAGCAGCTCCAACTGTTTTTCTGCCCGGGACCATTTTTTATCCTGGTTTAGAAGATCTGCTAATTTTTCTTCCGCCCGATAATCCGGATGCAGGGAGATATAGATCTCTGTTTTGGGTTTATACAATTCCTTTAGGGATTCGTAGATGTAGCAGACCGATTTATCAATTAGCCTTTTTACAACGGGGTAAACGGCATTTCCATGAAGGATTTCATGAACTTCTGGAATCTTAAGTTCTTTTTTTAACAGCAGCGCCTCCGCTACCAAATATTCATTGTGTTCCAGCGAAGAAAAGTCATCGCCAAAACTCTCATTGAAAACCAGGATACTTTCGCTACTCAACTTAAAATGCGCCGGCAGGGATGCTGCCATCACCTCGCCTTCCGAACACATATAGTATTGAGCAATCCAGGACCAAAGGGCGAGTTGCTCAGGGTAGATGAGCGGTTTAAGGTCTAAAACGGACTCGATTGGACGGGGATCAAAGGCTGCTGGTTTTTCTTGCAAGAGACTTTTTACGATACCTGCATATTTTTTGTTCTTCAGCGAAACCTCGACCCGACATCCGGGTTGAAGGCCCTGGATCATCGGTTCTGGAACCAGCCAGGTATAGTTCTTCGGGAGCGCCAGCGGTATAATGATTTCTGCGTACAAATTGTTGGGTCTGATTGATGATTAAACAACCGAAAGGGGGTTTGAGTTTATTCCGGCTGGGATTGAATCCAGGAAGCCTGATAAAATTTTAACTTGGTTTCCATAATAGAGAAAACTTTATCCTTAAACTGACCCATCTGTCTGAGCGTATATCCCTCCGGGCTTATTTCCTCCAGAAAAACTGCCCGAGACCGCCCGGGCTTCATGCTGAAAAGAGAACGGTAATTCATAAGACAATAATTGTCCAGAAACAAAACCGGTTTAACCGCTGTCTGAGTTTCAATGGCTATGCGGAAAGCGCCATCATAAAAGGATTTCAGGGGCTTCCCTGTTTCATTGAAAGTTCCTTCCGGAAAAATACAAACGGAAATATGGTGTTTTAGCAATGATTTTAAGATCCGGACACTTTTGGCTCGGGCCTCGGTACTTCCCCGGTTGACCATCACGGCCCCGCGACTATAAATAAAACCAAAGACCGGAATTTTGCTGGTTTCTTCTTTGGCCAATACCCGGAAGGGCTGTTTGCGTATTGCTTTGAAAAGACAGGGAATATCCATATAAGATATATGGTTGGCAAGGAAAATATAATTTTGTTCTGCGTCGTAGGGTGTTTCGAAGATATTGACATGACGGATTCCTAAAAGAAAATACCAGATATCCGCCCATACCTTGGCCATGGTACAAATCAGATTACCCCCTTGGCGTTTTCCAAAAAAAGAAAAAACAAGAGCCAGGGGAAAAGCCAGAAGCGTGAAAAGGGCGAACCAGCATACTGCGTAGAAGGTATACAATTTACTCAGCATGTCTTTCATATGGGATAGTAGCGGTTACTCATAGTAATAGAAAAAAGAGTTCTGGAAATTTACTTTCTCCGGTTTAGGGTAGGATATATGACGCCGGTTTCCAATTCCAACTCACCCCCACCGAAAATAGGTCAACTTCTTCAATTACAATCGCAGCTCCATTCTACTCCCAGTTCAATACAGGTGACGATGATCAATTTCCCCGTTTCCGGAGCAACAATGATACGCAGATGCTGTTTTTCGTTCGTATATCCCTCCACGGCATATTTGGGGTCAGGTCGGGACTCCGGATCACTTTTCTGATAGTTGATAATACCCCTGTCCAAAATCTCGTGGATTTCAGTCGGCGTAATATGCCTGCAGTCCATCCGGCACCGGGCATGTTTGGTGAAAATGAGCTGACCCCGACGATCAAAAGGAACTGGCCCGGAGCCATGGTCAGAAGGATTGAACTTAACGGGTTCTTGATCAGGGGAGTGACAGGCGGCGATCCAGGATATCCATATCCAAACAGTGAATTTCCGAAGCATCTGCTAAAGTTACAGGCAAGAACGCGAATGATATTATCTTTGCCGCCCATGATAGGACCAAAAACCGTGGCTTTTCATACGTTGGGCTGTAAGCTCAATTTTTCAGAAACTTCTTCCCTGACAAGGCTCATGGAAAAAGAAGGCTTTCAGAAGAAGTCCTTTGATTCTCTGGCCGATATCTATGTCATCAATACCTGTTCGGTCACCGAGAATGCGGACAAGGAATGCCGCTACCTGGTCCGACAGATCCAAAGAAAATCGCCGGAAAGCTTTGTTGTCATCACTGGATGTTACGCGCAGCTTAAGCCCAGAGAAATTGCCGAGATCCCGGGCGTAGACTTGGTTCTGGGCGCCGCAGAAAAATTTAACTTGGCCACCCATATCCGGGAGTTGGTTAAAGGCGATTCGGCGAAAATATGCAGCTGTGACATAGAGCAAGTCAATATTTTTCATGATGGATATTCTCTCAGCGACCGCACCCGGGCATTTCTTAAGGTGCAGGACGGTTGCGACTACCAATGCAGCTTTTGCACCATTCCGATGGCTCGGGGTAAAAGTCGTAGTGATAGCCTAAGTCATGTACTGAAAAATGTTGAGGATCTCGCCCGAAAAGGGATTAAGGAAATCGTACTGACAGGAGTCAATCTGGGTGATTTTGGCAATTTGGATCCGCAATCCAAGCGGAAAACAGAAAACTTTTTGGAACTGGCCCGCTCCCTGAATCAGACAACCCAGATCCCCCGGTTCCGCATATCCTCCATCGAGCCCAATCTATTGAACAATGACATCATTGATCTGGTTGCCAACAGCGATCGTTTTATGCCCCATTTTCACATTCCGCTTCAAAGTGGAAGCAACCGGATACTGGCGCTCATGCGCCGCCGCTATACCCGCGAGTTGTATGCTGAAAAAATATCCCTCATAAAAACCCTGATACCACACGCTGCGGTGGGAGCCGACGTAATCGTCGGTTTTCCGGGAGAGTCGGATGATGATTTTAAAGAAACAGTTGACTTTATACTCTCACTGGATCTTTCCTATCTCCATGTATTTACTTATTCCGAAAGGGATAATACACGGGCCATTGAAATGAAACCCGTGGTTCCTGTCCGGGTTCGAAATGAAAGAAACAAGATACTGAGAAACCTTTCTTTTCAGAAACTACAATATTTTACAGCCCTCCACCGTGGTCAGACCCGTAAAGTACTTTTCGAACGCAGTCGGGACAAAACGATGATGGAAGGATTTACTGATAATTATATCAAGGTGACGGTGCCTTACCACGAACAATGGGTTAACCAAATTGTAGAATGGTCTTTATGAAGGTTCGAATCCTCTCCCGCCGGCACCAAACTATTCAGATCGAAGACTTTTCACGGGGTTCGACAAGGCCGCTTTGATGGCCTGAAAACTTATGGTTATCGTGGCAATGGAAAAAGAAATTCCCACCGCAATCAGAAAAATTCCTTTCCCAATATTGACGTGGTAGGCAAAATTCTCCAGCCAACCATGCATAAAATAGTAGCCAACTGGCACAGCAACCAAAAATGCCACTACTATCAGTGCAATAAATTCCCTGGCAAAAAGTGCTGAAATATCAAAGAGCGACGCGCCCAAAACTTTGCGGATACCAACTTCTTTTGCACGTTGGACGGCAGCAAAAGACACCAATCCATACAGACCCAAGCATCCGATCAGGATGGCCAAAGAAGAAAATATCTTAAAAGCCGTATATACTTTCGCTTCCTGCCGATACCATCTGGCAATGTGTTCATCAATGAATTCATACTGAAATACATTATCCGGGAACAAAGCTGACCAGGTTTTTCCAACGGCTACAATCGTTTTGTTCATTCCACCCGGTTTAATTCTTACGCTGGCAGAATAAAAATGATCCGGTTGGTATAACAGCACACAGGATCTTCTTTTTTTGTGTTTGGATTCATTTTGAAAATCCTTCATAACTCCCACAATATAATAAGGATCTTCCCCTCCCAGCATGATTTTCTTTCCGATGGCCTTATCGGGATTTTGAATCCCGATTTCGTGTATCATGGTTTCATTGATGACAATTTTATTGGAGCTGTCTTTGGTCAGTTTCTGCCCTGCCAGGATTTGGAGTCCAAACATGTCCATGTAACGCTCATCAACAAATTTAACTTCAGTTACATTGTCTTTGGTTATGCCCATTTCCGGACAGGTGAAGCTGGTGGCATTTTGAAAACTTACCGGTGATCCGGAACAAAAACTGATATCGGTCAATCCCGGTTCCCGGGCCAATTCCTGCTGAAGCAGGGACCGTTTAGATTGGTCCGGGATGTCAAAACTAATGACCGCTTCTTTATTGAAACCCAGGTCTTGGTTCTGAAAGAAATCCATCTGATGTGCTACCACCAGTGTGCCAACAATTAATATCTGTGATATGGCAAACTGAAACAATACCAAGGCTTTTCGCAGGTTGACCCCTTTAAAGGACATGTTTGTTTTGCGCTTTAAGGATTCAACCGGATTGAAAGCAGATTGTACAAAAGCCGGATAGAGTCCCGCCAATAGGATAATCAGTATGGTCAACCCACAAAGCAAAACAATAATAATAGGCTCTCTCAAAAGTTTGGGTTCTATTTTTATGTCCAGCCAGTTTGAAATCGCCGGTAGAGCCAGCACGGCAGCTGCCAGCCCCAAAAGAACCGATAGTCCTACCAGCAGGCCGGTTTCCCCCAGAAACTGCTGGACAAGCTGTGGCCTGGATGCGCCCATCACTTTACGCACACCCACTTCTTTGGATCTTCTCACCGATTGTGAGGTAGCGAGGTTGATAAAATTGATGCAAGCCATCAATACAATAAAACCCGCAATCGCCGCCAGACCCCAATAGGTATCTCTGGCTACGGGTGTGATGATGTTGTTGATATATCGCTGATCAAAATGGATTTCTTTTAAAGGCTGGAGCGGCAGATGGGCTCCTTTTGCAATATCCTTGCCCCAGTGCCTAGAGATGAAATCCGGAATTTTTTTTTCGAGTTGATGGATTGAATAATTCTTCGGAATGACAATAAAAGCATAACTGCCTCCGGGAATGGCATAAAAACTTGTCATCATGCCCGAATCAAATTTCAAAGTATTTAAAGAGACCATGAAATGAAACGGCAGGCTGGTATTGGCAGGGGGGTCCTGGATAACCCCGGTCACCTTCAGGGTAAATTGGTTATCCAGCAATATCACCTGCCCCATGACAGGTTTGTCTCCGAAGTATTTGCGGGATGTTGTTTCTGTCAAAACAATGGAATTCGGATTGGATAACGCTGTCAGGGGATTCCCTGAAATCCAGGTAAATCCAAACACCTGAGGAAACTGGGGATCCGCATATAGAAAGTCGTCCTCAATCAATCTTTTCTGACCGATTTTTATTTGTCCTTCATATTGGTGGAAAACCTGGGTCGAGTTTTCCAATTCAGGAAAATCATTGCGCATGGCCGGCAGGATCGCCATGGAAATATTCGAATTAAAATCAATGGCGTTCAGCGTCACCCGGTAGGTCCGGCTGGCGTTCTTACTAAAATTATCGTAGCCAAGCTCATTGCGTACTACCAGGAATATGATCAGGCAAGAAAATACGCCCAGGGCTAGTCCGAAGACATTCAAAAACGTAAAACTCAGATTTCGCCTCAAACTCCTCCATGAACTGATGATATAATTTTTCAGCATAAGTTCTGATTAATTGAAAGGAAAAAAGAAGGAATTCTTCAGAAAGCACCAAGCGCATACCAATTTTTTAATTCACTATAAATCAATCTCTTAAATCACTGTTGGAAAGAGAAAACGTTCGGTTTTGGAACAAGACTGTTCCTTTCCAGACTTTAGCTTTTTTTTAGGCGTGACCTGGATGGAACGATAAAAGCCAAGTATTGACCGCAGAGAGACACCCGGACAAAAATTAACGATAAAGAATTTGTTCATCCGTATAATAGGTTTTACGCCCACCTTTCTCGTCAATTAGAATAGGTCTTCCGGTCGGACTTTTTTCATTCACTTTACGGTGAATAACCAGGAATTCTTTTACCTCGTCATTTATTCTTCCTGGATAAGCAGCATCAATTTTTTTTGTAGCCTCTAATAAAACGCTTGGAATCTTTTTTACCAGTTCCTTTATCTTTTCATCCGGAATCGCCGAAGCGATAGAATAAGGGGAAATGCGGGTTTGCCATAATATTTCATCAGAATATCCATTGCCGATACCACGGATCAGATCTTGATCAAGCATGATGTTCTTAATCGTCGTTTTCCTATTAAAAATCTTTTTCAGATAGCCAAAATCCAATTCCAGGGCATCCACACCTTCTTTGTCAACTGGATTTAAACGAATGTTGGCATTTTTCATACGATCAGTTAATGCCAAGTTTTGCCCGCCTTCAAAATATAACTCTACGATCGTAGAAGGATGGTCATTTTTATTTTCAAAAAGAAAAATATCCCCTGTCAGCATAAGGTGTAGTCCCAAAACCGTTCCATCCGCAAATTCAAAGCGCATCTCTTTACCAGAGCGAAATATCTTTTTAAGTTTTTTTCCCTGAAGGTTTTTTGAGAGCGACTGTGCCGTGTCGGATAACTTCCGTCCATTCACGACTTTTTACTTTCAAAAGTTTTTTATTGGCAAACAAATCGTGCAGGTTTTTTGAAAACACCTCCACGTCAGGAAGTTCAGGCATAGTTAAAATTTGATAAGTTAATACCCTTTCAAAAATTCGAGGATCTCGAAAGTCTTATTCTCCCTTTACTACAAAGTCCTTCAAATCTTTTTCCTCTCCGTTGACAATGATCGACAATCGGTGTGGGCCCGGGTAATGTACACGGGTAGTAATTCTTCTAAACGATTGTTTCTTTGTAACCGAAACGGTTTCGCCCGCTTTAAAAGTCTTTTCGCTGATCTTGAACACTTTCCTAGAAAGGAGATTGTTTGATTTATTGTAGTACAAACCGTATTCCAATCTGACGATTTGGCTTTTATTGTTTTTATTGGTTACACGAAAAGAAAATTCTAACTCTCCTCCAATTAAAACGGATGGATTGGCGATGTCAAATGCAGAAATCAATAAGTTTTTACTCTTTAAGCCGAAATGACTTAATATCTGCTCATGACCCCTTTTTAAAAGGGTTCTGCTGCCGTGTTTTATGATGGCGTCTGTCTGTTTTGATTTTCCCTTCCACTTTTTGGCCAAGGCGACGACAATGTCCGGATGGTCCTTGGCAATATCGTTCAAATTATTGGCCACGCTCCTTCTCACCGATTCCGACAGGTCGTTTTTTAGGTTTTCCAAGATGGGTAAAATTGGTCTTGGATCCTGCTTTAGTGCGGGAATAGCCATAGCCCAAGGCAATCTGGGGCGACTTCCCTCGCTGGCCAGTCGTCGCACTTCATCTTTTTTATGAAGGGACCACTTTTTCATCTGGCTGACCATTTTGGAACCATATTTGATATAAAAGGGCCGCACGGCAAACTCGCAGCTAATAAACTGAGTAATCTCCTCGATGGCTTTCATAGAAATCTCAAAATCATCTATTCCATAGGTTTCAATATAGTCCGGCAAAAATATATAGGCCAGTCCACCTTCGGTTATTCCCTTTTTTCTTAATTCTACAATCAAGTGTAAAATAATCCTTACGGCCTTTTTAAAATCTGAAGGCATGAAGGAATGCATCGTCCGGGTGGTATGTTTCATTCTTTCCTTCAGTTCCATTCCGGAAAACTCATCGGAAAATATTTGAGAAGTGAATCGTTGCCTATTAAAAGACGGCATCACGGTCTTTAAAGAATCTGAGAGATTTTTAAAAAAGGCGGGAGAATATAAATCTTTCAGCAGCGCCATGCAAAGTCAATGAATAATTAGATAAAAGAAAAACCAACTGGTTTATAATTCCTGACAATCTTTTTCTAAAACACCCTCTACAATTTTAGGGGGTTTACCCCATTTTTTAATCTTTTTATCCAACAATAGGGGAAATCTGGAATGAATTCCTCCGGTTTCACCCGAAGTGGTGCCTATCACGACGGTATGAATTTTTGAATGCCGGATAAGATAGGAACACATAACGCAGGGTTCATGTGTGGAGTAAAGGGTGCACCCAGAAAGGTCCTGGCTGTTTAAGAGTTCCGTAGCACTTCGGATCGCCTCGATTTCAGCATGAAAAGTAATATCGTTGTGTTCTTTGACCCGCTCCACTCCGCGGGCAATGATGTGTCCATCCTTTACGATGACGGAACCCACCGGATTATTGCCGCTTTGCCTGGCTATCAAGGCCAGTTCCAGGCAGGCAATCATAAAGTCTTCGTGATGATTTTTAAAATGATTTTCTTCAGCCATAGGTAAAAACTAATTATGCCCTGAAGGTCTGAAAAAATCGTGAAGCCCGCACTGTTTTTAAGCACTAAAATAAGGATATTAATTAACGTAAATCCGACTGACCCTTGTACGTGATAGAAGCTAACGCCACTAGTTGCGCTTCCTATCAAATACAAATCTTTGTGGTCGGTAAAGGATTTCCTGCCTTACTTACACGCCTCGAAGGCAACCCTGGTCAATAAAATCTGTACCAAATGGTTTAATTCTTCCAATGTCTTTGATCCTAAATGAAAACATTGGATTCTCTCCATAATCTTGCCATTTTAGCCGTATCCCTTCAGCCCAACAGACTCGTGTACACGAATTCACTTAGAAATGATGTGGCTGCAATTGACTCCCATCAATATGCTGCAAATGCGGCAATAATTATAAAGGTTTAGCGTTTTTTTTGCCAAACCCTTCTAAGTATTATTACTTAGATGCAGATAATCATCTATTATTTTGTAATCCAGTATTTTATGAGGTTAGTCATAACTTGCTTGTGTATAATTTTTTTACAGAGCCTATGCCTAAATTCATTTGCTGCACGGTTTTGGATTGCATCGGGACCTTCCAATTGGAATAATACAGCGAACTGGTCAAATGTATCGGGTGGTGCAGGTGGATTCAGCATTCCCGGAGCTGCAGACGCAGTAATTTTTAATAACCAGGGCTTAGGCAGTTGTACCATTGATGCACCCGTAAATGTCCTGAGCTTTACAGTTGTTGCTGGTTACACAGGGACCATTTCACAAGGCGCCAATTCATTTTCCACCGTCAACAATGCCTCTTTCTCTGCTGGTACATTCATAGGTGGTTCTGCAAATATTACAATCGGCGGGAATTTTATTTTAGCAGGAACTGCATTCACATCCACATCTGCCGTACTTGAGTTTGATGGAAATTCTACTTTTACCAGTGCCACTTTTATTCATAACAATGGAACCGTCAGATACAATGCTTCCGCCGGTACAACTATTTCTGGTACGAATCCTGCCTTTTTTATACTAGAATTTATCGGAAATGGTTTTAATTATATTTTAAGCTCTGTTGGAAATATTTCTGTTTCCAAAAGCCTCAATATTACTGGTGTTTCCTCGTATAATTTTAATGCGGGCGCTATCGACGTAACGGGTGATATTAACGTAACCAATACGGCTGCGGGTTGTGGAGGTACGGGTCAGATAAATATCATTGGTACCGGAATACAAAACTTTAATGGCAGCACTGTGGCCGGAGCAGGTGCGCTACCCAAACTTACAATTAATAAACCTTCAGGCACACTTAACCTGTCAAATTTCCCAGCATCTTCAAACGATTTCACTTACACTGCTGGCACAGTGAATGTGGGAACTTCCACCTACTGTTTTACAGACGGAAATGCCAGTCCATATACCATTACCGGAAGTCTTATTCTGAATAATATTGAATTTCTGGCATTAACAAACCAAACAATTGTTATTGCTGCAGCAACTGTACTAACGGCCACCGGTGATTTTACCATGGCAGGAACAGCCAGATTAACTATAAATACGGGAAATATTAACGTGAATGGAAATATCTTTTTGACCAATACTGCAGCTAACGGAGGGGGAACTGCCATTTTGAGTATAGTCGGTGCCGGTAATGAAACCATGGACGGAACGGCACTCGCGATCAGCCAAAATCTCCTGCCCTCTGTTACCATAAATAAACCTGGAGGAATACTTACCCTAAAGGGTAATATTTCAGAGAGCCAGGACTGGACCTATAGCAGTGGGACCGTGAATGCAACCAGTTTTGGTTCTACCGTAATTTTTGGTGGCAACGGCCTGAACATTTCCAGCGCAGGAATGAATTTTTATAATATACTTGTTACCGGAAATACAATTACCCTCCTTAATAACCTTACAGCAAACAATAACATCACCATAACGGGAGGCCATATCGCTCCTGGAGCCAATACCATCAATTTGGCCGGCAATTGGCATGACTATGGAGCTGCTGGTTTTGTATCGGCGACGAGCACGGTAAATTTCAACGGTTCTGTTCTTCAGACCATCACATCTCCTGGAGGAGAAAGTTTCACAAATCTAACCGTCAATAATTCGGGAGCGGGTATCCAACTGATCAATAGTGTCGTGGCAACCACGACATTGACAATGACTCAAGGAGATATTAATCTGAATGGCAATACGTTGTCTCTAGGAGTTTCGGTAGCAAACAACGGTACACTCGCATACACTTCTGGTAGGATGATCGGTGCGGGAACATTTACCCGTTGGTTTAAAACAGGCACAATACCAGCAGGTTCCGTCAACGGCCTTTTGCCTATGGGTACAGCAACCGACTACAGGCCATTTTTCCTTTCTGCACCCGTTGCAGGTCCAACTACCGGCGGTTCTATGAGTGTTTCATATAACAATGCCACCACCAATACTTCGGTGGCCATTGTGGACGGACTGTTCACGGTTGTCGTCAGAAAAGACCTGAATTGGTCCATATCAACCAATGGAATGGCTGGTGGCACTTATAACCTTCAGATACAGGGTACGGGATTTGGTTTAATTGGTGCGGTATCTGATTTGAGGCTAACCCTTGCCAACAGCGTAACCGGAACGGCTGGAGTAAATGGTGGTACGACTACCAATCCACAAATCAACAGAACTGGTGTAACACTTGCTAATCTCACCAATACTTTTTATGTCGGATCCATTAACTCGGTGAGTACCCCCTTACCCATCACATTAATTTCATTCAATGCATACCCTGATAATGGTAAAGTAAAACTGGAATGGTCCACCGCATCGGAAACCGACAACGCATTTTTTACTATTCAGAAATCTACAGATAGCCAAGGCTGGCTAATGGTTCAAAAAGTGTCGGGATCGGGCACAAGCAGCAATACTCAATATTATTCGGCCTATGATATCACTCCTTATCCGGGAGTATCTTACTACAGGTTAATGCAAACAGATATCGACGGCAATCAAAGCTTTTCGCCCATCATATCAATCAACCTGGGTAAGAAGAATGCTGAAATTACCATGTATCCCAATCCCGCAACCAACTTAGTCAAAATCAGTTTTCCAATTGCAGGCAGATATGAAGTCTCCTTGCTAAATATTGCAGGACAAATTGTATCCAATACCACGCTTACAACCTCAGATAATCTCGTGCTGAATGTTACAGGATTTAGAACGGGTATCTACTTTGTCAGGATCATTCATAACGGAATAACAGAAACTGAAAAATTAATAATTAAAAATTAACCAGGACTGCTGGTACAGAAAATGGAAACTAGCTCAAAGTTGGTATGAATGGGAAGAAATAGTGAATTTTCATTAAATCACCGCGATTTATCGTCCAAATATTCAAACAGGTAGGCCCCATTTCCAGTATGTAACAAAAGTTATTTTTCTATACGATCCTAACCACCTTTTTAGCATAAGTTGCGCCCCTAAATGAAAGCCTATTTTATATCCGGTATTGCTGCTGACGGGCGACTATTCGGGCGCATTCGCCTGCCTGAAGGATTTGACGCAGTTTATATGGATTGGAATAATCCTCACCGTGACGAATCAATGGAAAATTATGCTGATCGTCTCGCTGAAAAAATAAATACAGAGGAACCCTTCGTTCTCATTGGTACATCTCTCGGGGGTATTGTGGCCACAGAAATTGCACTCAAATACAATCCACTGCTCGTTATTATCATTGGCAGCGTTCCCGTTATCTCCCAATTGCCCGGCTATTTCCGTATTGCAGAAAAACTAAAATTGTACAAGCTGGTCCCGGGTTCAGTATATAAATTTTCGGCCATCGTTAAACATCATTTTACTCGCGAGAACCCGGATGACAAAAAAATCATCATCAAGATGATTTCTGAAACCGATCCCTCTTTTATCAAATGGGGAATCCAGGCCGTCTTAAAGTGGAAAAACAAAAAGTTTCCAAAATCTCTTTACCATATTCATGGAACCAGAGACGAAGTATTTCCATATAGATTCACATCCCCTACTCATACGATTCACAAAGGGGACCATGTGATCGTAATTACGCGTTATGAAGAAGTAAACAGTATTTTATCGGAAATATTCTCTATTCTAAGATGATTTGGAGTTCGGTCAAATTAACCATGAAAGTTAGTATCCGCTGATTACTAAAATGTTAGAAGTTTAATATCAATTTAGTTATTAATCCACTATTTATCCGTCTTATAGACATTGGAATTAAAAAGTTCCATATACAACTCTGGACTTGGCAACTTAGTAAAACCGTACTTTTCATAAAGCCAATCAGCTGTCGAAGTCAACAAAATCCAACGTCTTAATCCTTGTAAATTAGGGTGTCCCATTACAAACGTCATTAGCTTTTTTGAAAGCCCTTGTCCCCGATATTTATCTAGAACATAAATGTCACCCAAATATGCAATAGTTGAAAAGTCAGAAATTACCCTGGCAAACCCAATTTGTTGGTCTTTATGAAATAGTCCGAAGTTTAGTGAATTGTCTATGGAAATTTTTACTCTATCAAAAGGAATATTATCACTCCAACCGGAATACTTTGATAAAAAGTCATGAATAGCGACAATATCCAGTTTGGTCTTGTCCGTAGTAATATAATATTCACCAAAAGAGATTTCTAGGATCTTCATTTTAATACATTCATTTACCCTGACTGTAAGCAGAGAAAATATGATAGCCAATTCTAATAGTTATGAATAAATGGCTCTTCCGAGGGTCAGTGCATTAGGCGAAATTAGTTGAACCTGCCTGAAAATTAACACAAATCTCATAAATTTAAAGATAAATGACCTCCGTATAGCCCCGTTTTTCAAATTGGTAAACCTGCAATCTTTACTACATTAGAATCAGGAACTTTCTTTTTAGCCTTTCTTAAATCATACCTCAGAAACGACTACCCGTCTTGCTTTATCCTTATATAATTCGTTTCATTTGGCTGATGTCGAAACGCTTTTTTACAGATCTAAAATTTATTAACCTCGCCTTCTACCCGATTTAATTTCAAAATACATGACTTGGTCCTATACTCTTGGTGTGATTGATCGTGAGATTATACAACCGCCTGAAATTTGACTGATTCACTGATTTTGTCGGTCATAATATTGTGTTTGTCGAAAATATTTACGGCACTCCGGGTAAGATGATAGTTTCGATAAAATCGCTAAAACTGTGAATAAATTAACGCTTTTGTTTATTATGGGCTGGTTTGGGTTATGCAATATTTTAAAAGCACAAGAGAATTTTTGGGACAGCCCAAAAGCTTATCTAGGGCAGACTCCACCGGGTAGCATGCCTGTAAAATTTGCACCAAAACTAATAAACGACACGCCTTATTTTTCAATGGATAGATGCGCCTTTTCGCCCGATGGAATGGAATTTTATTACTGCAGGAATAATACCTGGTTCAGCAGTAAAGATGCCTCAATACAGGTATTTAAATATGACGGTGATAAATGGATCGGCCCAACGACATTGGTGAAACAATTTTATGCACCGACTTTCGCGTCATGGGGTGACACGCTTTACCTTATTGGAGGAGGAATGGGGAGTGTGACACAGATTCGTCGCGGTTCAAATGGGTGGAGCGAGCCGGAAATCTATCTTATTAGGCACTACGGGATCTATGATTTTGTACCCACACGCAGTGGCAATATGTATGCTGCTAGCAACATCAACGGGAGCATAAATGATTTTACTTGTTATGATATATGCGTAATGCCACCCGCTAACAGCGGCGATACAACCATTCATTCCCTCGGTAAGCCGTTAAATACTTCCGGTTTTGATGGTGATTTTTTCATAGCCCCTGATGAGTCCTTTATCATTGTCAGCGCCAAAGAACATCCTGACTACGAATGTGAGTTGTATATTAGTTTTCATAAACCTGATGGTACGTGGACAAACCCCAAAAGTCTTGGACCTTTGATTAATAATGGCCTTGCCCACCGGTGGGGTGAATATGTTACGCCAAATAATAAATATCTTTTTTACAGCTACGGCCATGGTCCTCAGGATTGCGCCATTTACTGGGTAAGGTTCGATGATTTATTGGAAAATTTGAGGCATAGCAATTTTGATCCCTATGCAAGAGATTCTATAACAACGCAAACGGCCAAAATCAAACGGCCTTTTTCTCTTTCAGTCCACGATGCTTTTTATGACGACGACGGAAATAATACATTAACCTTTTCCGCGACCTCGGCTGACGGTAGTTCACTACCCGCATGGCTGGCATTTGACACCAAGAAAAAGATATTTTCAGGCATCCCGCATCGACCAGGAACCTATCTGATAAAAATTACAGCTACGGATAACGCAGGGGCAACAGCCGTTTCTACGTTTGCAGTCACGGTTGAATAGATACCAAATCAATAAAATCAATAGAATATATTAATGTTTCTTGGTAGCTAAATTTTATTCGATTTAATTTACCCATAATGCCACAGAAAAAAAACAATCTGCTTTTAACTATTTTATGGTTGTCATTATTAACAGGCACCTTAGATGGAATACTATCGTTCATATTCAGTTATCCCGCAAATCCTGAACAGTCTTATAGGTATATCGCCAGCGGATTATTTGGCACAACAGCATTTACAACAAATTATATGGTTTTTTGGGGAGTACTGCTTCATTATATGATCGCTTCAATTTTTAGTGCAGTTTTCTTCTTATTGTATCCTAATTTTAAAAGAGTAATAAATAACAAATATATTTTAGCATTCGTCTTCGGGCTGATTATTTGGATAGTTTCAACTTGCGCAATTCTTCCTTTAAGTAACGTGCCGGATATAAAAGGCGTTCCAAAATATCCCAGCCATCTTAATTTGGTAGCGGCAATTATTAGCTTTATCGGATTGAGCCTATGCCTGGGATTCCCTATTTCTTTGATCGCAAACAAATATCACCGGAAAAATACATGTGCAACGAGTCAGGATTTCAATGTTAGTAATTGATATAAAATTCAAAATTCGTGACAACTCCTTTTTGTAAAAGTGAGGATGGTGGTATAAAACTTTGGAAACTGTATAACCTTTTCACCAGTGCAAATAAAAGCACATACATCTATAAGTTCCTAACAAAAGCAAACGCAAAACAGGAGCCTGGCTAATTTGGTTATCACGTGGAATTGAAGAGGCAGGATTAATAAAAAGGAATATTAGATTTTATATTATGTAATGCCCTGCATTTGACATCGGGTATAAAATTAAAAGTAGCTATTATAACAGCAAATGACGAAAGCAGTAAATTCTACACTGCACAACGACAACTTGTATCAAACCCAAAAGCTAATGATTGATTCTTTTGTAGGCTTTTTAACTACAGGATTTTTGGGGGACTTACAGATCAGAATAAACACCAAATCAATTTGCCACAAATTTATTATTAAACTATCCTAGTTTTTATTTCACAAAATGCTAACTTAAAATCCGCTGCTAAAGTCCACTTTTGGTTGAAGTATGGCAGCGATTTCTAATACTCAGTTGTTTTTACAAGTCATATCTCTTGTTCGTAGTAGCTAAATCAGCTATTTTAATTCACCTGGATAAAGCCACCGGATTGAACGGGCCTACAATAACTATTAACATCCGTACTAACTTGAATAGTATATTGAAAATTGCCATATTCGCCAACATAGATATAACTTGTTGGCGTGCCTGAAATTGTAATAGTATTACTATTAACAACGGCTGTTATGCCTTCTGGAAATTCTCCTATAACTGAGATGCCTGTGTAATGTCCCGTTACCACAAAAGTAACTGGTACAATAGTTTGATTTACTGTTACCGTTTGTGAATTTGATCCGGCTGGCGAAGTCAATACAATAGTTGGGCAAGAAGTGACCACAATGAAAGCGCTGTCATAGGAACTGCAGTAACCTCCGGTAGTTGTTACTTTGAATTTATAAGTGCTATCCGGCGCATTTTGCAAAGTACCGGAAACCGTAACCATACTGCTTGAAATACTACTTGTTATTCCTGGCGGCAAACCTGTTATGTTAGCCCCGGTGGCACCTCCGCCTATTTTATAGGTAACTGGTGTTATCATCGTATTTGATGGAATAATTTGAAATGAGGTGCTGTCGGGTGAAGTTCTGGAAATTGTTCCGCACTCTTTAATTGAAATGACTCCGGTAATAGGTAGGTTGCAAGCATTCCCGGAAATTTCAAAGCTATAAACAAAAGGACTGCTAGAATCTGACATAGCTGCTCCGGAAATCGTTAAAACACCTCCAAGATAAGTAGTAGATACTCCCCGTGGTAAACCAATGACACTTACACTAACCTCAGCGAGACCTGTAGTGTCAGAGCTTTGATATTTTGAAACTTTATAAGTAATCGGGGTGATCGGCACATTCAAACCTACTGTTTGCGAATCTGTGCCTTTGGCAGAAATTAAAGTAAGATAAATACAGGATTTGGATAGTTTGTCAGATGAGGACGTATCCGAACTAATACTCTTACTACAAGAAAAGATAAATAATCCAATGGCAAATAATAAAATAGAAAGAGAAATAAATATTCGCATAAATACAAGTGCTTAAATTCGATTTCCTGTGTTACAAAGTTATACAAAGGAAATTGCAAAACAAGAATTGGGACAAACCTTGTTAACGCAAGTTATAATAAGCAGCTCCAAAAAACTTGTTCTTTCAGAAAGTGAATCTGAATTGTTTAGCCTTGTTAAGGCGGATGCGAATACGGACTTATATAAAACCAAGTTTGTGAGTGAGTGAAGAACTTTGTTGAGGCAGTTAGAGGAACAGGAATCATTAATTTCTAAAGCGCGAAAACTATTTGCCGATGATCAACTGAACTTTGATAATTTCAGAGATTTGAAAAAAAAGTACAAGGACACTTCTGGTATTCTAAAAAAGGAAATTAACTCTATAACGAACAAATTGGAACATATCGCAGAAGTTAATTTTCAAACAGGTGATGTTTCCATACTGATGAATAGCGCTTTAGTCAAAATTTTGTGTCACAAGAAACAAATCGTTTTTAAAAGCTCAAGCATGAATAATATACTTTCTGATAGATATAATTTTACAGTTAGAAATATATCGTTAAAACGTGCGGTAGAGATTTTGTCTAAAAATAATATTGAAGTAAATGATTCTGAGGCTGCTATTATACTAGATTTTATTTACAATACAATCGAACCATTAACCAGTGTGTCGCAACTTATTGGTTTGTATAGTCTACTGGCATAAAAAAACGAGACCCCAAATAATTTTGTGTAAGCAGTTTTTGTAATTGCATTAGAGTAGGCATCTGTTTTCAAAGATCGTTACGTATTGGTGCATGATCAGGCCCCAGTTGTGCGGCACCATGTTCCATTTTTTTTCGATGTTCATAATTGCCAGGTAAACTGCTTTTTGGGCCGCCATGTCATCGGGGAACTGGACTTTACTCTTGGTATATTTTCTAATACCGCGGTTTAGATTTTCAATGGTGTTGGTCGTGTAAATCATCTTACGGATCTCAACGGGGAAGTCGAAGTAGCTTGTCAGTTGATCCCAGTTCGCGCGCCAGGACTGAATGGCGTATTTATATTTTGATCCCCAGGTTTTATCCAGATGTTCCAGTGCCTGTTCGGCTGCTTCTCTGGTCGATGCTCCATAGACTTCTTTTAGGTCAACGCAAAAGGCTTTCCGTTCCTTCCATACCACGAACTTGCAGCTGTTTCGGATCTGGTGTACGACGCAAAGTTGGGTAATAGTCTGAGGGAAGACACCCTTGATAGCACCGGTAAGGCCTTTTAGATTATCGGTGCAGGCGATCAGGATATCTTCCACGCCCCGGGCTTTCAGATCCGTCAGTACACTCATCCAGAAGGAAGCCGATTCCGTCTCGGCCGTCCACATTCCTAGCACTTCTTTCAGCCCGTCTTTCTTCAGACCGATGACCAGGTAAATACATTTGCTGATGTATTTGCCGTTGTGCTTGACTTTCAATACGATCCCGTCCATCCAGACCGTAAAATAAACTGGCTCTAACGGTCGACTCTGCCATTCTTTAATGTGCTCTACGATCCGGTTGGTTACATTGGAGACGGTTCCTTCACTCACGTCCACGCCGTAGATTTCTTTGACCTGTTGGGAGATATCACTGGTCGTCATGCCACGGCTATACATGCCGATGATGGCTTCTTCCAGCTTGTCACTCATCCGGGAACCTTTGGGGATCAGCTGCGGTTCAAACTCGCTGTTGCGATCCCGGGGCATGTTTAAAATCATGTCGCCGAGGGATTCTGTCTTTACCTTTTTCTTGTAAGAGCCGTTGCGGCTGTTGCCAGAGTTATTACCTTCTTTGCTATGTTTCTCATAGCCAAGGTGTTCGTCCAGTTCGCCTTTAAGCATCTCTTCAACGCCTTCTTTGAAAAGGCTGTTGAAAAAGGTGTGGAACTCTTCCTTGTTTTTAAACTGTTTGAAGAAATCCTTTGGGATTGGTAGTTTTTTCTCTTCCATAAAATTGTATTTCAAGTTAATAAATAATGGCCAGGATGCCATCAGCCCAGGGCAGGCTCAGATCAGCTTCGATAACCGAGCTTCTCTTCGCCTGCCTGGGCATTAACTCTACATACAATTACATAACTTCATTTACACAAAGAATTTTAGACTCCCAAAAAAACGAAACATCCTAAATTAGGCTGTTTCGTTAAGTGACCTAATCGGGCTGATGTCGAACCACTTTTTAAGTGATTTAAGACTTTTGGCTTCACTTTCTACATGATTACCTTATTATGATTTCAATCTGAAGCATTTTACCAATCGCTCTTAGGAAAAGTTGATCCAGTTTTTTCGGACGAGACAGTCCTGTGCGCCAACGAACAATTATTGTATCAGATCCGAACATTGTTCAAATAAAGATTACTCAAACTAATGATAATCAAATTGCTATAGGGCTGGCATATTTTTTAGAAGATATTAATGTTAATCCTTCTCACTCTTTGCCGGTTCAATAAATTCGAAAACATGCTTAAAAATTATTTCAGGATTTCTTACAGAAATTTAGTCCGCCATAAGACCTATACTATCATCAATATTACGGGACTGGCAGTAGGTGTTGCAGCATGCCTGCTGATATTTTTAGTAATACAGTTTGAATCCAGTTTTGACAACTTTCATACCAACAGGCAGCGTATTTATAGGATAGCCAGCAAGTTTAAACTACCCGATGGCATACATTATTCCGGCGGTACCTGTTTTCCTGCGGCAAAACAATTAAAAATCGATTACCCCCAGCTTGAAAATGTATCAACTATTTTAGCGAGCCCGGGCGACCAAATAACAGTGATGGATGAAAGCAATCATCCCACACAAAAGAAGTTCAATGAAGATGGATTGTTTTTCATTGAGCCGCATTTTTTCGAGATGTTTAATTTCCCCTTTCTAGCGGGTAACCCCAAAACAACTCTGACCGAACCATATACAGCCGTCGTTACTAAGGCAACCGCAATACGTTATTTTGGCGACTGGCGAAAAGCGATAGGCCGCACTATAAAATATCAGGACCATAAAATTTGCAAAATTACGGGTATCTTAAAAGACATGCCTGGCAATACAGATTTTCCAATACAGGTGGCAATTTCTTTAAAAACAAACGACCAGGAATCTTCAGATAATTGGGCAGGCAACAATGGCTACCTGAACACTTTTGCGACTGTACCGCCCGGTATGACGGGTGAGCAATTAAATGCGGAATTAGTTGCCTTTACCAGACGGCACGAAACGGAAGAGTATGCTGCGAGAAGGGTATTTTTCGCTCAACCTTTTACCGAGATGCATTTTGACAAAAGGTTTGGCACCTACAGCAAGAATACATTCAGCAGGGGACTTATTAGAGGTCTCAGCCTTATTGGATTGTTTTTAATAATCATCGCCTGCATAAACTTTATCAACCTGGCTACAGCACAAGCGGTTAATCGTGTCAGAGAAGTGGGCGTACGTAAAGTGTTAGGTAGCAAAAAAAGGGAGCTGATATGGCAGTTTTTGTCTGAAACTTTTTTGATTACATTATTATCGGTCATCATTGCGGTTATTATTGCCGGCAGCACACTGTCGTTGTTAAACCAGCTACTTAAAACGGCTGTTACCTTACAGTTTAATATGACGATGGTTAGTTTTGTTGCAGGCGTATTGATATTGGTTACACTCTTATCTGGCCTTTATCCGTCCGCAATACTGGCAGCCTCAGACCCCATCACAGCACTCAAGAGTAAATTCAGCAGTAAAACAATTGGTGGCATCTCGTTAAGACGCGCATTGGTTGTATTACAGTTTACAGTTGCGCAGGCGTTAATCATAGGTACTTTAGTAGTGGTGGGTCAAATGGATTATTTTAAGAATGCACCTATGGGTTTTAACAAAGACGCTGTTGTTAGCATAAACATACCCAACGACAGTCTGAGCCAAAAAAAGATTGACGCTTTAAAATCACAATTACTTCAACACCCTTCGGTAAAAAATGTAAGTTTTGGCACATTTGCCATTACTGATAAGGCACATTGGGGCAGTTTTTTTACATTCAATAATGCTGCGAATCCTGTTGATTTTAATGCGGACCTTAAATGGGCTGATGCCGATGTATTTAAAACATATGGTCTGCAAATGGCTGCCGGCAAGCCTTACCAACCTTCTGATACCGTTAGGGAGTTTGTCGTTAATGAAAAGCTTGTTAAGCAGCTGGGCCTTCATAGCCCACAGGATATCATTGGCAAAAAAATAAATTTTTGGGGATGGATGTCCGGCCCTGTAGTGGGTGTGGTAAAAGACTTCAATAGTTCTTCAATGGAAGAACCTATGTATCCGGTTGTCATGGCGCCCTGGAAAGCAGAGTATCAAACTATGGCCATTAAAATCCAGCCAGAACGGCTAAAACAGACCCTGGCATTTATTGAAGAAACCTGGAACTCCTCTTTCCCTGAACACGTGTACAACTTTCAGTTTCTTGACGATAGAATTGCAAGTTTTTATGAGCAGGAAAATCAGTTGTCGCAATTATATAAAATATTCGCCGGCATCGCTATTTTTATTTCATGCCTCGGGTTGTATGGGTTGGTATCGTTTATGGCGCTACGGCGAACAAGGGAAATTGGTATACGCAAAGTGCTGGGCGCTTCGGCGGGCAATATTGTCTACCTGTTTTCAAAGGAATTTATATTGCTGATTGGTATTGCCTTTGCTATAGCAAGTCCTGTTGCCTATTATTTTATGCAAGGCTGGTTAAATAATTTTTCATACCGTATTTCAATAGGCGCCGATGTTTTTGAAATAACCATTGGAGCTTCCATCGCCATTGCCTGGCTGACAATAAGCTTTCAGGCAATCAAGGCATCTGTAGCAAACCCGGTGAAAAGCTTGAGGACCGAATAATCTTTTTTTCAGACAGATGAAGTTAACTTTTGTCTGTTTTTTGTTTATTGTAAGGACAAGTAGTGATAAATACCAGAAACCGAATTTGAATTACAGCGAAATAAAAAAAGCAGAAAGCCGGCAAAACCTTGCCGGCTCCCGACCGTGTGACCCCGCTCGGGCTCGAACCGAGGACCCAAAGATTAAGAGTCTTTTGCTCTACCAACTGAGCTACGGAGTCAAAAATTGAGCTGCAAATATACATGGAATTTATTTTGCAGAAAGTTTTTTGCCCTTATCTTTGCAGTCCTTTAAAGGGAGCATAGCTCAGCTGGTTCAGAGCATCTGCCTTACAAGCAGAGGGTCCGCGGTTCGAACCCGTGTGCTCCCACTCAATACAGACAAGGGTTTCGGTAAAAACTGAGACCCTTTCTTTTTTCTCTATTATACCTTTTGACATAGACTAGAAAATCGAATTTAATACCGCACTGTTGACAGTGATTCGATCACAAAGAAAGGCCAATTGTTTTGACCAAGCCTTGAAAATTTGTTTACCAAAGAAATATGCCTTCCCTACAATCGCGTTGGGTCAATCTTTTTCTAAGCCAGTAGATATTCTTCTATTTCAGCCAAAGGCTAAGGGTAAACCCTTGTATCAATCGCGCAACTCTGTATTTTGAAATAAACCAGCATTTTACTATTTTGATATATGTATAAATTCATCGTTTCTTCCGTTTTGCCATGTTTTATTTTTGTTACTGTATTTGGACAAAAAGAAGCACCAATCAAATTAGATTATTTCAAAGAAATTCCATCGGAGATTGATGGGTGCAGCGGATCTTTTACTTACGATTCTATACCTCTTAAAAATCAGAAATATGTAGTGGTCGTTGATCTGCAAAATCTAGCTTTTGTAAGAATAAACGGAACAATCATACGATTGACATTGTCTGAACATAAGAATATAACTAAAAACAAGTCCAAAGATTCATACCAAGGTGGGGGATATTCTGTCATTCTGACCACCACTGAAGGTCGTAGAATTGGAGATGAATTATATTTGAGTTCTGGAACGATAGAAATTTCAAATGGCAAGCAAAAATCAATTTTTAAAATCCACGGAGAAGCTGGTTGCTAGCTAAACATATCGCCTTTGGCATTTCGCTTCTCGTGAAGCAATGTTTAAAACCCGTTGTCTTAAGAACATCCCGACTCAAAAAGACGCAGCACTTCTTTGAAACAACCTTGGGCATTAAAATCGAAGAATCCTCTATTTCTCACTTTGTTATTTATGCAAAAGACATCCGAATTGTATTCAATGGATCAGATAGTCGCTAGGCAGTAGAATTTTAACTCGCTAAAAAATCAATTCAAGGCTTTACCATTCAGGAAGACCCAAATCAGATAAAAATGATTATTTTTCAAGAACGAATCGAAGGCCACGCCCCTGCTACTTCGCATCAGCTGCGGCCTTCAACGCGCCGATATCCAACTTAATCATTTTCATCATGGCTTGCATTACTCGACCGGCTTTTGCCTTGTCCGGGTCACCAAGAAGCTGGGGTAAAATGGTAGGTGTGATCTGCCAATGAAGACCAAATCTGTCTTTAAGCCAGCCGCAGGCAATCTCCTTGCCGCCACCCTCCAGGAGCTTTCTCCAATAGTAATCGACCTCTTCCTGTGATCCGCAATTGACTGTGAGAGAGATTGCGTCCGTCAGGGGATGACCAGGACCGCCGTTCATCAAAATAATTTCCTGTCCTTCCAGCTGAATGGTTGCTACCAGTAAGAAGCCTTCTGGCCCGGGTGCACCTGGCGGATTCCGCGCGACTCTGATCGTTTTTGAATCCTTGAAAATGGAAAGATAGAAGTTCATCGCTTCCTCCGCATTGTTGTCGAACCAGATGAAAGGACTGATCTTTTGCATAAAAGTATTGTTATGATTTGTAGTTTGGAACTGCAAACATCATTCCCGGATTTTAGCTCCCATTAATGATCGTTTTGCAAATTTACAGTCAAAGATACCCTTTAAGCCGGCGATGGGAATGCCCGTTCCTGAATCGTTTGCGACGAATGTGACGGATTCTACTTCGAAACATTTTATTTCAGATGATTCCTCCACCCGGTGTATATTTCACTAATTGGAAACAAAATTCCGGATGACAGAACCAAGTAGATCGGCATCCGCATGAAACCCAAGGCTGATCGGCAGTATTTAACTAAAATACTGGGAAGTGTCCTTTTTTTTGGTGAACAGTAACCTGTAATTTGCATCTACTAGATGCCGCTCTTAACCGTCTCCCACCTATCAAAAAAATTTAAGACCCATACAGCGGTCGACGACCTGTCATTCAGTGTTGAAGAAGGTGACGTCTATGGATTTCTTGGCCAAAACGGAGCAGGCAAGTCTACTACCATCCGGATGTTGCTAACGCTTGTCAAACCGACCGATGGTCGCATCGAAATCTTTGGCCGCGATCTGAACAGAGATAGAAAACAGATTTTGCAAGAGGTAGGCGCCGTCATTGAAAAACCGGATCTCTATAAATACCTCAGCGCTTTTGAAAATCTTTCGCTTTTTGCCCGAATGAGCGGCATTCGTCCCGTAAGAAGCCAATTATATGAGCAACTGGAAATGGTCGGACTGGCCGGCAGAGAACATGACCGGGTAAAAACTTATTCCCAGGGCATGAAACAACGCCTTGGGATTGCGGTGGCCTTGATTCATAATCCGCGCCTGATCATATTGGATGAACCAACCAATGGACTGGATCCCCAAGGCATTGCCGACATGCGAAACCTAATTTTACACCTCAGTCGCCATCTAAAGAAAACCATTATTGTTTCTTCCCACCTCTTGCATGAAATCGAACAGATATCCACCCGGATGTTAATCATTGACCATGGAAAAAAAATAATCGAAGGTTCTGCTGCAAGCCTCATTGATCCGGCCAAAACGCGGGTGGAAGTAGAAGTAACCGATCCACAAAATGCCCTCGCCAAGCTAACGAATACACCATGGATAAAATACTACCAAAAAACCCATCTAAATCTGTTGGTTTTTGAATTGTCCAGAGAAAAAATCCCGGATTTGAATCGAGATCTGGTTGAACTACGTATTCCTGTTATGGCCATCCAGGCCAAGACTTCCCTGGAAGCCTACTTTTTATCATTAACCAGCAGTAAACAACATGTGGCAGCTTTTGCAGATTGAATTATTGAAGATATTTCGCAAACCCCGGACCTATATCAGCTTCGGGGCCATCGCCGTTATGGTCCTCATCATTCAGATTGCCCTGAAATTTGATGGAAAATCCTATATAGAATTTATAGTAGGCAGTCTCCAGGATTCTTTGGATATCCCCTATGGCCATATCCTCAATGGTTATTTTGTTTGTTTTGTCATTTTAAATCTGCTGCTGATTCATATTCCACTGCTCGTGGCGCTGGTTGCGGGGGATTCTATTGCCGGAGAAGCCAATATGGGCACCCTTCGTTTAATTTCCAGTAAGCCGGTCAGTCGGACGGGCTTGCTATTGGCAAAATTTACGGCTTCGGTGATTTATACGGCACTCCTGCTGATCTGGCTGGCCATTATTTCCCTGGTACTGAGCATTCTGCTGTTTGGGACCAATGATATCCTGATCGCCCGCAACGATGCCTTGGAAATTATTCGAAGCAATGATGTGATGTGGAGATATGGACTGGCCTTTGTTTATGCCACCCTTGCCCTGTCGACCGTGGCAGCCCTCGCCTTTTTGCTGTCGGTATTTGCCGATAATTCAATCGGACCCATCGTTTCAACGATCAGCATCGTGATTGTATGTACGATTTTGTCTGAAATGCAAATTCCCCTTTATGACAGAGAGATCAAACCCTTCCTTTTCACCTCTCATATGCTGGCCTGGAAGGGGTTTTTTTATTGCAAAGTAGATGCGGGTGGCACCGCCGTTTCCGGTTCCATTGAGAATCTTCGTGCCATTGGCAAAAGCAGTCTGATCCTCCTGGCCTATATACTGGGCTTTGTTTCGACCGCCATTTGGGCTTTTAACAAAAAAGACATTTTGAGCTGACCTCTAAAAAAAGGAACGGGGTCTTAGAAATATTGAATAGACTAATGAAACAGATTTTTTTGAAAACGCGCTATTGGATTTTCTTTATTTTTTTGTTTACAACAGCGTTCCTGAAGGCCCAGGATCCCGCTACGCTTATGAAACTCATTCAGGTCAAACTGGAAAAAATCAACGACTACCAAGCCGACGCCAACTTCAAAACGGAGATCTCTTTTTTGAAAGTTCCGGATTCCCGGGTGAAGATTTATTATAAAAAACCCAATAAAATTAAAATTAAAAATGAAACCGGTATTTCGCTGGTTCCCAAAGAAACAATGAGCATCAGTTTATACAGTCTGGTCAACAGTCCTTACCAGGCGCTGGATGCCGGCAAGGACTTGATTGAGGGTACCTCGGTTCGCGTCATCAAATTGTTACCGACGGATGAAAATGGCCCCCTGGTGCTGGCGACCCTGTATATTGATCCCCTTCGGCTGTTGATTTTAAAGGCCAAAACCACCACCCGGGAAAGCGGCACCAATGAAGTGTCTTTGAATTATGGAAAGTTTCTGGAGTGGGGTTTGCCCGATAAGATCGTATTCAGTTTCAATACAGAGGATTTTAAATTGCCCAAAGGAGTCACTTTTGACTACGATGACGGCACGGTAAAAAAGAAGACGGATGAAACGGGCAAATCCCAAAGGGGCAAAATAGAAATTACTTATTTAAATTATTCGGTAAATAGAGGTCTTCCTGACTCCCTATTTAAATAAGGAGCGTTCCACCACAGAATTTGCTCTAATCCCCACCAGCAGGGCCTGGTCTTTCACTGCTTGCCTGTTTAGCCTACTCAGGTAAGCCTGCCGTTTTCAAACAAAATTTGCCCTAATGGGCTTAATTCGCTTTTTTTGCGATTGGCCCGTTAAACAGAAGACACACACATGGTTGACATAGGATTGCGGCACCTTTCTCTAATCAATTTCTCAGACATCGTATTTAAGGAGAGTCAGATCACCCTGAATACCGCCGCCCTTGAAAAGGTTGACGCCAGTTTTCAGTTTTTACAGCATTTTTCAACCGGCAAACTGATCTATGGCATCAATACAGGCTTTGGCCCCATGGCCCAGTATAAGGTCAGCGATGAAAACCGTCTGCAGCTTCAATACAATCTGATCCGCAGCCACAGTACAGGAATGGGTAACCCCATGAGCCCTCTTTTGGGAAAGGCCATACTGGTGGCGCGTTTGAACAGTCTCATGCAAGCCCATTCAGGCATACATACCAACCTGGTCGAACTCCTGGCCGCCTTGATTAATCACAACATTGTTCCCTGTATTTATGAACACGGAGGTGTCGGAGCCAGCGGAGATCTGGTGCAACTGGCCCATGTCGGATTAAATCTGATCGGAGAAGGAAGGGTTTGGTTTGAATCAAGCTGGCAGCCCACAGCAGATGTCTATAGAAAAGTCGGGCTGAAACCCCTGGAAATCCGGATTCGGGAGGGACTTGCCGTAATCAACGGCACTTCGGCCATGACCGGAATTGGAATGGTGAACATTATTTATGCCAAGAAACTATTGGCCTGGTCCGTCATGTTTTCCTCCATGACCAATGAAATTGTCGAGGCCTATGATGATCATTACTCCAAAGAACTCAATATCGTAAAACATCATACGGGCCAGAACTATGTGGCAGCCATGATGAGGGGTATGCTGAAGGACAGCAAAATGATCCACAGCCGGACAGAACACTTGTATAATCCGGCCAATATTGAACACGATGTTTTTGAAGATAAGGTGCAGGAATATTATTCCCTTCGTTGCGTAACCCAGGTCCTGGGACCGGTATACGATACCATCGAAAATGCAGAAAGAATCCTGGTGGAGGAATTAAATTCAGTCAATGACAATCCCGTCATTGATCACGAAAAAAAGAACATCTTCCACGGTGGCAATTTTCATGGGGATTATGTCTCTTTGGAAATGGATAAACTAAAAATAGCCATTACCAAGTTGTCCATGCTGGCCGAAAGACAATTGAATTACCTGCTCAATGATAAGTTGAATCAAATTTTGCCACCCTTTGTAAATCTGGGAGTTCTGGGATTTAATTTTGGCATGCAGGGCATGCAGTTCACGGCCGTCTCCACGGTAGCTGAAAACCAAACCCTTTCTTACCCCATGTACGTGCACAGCATTCCCAACAACAACGATAACCAGGATATTGTGAGCATGGGTTGCAATGCTGCCCTGATGACAAAAAAAGTGGTAGACAATACTTTTGAAGTGCTGACGATCCAGGCCATTACCATTCTTCAGGCGATCGATTATTTAAAATGCCAGGACAAACTTTCCCCGGCAACACGGTCCGTTTATACGGCCATCCGGAAGATATTCCCGAAATTTATCGACGATAGTCCCAGTTATGAAAAACAGGAGAAAGTAAAAAACTGGCTTCGTCTAAATGAACCTTTATGAAGTGCGCACTCGTTACCGGTGGATCCAGGGGAATTGGCCGGGCCATCTGTATTAAACTCGCCGCGCTGGGCTATCATGTCCTCATCAATTTTAAATCCAACCAAACGGAGGCGGAACAAACCTTGAAATTTATCCAGGATAAGAATGGAACGGGCGAACTCCTTGCTTTTGACGTAAGTGACCGCAGGGCGATCACCGAATCGCTGGGCGGATGGATGACCCGTCACCCGGAAAATACCATCGAAGTGTTGGTCAACAATGCCGGCATCAAAGAGGACGTATTGATGATGTGGATGAAGGATGAACAATGGGATTCTGTTATGCGCACCAACCTGGATAGTTTTTTTTATGTCACCCGCCAGGTTCTCACCGAAATGTTGATGAAAAGAAACGGAAGGATCGTCAACATAGTCTCTCTTTCGGGTCTCAAAGGCCTTCCGGGACAGACGAATTATTCCGCAGCCAAAGGCGGGGTGATTGCGGCAACCAAGGCCTTGGCACAAGAAGTAGGCCGTCGTGGGATAACGGTCAATGCCGTAGCGCCCGGATTTATCAAAACCGATATGACCGAAAATATTTCTGAAAAAGAAATGAAAGCCATTATTCCCGTTAACCGCTTCGGTACCCCAGAGGAAGTGGCTCACCTGGTCGCTTTTCTGGTTTCCCCTGAAAGTGGGTATATCACCGGAGAAGTGATCTCCATAAACGGCGGCATGTACAGTTGATCGTTTGGTTTTATTCGATATAAACTTTATGTTGTCGCTCGTAATTCATTAATTATAATGTTAGTATAAAATATATATCTACTTAAATGTTAGCAAATTTTCTTCCAGATTTCCAATCGAACAGCCCCGATACCGATGCATAGATTACACATTAGTTTTCCTATTTTCACATTTGCTGATCCCAAGCTTGCATATTATGACTAGAGTGGTAATTACTGGCCTTGGTATATACTCCTGCATCGGAAAGGATCTTGAACAGGTGAAAGAAAGCCTTCAGATCGGGAGATCAGGTATTGTATATGATCCTGTCCGCAAATTGATGGGCTTTCGGTCAGCCCTGACTGGTTTTGTGGAGAGACCCAATCTGAAGGGCTTGCTGGATCGCCGGGCTCGGATCATGTTACCAGAGCAGGGCGAATTTGCGTACATGGCCACGCTCCAGGCCCTGGCCCAGGCTAAACTGGATGCAGGATATATCCAGAGTAAAGAAGTCGGCATCCTGTACGGGAACGACAGTTCAGCCAAAGCAACCATTGAAGCGGTGGATATCATGCGCCAGAAAAAGGATACCATGCTGGTCGGATCCGGCGCCGTTTTTCAGACCATGAATTCAACGGTCACCATGAACCTGGCCACGATTTTCAAACTCCGGGGTGTCAATTTTACGATCAGTGCGGCCTGCGCCAGTGGATCTCATGCCATCGGGCTGGGCTATCATTTTATTAAAACCGGATTGCAGGATTGTGTTATTACCGGCGGAGCCCAGGAAATCAATGCACTCTCCATGGGAAATTTTGATGCCTTGTCCGCATTCTCCTCTCACGAATCCGATCCTACCCATGCATCCCGGCCCTTTGATAAGGATCGGGATGGACTCATACCCAGCGGAGGAGCTGCCACGATCGTTCTGGAAAGTTTAGAATCGGCTGAAAAAAGGGGTGCCCATATTCTGGGCGAAGTGATCGGTTATGGATTTTCCTCCAATGGAGAACACATATCAAATCCCACGGTGAATGGTCCGGTTCGTTCCCTGCATATGGCTTTGAAAGATGCCCAAATAGATCTCAATGACATAGACTACATCAACGCCCATGCTACTTCAACACAAGCGGGGGATTCCAGTGAAGCCCGGGCGCTCGTGGAAGTGTTTGGAGAGAAAAAAGTGCCCGTCAGTTCTACCAAGTCCATGACGGGACACGAATGCTGGATGGCCGGGGCCAGTGAAATCATTTATTCCATGATCATGATGGAACATGGATTTATCGCACCCAATATCAATTTCGTCAACCCGGACGAAGATTCTGCCAAGCTGGACATCGTAAAAACGACCAGGGGAAAAAATATAGATGTATTTTTGTCGAATTCATTCGGTTTCGGCGGAACAAATTCCTCCCTGATTATAAGAAAATGGAAGCCGTAGCTGCAAAACTAACCCTACGATGAAAAAAGATCAACCCACTATCGACCAAATAAACGGGTTTCTTTCACAAGAATTTGAAGTGGATATCACCAGGATGGAGCCTCAGGCAAACTTACGAGAGATATTGGAACTCGACAGCCTTGACTATATTGACCTGGTAGTTGTCATCGAAAATAATTTCTCCTTCAAAGTGAAGCCGGAAGATTTTATCCGGATCATCAGTTTTCAGGATTTTTATAATTATATCTTTTCCCAAATACAAACCAAAGAGACCAGCGATGTCTTCCTGGAAGGGTAAATCCAGGGGCAACCGAGCCGGCTTTCGGATATTCTACTGGATACTCAGGCACGGCGGGATTCGGCCTGCTTACGGGGTCCTGAGCGTGGTCGCTTTTTATTTTTTTTTATTCTCCGGAAAAGCCTTTCGATTTCAATTTATTTTTTTTCGTAAACGTTTAAATTATTCCTTTGGGAAATCGGTCTTATCTATTTACAAGAATTATTATTGGTTTGGACAGTCCATCCTAGACAAAATGGTTCTTATGTCGGGGTTGGATCATCCGTTTCGTTTTGAATTTGAAGGAGAAGCGTATTTAAAGGCCATGGTTGAGCAAAACAAGGGAGGTTTGTTGTTAAGCGCCCATATCGGAAGCTGGGAAATCGCAGGACACCTGCTCAGCCGCCTGGGAACTGACATGCATATCGTTATGTATGACGGAGAGCATCAGCAAATAAAAGATTATCTGGAAAGTATCAGCGAAAAATATTCTGCCCGCATTATCCTCATCCGCGATGACCTTTCCCATATCTATGCCATTCAGGAGGCGCTTCATAACAACGCCTTTGTATGCATGCACGCCGATCGCTTTCTAGAGGGAAATAAAACCATGGTGACAAACCTTTTGAACAAACCAGCCCGTTTTCCGGCAGGACCTTTCCTGCTGGCGCGTACATTCCAATCACCCGTATCTTTTGTTTTTGCTATGAAAGACCGGGCCCTGGACTATCATTTCTATGCCACTGAGGCAAAAATCTATCAAGGTCCCAAAGAAACCGCTGTACGGGAAGTATTGCAGGATTATTGCGAAGCCATGGAAGGAACCATCCGGAAATATCCCTTGCAATGGTACAACTACTATGATTTTTGGGGCGTCGAGACGCTTTAAAAGGAAAGCATTCGGGCTAAGATCTTATCTTTATCCCATGTCCTTTCCCGTTCAAAATGCCGCTGAATTTGTCCCTCAGAAAGATCCGTTTGTTCTAGTGGAAAAACTACTCTATGCCGATGAAAACACTTCGCGTTGCAGTTTTTCAATTCCGGAAAATCATTTCTTTGTAAAGGATGGTTATTATACTACCTCCGGCATGGTCGAATCGATGGCTCAGACCGCAGCCGCAGGAACCGGTTATCTGTATAAAAAAGCTCAAAAGCCCGTACCCATCGGATATATCGGCGCCGTACAAAAGCTGGAAGTAGTGGACTGGCCCCCGGCCCGTTCAGAAATCACGATGGAAATTAAATTGCTTACCAATATATTGCAGGTTTCCCTGGTGTCGGCGACGGTAAAATCTTCCGACCATATCCTGGCATCCTGTGAAATGAAAATTTTTATCAGCAATAAATTTTAAAATCCATCATTTCTATGTGGAAGCGCACCGCCGTCTTGCTCGTATTTCCGGCCTTGGTTCACAGCCAGTCTCTGACTGCCTTTAATTTTTTTCAAAGCGACACCGTATCCACATTGTACCTGGGTATTGACTTTACCAAAGCAAGACTCATCAATGACCCAACTTCAAAACCAGACATTATCCAGCAAAGGCAATTCAATGGAATCAATGACCTGATGCTGAAGGAGCCCAAAAAATATGATTTTAAGGAAGCCTTGCGGCGCACAAACTGGAAAGTGGACATTTCAGAAGTGGAAAAAAGGAATCTACTGGTCGACGCCCGGCAACTCCAGTCCACCAATGATTCAGATTTACACTGGATGAGAAAACCAGATTTGGATTCGCTGGTAAGGGATTTTAATTTCACCGGGCATACCGGTTATGGTATCCTGCTCATTGTGGAAGGCATGAGTAAATCACAAAAAATCATAACCGTTTGGTATACCCTGATCGACATGGAAAATAAAAAGGTGCTTTTCTCCAGCCTTCTTTCTGGGGGGATCATCGGTGGCTTCGGATTTCGCAATTACTGGGCCTCAGCGATCAAAAGCACCATCATGTATGTGAACAATACCAGTTATGCGCAGTGGCAAAAAAAACTGGGTGTCAAATAATTTCCAGCATGACTAAAGTAAATAATTTGACAACGGAGGTGGAGGTATTGGTTCGGTTTAATGAAGCCGATCCGCTCGGCATCGTCTGGCACGGACACTATATCCGGTATTTTGAAGATGGCAGGGAAGATTTTGGGAAACGATTTGGAATCGGATACCTGGATTTTTTCAACCGGGGATTTGTAATACCGGTTGTCAGCGTGGATTGTTCTTTTAAAAAATCGCTCCGGTACGGGGATACGGTCATCGTAGAAACAAGTTTTATTCCCTGTGACGCAGCCAAAATTCAGTTTAGTTACCGCCTGTTCAACAAACAAACCCAGGATTTGGTGGCGACCGGCCATTCCGTTCAGGTTTTTTTGGACAAAGAACATTCCATTCTGCAATTACTCAATCCGCCTTTTTTTGAGGATTGGAAAAGAAAAAATATCGAATACTAAACCGCAATCATGAGAAATGTTTATGGGGTGGCGGACAATATTTTTTCTCCCCTTGGGCTAAACACCCGGTCGAATATGGAGGCCTTGATCAAAGGCCATTCCGGTATTCACCAGCACTCTGCCGGTATTTCCCCGGAACCATTCTACGCCGCGCTGCTGCCACCAAAGGAAAAACAGCCTTCTGGTTCCTTAAGTGCTTTTGAGCAAATCGTTTACCGTTCAGCCAAGGACGCGATGACCCTGGCATCCCTGGATCCTGTCAATAAGAAGACCGGATTTATTCTATCTACGACCAAGGGAAATATCAGTCAGATAGAAAACCTAAGCGAAAAATATACGGAAGACCGGTTATCCCTCAACAGCAGCGCCACCATCATTGCCGAAAGCCTGGGAATCCGAACAGAGGCGCTGGTGGTTTCCCACGCCTGCATTTCCGGTCTGCTGGCCATCATCACCGGGATGCGTTTGATCCAGGCCGGTAGCTACGACCACTTGGTCATAGCCGGTGGAGATCTGATCACTTCCTTTATTTATTCAGGGTTCCGGTCCTTCCAGGCCATCAGCTCCAGTCCCTGCAGGCCCTTTGATGCGTCACGCGATGGCATCAGTCTGGGGGAAGCCGCGGCTACCATCATTCTGTCAGCAGAAAAAAAAGATGGCGCTGTCCGCATAAGTGGAGGATCTGTTTCCAATGATGCCAACCATATTTCCGGGCCTTCCAGAACCGGTGAAGAATTATGGCTTGCCATTCGACGCGCAATGGAACAGGCGGGGAAAAATGCCACTCAAATAGATTTTATTTCCGCCCATGGCACAGCGACGCGATACAACGATGAGATGGAAGCCAAGGCTTTTCACCTGGCAAACCTCCACATGGTACCCACCAACAGTTTAAAGGGATATTATGGACATACGCTGGGTGCCGCAGGAATCCTGGAATCCGTTGTCACCATCCAATCGATGAAGGAAAATATTGTTTTGCCAACCCTGGGGTATTCCACTCCTGGAACGGAAATGCCCATTCATATTGTAAAAGAGTTAAAAAGGGAAACACTGAATACCTGTTTGAAAACTGCCTCCGGATTTGGAGGATGCAACGCGTCGATTGTCATGGAGAAGACTTAAGACCTGCAAAACTTAACTTCTTGCAAGCAAGGGAGACTGGATTCCTACACCCTGCACCTGATTTGAATAGTGTATTTTTAAAAGAGGAGATAAAAATGAAGTTTTTTAAAAAAGATGATAAATCGGCCCTGGAAGCAAAGGGATTGGCTCAATGGATTGCATTTGGTCCGGTTGTCTTTCAAGTCGCCCGGGTACTTCGGCAATCTGGGATTCTGCGCGTACTGGTGGAAAAAGGAAGTGCGGGCTCTACACAGGAGGAAATTGTGAAGCTGGTTGGACTTCCTGAATACGGGATACGGGTCTTGCTGGAATCTGCACTGGGTATTGGTCTGGTCGTATCAGAGGAGGAGAAATACCGCAT
>Ga0206938_1015_pt1 | contig 58797 bp, 60 predicted proteins | sample Alteio_BWOrgHeat_12_FD_152918 | JGI IMG/M metagenome (GOLD analysis project Ga0206938, IMG submission 152918) | Enriched cells from forest soil in Barre Woods Harvard Forest LTER site, Petersham, Massachusetts, United States -... | ecosystem: Environmental > Terrestrial > Soil > Temperate forest >... | reverse complement strand
TCATTTATGCGGATTTAGCCAATGATTTAGATGAAAAGGTCTTTGCTCAAATGAATACGCCTGACCAACAAGCAAAGGCATTAGCACAAGTGAAACATACGTTAAATTATTCTTCTTCCTGGCAGCTTAAATCGATTCAACCGATTGTTTATATCGATCATCAAAAAGCCCATTATGCTTATTTAATTTATTTTGATCAGGATGATCATCTTACAGGTGCTCATCGCCCCTCTTTCATTATGGATGCAGCGACTTTTTCTGTTTATCGACAATGGGATCAAATTCTTCATACTTTGCCTGTGGTATTAGCGGGTGGAATAGGAGGAAATGAAAAAACAGGCCCGCTTTATTACGATAGCGGACCTGGGCACTTATCTGCGTTGCTGATGGAATATTTGTATGAAGAAATCCACAGTGTAGGGCATACGTTATATGTATGCCATTTGCAAAATTCGCTTATTCGAATTGAAGATACGGCTTATGCAAGCGAAGTGCCTCAAGTTGCTTGCGCTAAAGATAAGGGCCAACACGCTGATGTCGCATGGTTTAATGAGCGAGCATGGGAAAATGAAGATGCGATAAACGGCGGGTATTCGCCGACCTTAGATGCGTTTTATGCTGCAACCATCGTGCAAGCATTTTATCAAAATTGGTATGGCATCCCCGCTCTTAGCCAAGATAATCAACCGATGCCGATTGTGCTGAGGGTGCATTATGGAAGGCATTATGAAAATGCCTACTGGGATGGAGAAAAAATAACGCTAGGTGATGGGGGTGATAATTTTTATCCGCTGACGTCGTTAGATGTGATTGCGCATGAAATGAGTCATGGTTTTACTGAACAACATGCTAATTTAGATGCCTCTAGCTTAGAGATGGCGGGATTACACGAATCCTTTTCTGATATGGCGGCAGTTTCTATTCAGTTTTATGTCACTGGTCAACTGAAGTGGAATATAGGCAGTACGGTAATCAAGCAAGAGGGTGCAATAAGATATTTGGATGAGCCTACGAAAGATTCTATGTCGATTGATAATGCAGCTGATTTAAACAAACCCGGTCTTGAGTCTCACGAAGTGGCAGGTATTTTTAATAAAGCCTTTTATCTTATTGCCACGTCGCCTGGGTGGTCCATACGTAAGGCATTTAATATTATGGTAAAAGCGAACACGGATTATTGGATGGAAAGCATGCGATATTTACAGGAAGCGGCGTGTGGGGTAGTAGAAGCGACGGAAGATTATGCGCAAATCGATTCAAGTTATGACCTTGCCACGGTGAAAAGGGCTTTTGAAAAAGTTGGATTAGATAAAATGGAGAGGTGCTCTGTTGCTAAAAGTTAATTATACTAAGTAAAGGGATAATTTAAGGATAATCGATGGCAAAGTTATGGATAACCTCTTTCCAAGAGAAAATGCGCCAAAAATTAGGCGGTTCTGCTAAAACAACCGCTTTAATAGGCAAATATGAGCATGCGTTTACCAGTAGTTACCAAGAAACGTATTCTCCCGCGATTGCTTATGAAGATATCGTCAAGATCGAACAATTGACGAGCGCTAATCCTTTATTGATTGATTTCTATCAAGCAGAAAATCAAACCCAGGCTTCATTACACGTCAGATTATTTCAATGGGAAAACCCCATCGCACTTTCTGATGTGTTACCGATGCTAGAAAATATGAATTTGCGAACGTTCAATGAGCAACTTTATCCAGTGACGTTGAAACAAGGAACCGTTTGGATTAGTGACTTCACTGTCGCTTATTACTCTTCTTCTTCGATTAATATTCCTCTTCTTAGACCCCTTTTTCAAGACGCATTCACCCAGATTTATTTTGGATTATGCGAAAATGATGGTTTTAATAAGCTTATTTTAGGCGCTAATTTAACCTGGCGAGAAGTCAATATTCTGCGTGCTTATGCAAAATATTTACATCAAGTTGGATTTCGCTTTAGCCAGGCTTATTTAGAAAAAACATTTATTCAGCACACATCTATTATAAAAAATTTGATTGATTTGTTTTTAACACGGCATCATCCTAACCAAAAAAAGCCTTATCAAAATAAAATACTTAAATTAGAAAAAGAGATTCATACGGCGTTAGAAGCGGTAACGAATTTAGATGAAGATAGAATTTTACGGAGAATGTGGGCGTTAATTAAAGCGACGTTACGGACGAATTATTTTCAAACACTTGCTAATAATAACCCTAAATCTTATTTATCTTTAAAATTTGCTTCAGCTCAAATTCCTGATTTACCTTTACCTCATCCTTTATATGAAATATTTATTTATTCTCCTCGTTTTGAAGGAATCCATTTGCGTAGCGAAAAAGTGGCTCGTGGGGGTATTCGCTGGTCAGAGCGTAGAGAAGATTTTCGTACAGAAATATTAGGATTAATGAAAGCACAAAAGGTAAAAAATTCGGTGATTGTTCCTTCGGGTGCGAAAGGCGGATTTGTATTAAAAAAACCGCCGGTGGATGGTGCGCCAGAGCATTTGCAAAAAGAAGTTGTAGAATGTTATCAATTATTCATTCGTGGATTATTAGATTTAACAGATAATTTAAAAGAAAATACCGTCATTCGGCCTTCTAAAGTAGTTTGTTATGATGATGACGATCCTTATTTGGTGGTTGCCGCGGATAAAGGAACGGCTACTTTTTCAGATTTAGCCAATGCGGTTGCGAAAGAATATCAGTTTTGGCTAGGGGATGCGTTTGCTTCCGGTGGATCAGCAGGATATGACCATAAAAAAATGGGTATTACCGCCAGAGGCGCTTGGGAGGCGGTTCGTCGGCACTTCCACGAATTAAATATTAATATTGATATCCAAGAATTTACTGTGGTTGGTATTGGTGATATGAGTGGAGATGTATTTGGTAATGGAATGATTTATTCCCCTCGTATTAAATTAATTGCGGCATTTGATCATCGTCATATTTTTATTGATCCTACGCCTGATCCGAATGTCTCTTATCAAGAAAGATTGCGATTATTTAAATTACCTCGTTCTTCTTGGAATGATTATAATACGAAATTAATTTCAGCAGGCGGAGGTATTTTTCCACGCTCGAGTAAATCAATTATTGTTTCCGAGCAAATGAAAAAATGTCTTGCCATTCAAGTGAATTCGTTAACCCCAAATGAATTAATTCAAGCGATATTGAAAGCCCCTGTTGATTTGTTATTTAATGGTGGTATTGGTACCTATGTCAAAGCCAGTACAGAATCGCATGCGGATGTCGGAGATAAAACCACTGAATTTTGTCGGATTAATGCAAATGAATTGCGTTGCCGGACTGTAGGGGAAGGAGGCAATCTTGGTTTTACTCAACTGGCTCGCGTAGAATACGCTTTACAAGGCGGATTAATCAATACCGATTTTATTGATAATTCAGCAGGTGTTGATTGTTCTGACCATGAAGTCAATATTAAAATTTTACTTAATAAACAAGTGGAAAAAAATAAATTATCCACAAAAAAACGAAATCAATTATTATTAAAAATGACAGATGATATCGCCGAGCATGTCTTACAAGATAATTTTAATCAAGCCAGAGTCATGAGTGTTTCTGCTTCGCGGGGAGCTCATTATATTGGCTTACATCGTGACTATATTCATGAGTTAGAAGTGAATGAAGGATTAAACCGCGCGGTAGAATTTTTGCCAGATGATAAAAAAATAGTAGAGCGCAAAAATGCAGGTCAGGGGTTGACTCGTCCTGAGCTTGCCGTATTATTAGCCTATACTAAAATTTATTTAAAAAAAGAAATTTTAAAATCGGATTTGCCCGAGGATAAATTTTTTAGCCAATTGATAGAAGGCGCTTTTCCTCAGGTATTGCGAAAATCTTTCGCTGCGGAAATGCATAAACATCGGTTACATCGGGAAATAGTTGCGACCCAACTCAGCAATGCCATTGCTAATGAAATGGGTGTTACCTTTGTTTATCGTATGCAAAGCGAAACAGGTGCATCGATTGCGGACGTTATTCGCGCCCATACGTTAGCCTCACGGGTATTTTCAACGTTACAATTAGAAGAATTAATTGAATCGCTGAATTTTAAAATTTCTATTCATTTACAATATGAATTATTACATCATGTTCGACATTTGGTCAATTTGGCGACTCGTTGGTTTCTACGCAGTTCTTATTTGAAAAAAGATATTCAAGAGACCATACAGCATTTTTCTAGTCGTGTGATGCAGTTAGAAAAAATAATTCCTAAATTAATGGTAGGAACGACCAAAGTTTACTTAAATTCGCTGATTGAGCAATTTGTTCAGGCAGGCGTTGCTAAAGAATTTGCTTCTCGAATTGCGATTTCTCGTGCTTTATATATTTCTTTAAGTGTCATCGAAATTGCAACGCAACATCATTTTGATTTAATCAAAACAGCCGAAGTCTATTTTGAAGTGGGTGAAAAATTTAATTTAGTTTGGTTTCGTGATCAAATTTCCCAAGATAGTCGAGAGGGTCACTGGAATAATTTGGCAAGATTGGTGTTGCGAGATGAATTAAATATTTTACAAAGATTATTGACGGTTATTATTATGGATACAGGAAAAGGAAAACTGCAAACGAAAAAATGGGTTGGGCAATGGATAGAAAATCACCCGCAAACGATGGAGCGATGGAATACTTTTTTAAGTAAAGTACAAGCAGATCATGGTGGAATGGATTATACTTTATTTTTTATTGCCTTACGGGAATTAGCTGAATGGGTACGTGCTTAAACAGTTAGCCCGCTTGTGTACCGACTCGATGTAAGAAAACCTATAATTATAATTCAGGTATCGCTATGGCCAAGCTGACTCCTTCTTTAACGGCTCTTTATCAACAGCCCAAAGGGCTTTATCTCTTATTTTTTACTGAACTTTGGGAGCGATTTGGATTTTACACGCTACAAACCATTATTATTCTGTATATGACAAAAAGCTTGTTGCTAACCGATCATGCAGCGAATTCGCTTTTTGCTGCGTTTAGTGCATTATTATATTTAACGCCGATGGCGGGTGGTTATTTAGCAGATCGTTATTTAGGTTCGCAGCGTGCGGTGATGATAGGAGGAGGATTATTTGTTTTAGCGTATATTCTTTCTGCTTTTCAAAATGAAGATGTATTTTTTTTGGGATTGGGCGTATTAATTTGTGCAAATGGATTATTTAAACCGAGTGTTTCGAGTATTGTCGGTGAGCTTTACTCTTTGAACGATCCGCGTCGGGAAGGTGGTTTTACTTTATTTTATATGGGTATCAATATAGGTGCACTTATTCCACCGCTGATTGCAGGGACGCTCGTAACTTATTATGGTTGGCATGCGGGTTTTATTGTTGCGGCAGTCGGCATGTTAATGGGGCAATGCGTTTTTTTAATAGGAAGACACTATTTAGGAACAGCAGGTTTATATCCCAAAGGAAGTTCATCTTCTCGTGCTGTACCGACGTATCAATTTTATAGTTTATTATGTTTTAGCATCGGATTATTCATAGCCATATGCCAAATTGCTTTTTATCATCCGGCTTTTACCGCGCAGCTTATTGAGGTTGCGGCGATAGGTGTTGTTGCATTGGTACTCTTTCTTTTATTCCAAGAAAAAAAAGCACAACGTAACCGAATGTTAGCCAGCTTAATCTTAATTATTATTTCCGTGGGATTTTGGTCGCTTTATAACCAAACGTTTAGTTCTTTAATGTTATTTGCCGATCGTAACATGGGAAAAAGTTTCATGGGTATTCCAATTGACGCTGAACTGACCCAGTTTTTTAATCCTTTTTTTATTTTTATGTTAAGCCCATTTTTAAGCCGTTTATGGGTACGATTAGGTCATTCTGGTTTAAACCCGAGCATACAATTAAAATTTAGCGTTGGAATTTTATTATTAAGCGTAGGCTTTTTCATATTAGCCATAGGCACAACGTTTTTTAATCAACAGGGGGTTGTTTCTCCCGCATGGTTAATTATCAGTTATTTATTGCAAACATTAGGTGAATTGCTGATTTCTCCCATTGGATTAGCCATGATTACGGTATTATGTCCCAAAAAACGAGTCGGGTTGATGATGGGTGTTTGGTTTTTTTCTCAAGCAGCCGCATTTGCTATTGGTGGGTCGCTCGCAAACTTAGCCGCTGTTTCTCCTGCTATTCCCGCGTCGGCGTCGGTGATTGTTTACAGCCATACATTTAAATTGTATGGATGTATTTCATTGGTTATGGCTATCGTAAGTGGATGTTTGATACCTTTTCTTAATCGTTTGATTAAGGCATAATCTTGGCCAAGCGGCAGAGGATAAGCAGCAACAACAAAAAAAATTTTGTTAAAATCTAGAATAAGCGCTAGATATTTGCCTTTCTCTTTCATGCAAGGCTTGATCAACTCCGTAACGAGTGAAATTTGCAAGCCATCTTGCTTTATCGTAAACATCTTGCGGTGTATTGCAACAACCAGGGGGAGCTGGAAAACAGGAGAGACCAAGTGAGCCTAAGCACAATGGAAAAAGCAGCATTTTATAAATGCAGCACAATACTTCAGTAGCTGTTTTCTCTGGACATAGCTCATTAATAGCAAAATTAACAGCATCTGAGCAATTTTTACTGAAAAAGTTAAATTTATAAGAGTAATAAAACTTTTCTTGTATGAGACTAACAAACTCATCAAAATTTTTATTACTAAAAAGAGTTGTGGTATGAATATAACAAGAATCCTGAGAAAATGGATGTAACGGATTGCTTTTTTGATCGTTGTACACGCTAAACGTGTTTATTGGACGGGGGGGTTCAGTCAAGCTAATTACTTTACTATGATTAATATCAAACGTTTTTCCCGTTTCAATATCAGTAGCTATAGCAGCTAAATGCTGACAAGACCAATGAAATGGCCCTCTTTTGTTAAAAAGTAATACTGTTAATTTTATACCCATAAAAAATACTTATTTTATCAATGGCATATGATTTAGGTTGATAACCGAACATTGAGATTAGAATATTTATTTTATAGTTGAAAGAAAAGGAAGAATAGTAGAAATTTTTAAAGTAAGGCCTTGTACAAAGTGAGTTGATTTTTAATAGATTTGGGCTAAAATAGAGCATATTAACTGTATGGGTTTATTTTATGCTAGGTAGACGCGAATATTATGCTCCTGCAAGCCAATGTAAGATCCCTTTAGATTGTTATAAGTGGATTGTTTTTTCTGCCGCTTTGCTAAAAGGAGAAACAGAAAAAGTGCGGAGTTCTATCATGAGCTTGCAAGCTTTATTAGGGAAAGAAAATTTTAAAAAACACTTAAATTCTTTCTATGAAATGATTTCTACGGGATATCCAGAGTATAAAATGCGTTTAAGAAGCGCATTGTCTTCAAGTAACCAAAAAGAAAATAAAACGATTCCCTTAATGGATCTTCCCGATGAATTTTTAGCCTATGATACAAGTAAACAGGGATGGTCTCTTCTCAAGTGGGTTAGAACAGTGGAAATGGAGAATTTGGAGAGAGAGAAGATCATAAAAATATTAATCGATGCGGGGGCAAAGGATGAGATTTTTTTAACTAGAACGAATAGTCCTTCTGTTAACTCTTCTCGTTATTTCGGAAAAGCGTTAAATTCAAAGCAGCCAATAACAATAAAACTGACTTCTCCTCAAGGGAAATCATCTCTATGTTGGTTCCGCAGGGGTTAAAAAAACAAAATTGCTTTTTCAGTCACAATTCCTGCTAGTGGGATATCCCAGTCCTCACGCGGTAACGCATCTATTTGTTGCCAATGGTAGGCTAACCCTAACAGATAAGGATGATTACGATGTTTCTCGCGCATGAAGGCAAATGTTCGATCATAATATCCACCCCCTCTGCCAAGACGATTCCCTGTTAAATCAAATGCAACTAATGGCATTAATACGATATCGAGAGAAGACGTAGGATAAAGTAACGTGTTTTTAGGTTCGGAAATTTTATAGCGATTAAAATGTAAGGCATCACCCGGTCGATAGGCAGCAAAATGTAATTTTTTTTCTGATGGAGACGAGACGAGAGGTAAATAACACTGTTTATTGAATTGCCAAATGGCATGAATGATGGGTTTGCAATCAATTTCATCTTCTTGAGCGAAATAGCAGCCAATATGCTGGTTCTCGATAAAGAGCGGGTGATTTAATAATAACTGGGCAATGGTGTTTGAAGCAGCCTCACGTAGGGAGGCGGGAATCGTTCGTCGCCGTAGTAAAAATGTTTCTCGGATTTCTGATTTATTCTGATTCTGCAGAAGATAGCTCCAATTGGGTAGGTTTTACTAAGGCATGTTCGACTTTATCTTGCAGCTCGCATAGGCGTTGATTAATAACATGTAATTGGAGGTTTTGTTTTTCTTCTAAATTGAGTAGCTGATGAGCAATATTTAATGCTGTTATTACTGCGATTTGCTCTAAATTCCAGGATTTGCTGGCTTCACATAATGCGCGCATTTTTTCATCGACATAATCTGCGGCATGTTGCAAAGAAGCAATGTCTTTATCTGGGCATTTTATCCGATATTGCTTACCGAGGATTTTTACGGTGGTCTCAGTGGTTTCAATTGTCTCAATTATCTCAATGGCATCGCGAGTCATAAAGGAATCATCTCTTACATTTCATTTTTATTTTATATTTTTATAATGTCTTAAGCTGAAGAAGGGTGCTTTCTATTTGTTTTAATAAAATTTGATGTTTATCACTGAGCAATTCTTTTTCTTTTTTAAGAGAGGTATGCTGTTGCATCAGTTTCTGTAGTTGTATTTCTAACAAACGGAATAATTCATCCATGATCCTTTCTCAACCTATTTTTTAGACCTATTTCATATTATCCTGATTAGGCTATAAGGCGCAATCCCTTATATGAATAAGAATATACAAAAATTTATTGAATGGGTTTAACATGAAACGATTTTTGCTAGCAGGATTAGTCGGGTTACTTTTGAGTTTAACCAGTTGCGGACAAGTAGGACCCTTATATTTACCTTCATCTAAAGAGGTACCGCAAAATGAATAATGTTTCATTTTGTAAAATGCATAGCTTAGGAAATGATTTTTTAGTGATTGAGATGCTGTCTCAATCTGTTTCGCTGGATCGCAATGATATTATGGCCTTAGCAGATCGGCATACAGGAGTTGGATTTGATCAGTTACTACTCGTGGGGAAATCAGAAAAAGCCGATTTTTCTTGTCGTATCTTCAATCAGGATGGGAGTGAAGCCGAACAATGCGGAAATGGGATGCGCTGTGTCGCGCGATTTTTGCATGAAGAAAAGTTAATTAATCATTCTAAAGTCAGTATCGAAACTCTTTCGGGAATCGTGGAAGCCATTCTTCCTAATTATGAAGAAATAGAAGTGAGGATGGGGAAGCCGCTGATTAAGCCCATGCAAGAAGTGACGTTAGCCAATACCGGAAGAGAGTTGAAAAAAGTATCCTTAATGATTATCTCAATGGGTAACCCGCATGCCATCTTGCGGGTAAAATCACTCGATGAATTTCCTATCGGAGAAATAGGATCAAAAATTGCGACACATGCAGATTTTCCGGAGGGAATTAATGTCGGGTTTATGGAATTAGGCGATAGCCATCATATTCGATTGCGTACATTTGAGCGTGGCGTAGGAGAAACATTGGCATGTGGTACAAACGCATGCGCTGCAGCGGTCGCCGGGATAATAAATGAAGGGTTACTTTCTCCAGTTGAAATAGAATTAAAACTTGGAAAGTTAAAAGTAGAATGGGAGGGGATCAATACTGACGTTAAGATGAGAGGACCGGCAACGCGCGTGTATTGCGGCAAGTTAAATGGAATAAAAACTTACTAAAAACCAACAAATTACTAGCAAATTGCTCACAGTCTAAAGTGAATATTTTGTGTTATACTAAAAAATGTACAAACAAAAAAGGACTTTTTTATGTTGCTGAAGAAAGTATTCCAACTGAATATAAAAAAGAGCCTATTCATAGTAGGGTTATTAGGGATAATATACCCTCTGTTAACATTTTCTGCTTCAACAACAACGTCTACTTCTTCTACCTCCACGACGTCTACTAATTCTTCGACTTCTTTGACGTCGACTCCTTCCGGTACGGATTCTAGTAAGCTTTCTTCTGTTGTTTTAAGTACGGGAGGAAAAACGGCTCGCGTCACTCCCCAATCAGAAGCGGTAGTGACAGAATATTATCAAGCACCTGCAACCAGTGCAGGGGCCGGAGAATGCTGTACTAACATAGCAACAGGGGGATGTTCGCAAGGTTCATTGTTGTCTCAGACGCAGGTGGGTAATGAGCTTTATTGGTCGTGTGAAAATACCTATGGTCATTTATCATCGAATGACCCTCGGTGGAATGGCCTGATGTTATGCAGCAATACGGCAACAACGTGTGATGGAACGAATACAAGTCTTTGCTGTTCTACGTTTAATTCTAATTTACAAGTCTATACCATGAATGTGGTTTATGCCCTTCCTATTTCGCAAACGGATTATAATAATACCCAGCCGTTATGTGCTGTCGGTGCTACTTTTAAGAGTAGAACCTATAAAGCCAATCCTGTTTCTGCTGCACCGGGCATGGAATATTACACCTGTACGACTATTTATAATCCAAATGATGCTTCGCAAGTCAGCTATTACAATACCCTTAGCACGACATGGGTACCTTGTTCAGCTCCTGCGAGTTCTGCCTATTGTACGACTCAATATAGCAGTGAAACTGAGGTACCACCGACTATTTTAACGTGGACATATAATTATAATTTCCCCGTTCTATCGATGCCTTTATGGAGTACAGTTCTAACATCGGAGGGAACTCCTACGACATCGAGCATTTATGATCCTTCGCAGACGCTTGCTTCTTGTGCTCCGAATGTTATTTACGATTTTTATAGTCAGTGGGGTCCTCAAGCTTATGCCCAATTCGATTTTAGACCTTACGCCGCGTCTTGGAACAACCCGATACCCTATATTCCGATCATGAATACTCCGCAATCAACAGGGTTCTATAATCCGAATCCGCCAGGTTCTTCCACGAATGATTTTTTCTATCTGCCTACTCCGGATACAGGAGGCGCTCTGACAGGCTATAATTTATATATTAACCCCGGCAATTATGAATTAAGCGTACTGTATTATATTTATTGCTTGACAGATGATGTTAGCTATTACAATACGCCAACAGTCGCTCTCGTGTATTGTTCTTCCGCGTCTAATGGCTATAATATTGTTCAAATGTTGCCTAGCATGATTGGAAAAACCTGTACTGTTGGTTGCTCTCCTACCGCATTTTCGCTAAATACGGCGGATGCGATTCAAAACTATAACGAGGGGGCTAATTTTCCAATATGGAGCGGCAACAATACACCTTCTTTGCAAATCGTAAACCCATTTCTATTTGTCGGAGACGTGACGATATCTTGTCAGTAGAACATTTTATTTTAATCAAAAGAGAGGGTGACAATATGAGGTTGGCATTTTCATTAAAGCAATCGATGAAGAAAAACCTAATCATTCTCGGATTTGGTTTATTTTATTCTCTTGTTGCTTTAGCTGATTCGAATTCGAGTTCTACGACATCCACGTCTGGATCGACTTCTACGTCTAGCTCCACTTCGTCTAAGACTTCGACTGTTTCTTCTATTATTCATACGGATTCTTCAAAGCTTTCTACCGTTACGTTAAGTTCTGGCGGAAAAACGGCTCGGGTAACTCCTCAACGACAAACGATCATCACCGAATATTATTACGCGCCAACGACCAGTACGTATGCAGGCAAATGTTGCTCGAGTTTCGGAAATAGTAATTGTTTACGGAGCATACAACTTTATTCGAATACGTCGGGTAGTAATCTTTATTGGGCGTGTCAAAATACCTATACTAGCTTATCTTCTTCCGATTCACGATGGGCGGGCATGATGGATTGCTCAACGCCAACGAATCAATGTAATATCACGAATACCAATTTCTGTTGCTCTAGTTTTAATTCTACTTTACAGGGGCAAACTGAAAATGTAGTCTATGCAATTCCGAGTGCGTCGTCAGACTATACAACGACTCAACCCACCTGTGGATCAGGTTCAACCATTACGAGTAGTCTATATCAAGCTAACTCTTCTGGTTTGGGTGTAGAATATTATATCTGCACAGGACTTTATAATCCCAATGATGTGACCCAAAAAAATTATTATAATGCATTAAGTAAAGCCTGGTTAGTTTGTCTCTATCCTGCGACGTCTTCTTATTGTACGACCCAATATACGTCGTTGAGTGCAGTGCCACCGACTGTTTTTACGCCGGCCAGTGCCGCACCTACGTTAAGTGCTGCTAATTCTACTGGCTATGAGTTCGATAGTTGTTCTGTGAGCTCAACCCAGCTTACTATTCAGCAGTTATTAGATTCTTCCACTAGTAATTTGCTAACAAGTGTTACTACGAAGAATAATAATCTCTACGTGACCCCTGGAATGTATTCCGTTTCTTTAAATATGAGTTATCAATGCCATTATGAGAAGAAGGATGGAACAGCGAGTTATTCTTCTCTCGTTTCCTTAAGCTGTACTTCGAATAGTTTGACATTACCAAGCAGTTCGATTGGAAAAACCTGTACCGTTACTTGTTCTCCAAGTAGTTATTCTGCCGGTACGATTCCTAACCTATCACAAAGCTTAACGGGTATTGCTACAATAACTTGCCAATAATGAGAGCGGTTTGAAATGGTGGACACGCTTTGTTTTGTCCACCATTTCATGGATTTATTTTATCAAAATTTTATCAAAGAGAGGTTGGGACGAAAGTAAGGGTTCTTGTTTCTCCGTCTTTCTTGAGTATCACGCTAGACTCATTAATTTTTTCTACTACTGAATCATCAGCGGGTAATATATCGCCTACCGAAACAATATATTGCTTGCTTTTATAGGTAATCACAGCACTCCATTTATTGTCTGCCGAAGAAACGGATTGTAATGTGTAAGTCACTTGCGGTGTTATTTTGGGAGTCGATTTAGGAAGAGGAAGTTGTATATTTTCAGGTGGGCCGGCGGGTTGTTGAGAGAGGGATGCATTAAGGTTAGAGGGAGGGAAAACATTTGTAGTCGGTCGTACAATATCATCAATATTTCTTTCCGTCGTCACTGTGGCTAATTTAGCAGCAACAATGGCTTGATTTGTTTCCGCAATTTGACGTTGAATACGTAGTAACTCTAATTTATTTAATTGATCAATATACTCATTTTGAGTCGCTTGCTCTGATTGAGTTAAAGGTAAGTTTTTGGGTAAATTGGCTTCTGTCATTGTCGGGGTGGAAGAGGGTAGCGACGGCGTAGCGGACGTTGCTGTTGATGATTGCATTGCGGAAGCCGGCGTATTTGCTATGGATTTTGGTGGAGTAGGAGAAGAAGGAGCGCTGCTTCCTCCAAAAAACATACCATATGCTTGCCAAATCACCACTAAGACGGCAATCACAGCTCCTGCAGCTTTCATTTTTTGCTTATTTGCGGCAATCGTATCTTGATTTGCTGGCATAAGATTATTTCCCCAATAATTTAAAGGATATTGTACCTGATAAATTTCCTCCGCTTAACCCTAGCGACATTTTTGTTAAGACCACGGGCAATTGGTCAAATTGTTTATTAATTAATCCTAATGTAGTCAGAGTAATATCATTAAATGATACAGTCACGTCGCGTTCAGTATACGCTGCTTGGGGTTTAGAGGTAGGTGCACTGATATTTAAAGCCGCATCGGGCAATACATAAGATAATCGATCAATTAAATTAGCTAATACGTCTATCGATTTATAAATATATTTAGGGGGTGATCGCTTTTCAAAATATAACGTTTGAGTGAGAAAGAACCCCTCTCCAGTTAAATTAACGTCTATTCTTTTGCTTTTTGCCCAAGAAAATAGTACGTCGGTTCTTGCCCCTTTTGATTTAACGGTTGTGACTAATTGCACTTGTCCATATTTGTTGATATCGGCTTTTTGCTCATACGTCACGGAAAGAGGGACCCAGCCAGGCATCGAATAATAAGTGGCGATAATTTTTAAAATACTATTAATTTCTTGCGTAGGATCAGGCGAAGTTAATGCAGTAATATAATCTTGATAAGGGGACGTTGTGACAGAGGGAATAAACCCGGTATTGCTAGTCGGAGACAGTTGTTCGAGTTTGGGTGAAGTCAGATATTTCCACCCAAACCAGAGTAAAGCAAGTAGGCTGATTCCGATAATAATAGGCTTAATAGGAAGAACGCCTATTCCATGCGTTGCTAAGACAGTATCCACGAGCTGCAATTGAAATGCTTTAATCGTCGGTAAAGTGGGAAAAACAGGCGTATTTAATACCGTAAATTTATTAATCGTTGAGGCATCAAAGAATAATTTTCCTTCTTCTTCGGTATCACTGATGGGAATATCCCCATAGATATAAATATCAAACTTGTTTTGCTCTGTTTTAAAAATAATTAATTCATCAGCAATACTATCAATCGGAAATTGCCCATCCAAATACACGCTACCGGATTTGACAATAACAAGAATAGCTTCTGTTTTATTAGGAAGTGCTTCGCAATAAATTAAATTGTTAGGGCGTTGGAAATGATGCCAAACCGTTTCTCCTAATAATGTGCCAGGTTCAGGAGAAAAGGCGATTTCATATTGGGTAGGGCTTTTTTTTTGTAACGTAATGTACTCACCATAATTTTCAGTGAGTAACAGAATTTCTTTTTTTAATAATGAACTTCCTTTAGCGACGATTGTATCGCGATAAGAAGGAATAACAAATCGTTCACCATCTTCTCGAAGTATATAAGCCATTAAGCAGATCCATGTAAAATAATCGGCGTGATTAAGACAATGGTTTCGCTATCGACTTGTGTAGATGCTTTTCCTCCTAAGGATTGAGAAGTAAGCAGTTGTTGGGCATTGGCGGTATTGCTAACTTGTTTAAAGCCAGAAAGGATTAACGTATCACCCGAGCCAATGACGCTGCGCTGATTAAATTGCTTTTGGGTCACATTGGTAGGTACCTGTATGGTCGGTGCTGGGGTCGCTGATGTACTAGTCGAAGCGGTGCCAGTCGAACTAATGCTCTTAAATCCTTGGCTCGTGGATAAATCGGCATTCACTTGTAGATAAATTTTATTATTCATGATCTTAGGTAAAATATAGAGCGTTAAACCCGTGACTAATGTCCCCGGCGTTACTTGAGACGTCACTGTCGTTGTTGATGCAGAAGTACCGCCGGCGGGTAAAGCAGTTGTTTGAATACTCGCTAAATAACCTTCTTGGTTTACAATGCGAATAGCAGACACTTGATTATTTAAGCAAACAACGCGAGGTTCAGTCACAATAGAGACTTTGCCTTGTTGGCTTAATGCGTTGATGAGTGCATTAACCCCTGTTCCTACATTGGCTATGCCCGCTTTGGGTGCAATGCCTATATTAGGAGCACTGGCGCTACTAAAGGGAGTAATTGCGACAGGGGTGCCATAATTAGCGATTAAAGAAAATTCATATCCCTTTAGTCTTTTTTGCACCGTTTCCCAATTAATTCCATAATTAAAATCGCTTTCCAGGGTAACATCTAATATTTGAACTTTAATTAACACTTGTTGGGATAAGCTATGATTGAGATTATGAATATATTTACTGACTAACTCGACGTTACTGGGTCTATCACGCACCGTGACGGTCGTTGTGGCTTGCGATATCACCACTTTCCCTTCAGAAGATAAAAGTTGGGTAATGGTATTTTTAAGATCATCCCAAACCGATAACGACCCTTTTAAGCTACTGTATTGTGAAGAAGCACTATCATCTATGATAGTGTTAGTGGTCGTCGTTGAAGAGCCGCCGCTAGAGGCGCCAGAAATGCTACCGCTGCCCCCACTATTTCCCATCATATAATCTGAAGCGCCAGGCATAAAGGCAATATCGAACGTTTTAGTGATAAACGCTTGCCAATACACTTCATTTCCTCTAATCGAATACACATATCCACTTTTCGCAGCGAGCAAATCAAGAGCACCTTTGATATCTCCTGAATAGTCCAGGCTAGGAATAGCAAGAGCAGGATATAGGCTGGTTTGATAGCGAGTGACAATGGAATTTTTATTGTCTTTTACAATTGCTTTACTGAAAAAAGAAAAAGGTAAGCTTTCACCATGAATGGTAACATGGTTTTTTAACCACAAAGGCTGTTTAACTAAGCTAATCGGTGTTTGATCAACATAATACCCTTGATCAACCACTAAACTGGGATCCGGATTTTTTGCGGCATCTGACTGTTGTTGTGTTTCATCAATGCGTTGTTTAACGGTTGCTACATTGGTTTCTGTCTGATGGTAGACAGGAGGGTTGCAAGCCGTTAATATGAAAATAAACGTAAAGCTAAATAGAATCCATTTTATATAAGACATTACATTTTCCTCGGCACGATAATCATCACTTGATTAGCACGATATAATCTGGCTTGAAGTGGAAAAGGACTTAACAATTTTTGGATGACTTCATCTCGATTGGTGCCGCTAATACGTCCATCAAAATTATAATCAAACGGCGCTTTCCAAATGACTTTCCAATGGTATCTATCCATAATCCGTTCCAGATTTTCTTTCACGGAACCACTGACGCTAATCGCATATAACGTTGCAGGATGTCCTAAGCTTGCAAATTGATTAGGAAATGCATTGGCATTATAAGCAGAAGGCGTCGAAACAGGTTGAGAAGCACTGGCTTGAAAAAAAGGATCACTCGGAATCATGCCTGCTTCTGGTTTTGCCACTTGCCAGCCTGCTAGAGCAATGATAGGTAAAGCAAGAAGCAATACGCTTACCTTAATGACCAAGCATTTCATTGCAATACTCCCTTAACAATAATGGGCAAAATCAATAATTAGTATATGCGATTTGTTGCGAATGTGTAAGAGGGGGGCGGCAAGAAGATTATTGCGTACCAATAAAGACGGTATAATCAGAACCTGTGCTTTCTGTGGTTGGGATACATTTTGTGATGGCTAATATTGTTCCCATCAATTCTCCCCACGCATTTTTGCCTGATTGAGGAAAAGCGAGTGTTTCATTTTGGGTCGTGACTGTTAAGCAGATACGCCAATAGATTCCACTGCTAATTGGGGTATTGGTAACGGTACCGCTACTATCAGTAATTGTGCTGTAGCATTGTAAAAGCGTACTGTTATCACATCCCACCATGGTTGCTCCGGTGGTTGATAAATCCGTTGTTCCTCCTAAAGCAAAAGCGGAATAACTACTGATGGGAAATACCGGCACAGATGTACAGGTGGTCGGATCATTATTATCTGTACAGGTTGGTTGATTACTCGTTGATTGCACGCCAATACCACTGACAGAAACAGGAACGACGTAGATGGAAGGGCTCATATTGGTTGGACAACTGGGTACAGGGACACATGCGCCACTATGATAAAGGCCGGCAAAATTGATAGAGCGAGCGTTATTTAAGTTTTGTCCTGGAATATTCACCATCGCTGTTACATATGTCCAATTAGCGGATGAGCTTGTTGAAGAAGAGCTACTACTCGAGGAGCTGCTAGAAGAACTACTACTACTCGAAGAGCTGCTACTGCTAGATGAACTGCTGCTAGAAGAGCCACTACTAGAAGAGCCACTACTCGAAGAACCGCTACTTGATGATGAACTGGAACAAGGTGAAGTCGTGGATCCGCTAACATAGGCATTACCGCAAGCATCAGACACATAACCCATAGGCAATTGCCCAGCAATTTGTTGAGCAAGCGAGTAAGACGTCACATTGGTAATGACCATTAAAGTATTGGTTGAGGTATTAGATTGGAGAGAATAGCTATTACCATATGGGTTCGTAATTGTTGAAGTAGGTAAATAATTTGCGCCACTGGTTTGTAACTGTGCCAAGGTCGGCCAGCTTGAATTAGCAATATAATAGGCTAAACTGGCATTTAAAATTTGATCGATTTGTAAGACGGTTTTATCACGTTTAAACTGATCTGTTTTTTGTAGAGCATAAATAGACGCAAGATAAAGAATCGAACTCATAATCGCTAACACAAGCATCATTTCAAGTAAGGTAAATCCTTTTATTTGAGCTCGACTTGTTAGCATGGTTTTAACCACCGCATAAATAATAAGTTGTATCGTAGGATATGGGGGGAGTCGTAAGGCTTCCCTGCCAATAGGTTGCGTTAAATCCCGCCATTCCATCATTAGTATATTGTAAATTAAATGTTTTGGCTCCAAAAAGCGAAAGCGATAAGAGGGAATTTGTTTGGGGGGAAGCTAAAGAGGGTATTCGGGTCCATACCACATAAGTCGGTAGGTTATTGGTGCTAGATGAGCTGGAAGAAGACGTGGAAGAAGAGGTAGAAGTAGAACAAGGTACAATATAGGTTCCCGTTCCTGAGGAGTTGGTGGCCAATGTCGACACGCAATCTGCCCCCAATTTTTGTTGGTAAATTAAAGCGGTATTATAATCCGCAACTTTGATCGCAACCTGCGCTTGCCATACTTGGACATTTCCTATTCCTGTATTAGTTGTAGCACCACTGCTCGGTGTAGAACACGTATAAACCTGAGTTGTTGGATTCGTCATACACCAATAATATTGCCTATCAGTTGCATTAAGCAGATTTAATTGCGCGAAATAGCCTTGATTGGTTGTTCCTGTATTAGCGGTGTCTAGCAACAATGAAGGAATTAATTGGGTCGAATCGAGATAGCTTTGTGAAATTAATGTTGATACTGTGTTGTTTAGCACGACATAGGGAGACGTCGGGTTTTGAGAAGGATTTAAAACACCATCGTTATTCCCACTAAACCCACGGCAATTGGCGTGATAAAACTTGGATACACTTTGAAAGATAAGATCCACATTATAGCTTAATTGATTAAGTTGTTGGTCTGCACGAAAGAAATTATAGACTCTGAGTCCCATCAAGATGATTGTCGAGGCGATAGCTAAAACGAGTATCATTTCAATTAATACGATACCGGGAGAATGTTGAGTTTTAATGCGCATTAAGCGTTTCTCTTCTTTAATTTAAGAGGTAGGAGGTGCGCCTCCTAATGACATACCTGTCATATAGACACCTTGGATAATCAGAATGACTAATCCTGCATCCATTGCCAATAAGAGGCCTCCCACAATTTTTGCAATCAACTTCAATGTTTTTGCGGTGGATTCGGCGCCTTTTATACCCATTCGAATAAGGCCGTGTTCAAAACCTTTGACTTCAGCCATGACTCGTAATCGTAACAGATCAGAATCTGTAATCAAACCGGTGGATAATACTTCTGCGATGTTTCCCTTACCTTTTCCAAGTAAATGTTCCATCATAATTAAATGCGAAGAGAGATAAGGGTTCGCTTGATATTGCATCACTTTAATCGCATTTTTAAATACGACACCGCTCGATACTAATAATCCTAATGTTTCTAATACATATGCCGCAGTGATTTTTTTGTAAAAAGTAAAGGGAGGAATTGAATCTAATAAAGGGCGTAATTCACCGGTATAATTGCGCATAACATGACGAAAAATTAAAATAATAAAAATGACAATAGCAATACAGACCCACCACCATTTTTTTATGATTCCTGCTAAGCTAACCATCAATTGCCCAGCACTGGGCCATTGAGAGATAGGCTTAATATCTGCAAATTGCGGAAATATAGAGTTATTAAGATAAAGAATCAATACACAGGCAATGACGAAAACCAATAAGGGATAAAGAATGGAACTCAGTAAGGCACTGATGGTCCCACCTTTTTGTGCAAGTGCGTTAATAGCAGATTTAATGGTTTGAGCGAGAGCACCTCCTTCTTCCCCTATACGGATAATTTCTACCACACTTAAAGAAAACCAATCACGCATACCCTCTGCAAGAGGCTGCCCTTCGGAAATTTTTTGCTCTATTGATAAAGCAACTTCCCGATTAATGCCTTCTGACACACTTCCTAACATTTCAATAGCACGATTTGCTGGAATTCCATCATTAATTAGCGTGTATAAATCTTCTAAAAAAGCAAGCTGCGCTTGGGAGCTAAATTGTAATTTTTTTAGCGAGGAGAGAAAGTTAGTGCTTAGCGATATTAAACGATCAATACTAAATTCCATAGCGTACTCACTTATCCGTTAATATTTGTAAATTGTACTTTGAGTTGACGTGTTAATAGGTCCTACGACTTTTTCTGCATCAAAAGGATCACAAACGCCTTCTTTAATTAATTCGATGGCTCGCGCATGAAAGTCTGTCCATCCTTGTTCTTTTAAATATTTTTCCCATCCTAACGTATCACCTTTTTGGATAAATTGCCTCCCTTGTTCATCTACCCAGATGACTTCTGCAACCACCGTTCGTCCAGCAACGCCTGTTCGATTGCAAGCAGCGCAACCTGAACCACGAGCACGCGCACTTCCTATAATATCTTCTCCCAAGACTTTTTCCCAATCGGCAATGAAAGGGTGATGAGGAACAGATTGGCGAAGAGGAATGGCGCATTGTGGACATACTTTGGGTGTCAAACGTTGGCAAATCAAACAACGCAATACACTGCTATCGCTTAATAAGACGGGTGAAATACCCATATCGACTAAGCGGGTAATAATAGCGGTAGCTCGGTTAGTGTGAAGCGTTGTTAAAACTAAGTGCCCGGTAATCGAGGCACGCACCATCACATGCGCTGTATCTTCATCACGCATTTCCCCCAAAATAATGACATCGGGGTCCATCCGTAATGCGGCTTTTCCCATGCTGGCGAAACTGCGATCTTCTTTTTCAGTGTTAACGGGGACTTGCGTTGCTGCTTCGATGACTTTTTCAACGGGATCTTCAATAGAATAAAGTTTTTGGTTAGATTCTACCATTTCCATACAGCTGGCTAAGGTGGTCGTTTTTCCTGACCCTGTGGGTCCTGCAACAATAATGGCGCCAAAAGGGAGTTTCATTGCCATTTTTATAATATTCACTTGCTTCGTGGTATAGCCTAAATCTTGCAAGGTATTGGCGCGTTCTTCCCCTGTTGCCAAAATCCGCATGACCATATCGAAGCCACCATGGGCAGGGACGCTAGCTAAACGTAAGCGAATATCTTTTCCATGCATTTTTAATGGCATGGATGCATCTTGCGGTACCAGAGGATTAAAGTGAGATGTTGCATGATCGGTTTCTTTATTAAATGCAACGGAGGCAATTTCTCTCCCTAATCTTTCTGACCATTCCGCATATAAGCGTAATTCTCCATGTTGACGCATCCGAATTTTTGTATACGTTTCTCGAACTTGAATATGGATATCGCTGACTTTTTGCATAACAGCTTCATAGACTAAATCTCGTAAATGTCGCTGTTGCTCACTGAAGTTAGTGGTTGTTTCTCCTTTTTGTTTTTTTGAGATGACTTCATCTTCACCACTGTTTAATAAAAGTTTAATAAAACTTGGCGTAGCAGCATACACGGATCCGGGATGGATCCCTTTGCTCAACATAAATGATTTACAATTTTGAACGGCGCGTGAAGCGGGTTGTGAAGAAAGAATCGTTGCACTTTTGAGGATGACAATGTTGCTTTGCTCTTTACACCACGCGACGAGCTCTCCCATGACTTTATCTTTGGTATCGAGATCGGCTTGGCTAGTAATGATTTTGGTTTGCGTGGCAGCTGCAAATTGTTCTAATAAGTCCATTTCATCCTTATTCGTTTCACTATTATTAACTTCATTGTTACCTATTTCACTCATTTTCGCTTCCTCTGTCTAGAGCAGATGAGCTGATTCGGATGAAATTGTTTATTTAATAAGTTCTTACCTTTTAAGTATAAGCGAGTATTTGAAAAATAGAGGTAAAAACAATATGAAATGGTGGGCACGCTGCGCTTTGCCCACCCTACATTCTACATTCTTCGTTATGGCTATTTTTTATACATCCAGGTTGATGACATCTAATGCATTTAACTCAATAAATTCCCGCCGCGGCTCAACCTGATCCCCCATTAGAGTGGTAAACATTTGATCAGCCACCACGGCATCTTGAATAGTCACTTGTAGTAGCCGTCGAGTGGTAGGATCCATGGTGGTTTCCCATAACTGCTCCGGATTCATTTCGCCTAAGCCTTTATAACGCTGAATGGATTGTCCTTTTTTCGCTTCAGCCAATAACCATTCCAATGCCTGTAAGAAAGATTGAATAGGTTGTTTCTTTTCACCTCGCTGCACGTACGCATCTGGAGAAAGTAAATTATTTAATTTACTGCCCAATTCACTTAATTTACGGTATTCGGCGGATGAGAAAAATTCTTTATTTATCAGAATGAGATTCTCGTAGCCATGGTGGCAAACGGTTAGCTGTAACGCATGCTGATGTGTAGCACTATCGACAACTGTGAGGCCATAACTTATGGCAGGACCCGCCAATGTTTTTAACTTTTGGGCTATTGCCTCAGCAAATTTTTCTAATTGCTCACGTTGCGAAAATTGATTTTCCCCTAATGGCGGAACGGTTAAAAGGGTTTCTAAAAATGCTTTAGAATAGCGTTTGGCCAATTTATTAATAATTATTTTAATGGATTGTCCTTCCAGCATGAGTTTTTCTAATTGAACACTGTTAACGGGAGGTGTGTTTTGGCTGGCATATAAAGATGCGTTTTCTAATGCGGATTGAATTAATAAGGCTTCTAATGCATTTTCATCTTTAAGGTAATGCTCTTGTTTGCCCCGTTTGATTTTAAATAAAGGTGGTTGCCCAATGTACACATGACCTCTTTCGATTAATTCAGGCATTTGTCGATAAAAAAATGTGAGCAATAAGGTACGAATATGAGATCCATCCACATCGGCGTCGGTCATGATAATGATGCGATGATAACGTAGCTTGTCAGGGTTGTATTCTTCTCTACCAATTCCGCAACCTAGGGCTATAATTAAGGCACCCACTTCGGCAGAAGCCAACATTTTATCAAATCGAGCTTTTTCCACGTTCAATATCTTACCTTTTAAAGGTAAAATGGCTTGCGATTTTCGAGCTCGTGCTTGTTTAGCAGAGCCACCTGCCGAATCTCCCTCAACAATAAATATTTCGCATAAGCTGGGATCTTCTTCTTGGCAATCGGCTAATTTTCCAGGTAACCCCGCAATATCTAAAGCCCCTTTTCGGCGAGTCATTTCGCGGGCTCTACGCGCAGCTTCGCGAGCGCGAGCAGCATCCATGACTTTCAATATAATGGCTTTGGCTTCTTGAGGATATTCCATTAAATATTCTTGCAGCTTTTCTCCCATTAAAGATTCAACCAGTGCTTTTATTTCTGAAGACACCAATTTATCTTTGGTTTGAGATGAAAATTTTGGATCAGGCATTTTTATGGATAATATAGCGGTTAAACCTTCGCGAAAGTCATCTCCTGTTGTCGCGACTTTATTTTTCTTGGCATAACCTTCGCTTTCTATATAATTGTTTAATACGCGCGTTAGAGCACTACGAAAGCCCGCTAAGTGGGTTCCCCCATCTTTTTGGGGAATATTGTTGGTATAACAGAAAATTTGTTCGTTGAAGCTATCATTCCATTGAAGTGCGACTTCCACTATTCCATGCTCTTTTTCCACTAAAAAGTAAAAAGGCTTTGAATTGACTGCATTTTTATTTCGATTTAACTCTTCTACAAAGGCTTTTAAACCGCCCTGATACTCATACGTTTCTTGCTTTTGCGTACGTTCATCGCATAAATGAATTTTTATACCGGAATTTAAAAAGGAAATTTCTCTTAATCGTTTTGCTAAGATTTCGTAGCTAAAGTTAATATTTTGAAAAATCTCTGGGCTGGGTCTAAAGCGGATTTCTGTGCCTCTTTCCTGGGTGGTTCCAACGGCGGCTAAAGGCGCATCAGGATCCCCATTATGATAATATTGTTCATGGACTGCCCCATTAATCCGTACGATTAAATGTAATTCTTCTGAAAGAGCATTAACGACGGATACACCTACCCCATGTAATCCACCCGAGATTTTATACGAATTATTATCAAATTTTCCTCCAGAATGGAGGACTGTTAAAATCACTTCTGCTGCGGAACGCCCTTCTTCTGCATGAATGTCGACGGGAATGCCGCGTCCATTATCTTTTACGGTAACGGATTCATCTTGGTGGATTACAATATTGATTTCATTACAAAAACCCGCCAATGCTTCATCGACCGCGTTATCGACTAATTCAAATACCATATGATGCAAGCCGGTGCCGTCATCGGTATCGCCAATGTACATGCCTGGACGCTTACGTACGGCATCTAATCCTTTTAATACTTTAATGTTTGACGAATCATAATTGACAGCTGTACTCACAGTTCATACTCCACATGTTTAATCTCTTGTTGAGATATTTCCGTTACCTTCCCATGTTCCACGTGAAACAATTTGGTCGGTTGATAGTTTGCAAATTCTTTCCATCCTTTGGGTTCTACTGCTGTTACAAAAGTCTGAGTATTTTGCTGGCTCAATAAAGCAATAAGACGAGCGCGGCTTGTGTCATCGAGTTCTGCTGGTAAATCATCGACTAAGTAAATAGGCTGCTGCGACCCTTCTGTTTGTAACAATGCACCTTGGGCGATTATCATAGCACAAACGAGCAATTTTTGCTGTCCTCGGGATAAAATATCTTTAGCAGGCAATTGATTAATAGAAATTTTTAACTCTGCTCGATGTGCGCCAAATTGGGTAAAACCCAATTGAATGTCACGCGAAAGTGAATCGGCTAAAACGTGAGTATAATCAATCTCTTCTTTCCATCCACGAGAATATTTAATATGTAATGTTAAATGTGGGAGCAGAGTTTGAACAACGCGAGTGAGTAGGGGAAGCAATAAATTCAGGTAATGTTGACGAAATTGATTTAAAATCTCTGTGTTATCAACAAGTTCCTGAGTCCACAAGGCTATTTCTTTGGTAGATAACCGAGCACGTAAAGCCGCATTTCGCTGTTTTAAAGCGCGAGTATAGTCTCGCCAGGCGCGATAAAAATCCGGAATTAAATAAAAAGCGCCCCAATCGACATACTTGCGTCTTAAAGAGGGACTGCCGCTGAGTAAGTTATGGGTTTGGGAATCAATTAATTGGACGGGTAATGCTTTTGCGAGTTCGGCAATGGAGGAAATGTCTTTACCATTTAATCGAATAGTAATTTCTCCAGACTGAGTGCGCTTTAAACCTACAGGAAAAAGCAGGTTTGATGTTAATTCGATTTGGCCAAAAAGAGAGAGCTCTTCGCAGCCGTTGGTTATGATCCTATCATTGTTGAGCGTACGAAAAGAGCGGGCCATACTGAGATAATAAATGCTTTCAAGTAAACTGGTTTTACCACTCCCATTTCCACCATAAATAAAATTAATTCCTTTGGGATGGGGAAAAAGATTAGACGATAAAAGATTACGAAAATGAAGAATTTTCAGATTAACTAACCCCATGCGTGTCCTTTATATAAGCCTTGTTGGGTTAGGTCTATTGTAGCTAATTTATGCTTTATAAGGAAAAGTTTATCGTTAGGTAAAGCCATCTCAGATGACTTTCATGTTAATAAAATAACACGACGGGTTTTAAGCGCTGCTTCAAGAGTATTTTTTTGCCAACGAGAATAGAGTTTAGACATGATAATTGTAGCCCATAAAATCCGCGATTTTTACTATTATACACCCGCGATTTTATACATGAAAGGCCCGCGATTTTATAAGTGCAGGATCCGCTATATTGCAAGCGGATCGTCTGCCATAGAAAAAATGATTATAAATCAATTAGTTGCTTGATTGTCCGGTGAAGAGGTCGTCGAAGGCGTATTGATTGACCTTGGGTTCGGAAAAGGATGGGTAGAAGGTGTTCCCGAGGGAGACATCATGCTCGGTGGAGGTGGGGCTGCTGGTGGAGGCGGTGGAGCTGGCGGCATTTTGGCTTCATCAGGAGATCCATTTCCTTGTTGAGGGCCATTAGGAGGCATCATCATTGATCCATTTGGCATATTAGTTTGTTGTCCATTTCCGGGCATCCTGTTTCCGGGTGGAAAATCACCTGGGCTTGCTGGAGTGGGTCCGCTGGCAGAAGAAGGCGGCATATTGCCTGCTTGAGGATTGTTATTAGGAGGCATCATGGGACCATTTGGCATATTTCCTTGTTGTTGCCCCGCGACGCCTGGAAACATGGGCTGGTTATGCGGAAGATTATTATTGGGCTGGGGGGCACCTTGCTGTGGAGGCATCATGGCTCCTCCTGTAGACATATTGGGCGATGGGCCGGGAGGTGGATTATCTGCGAGAGAAAAAGGAGAAAAGCTAAAAAGAATGCTAGAAAGGCTTAATCCGCTAACCCACTTTATAACGTGGTTGAGTTGCTGTTTAGGTTTATTTTCCATACCGTGCTCTCCGTTCGTTGGTGGGTGATCGTTAAATTTAAGCTAAAATTTGGTTGATTTTACTCATGACTGCCGTTGTTAATCGAGGTTTGACATCAACTGCTTCGAGGTTTTCTAATAATTGCTCCTTGGTGGTTGCACCTGTAATCACAGAGGAAACATTTTTATTTTTTAAGCACCAAGCAATGGCTAATTGTGCCATGCTGCAGTGTAATTCTTGAGCAATAGGGGTTAAGTTTTTTACTTTTTCTATTTGTTCGCGAAAATGAGTAGGAATCAACCATGATTCTTTAGCTAAGCGGCTATCTTTAGGAACACCGTGTTCGTATTTTCCGGATAATATACCTGATGCGAGTGGACTCCAAATGGTCGTACCCATGCCGTATTTTTCAAATAAACGCAGATAATCTTTTTCTAAATGGTCTCGAAAGAGCATATTATATTTAGGTTGTTCCATCGAAGGGGGAATACATCCTAATTTTTCAGCCACTTGATAAGCATTTTTAATTTGTACGGCACTCCATTCCGATGTTCCCCAATAAAAAGCATAGCCTTGCTGGATTAAATAATGCATGGCTAATACAATTTCTTCGATGGGGGTTTCGACATCAGGACGATGACAAAATAATAAATCAACGTAATCTAATTGCAGCCGTTTAAGCGAATGATGAGTTCCTTCGAGTAGATGTTTTCGAGAAAGCCCTGTATCATTTGGCCCATTTCCTCCCCAAAAGATTTTAGTCGAAATGACTAAATCTTCTCGCCGGAAATCTTTAATCACTTTCCCCATTAAGATTTCTGCTTCGCCGTGAGCATATCCTTCCGCTGTGTCAAAAAAGGTCACACCCTGGTCATAAGCGATATGCATAAATTCTTTTATTTCGGCTAATCCTAATTGTTTAGCAAACGTAATCCACGAACCAAACCCAATTTCACTCAGCCGAATACCCGCTTTCCCAAGTTTATTATATTGCATCGAAGTTCCTTTATGATACTTCAAACAAGCAGTTGTATTTCTTATTATTTTACCATTAAAAAATATATTTGCGGTGAGAAGATATTCTTAATATTGTCTTAAGGATCACCTCACAAAATAATGACAGCAAAAGCAATTTTAACTAAAAATACTCCAGGCTCAGGGAGCAGGATCGAAAACAAAATTAATATTTTTTATAGAGAGGCATAAATGCACGATCGGTATGAAAGTCACAGTATAGCCGAAGAAAAAAATAAGGGAGTAAAACCTGAGAGTAAGGGGGTTCCAACTCTAGGGCGATCTTCTAGCCTTACCCAAACACAAAAAGTAACGCATGATCTTTGTCAATGCCTTCCACTTCTTCATGTCCAAAACATAATCAAAGATCTCGAAAGATTAGGTAGCCATCTTGAAAAGAGAAAAAAGAGAAAACAGAGAAAACAGAGAAAACAGATAGAGAAATTACTTAAGAAAGCAAAAAAAATAGAACAAAAAATCACACTGAGGACAGAAATTCTGAGGAGGATTGTTAACTTAGATCAAAAAAATGGAAAATTTACTTTGGAGCAGTTTAAAAAGCAGGAATCATTAGAACTCGATAAACTTAAAAAGAAAATAAAAAATTTTAGTGAAAAAAGTAAAAAGATAATAGAAAGAATTGATGGAGGAAAGGAAAGCCTAATCAGTATTTCAAAGAAAATAGAGAACAGCATAAACATGCTAAGCGAGGGTATTGTAAAATTAAATAACGCTGGCTCTAAGCAGAGCCCTATTAACGATCAGAATGAAATTACTTGTCCTCCTTCTCTTATTAACTTGGGTTCTTTTTTTAAAGAAAGTAGTTTGCCTGGCTTATTGCAGAGCATGGCTTATGCTAAAAATATTAATCTTACATTCGAAAATGATCATGACGATAATGTTTATATTTTGTTAAATGAAGAAGCGATCTTAGATACGATCCAAAATCTAGTAGCCAATGCTATAAAATTTACTCCACAAGGAGGAAGTATCACGGTTCGTTTTCTAATGAATAAAGAGACGATAGACATTTTAGTGGTGGACACAGGGATCGGAATGACGTCTAGCAATGCACAGCGATTGTTTGGAGAGGGTATCCAAGTTCATACTCGTGAACAAGAGGAGAAGTTACGAGCGGGTAGCGGTAGCGGTAAAGGGTTACTAAGTTCACGCGAGCTTATTACTGCCATGGGTGGGACATTAGTGGTAGATAAAACGGAAGTGAATGCAGGAACTACATTTAAAATGTCTTTTCCAAAAACAGGAAAAGTCATGTTCAAGGGTAAAGTAGAAGTAAATGATCCAAAACCCTGGATATTAGTAGCAGAGGATAATCTAGCAAACCAAAAACTAATACAAAGGCAGTTAACCAAGGCGGGTTATCATGTTGACGGAGTAGAAAATGGAGCATTAGCAGCTTTTGCGGCCCAAAAATTTAAATATTCTTTGATACTGATGGATGTAGAAATGCCAGTCATGGATGGAATAGAAGCGACACAAACTATTAAAGCTAACAATATTAATACTCCTATTGTTGCTTTAACTGGCCATGGTCACAAAGAGAAGCTTGATGAAATAACTTCGGCAGGAATGCAAGATTATATATTGAAGCCAGTGAGTAATGCTAACTTACTCGAGAAAATAGAAAAGAATCGAGTTAAAGTAACAGAGAATGTTGTATCTTCAAGAAAGAATCGTAAAATCGGCTTTTTTGAAAATAAAGTTACACCAACTACTACGCCTGACCAAAAACAGCGGCAAGCGGATCAGCAATTGGATCAACAAGTTGTTAAGGAATTATCTTCTTTTTCTTCCTTTACAGTGTAGATACAGAAAGCCGCTTTTATTGGCATCATCCTTTTTAGCAAGAGATGATGCCCAATTTTTTGACGAAGCTGTTTTCTTTTATTGCGTTAATTAAGACAAATATGGTACTGTATGCGTCCGCTCAGCGAGATAAATTATGTTGCGGATCAGTAAATTGACAGACTATGCTACGATTATTCTGGGTTATTTAGCGCGGTACCCCGATAAAATTATGAGTGCAGCTTCTATTTCACAACAGGTGCATTTAACCCCGGCGACGGTGAGTAAGATTTTGAAAATTTTAGCGGAAGCTAAGCTCATTCAGGCGTTTCGGGGTAGTCAAGGCGGTTATCAATTAGCTCATCCGGCTAAAGAGATTACGGTGGCACACGTTATTGCAGCCTTAGAAGGTGATCCTGCCATTACGGAATGCTGCGGACAAGAGAGCACCTGCTCTTTGGATTCATTTTGTACAATTAAAGATAATTGGAAGGTCGTTAATAAGTTATTGTATGCGGCATTAGCAAGCATCAGTTTAAGTGATATGATGCAACCCCTCACGTCCCCTTCACTCAGCTGGCGGGGCATCCCGATTAAAGTGAAATAACCATGGCAAATGACTATTTAAAAAAAATTGTAAATAAAAATTACCCATATGGTTTTGTGACGTCCATTGAGTCGGAAACGTTTTCGCCGGGGTTATCAGAAGAGGTGATTCAAAAAATTTCTCGGCACAAAAATGAGCCGGAATTTATGCTTAATTGGCGTTTGCGTGCCTATCGTCACTGGCTCACCTTAAAAACACCGACCTGGGCACAGGTTAAATTTCCAGAAATTGATTATCAATCCATTATTTATTACTCTGCCCCCAAAAGTAAAAAAGCAGGACCCAAAACGTTAGCAGAAGTAGATCCTAAGTTATTGGAAACGTATCAAAAGCTCGGTATTCCTTTGCATGAACAAGGAAGATTAGCAGGGGTTGCAGTGGATGCGGTATTTGATAGTGTATCGGTGGCAACGACGTTTAAAGCGAAATTAGCCGAAGCGGGTGTGATTTTTTGTTCCTTTTCGGAAGCTGTTCAAAACTATCCTGACTTAGTGGAAAATTATTTAGGAACCGTGGTTTCTTATCGCGATAATTTTTTTGCCACCTTAAATTCTGCCGTATTTACCGATGGTTCATTTGTTTATATTCCTAAAGGGGTGCGTTGTCCCATGGAATTATCGACGTATTTCCGAATTAATGCGGCCAATACGGGGCAGTTCGAACGAACCTTAATTATTGCAGATGAAGGTAGTTATGTAAGCTATTTAGAAGGATGCACTGCACCAATGCGCGATGAAAATCAACTCCATGCCGCTGTTGTTGAATTAGTCGCGTTAGAAAATGCGGAAATTAAATATTCGACTGTACAAAATTGGTATCCCGGCGATGAAGAAGGAAAAGGTGGAATTTATAATTTTGTGACCAAGAGAGGAGCGTGTCGAGGTAAACATGCCAAAATTTCATGGACACAAATTGAAACAGGCTCAGCGATTACGTGGAAATATCCCAGTGTGATATTACAGGGAGATCATTCCATCGGGGAATTTTATTCAGTTGCTCTAACGAATCATTATCAACAAGCGGATACGGGAACGAAAATGATTCATATGGGTAAAAATACCCGTAGTACGATTATTTCTAAAGGTATTTCTGCAGGGCATGGACAAAATACGTATCGAGGGCTCGTGCGCGTATTGCCAAGCGCGCTGAATGCACGGAATTATACCCAGTGCGATTCATTATTATTAAGTTCAACCTGTGGGGCGCATACCTTTCCTACGATTGAAGCGAAACATTCAACAGCTCATATTGAACATGAAGCCAGTACCTCCCGCATTGGAGAAGATCAATTATTTTATTGTCGTCAACGTGGGTTAAGTACAGAAGATGCGGTATCGTTAATTGTGAATGGTTTTTGTAAGCAAGTCTTTAATGAATTACCCATGGAATTTGCCGTCGAAGCACAAAAATTATTAGAAGTCAGTTTAGAGGGGAGTGTCGGTTAGTATGCTAGAGATTCATGATTTACATGCATCAATTATTGATGAAAAACAACAAGCAAAATCGATTTTGCGGGGAATTAATTTAAAAATAAATCCTGGCGAAGTGCATGCAATGATGGGACCCAATGGGTCAGGAAAAAGTACTCTGGCAAATATCTTAGCAGGGAGAGAAGGCTACCAAGTGACACAAGGCGATATTCTGTGGGAAAACCAAAGTATTTTAGAATTATCTCCCGAAGCGCGAGCAACTAAAGGTATTTTTTTAGCGTTTCAATACCCGGTGGAAATTCCGGGAGTCAATAATATGTATTTTTTAAAAGCGGCACTTAATAGCTTACGCAAGCAGCGTAATCAACCCCCACTCGATGCGTTTGATTTTCTTACCTTGGTGAAGGCTAAATTAAACGATGTGGGGATGGATGAAAAATTTTTAAATCGTGGTGTTAATGAAGGATTTTCCGGCGGAGAAAAAAAGCGGAATGAAGTTTTGCAAATGCTCATGTTAGAGCCGAGTCTCGCTATTCTCGATGAAACCGATTCAGGATTAGATATCGATGCATTACAGATGGTAGCAAAAGGCGTGAATAGTTTGCGGAGTCCCGAACGCGGCATCCTGATGGTCACGCATTATCAGCGTTTATTAGATTATATTGTGCCGGATCACGTGCATGTCATGGTACAAGGAAAAATTGTTCAATCAGGAAATAAAGCGCTTGCTCTCGAATTAGAAGCTAAAGGATATCGTTCCTATGGTTGGACAGAGGCGCAATCATGAATGCCGCACGCTCTTTGGAAAAAGAAAGTTATTCTTATATTTTTGTGAATGGAAATGTCGTTTCAACGGATCCTTCATTGCCACAAGAGGTGATTGTCTGTTCCTTAAGTCAGGCAGCAACAACCTATCCTTCTTTATTGAAATCGCCTTTATTCGTAGATATAGAACAAGAAGGTTTATTTCTCTATATTCCTAAACATTGTGCAATGATGCCATTTATTCATATCGTATGTCAGCATCATCCGCATAGCCTGCCTTATAGCCATGTTATTATGGCAGATGAACATAGCCAAGCGACGGTTGTGGTGGAGTATCGTTCTTTAAATGATGAAGCGTATGCTATCCATACGAATACGATTATCCACACACAAAAGAATAGCCACTTAGAATATTATAAATTTCAATTCGAAAATCAGCAGGCGTGTCATAAAGCAAAATTGACAATAAAACAAGAACAGCAAAGCTATTTTAAAGCGGGTTTTATTGCCAGCGGTTGTGCCCAGATGGAAGAAAAATGCCGGCTTACCCAAGTCGGTGAGCAAGCAGAATGTTGTTTATATGGCTTAAATCAACTTAAAGGGGAGAAACAAGTTTTTCTTCAAGAAGTCCAAGTTGAACATCAAGCGGTACACGGTAAGAGTTTAATGCATTACAAAAGCATTGTGGATCATCATTCAGAGATGCGGTTTAAAGGTAAAGTATTAGTGCAACCCACAGCGACTCAAATTAATGCCCAACAAATCAGTCGACATTTATTATTATCTAATCAAGCAATCGCTGCGACCAAGCCTGAATTAGAAATTTATGCAGATGATGTGAAGTGTAGCCATGGCGCAACTGTGGGGCAATTGGATGCAGAAGCGTTATTTTATTTACGTTCGCGAGGTATCGTTAAAGAGCAAGCGTTAGCCATCTTAACGCACGCATTTGCTAAAGAAATTATAGATGTATTACCGCAAAACATACGTGAGATAAAGGGGGATCAGGATGCTGAATTATAAAGCAGATTTTCCTCTTTTAAACCAATTTTCTGCTCAAGGTAAACAGTGGGTTTATTTAGATAGCGCGGCCAGTAGCCAGTTACCTCAATGCGTTATTGATACTATTAATGATTATTATCAATATTCTCATGCGAATATTCATCGTGGTGTTTATGAACTCAGTGAGCGAGCTACGCAACATTATGAAGCTGTTCGGAAACAAATTAAAAAATTTATTCATGCGCCGCATACGCATGAAATTGTTTTTGTGCGGGGAGCAACCGAAGGGATTAATTTAGTGGCGCAGAGTTTCGGCCGCACGTATTTTAAAGCGGGCGATGAAGTCATCATAAGTACAATGGAACATCATTCTAATATTGTGCCTTGGCAAATGTTAAGTGAGCAATGTGGAATTAAATTACAAATCATTCCTATGACTGATGAAGGTGAAATAGAATTAGCGGCTTATTCTTCTTTATTTTCGCCACGAACGAAAATGGTTGCTCTTATCCATGCGTCAAATGTCTTAGGTACAGTGAATCCGATTAAAAAAATGATCGATATTGCCCACCAACATGAAGTCCCTGTTTTAATTGATGGGGCCCAAGCGTTTCCTCATTTGCCAGTGAATGTTCAAGAGTTAGATTGTGATTTTTATGTGTTTTCTGCGCATAAAGCGTATGGCCCGACAGGCGTGGGCGTATTATATGGAAAAACGAAGTGGCTAGAAAAGATGCCTCCTTATCAAGGAGGCGGTGATATGATTGAAAGCGTGAGTTTTAAAAAAACCACTTATAATAAATTGCCCTATAAGTTTGAAGCAGGTACACCCAATATTGCAGGGGTGATCGGTTTTGGTGAAGCAATTCATTATTTAGAAACGATTGGATGGCCCACAATCGTAAAACAAGAGTCTGATCTTTTAAACTACGCGACAGAGCATCTCGCTGCGATTCCTGGGTTAACTATCCTGGGGACAAACAAAAATAAAATTGGCGTTATTTCATTTACCTTAGAAGATGTTCATCCACATGATATTGGTACTATTTTAAATCATGAAGGTATTGCGATCCGAGCGGGTCATCATTGTGCGATGCCGTTGATGGAACGCTTAGCTATTTCTGCCTGTGCTCGTGCTTCATTAGGGTTATACAATTCGACCGAAGATATTGATCAATTGGTCGTAGGTTTAGAAAACGTAAAGAGGATTTTTCATTAATGTCGGATTTACGAGAACTTTATCAACAAATTATTATTGATCATGGCCGACATCCACGCAATTTTGGCGTTTTAGCGGATGCGAACCATAGCAAAATCGGTTTTAATCCTTTATGCGGTGACAAAATTATTTTGCATGTGGCCGAACATGCAGGGAAAATTACAAATCTGAGTTTTGAGGGAAGTGGTTGCGCTATTTCGATGGCTTCGACTTCATTAATGACCGAATTATTAAAAGGTAAATCGAAAGCGGAAGTCGCTGACTTATTTACTTCTTTTCACCAACTGGTCACTCAAGGTGAAAAAAATGAAACGAATTTAGCCGTCGACTTACAGCAAAAATTAGGCAAGCTCGCCGTATTAAAGGGCGTGAGTGAATTTCCAGCACGAGTCAAATGCGCTACGTTAGCGTGGCATACGTTAAATGCTGCTTTAGCGGATGATCCTCATCCCGTCAGTACAGAAATTGAGGAGGATGCAAAACAATGACAACCCCTATTACGTTAACGGATGCAGCAGTTAATCATATCCAAACGATGATACAAAAAGATGGAAAAGCACAAGCGTTTCGACTATCCGTTAAAAAAACGGGTTGCTCGGGAAATGCCTATTTACCCGAAATTGTAGCAACAGGGTTAACAACCGATCTTTATTTTAAAACACAGCAAGGATTGACAGTGTATATTGATTCGAAATGTGTTGAATTAATAAACGGCCTGATTGTTGATTATGCAGCTGAAGAAGGCAATATCCTAAAACAAAAACATTTAATTTTTATTAATCCGAACGAAAAAAATCGATGTGGGTGCGGAGAAAGTTTTATCACATAAATAAAAATAGAAAGAGAAAAAAAGCATGTTTAAGCAAGATTCAATCGAAGTATTACGTGACTGTGAAGCAGCTTTAATCCCAACGGGGGTAAAAGTCACTTTAAAAAAAGGATCATTCGTGATGATTACTCAAGCGTTAGGAAATTCTTATACGGTCTATGTGAATGGTAACTTAGCTCGTGTTGCTGGAAAAGATGGCGATGCATTGGGTATGATTATTTTAGCGGAAGATGATGTGAATGACATCGTCGGCACCGTTGAAGATAAAGTATGGGCAGCGTTAAAAACGTGTTTTGACCCAGAAATTCCCGTTAATATTGTTGATTTAGGTTTAGTGTACGAATGCCAAGTGATAAATAAAATAGAAAATAAGATAGAAAATGAATGTCATTATAACGTGACGATTAAAATGACATTGACCGCGCCGGGATGTGGTATGGGGCCGGTATTAGTGGCGGATGTGGAAGAAAAGCTTCGCCGTATTCATGGCGTCACCGACGTCAAAGTCGAATTAGTCTTCGATCCTCCTTGGAATCGAAATATGATGAGTGATGTCGCTAAATTACAGTTAGGTATGTTATAGATCTATAGATCGAAAATTAATGAGGTTGTCATGATGATTCAAGAGCAAATCAAGCAGCAAGTTGAGCAAAATCCCATTCTTCTTTATATGAAAGGAACGGTTCAATTTCCGCAGTGTGGATTTTCAGCGAAAGCAGTTAGCTTATTAAAAGCCTGTGGTGCGAGTAACCAAGAGATCGTTGCCATCAATGTATTAGAAGATCCAGAGATAAGGCAAGGGATTAAAGACTATTCGCAATGGCCAACGATTCCTCAATTGTATATTCAAGGCGAATTTATTGGTGGCAGTGATATTATGAGTGAAATGCATGAAAGCGGCGAATTACAAAAATTAATTCAAGCCGCCAAAGAAGGATGCTGAGATTAATCGGCATCGGGTGTATTGAGTCGAAGTAATTTATGCGAAACTTTCTTCCACCACGGTAATAGCGGCAAATAAAGTAATAAAAATATTAAGATGCCTGTTAATATTCCAATAATATATAAACCAAAAGCAATGGCCACGCCAACGGCGGCTGTAGCCCATAAGGTGGCAGCCGTGGTTAAACCACTCACATAATCGCCTTGGCGAAAAATAACACCGCCTCCGAGAAAACCGATGCCGGTCACAATTTGCGCCGCAATCCGAGAAGGATCAGCCCCAACTAACGCCAGTGATAATACCCCAAATACACATGACCCTAAGGCAATCGCACCATATGTTCGAATGCCCGCTGAACTTCCATGGCGTTCTCGTTCCCATCCAATCAAGCCACCGACACAGCACGCCATAATAATACGACCGACAATGGCAATATCTGTATTGAATTCAATGACCATAGGCAAATTCCTTTTTGTCTAGTTGTCTAAAGCTTAATTCATGGTATGTTATTTAATATAATTAAACAAGCGCTTACGTGACCGAGTATATTTTTGTATATTCATGTATATTCTTGTATATCAGAATATATCATGCTATACTTTGATATACAAAGGAGGAATAGCTATGTTAGCTATCCGTTTACCGAAAGATATTGAAGAAAGGCTGAGTAGGCTTGCTAAAAAAACAAACCGTAGCAAGACGTATTTCGCCCGGGAAGCTATTCTGAATTATTTAGAAGATTTGGAAGATGCATATCTTGCTTTAAGTGTGTTAGATAAACCAGGAAAAATCTATACAGATGAAGAAGTAAGGAAAATGTGTGGTTTGGAAGATTAAATATACCGAAATTGCTGCAAAGCAAATGAAAAAGCTAGATAAACCCGTTAGCAAGAAGATAGATGCTTTTCTTACTCAGCGTGTTTCTAAACAAAAAGATCCGAGAGTGTTTGGAAAATGCTTGCTGCACGAAAAATTTGGCCTCTGGCGTTACCGTGTAGAAGATTATCGTATTATCTGCCAAATAAAAGACGATGAATTTTATATCCTTGTTATCCAAGTTGGGCACCGCAAAGAAGTCTATGATAAATAGGAATGAATAAAAGTGAAAAATCAACGTCATTATTCTGTGATGGATCAAATTTGTTTGGGGATGGATCAAGTTTTGCGGGCGGTATGTGGTCATCCACAAACAAGTCATCGCCCTTGTCCGGGGAAAGAGGAAGCTGAGCCGGTGTTAACACGGGAACAGCAAAAGCACTCTGCGGCATTAATGCGAATTAATCACGCAGGAGAAGTCTGTGCTCAAGCGCTTTATCATGGCCAAGGATTAGCGTCTCGTTCTCCCTGGATAAAAGAAAAAATGCAGCAGGCGATGCATGAAGAAGGCGATCATTTAGCTTGGTGTCAATTGCGGCTGCAGCAGCTTGGCAGTCATACGAGCTATTTGAATCCTGTGTGGTATGCGGGATCGTTTGTAATGGGTTTAACGGCAGGATGGTTAGGGGATAAATGGAGTTTAGGATTTTTAGCAGAGACAGAAGCGCAAGTGGTTAAGCATTTGCAAAGTCATTTGCAGCGTTTGCCAGTAGCCGATAATAAAAGTTATAAAATTCTTATGCAGATGCAAGAAGATGAATCACATCATCAAGAAGAAGCGATCAAGGCGGGGGCTGCTGTGTTGCCGGAGTGGGTTAAAAAACTAATGCATGTCATGTCTAGGGTCATGGTAATGACAACGCGGTGGGTTTAAATTTGTTTTTTCGTGAGGATCCAGTGCCCATGGATAGTAACAAAACAAAACCGGGTAGCTAAATGTAGGGTGGACAAAGCAAAGCGTGTCCACCACCTTAGACGAAGTTAAGCCGCTTTGTATTGCACGATCACCGCTGTAATTTGAACAAGCCAAGTAATCCAAACAATATTCATGAAAATAGGCAACATGCGACGTTTAGCCAAACCATAAATAATGGTAGGAACAAGGCCTATTACAAATGGAATAGCGAGAAGAGTTGCTATTTTTGGTGCTAATAAAGCAAGTAATTTTCTGGAAGCATCCTCGGAAGTGCCGGCAGAAAAGAGGTTGGCAAATAGGCTTAGCGCTTGATCATACATTGAGAGCCACCACATCAATGCATCTTGAACGTAGCCCATAGCCAAAACAGCAACAACTGTCAAAAGAACGATTAACCCAATATGCTTTAGCATTAAAATAGCTCCTTCTATTTAAGTTTAACCATCAGCGTAATTACAGCACCTACCCCTGCCGTGATCAGCAGTTGCCAGGCTTCTGTATCTGTTAACAAATAAAGTTCATATTGATTATTTGCATACATCATCCCTAGACTTGCAGCTATTGCTAATAGTGGCATGACTAAAGAAATGGCTGAGCCTAAAATGATTTCTAATCCAACAAATAGCTTAATGGCATAGTAAATATAAGTAAACCAATCTTGAAGTAAGTCATAAGACTTAATATAAAAATAAATTCCTAATGCCAAAGAGATATAAAATAAATAGGGAAATAATCGGCTGATTGCAAACCAATTTTTAGCAGGAGAAGGCCTACCATACGGATTATATTTTGTTTTCATATTAGCTTCTCTATTTAAAAAATTTATATAACTTACCAAATACTAACTTCTTAGGCCCGTACCATTATGTAAGAGCTTTAAGCATAAGACAAATAATATCACAAATAAAGCGCTTATTAATGAAAACCCTACATAGACATTCAAGTCGGATGCACCTAACATACCATATTTAAAGGCATCAACGATATTTAATATCGGATTAAAACTTGATATTTTTTGCCAAACGGGAGGAAGTTGCTTGATAGAATAAAAAATTCCGCCTAAGTAAGTTAATGGAGTTAAAATAAAAGTAGGAATAAACGAAATATCATCAAATTTTTTCGCAAATAAGGCATTGATAAATCCCCCTAAAGAAAATAATAAAGCTGCTAATATAGCCATACTGATGACAATGGCGAAATGTTGAATGTGTAAATGGGTAAAAAATAAAGAAATAAAAATAACAATGATGCCAGACAGTATTCCCCGTAAAGCGCCACCTAACACATAGCCTAATAAAATAATGTAATTGGGCATCGAGGAAACCAACATTTCTTCGACGCTTTTACTAAATTTACTCCCAAAAAAAGAAGAAGATGTATTAGCGTAAGCGTTTGTCATAATAGCCATTAAAGTCAAACCGGGAACAATGTATTGGATATAACTATGGCCTTGGATACTAGCAATTTGAGCACCGATTAATTTACCAAAGACAATAAAATACAATGCCATTGTAATTGCCGGAGGTAATAATGTTTGTGACCAAATACGTAAGAAGCGCGTCACTTCTTTTTTTATGATCGTTTGTAAAGCAATAAAATTCTTCTGCGTAAAATTCATCATATCCTTACTCTTTACTCTGAGGGGTTGTTTTGTGTGACTAAACGAATAAATAATTCTTCTAAGCGATTTGTTTTATTACGTATGTGAGAGACATAAATAGTCTGTTGGGTTAGTGTATTTATTAAATCATTTAAAAATTGGTTTTTCTCTAATTCGACTTCAAGTGTGGTTGGATCTAATAATCGATAGTTAAAATTAGCCAATGGCGGTAGATGATCCAAAGGCTTAGCTAATTGTAATATAAGGGTTTGATGATTGATTTGGTTAACGAAGGATTTCATATTAGCGTTTACAATAATTTCACCTCGATCAATAATCGCGACATTTTTACAAAGATGCTCTGCTTCTTCTAAATAATGGGTTGTTAGAATAATCGTCATGCCTTGTTGATTTAAATCATGTAAAAATTCCCATAAAGAATGGCGTAATTCCACATCAACGCCTGCTGTTGGTTCATCTAAAATAAGTAATTGGGGTTCATTCATTAATGCGCGGACAATCATTAACCGCCGCTTCATTCCGCCGGATAAACGCAAGGCGGGTTGATCGCGTTTTTCCCATAGCCCGAGTTTTTTTAAATATTTTTCAGCTCGCGTATAGGCAATGTGGCGCGGGATACCGTAATAACCTGCTTGGTTAACGATAATTTGGGATACTTTTTCAAAAGGATTAAAATTGATTTCTTGAGGGACAATACCCATACATGATTTAGCTGCTTCTAGATCTATATCTAAGTCATAATCAAAGATAGATACTTTTCCTGCGGTTTTATTAATTAAAGAACACAGAATCCCGATGGTTGTTGATTTACCTGCACCATTAGGGCCCAATAAAGCAAAAAAATCGCCTTGTTCTACGTCCAGATCGATACCTTTTAATGCAACGACGCCATTTGCATAGACTTTTTTTAAATGATGCGCAGATAATGCTTTCATCTTAAATTAGGTTTCTCCGTTAATTTTTTAGCTAATATAGCAAGCGCTTGGCCACGGTGACTGATTTGATTTTTTATGTTAAGAGGTAATTCTGCAGCGCTACACTGATAACGTGGATCATAAAAAATAGGATCATAACCAAATCCGTGTTCGCCGCGAGGCTGCGTTAAGATAGAACCGTACCATTTGCCTTCACAAATCAAGGGAGTCGGGTCTTTTGTGTGCCTTAAAAAAACTAAACTACAATGAAAGTTCGCTTGGCGCAGAGGGTCAGGAATGGTCTGAAGTGAAGTTAAAAGTTTTTCAATATTTTCTTTTGCTGTTGCTTTTTCTCCCGCATACCGTGCGGAATAAATTCCAGGGGCGCCTTGCAAACTATCGACTTCTAAACCTGAATCATCAGCAATAGCAGGTAAGCCGGTTGCTGTGCAGGCATGTCGTGCTTTTAAAATGGCATTTTCTACAAATGTTAAACCTGTTTCGGCAATGTCATTCACTCCCAAATCAGCTTGAGGGATGATCTTCCAGTTAAATTCATTACCCATCGCTTGTAACTCTGCGATTTTTCCTCGATTGTTGCTAGCAAAAACAATTTTCATATTATCCTTCGTGCGCTAATTCGCGAGAACGTTGATAAGCGGCTTGTAATGCTTGAGTAAACAATTCGCGAAATTGCCCTTTTTCTAATATTTGCAATGCTGCTTCAGTGGTGCCGCCGGGAGAGGTGACTTGTTTACGTAATTCTTCGGCAGAATAAGGGCTATCAAATGCCATGCGCGCAGCACCGCACGCTGTTTGTAACGTTAATGCACGCGCCATTTCCCGAGATAAACCCCATTTTTCTCCAATGGCTTGCATTATTTCGATAACGAAGAAAAAATAAGCAGGCCCTGAACCTGATAAGGCCGTCACGGCATCCATTAAATTTTCATCGTCTAGCCAAACCGTCATACCTATTGCGCGTAAAATAGTTTCAGCTAATTGGCGATCATTATCAGATACATAGGAATTAGCAAATAATGCAGTTGCTCCCATTCCCACCAGCGCGGGAAGATTGGGCATGCAACGCACAATGGCGCTCTGATGGCCTAACCATTTTTGTAAGCTGCTTTCTCGAACGCCTGCAGCAATCGAAATAATTAAAGGGCGCTTAATGGATACGCTCTCTTTTAATTCTTGCGCGACAATCGCAATACGCTGAGGTTTGACTGCCAAAATAATGACATTGGCTATTTTTGCTGCATCTTGGTTGTTGGAAGTGATTTGCACGTTAAATTGACTATGTAACTGTTGAAGCTTTTTTAGATCCGTATCAGTTACCCACAGCTGCTGCGGTGAAAAACCTTGATGAATTAAGCCACCCACTAAACTAGCGCCCATGTTGCCTGCACCAATAATGGCGAGTGTTTCGGTTGACATATTGGAAGAATCTCCGAAGAATGATAAGATGATATGGTAAAACAAATCGAAGTAAAGATAAAAAAATAAATATAACAATAAAAAATTATAAATATGAGGATAAGTAATATGCCTGATCCTATTTCAGAGAAAGAGACTGATAAAATAAAGCCGCCTTCTCTTATTGAGATTTTTCCCCCTAGGCAGCCGAGAAAACCCGCTAAATTTTCTTCTTTAATTTGTATTTCTAAAAATCGGTCTAATGGAATCACCATTTTTAAAAATCAGCGGGACCCGATTGTACCAAATTCAGCCCCGCCTATTAATGAAAGTAGTTCCATCGTGTCGCGTCTACGACGAGGCAGGAGAGAGGATCATACAGGATAAGTTTTTCTATTTAACAGGGTATTTTTCTAATACTAAAAATAAATTATCGTACCAATTATGAGGGCTCCATGCATACCACCCGTCTGCACCGGCATCCTGCGCGGCACGGATTTGAGCATAGATATAAGCCAATTTTTTCTCTTGCGAAAGAGGGTAGCGGTAATTAGAAAGCTCAATATAAGGGAATAATTTAAAAGGAAGAGGTTGGGGGTTAAATTGTTTTTTAATGGCTTCTAAAGAACCATAAACAGTTTCATAAGGTGTTACGGCATGAATTCGAAATGGTTCATAATGAGAAGGATACACCATCGGGCAGAGGACATCGATGCTTGAAGAGAAGAGTTTAATGTTTTGCCCAATATTTTTAGCTTCTCCAAAACTTGAGATACCGAATACGTCAATTTGTAGAGGTTTGTTTTGGGCCGCTAATTGTTCTTTATACCATTCAATGATTTTTAAAATATGTTTCGCATTTTCTGCCGATGCAGGTTGAGCCGTATTATAACGAATATAATCTAATTGAATTTGATTGGCGCCATATTCGATCGCTGCTTTAGCTAATTTATATCTTTTTTCCCAATACTCTGGAGAATCGATTTTGTCGGGAGTGCCGCCATAGGGAAACATAACGATTCTTGCGATATAAGTGATATTGTTTTGTTTTAATAGCGCAATGTTTTTTTCATAAAGCTTAGAAGGAATTTCTAAATCAGCAATAAAAGTATTAATTCCTACTGCTTTAGAGCGTTCAATTAAATAATTAAGAAGCTTAATGTTTTCTACGGTGCTTTGAGTGAGATAAATTCCCTTGCTTAAAGCAGCTAACGCAGTCGGGCTAATGATTAAAAAGATGAATATAAAACAGGCGCTTATCACCCACTTCATTAATCTATCCATGATGAAGTTATCCTTCCTTGTTGTTTTCTATATAGTTAATTTTACCGCATCAAGAGGAAGGAAATTTATGGTATAATTAGAGCCGAAAAATTAGAAAAAATTATTAAACATTGCTCTTCCAATACGCACTAATGTCGATCCTTCTGCAATCGCTGCTTTCCAATCAGCGGATGTACCCATCGATAACGTATCTAATATAATTCCATGTTCTATAAGGATTTTATTTACTAAATTCAGCTTATAAAATTCGGCGCGTTGGTCAATAAAATGAATATAGGGACGAGGTAGAGCCATAAGACCTCGTAACCTAAGGTTAGGCAATGTTAAGCACGTTTTGGCTAATGATAATACCTCGTCAAAATGGGCGCCGGCTTTAGTCAATTCGTGGCTAGTATTTACTTGTAGACATATATTAAGCGGCCCCAGTTTTTTTGGGCGGTATTTGTTCAATCTCTGGGCAATGTGAATATTTTCTACTGTATGGACCCAATTAAAATGCGCCGCAATTTTTTGAGCTTTGTTGGTTTGTAACCGCCCGACAAAGTGCCATTCCAAGCCCGGATAAGATAAGGCAGCTATTTTGGGTAACGCTTCTTGCAGATAATTTTCTCCAAATGCCAATTGCCCTGCTTCAATGGCTTGCTGAATAGCTTCAACAGGTTGATTTTTGCTCACCGCTAGTAATTGTACCGAGCCAGGAGGACGATGAAAGGCGATTTCGCTTTCTCGAAAGTGTTGTAATAGGGTAGTTAAGTTATCTATTATTAAGCTCATGGATTTATTTTGCAGTGATTAGCAGTAAAATGAAACCGTTTTTCTAAACTTAATAGGATCAAAATAATAGAATATGACTGAATTAGATCAAGCTATTTCTGTGGCTATCGCAAATCAAGGTAAGCAAGAGGACGTCAATAAAGTGTATTTAACTTTATTGCGTACGGCCTTATTTATTCCTATTCATCTCGAAAAAGAAGGGGTACAGAAAGCGGAAGCTTTTCGGCCCTTATATGCCAAGATTGAAGGTCATTATTTTATGTCAGCATTTGATACGCTGGAGCGCTTAGAGCGATGGGCGGGTGGCGAACTTAAGCAGATGAACTATGTTGAATTGACTGGGCGAGATGTCATTGCGGGAATTAAAGAAGAGGTGTATTTATGCCTTAATATCGATACACCGTTTTATAAAGAATTCTCGCCTGATGAAATTAAACGATTAAAAATGCTAGTCGCGCGTCTTGATCAGTTAAAAGCTTGAAAGAATCGTTCTTTAGCCACAATCTTGTAAATAGGCTTCCCATCCGGCTTGTCGATAGGTTTTTGCCATGGTAAGGGGATCGTTTGCTTCAATAATGCCTCGGCCAACAATAATAATGTCGCTTTGCTGTTCGATAATCACCTGTTCGGGCGTTAAATATCGCTGTCCTAAGGCATCTACTTTTTTATCACCTAATTGCACCCCGGGGGTAAAATAAATCCATTGCGGCGCGGCAGATAATTTTTGTTTCGCAATGAAACCCACCACAAAATTAGAATAATGCTCAGCCATCTGTAAGGTTTTTTGTGTATAGACTGAATCAATTAAGTTATCTGTTGAGCTCATTTCAGCTAAAAGCAATAAAGCCCGCTGTTTTTTTAAGCCAACATCGGCTAATCCTTGTATTATCCCGGGCCCTGGCAAACCATGGGCGTTAATAAAATCTGCCCAATTTGCAATTTCATACATTCCACCTTGATATTGTTGTTTAACAGTATTGCCAATATCGGCAAACTTTCGATCTTCAAAAATATAAAAAGCATGTTTTCTACTGAGTGTAATTAATTCATGGGTAAGGGCAGGGGTAAAATCAGTCAGAATATCAATATGGGTTTTAAGGATGCAAATTTCAGGCCCTATTTCATTGGCTAAGCGAATTAATTGATCCGCATAGATGACATCTGCTGATAAAGCTAAATTAGTTTTTTTATTGTCCATTAATAATAGCAGTTGCTGAGCTAATGGATGTTGGCAAAATGAAGCGCGTTGAGAATAAGGAATACGAGCGCTCATTTACATATAACTCTGCGTAAGAAGGTGGGCTGCTAATGTTCGTTCTGTTTCAGGTAAATCAGTGCTATGGATTAATGTATTTAAAATTTCATTTAAAGAAATCGCTGTATATAAAGAAAGATGATTATCTTTTAAATTTTTTTCTCCTCCTTGTTCGCGGCTAATGACAGCACTAATGTCTTTTACTTGTAAGCCAGCTTCTTTTAAGTCATGAACGGTTTCAATGATGCTGCTGCCTGTGGTGACTACATCTTCAATGACAAGACAGGTTTGTCCTGGGGTAAAGCGACCTTCGATGGTTTGTTTTGTTCCATAATTTTTTTTCTCTTTGCGGCGCATAACCATAGGAATATTATATTGTAGAGAAAGGCACGTTGCGATAGGCAGGGCTGTATAAGGTACGCCACAAATTAAATCAAAGTGGCAGGGCTGGATTTGCTGCCAAAGAAGGTTTGCGATCGTGCGTAAAATAGAAGGATAAGAAATAATTTTTCGCAAATCGAGGTAAATATCGGAGAGGGCGCCATTTTTAAGTGTAAATTTACCAAATTGAATAGCACCAATTTGATAGAGAGAGGGAATCAGTTGTGGATTATTCATATTCATCTTTCCAAGGGTAAAAAAATCCCCCGCAGAGCTCGCTCTGTGGGGGAGTGAATAGATAGCTTACGCAATCAGTTTTTCTACTTTGGCCGATGCCGCAGGGATGAGTCCAGCTAAGTTCATGGCTCGTGCCAATCGTGTTACACCTATGCCGCCACCAAAACGTGGGAACATCGGTAAAGCGAGATATGCATCTAACTCTTTTGTCACGCGTTCTTTGCCGAAGGCATTGAAGAGTAATTGAGCATATTGGCCGTTGGATAGTGTAAAGAAATAATCGCGCATTTCATTTACGTTGGTTGAACGTTCTGCTGATCCAATGGTTTCCATGCCATAGAGAATGACATCCACTTTATTGAATATTCCTTCTTTATCATGTTTCATATTCCAGAATGGATGAGTGTGTTGAGGAAAGTGTTCTAAGCTGACGACGTTGCCGAATTCTTTCTGCAATGTCAATTCTTGCTCTGCTTTAATTTCTTCAACTCCGTAGCGGTTGCAGATGTCTTGGTAAAGGCAAGAAACAGGAGCAGGGAAGCCAAGATATTCGACTAATTCTGCTTCCACTTTCTTTAAGACATCCAGCCCACCCGCTGATTCAAATTCAAACATGGGGAAAATTTTGTCATGACGTCCTTCAATAGGGAAGGGTTCATTTCGATAGCTGGTGGTGATACAAAAAACCCCAGGAACGCTGGGGTTTTTTAATATCTCTGCTTCTAACCACATTTGGCCGGTTTGAGGAAGAGGATAGTTAACCCCGCTAAAAACAAATTGACTAATTGTTTCTGGATCTTCACAGGCAGCTAATATAGATAAACGTGGCTGAGCAGGTACTTCTACATAGCCCTTTATCTCTTGAAAAAAATGGCGCAACTTGCGAATAATATGACTGTAGGCGAAAATATCTTGCACGATTAAACTCTCCTCATAGCAAAGTTAAAAAAAGAAGCAACTGACTAAAATCGATAATGATAATAGCAAGCCGACCATATATGTATATAATGTTGCGCGCAAACCTTCGGATTATTTCACGATGTCCCCATTCTGTCAATGGGAAATTTTGATAAAACCGTTTTTCATGCTAAGATTGGATAATTAAGTGGATTATGCCAGGGAAGGAAGTGCAAAAATGATGAAAGGCCATCGATTTTTTCAGCGAAACTACCTATTTTTAATTGGTTTTATTGTTTTTATTTTTTGTTATCCCATGGTGTCAAAATCAGCGGATGCAATAGGAAAAGTCGTATGGGTTAATGGTTTAGCAAAGGCAACCGGCTTAAATGGCATCCCTCGCTCACTAGAGCGTCGTTCCCCTATTTATGAAAAAGATACGATTTTAACCACTAAAGATAGCATGATACAGTTTGTATTTAATGACAATACGTTGTTGACGTTGCGAGGAGATACGACCCTTACGCTTGACCAATATAGTTATCATCCGAATGGGAGTTCTTCGACAGAAAAGAATTTTATGAGTTTAATTAAAGGGGGATTTCGAACGGTAACAGGGTTGATTTCCAAGCGTAATCCTGATAACTATCAAGTCACTACGCCAGTTGCTACGATTGGGGTGCGGGGTACAGATTATACTGTCTTTTATGAGAAAAAATCGGGGTTAGAGTTACAAATTATCAGCGGTACTATTGCGGTAAGCAATGCGGCAGGGAATATTTTATTGTCGCAAAATTTAGGTCCAGCATTTGCTCATGTGGCTTCTGTTGAAAAACCACCGGTAAAACAAAGTACCCCACCGGCAGAATTAAAAACTCTCTTACCGACGACGACACCCGTGACCTCGAGTGGGACAGGTTCTCCTACGGGTACTGCTCCCTCTTCTAATAGTTCTAGTTCTTCTAACGGTTCAGCTTCTTCAAGCAGCTCGAATTCTACGACGAATGCAAGTACGTCAGGGAGTACAAATATATCCGGTAGTACCAATACAATCAGTACTTCAACGGATACGGCACCTGCGGCATCTGCTCCTAAATCGACGACCCCTATTGGTAGTTTCTGTATCCAATAAACGTTTATTTTTCTGCATGCGTATACACGCCATCCCAATTTGCAGGAGGGGGTGTATGCTCAAACTCAGTAATTCTATCGATATATAATTTATAAATTTTCGTTTTGGGATGTTGGATATGTAAAGAATGGAATAATTCTTTAGCTGATTGCCATTGTTGATTGAGATATTCATTTAATGCTTTATCATGCTGTTCTAATTCTTCTTCTAACTGTGATGTTAAGTTAATCTGTGGGCAGATGACTTCATAAATCGTGATGGCTTGTTTTTTTCCTTTTACCCGCACGTTATCCAATTGACGAAAGATGAAATTCTTTTGGTGATGGCGGGTATTTTCTGTCAGAATAATGTTTACGCCATAGTATTTCGTTAAACCTTCTACTCGCGAAGCTAAATTCACTTCATCACCTAATACGGTATAGTTGCGTCGAAATTGAGAACCCATATCACCTACATTCATTATTCCACTGTTTAAACCAATTCCTATCTTAATGTCTGGCCAGCCGTGTAAAGCAAATGCCGAGTGTAAATTGGCAACAGCAAGCTGCATGTCTAACGCAGCATGAATAGCATGTTCAGCATGATGTTTATCTTTTAAAGGTGCGCCCCAAAATGCCATGATTAAATCACCCACATATTTATCAATAGTACCTTGATATTTAAAAATAATTTCGGTCATTGGGGTAAGAAATCGATTTAACATATCTTTGAGTTGAGATGCGGTCATATGTTCTGAGAGCGTGGTAAAATTGCGAATATCCGCAAATAATACCGTCATTTCTCTTTCTTCTCCCTGTAATCCATAATTGCTTGATGTTTTTATCATGGCTTCAATATGTTTCTCCGGCACATACTGGCCAAACATTTCTTTTATTCGCTCTCGTTTGCGTGTTTCAAAGAAATAACCATAACCCATATTGGTAATGGCAAGAATCAGTGTCATCAATACAGGGACTAAAGTAGAAATCAGTAAACCGGTTTTATTCCAAAGCCAATTATTAAAAAAAGCTAATAAACAAGGAATAAAGATCATTCCTGTGATTAAGCTACGCGGCCCTAAAAAAGGAAAAATACCTGCTAATAAAGTACCTAGTACAATCGTGAGTGAAATTTCTGCTCCTAAAGCCCAATCCGGTTTATAAGAAAAGCTATCCATGAGTATGCCTTCCGCCATGGAGGCTTCAACTTCGACCCCAGGAAAGCTAGTTTGGATAGAGGTCGTTTTAATATCCCCTAATCCGGTTGCTGACGTGCCGATAAATAAGATTTTTCCTTTAAATGTTTCAGCAGGAATGCGATCGTGTAACACATCGCTGGCGGAAAAGTATGGGAAAGTAAAGCTCTTGCCTATAAAAGGGGTAATGGCTTGCGCTTGTATATCCGTAGGAATAACGTGATTTCCGACTTGTATTCCCTCTAAGCGAACCGAATTATCATAGGTGGCGGTAATTAAAGAGATATTACTCAATAAATAAGTTCTAACTGCTTCAAGAGCGAGAGAAGGATAAAGATCATTTTGATAGCGAATCAATAAGGGAACTCGCCGAATAACGCCATCCTCATCAGGAAAGACATTAATAAATCCCATGTTTTTAACTACATCTTTTAAAAAAACATTGGCACCGATATAGCCGCGAGCAGTGATAAAGCTCAATTGGTGTGCCAGAGAATCGGAGAGATGTAATATTGGAGCAGGCAAAGTTCCTTGTGTTTCAGGACGAGGTAAGAAACTGATACCTAAGACATTATCGCCTTGTAATAAACTCTTAGCGAAAACTGCATCCGTATTAAAATAGGGAGTAATTTTTTCAAACGTGGATTTAATATTGGGGGTAACGAGATTTTGATGAGCGATTTCTTGAAAAACGGAATCGGCAATGTTTTCTTCTGTTTCAGGAAGTATGATATCCAGTGCAATAACGACAGCACCTAACTGATGTAATTTATTAATCAACAAAGCTAATCGAGTGCGGGGCCACGGCCATCGGCCTTCTTCTTGCAGTGCTTTGTCATCAATATCAATAATATTAACCGTGGGGTTATACGAGAGTGGGTGAGTTAAGACATAGGCGCTTAACCGGATATCATAAGCCATGCTTTGTAAGCCGTTGAGCACATGTTGGATGGCGCTTTGGGAAGTCAATTGTAGCCAGCAACCGAAGCTGACTAACAGTAACCCCAGAATGATAGGAATGCGTTTACCCATGGAGAATCCTTTCTCTATTGCACTATTACAATTTACTCTTGCAATGATAGCCATGTTATCTCATTGCATCATATTTTATATTATTGTCTGTGGCAATTAATTACCGTATATAGTTATAATATAAAGCGATAGCGTAGGATTGCGAGTTAGGAGGAAAAATGGATTTAACGAAAGCCAGGGAAAAGAGAAAAGACAATGCAACCAAGCAGGCTTTCCTCTTTTTATTGGCAGTTTGTTTAAGTAGCATAGCCCAGTTGGCATTTGCTGTAGTTTCTCCTACGGTTATCCCAAGTACGGCTCAACCGGGCCAAATTAATGAAAACTTATCAAAACGCCCTCTTTATAAACCTCAATCATTACCAGCAATCACGCCTCCACTTGAAAAAGCAACCAATAAGCTCGGTAGTGAAGCAGAAAAAATTACTTTTAAGTTAAATCAAATTATTTTATCCGGGAATACGGTTTATTCAGATAAAGAATTGCGTAAACTTTACCAAGATAAATTGCATAAGGTAATACCTGTAGCCCAATTACAAGAGATTGTACAGAGTATAACGAATTATTATCGAAATAATGGTTATATTTTATCAAGAGCTATCTTGCCACCGCAAAAAGTTGCTAATGGAATAGTGCATATTCGTATTTTAGAAGGATATATCGATAAAGCCATTATCAGTGGCGATGCAAAGGGTGCTAAGCAAATTTTATTAGCTTATGGGGAGCAAATTTCAAAAGTCAGACCTGCGCGATTGAACGTGATCGATCGGTATTTGCGTTTAGCAAATGAACTTCCAGGCGTCCAAGTCAAAGGGGTGTTAGAACCCTCAAAGACCAATTTAGCCGCATCTAATCTTAACTTAGTCGTTAAACAAACAGTGTTAAGTGGGTATGTTTCTTACGATAATTATGGGACGCGTTATGTCGGCCCTAATCAGTTAACCATGGGAATGAATGGAAATTCTTTATTTCGTTCAGGAGATACCACGCGTTTAACGTATGTGACGACGTCTCGTCCTCAACAATTAAAATATAAAGAAATTGCCCATCAAACGCCCCTGGGAAATCGAGGCTTACAACTCACTGTCGGGGCAAATAACTCATTGAGCTTACCGGGTATGAGTTTGGCGGCTTTAAAAGTACAAGGTAATGCGGATACGTTTTATACTAACTTACAATATCCTGCACTACGTTCTCGGGATCAAAATTTAACGCTCGATGGCGGATTTAATTACCTGGATAGCCGGGTGATGATTGCGCCTGATAATATTCCCTCCCTTTTGTATGTAGATCATTTACGTACTATTAAAGTAGGGGGTAGCTACGATTTTGCGGATCGTTTTTCTGCAGCGAATTTATTGGGTTTGCATGTTGAACAAGGGTTGGGAATTTTAGGCGCAACGCATAATGTAGAATCCACCACCACATCCCGATTTGGCGGAAGAGGGCTTTTCACAAAGCTTAATCTACAATTAACTCGAGTACAGCCAATAAAAGGGCGTTTTTCTTTAATGACTCAATTAAGTGGACAATATGCTTTTAATCCATTGCTCTCTTCTTCGCAATTTGCATTTGGAGGTAGTCAATTAGGTCGAGGATACGATCCTGCTGAAATTACGGGTGATAGAGGTGCTGCGGGTAGTATCGAGTTACATATGGATATGGCGCCGGGTTGGTTTATGTTGCAAACCATGCAATGGTATGCATTTTATGATGCGGGTATTGTATGGAATATTAAAGTGATTTCGGGTACGCCGAATAAACAAAGTGCGATATCGACTGGGATAGGGACACGATTTACCTTAGCTAATTATATTTCGGGTAATTTAATGATTGCTCAACCTTTAACGAAAACAGTGGCAACACAAGCTCTAGTTAGTCGAGCGCGTTCACCAAGAGGATTTTTTAGTATTACGGTATCAGTTTAATATTAAATAAAGTAAAAGTATGGGTTAACACCGTTAGAACAACTGTAGGATAAAATATGCTACTCAAGTTGTTACATAAGGTAAGTGTTACAGGAATTGCTTTTGCTTTGGCAGGGAGTGCGTATGCCGAAATTTTAGTTTCTCAAGCGAATATCCCGACTGTTTCTGACCCAGGACGAATAGAAAGAAGCTTGATGGGGCAACCTGGACCAAAATTTAAACCGGCTCCGGCGGTACGTGAAACATCATCACCTCCTACTAAATTAGGAGCAAAAGCGGCGAAAATTCGTTTTAAATTAACCCGAGTCCTATTTCAAGGAAACCATCTTTTTAGCCAGACAACGCTTAATTATATTTTTCAACCTTATTTAAATAAAACGATTTCATTACCGAATTTAGTTGCGTTAACGGAAAAAGTGACGAAAAAGTATCGTGATATGGGTTATATTCTATCGCGCGCCTTTTTACCTCCTCAAGAAATAAAACAAGGGGTGGTGCATGTGCAAATTGTAGAAGGCTATATTAGTAAAGTTATTATTAAGGGTAAAAACTTAAACAAAACCCGTTTTTTATTGCGAGCCTATAGTAAAAAGATTTTAGCGTCACGTCCTTTGCAAATTCATAAGCTAGAGCGCTATATGCTGCTGGCGAACGATACGCCGGGTTTAAATGTACAAGCTATTTTAACGCCTTCAAAAAATATTCCGGGTAGTGCTGATTTAACGTTAGTTGCTAATCAACAACGAGGTACGGCCTATTTTATCTATAATAATTATGGGACGCGTTATATTGGACCTAATCAAGAAACAGTGGGTGGAAGCTTATATTCTTTATTAAGTCCGGGGGATAATAATTCGGTTCGTCTTTCTACGACAAGCCGTTCGCGGGAATTACAGTATGCTGAATTAGTTCATAGTCAACCGATAACGGCCAATGGGGTGAATTGGTCAATGGGTGGTAATTATGCGCAAACAAAACCAGGTTTTGTTTTGCAGCCACTCAACATTATCAGTCGAAGTGCCGTATTGTTTACGGATTTTTCTTATTCTTTACGACGTACTCGCAGCGATACGGTGTTCTTACATAGTACATTAAATTATCAAAATATTACCTCAAGTTTGTCTGCTCTTCCATTTTATGCAGATCGAATTCGTTCAGTGATAGCCGGTGCCAGTTATCAAGGAGTTGACCGTTGGTATGGAATCAATAACGCATCTTTGGATATGAGCCAAGGATTTAATATTTTAGGCGCTAACTTTCACGTGAATCAATCTCGCCCAGAAGGGCATAGTCAATTTACTAAAGCATTGATGACATTATCTCGTTTACAAGAATTAAATTCCCGTTTTTCTTTATATGCGGCTTTGCATACGCAATATGCATGGCAAGCATTGTTAGCAACAGAACAATTTGGTTTTGGTGGACCGGATTATGGTCGAGGTTATGATCCTTCTGAAATTGTGGGGGATAAAGGATTAGCCGGAAAATTCGAAGTTCGATTAAATTCACCCTTGCAATGGCGGGCATTACAATCTATCGAATATTATGCATTTTATGATGCGGGTGTTATTTGGAATATTGATAATGTTGATTTACCGGGCAAGCAAAGTGCGATGTCAACGGGCTTGGGAGCGCGCTTTAATTTTATTCCGCAACTCTCGGGAGAATTTTTTATCGCTAAACCGTTAACCCGTCAAGTTGCAACCCAAGTGATCTTAGGTCGTAATGGTAATTCAGCACGGGCATTTTTCCAATTAGCGGCACATCTTTAATTTAACGCATTGGCCGGACAACAGTGTGGTAAATCCAGCTACACAGCATCACTGTCACGATAATACTTAATCCACCTGCTAAATCAGCATAGTGAGCGGGCATGATTTTTAATGCATCGGCACTTTGTTTCAGGGCAAAGGGGATGGCTAAAACGACTCCCATAATAGAAGCCCCTGCAACAATGCCGCAGGCGAGTAATAATCCGCGTTGTTTGTTTGCACTGATTACATTCTGTTTGCGTAAACTAAAATCAATAAGATAAGAAAGTAATCCTCCAATGACCACAGGGGTACTCGTAGACATGGGTAGATAAATCCCGAGTCCTACGGCGAGTACTGGAAGGCGCATCGAATATTTTTTTAATTTTTCATCGATGATGATACAAATAATAGCAACAACTGCACCTGCTTCGATCATTAACCACGGTAAATGATGAGTATAAACACCTTCTGCAACCGTGGCCATTAATCCGGCTTGAGGAGCCGCGAGCATTTGTGTTTTACTCATGCCGGGATGGGGAAAAACACCGCCAATCCCGTAAGCGTTATAGAGTAATTCTAAAATAGGTGGTACGACAAATGAAGACACCACTACACCAATGATTAACATCACTTGCTGTTTCCACGGCGTTGTTCCTACAATATAGCCTACTTTTAAATCTTGCATCGTATCATTGGAAATAGCGACACCCACTGCCAAGATAACACACGTGCCAATGCCCAGTACGACACCGATTAATTCTTTATTTTGTATACCTGGAAGTAAATTAAAAAATGCGAGTAGGGATAGACATACGATTAATAAAGCGGATACTAATAAGCCAGAGACGGGGGTGTTAGAAGAACCAATTAAACCCGCAAAATAAGCAGAAATTGAGCAAAATAAAAATCCGCCAATCAATACATACAGGGCACTAAAGCCACAAAGAATGGTACGAAAAGGAAGAGATAATCCAATGTGTCGCGGGACAATATAGCCGCTAATTAATAAAAAAATCGGCACGAGCATTAAGATAGCGCCCCATACAATAAAATTAATTGGCAAATCATATTCGGTGCGAATATTGGCTGTTGCCCCAATTTTTTTTCTTTCTCGGAGTGCTACAAACGAATTTACAATACTTTGGCTAATTGGTTTAGCTAAAGTGATTAAGGTCCAAAGAGATCCGATTAACATGGTGCCTACACCAATATAACGAATATGGGAGCGATAAATAGCCATGGCGGCTTCATTTGCTGTTCCCATGTCCGTTGTTCCATAGAGCCAACTTAAAGTAGGAATACCTCCCACCCAGCCAATCACAATGCCTATCGTAAAACTAATGGCTACATTGACGCCGACAATATAACCTGCTGCGAGTAAGGCAGGTGATAATCCCAAGCTAAAACCAAATACGAGAGTCGGTGTTTCTCGCCATGCATTAAATGTATCGGTTAGGATTTGAAACCCATTTTGAAATAAAGAAATCATAGCGCCGACAAAGCCACCTTTGACTAACGTTGTTAAGTCTTTCGCATCTTTATTGACACTGGCTTTCAAAATATTACTAATCGCAATACCTTCAGGATAGTGCAGCGAGGTATCTAACAAGAGTGCGCGTCGCAAAGGAATCGTAAATAACACGCCTAATATTCCACCCAATAAAGCAATGAACACCGTTTGCCAATAATAAAAATTTTGCCAAGCATGTAAAATAATTAAAGCCGGTAACACATATGCAATTCCAGCAATCAATGATTCCCCCACGGACGCCATTGTCTGGACCATGGTATTTTCTAATACATTAGAATCGCGAAAAAAACGCAATACACTCATCGAAATAATCGCAGCAGGAATCGAGGCCGAGACCGTTTGCCCCACTTTTAATCCTAAGTAAGCATTAGCGGCGGCAAGCAGAATGGTTAAAAAAACACCTAATATCAGTGCACGGAAGGTAATTTCTGGTAGAGATTGGCTGGCAGGAATAAGAGGGGAAGAATCAGTCTGGCTATTCTCTGCTTGCATAGTGACTCCCTAAATTTGTATTTATTTTAAATTAGCAGAGTAGGATAACGATAAAGAGACTTAATATCAACTCACCTATCGTGTCCGTTCTCCTGCCAGCTGTCGCCATATGCCTATTGATTATTGCTCGAACAGAGTATATACTTAACGTATATACTTCGATAGGTGAGAAAATAACCATGAAATTTGCCAAAATATTTAAATCAGGGAATTCTCAAGCGGTAAGATTACCCAAAGAGTTTCAATTTCATAGTAAAGAAGTTGAAATTTTTAAACGTAATGATGATATCGTTCTTCGCGAAAAACCGAAGAATTTGAAGCGTGCATTTGAGTTATTAGCGAGTATGCCAAATAATTTTTTCGAACATGGACGGGAAGATCGTTTACCACAAGAAAGGGAATCTTTTTAATGCGCTTAAAATACCTGCTAGATACCAATATATGTATTTACATTGCTAAAAAAAAGTCAGAAACCCTACTGAAAAAGTTCGAAAAATTAGCGGTTGGCGAAATAGGGATATCGGTGATTACATTTGGCGAGCTTTTATATGGGGCTAAAAAAAGCCATTTTCCTGTTCAAGCGCATGAAAAATTAATTGAGTTAACTACCTTAATCCCCGTTTTGCACTTAACGAGTGATATTGCTGAACATTACGGTGATATACGAGAAAAGTTGGAAAAAAAGGGTAAGCCAATAGGCAATAACGATCTTTGGATTGCCGCTCATGCGCGTTCCTTGAAGGTGAGTTTGTTGACCAATAATGTGAAAGAATTTAATAGAGTACCTGATCTCCATTTAGAAAATTGGATTTAAAATAGGGTGTAGAGGTTATTTAGAAAACGATTACCTGTTATTATTTGAAGGGGAGCTCGACGGCGTAGAAACTGGTTTATCTGCTAAGGTTGTTGTCTGCTTTTTGACGCGGAATAAGTTTATATACTTCTTGAAGTTATCCCTCTGATCAACGGAGAAATTGGTTGGATAATACATTCTGCTATCGCTTGTATAACATGAAGACTTTGGATTTGAATTGTCATTTAATAACTCGTTTAATGTTTTTTCATCAATTTGTGTAGCCTGTTTTCTGCTGTCTGCTTTTTTATATTTTCGATATAATTCATAGCGTATGGAGTCTGCGTATTCAGCTTCTGTAACTTCTTCAGCCTCTCTTTGCGCCCCTTTTAATAAGGCGTCGCCTTTTTTCACTAATAATTGGATGCCTTGGTTTTCTTCTATGAGGGGAGTACGACCTTTTATTGCTGTTATAAGTCCCCTAAGTGGCATTTTAATAAACCAGGTTAATGGTGTTGTAATAACTTGGGTAACTCCGCCGACTATACTTGATATTCCATCCAAGTACCATGAAAATGTTAAGCTAAGATTATTCCGCAGCTTATCTCTATCATTTTCAAAACTTATAAGAGGAAACAGCAGAGGCACTCCTATTATTCCTATTACGCCTACTATTAAATTTGCAACACCTTTGGCAATATTTCCAACCCCCCTTATGGGTTGCAAAAAATCTCGTTGAGCATGATATCTCGCTTTGTATGGTTTAAAGGTATCAACAAAATCTTTGCCTATATCCGCAATAGGTTGTAAACCACCTAAAATTTGCTGAACCTTAGAATTAGGTGCTGGGCTCCAGCGCCGCCTCTTTTTATTATTATTGTATGTGTTCATTAGTGGTAAGTCGAAATAAGACTCGTCTTTATAAGAGTCAGAGTAAAATCGATCTTTAAACCATTCAGAAAATGGAAATTTCTCTTTAAGAAGATAATCGAAAAGGGATGTATAACCGGTATCAATTTTTGGCATTTTGATTTTTCCATCGCTAAAGTTGGCATGATTATATGCAAATAAACATTAAGAAAGTATTAAAAGATCATTTTAAATAGGTGGCTAGAAGAAGTTAGTACCAAATTAGCCTATACAAACAAGATTTAACCTTTTGATTTTTAAAGTTAAGGTTCTCATGAGGCCAATAATTGTACAATTGCCTGCAGTGGGAAAAGGATAATGTTTCAATCGAAAGCGGATTGATTGGATTCGTGTTGTTGCAAATAAGCTTCCGCTGCTTTTTGTAGAAAAGTAGAACGTTTTAAGCCTTTGATAAGAAGCCATGATTTTTTCATTTATCAATATCGGAATCAACTCTTTTTTACCAAAAGTAAGGCAATCTGGAAGGTCAGGGAATTCGACTTCGATCGCTTCATTTGTTTTTTTAAAGATAGCATAATAATGTTTCATTATTTTTATCCGGCTGCTAATTTTAATATACTTTTTAAAGTAGGGTGGATTAGATGCGTTTTTTGCATCGTAATCCACCAAATTATCGGTGGATTACGGCAAAAAGCGCCTAATCCACCCTACCATGCTTATCTATTAAAAGAAACGTCGAACCAGCTATCCATTTGTTTTTGCAACTCTTTTATCCCTTCTCCCGCCAATGCCGAAAATAATTGCACCGTCATCATAGGCGAATACGCCGTCAGTGCTTGAGTCACTTCTCGTAATGTCTTTTGCTGTGATTGATAACTTAACTTATCCGCTTTATTTAATAAAATATGCGTCGGCAATTCGCATTCGTTAGCCCAAGTTAAAAATTGTTGATCAAAAGGCTTCAGTGGATGGCGAATATCCATGACTAAAATTAAACCCTTTAAACATTCGCGTTGGCGTAAATAGGTATCTAATAGATTTTGCCAATGTTGTTTTATTTTAGGGGGGACTTTGGCATAGCCGTAGCCGGGTAAATCAGCTAACCGGCGTTCTTCGTCGATTTTGAATAAATTAATATGTTGCGTGCGGCCTGGGGTTTTGCTGACGCGGGCGAGGTTTTTATTTTGAGTGAGTTGGTTTAGTACGCTGGATTTACCCGCATTTGAACGGCCTACGATCGCCACTTCAATGCCTTGGTCAGAGGGTAATTGATTAAGATTGGCGACGCTCAAGAGAAAAGTGGCTTGATGATAATAATTTGATTTAGTCATGAAAGTGAATACTATACAATACAGCGCTATGAATGACGCTATCTTACTTGATTCTTTAAATGACGCCCAGCGCAAAGTAGTGGCTGCGCCTTTAGTTCATCAACTTGTCTTAGCCGGTGCGGGTAGCGGGAAAACACGAGTCTTGGTTTATCGGATTGCTTGGTTGATACAATCAGTAGGCTTATCGCCATTT